>Ga0179593_1290898_pt1 | contig 12919 bp, 16 predicted proteins | sample CZODoug2_1_08_16_FD_185931 | JGI IMG/M metagenome (GOLD analysis project Ga0179593, IMG submission 185931) | Vadose zone soil fungal communities from Angelo Coast Range Reserve, California, USA - CZODoug2_1_08_16fungal (PacBio error correction) | ecosystem: Environmental > Terrestrial > Soil >...
GCAACCACCTGCAACCTTGCAAAAAATGATGAAACAAAAAAGAACGCCAAAAAAGAAATCGGTTCACAAAAGAGAAAAGCAGGGCCGGGGGGGGGAGAAATCTGAGAAGGAGATTGCACTGTAAGGGAACCAGTGTTCCGCCAAAATTATTCCTCGGAAGCGAAATCAATTTTTATGGTGGAGAACAATTCTCTTACGAGGAGAGAGGCTACTAGGAAAAACAACGAGTGCGTCTCTCAACAGCAAAAGGAACGCGACATTACCCGAGCTAGGAAGGCTCATTCAGTTGAAAAATGTGGTCGAAACTCTCCGAACAGCGATTTAGATTTTTTCAAGTCACGGAGGAGGAGGCTGCAATCAGGTACACAAAGAGGAAGTGGAGGAAGCAAAGAGGAACGCAGAAATGGGAAAGAAAAACTTCTGGATATCAAGCAGCATGTATGGGAACCGTTGCCCAGAAGGGCTGAAAAAATATCTTCGACGGATGGTTGGGTGGCGGGTCCGTCAATAAACCGGGCGGAAGGAGGCGCTGGTGCCTAGTACGGATGTGAAGACGGCTATTGCACCTAATGATCGCGTTCGCCCTGATAAACGGTTCGCTTGGGCCGAAGCCCGTTGAGTTCGTCACCTGGAGGGCAGACGATCCTCGCCTGGAATCTGGAGAGAAAGTTTGCAGAAAACAAGGATAATGGATACGAGGGGGCTGCGGAACGGTGTCACGTCAGGAAAAGGGGAAAGATGCCCACTAAAAGTGAAGTGACAAGGGGAGGGGGCCGGTCAAGATAAAAGCATGCAGACGTCACGGGATCAAAGTGCAGGGGTCCTGTCAGGGCAACACTCAAAGAAGAAATTCTAAAAAGCCGATTAAGACGAAAAAAACTGGGAAGGAACCAGCCAATAATCATTCAGGGGATTTGAATATCGTTGGGGGAGGGGGAGTGTCTTTTAAACTACCAACCAAACCGAAAAAAGGCGAAAAACGTACTAATCAAAGACACGATCAAAGGGAACTTCGTACTGAATGGTCTTTGAGATATGCGTCCCGTTGAATGAAGGTAAAGGCTGCCAGAAAGTCAATTATCAAGAGAGCGAATCCTTGGTTACGTTGTGTGAACCAAAGCGACGAAGCGCTCAAACTAGTCGGCGCTAGAGGGGTTGGTGGGGGGGTTGGGGGGGGTTGGGGGGGGGGGGGGGGGGGGGGGGGGGTGTGTGGGGGGGGGTGGGTGGGGGGGGGGGTGGGTGTGTGGGGGGTGTTGTGGTTGTTGTGTGGTTGTTGGGGGGTTCTTTTTCTTCATCTCTCCCCCTCCCTCACCGCCCTCATTTCCTTCTTTTTACCCCGTCCCCTTGTCCAAAACCTCACCAATCCTTCCCTTTGCTTTTCCAAAAAAGAATTGGGCCAACAATTAAAAGGTAGCGAGTTGCTTACTAGTGACGAAGTGCAGGGCAAAGGGGTTCCGTCGAACTACCATTTCGTTTTGCACATCTTAAGGGAAAAATTGCATGATGGGCAGGATCTTCAAAAAGAACAACAAACACGGAGTAAAAGATATCTGCCCATAAAGAAATGTAATTAAAAGAGGAGGACGATGGTAGTTCATAATGCGAAACAGGAACCCGGCAGCTCGAAGGTTAAACCGAGGGAAACTGGATTCCCGGGAAAAAACACGTGGGGAGGACCAATCGTGGATGAGGTACTAACTCGATTGCGAAATAGAAGAGAATGCAGCAAGACATCGAAAGGGTACGTGGAAACGAGAAATAACGATCAGCGCAGGGATTTGCAGAGAGTGAGCATGGAAAAGAAGGCGCGAAAACGAAAAAAGGATGAGGAAAGGTCTTGGGAACATAAAAAGGAAGTGAGGGGTATGACTTGAGCAAATGGCAAGCCCGAAAAAGTCAGAAGTGAAGCACGTATCGCCAAGACCAACAAAGGGGAAAGGGGGGGAGATGCAGTTTCAGAGGGAGGTGAGTAGGTAAATTGGGAGCCGGGTACTAAACCGGAAAAACATCTTGCTTCACACAGAACGAAAAAAGAAAAGAAACCAATTTCCAAGACTGAGACAACCATGAGGTGGGTGGGGAAAGGACTCGGAACGGTGGGGGGTGTGCCCGGGAGCGAATTGGCTGCAGAAGAGTTCCTGAGGGGTTTTACCAAGAAAAGCATAGATCCATCGCGGAATGCAGTTGCCTATAAAAGAAAGCCGACCAAACCGGAAAAACTTGTGGAGTGAAAAAGAATCTTTGGCTCGCCGGACAAAACCTTCAAAGAAAACTCAAAATGCAGGGATTATGCAAATAGGGAAGCAAGGCGAAGACGTCTGCAGAAAAAGAAGAGAACTAAAAAGGGGCCGCGGGAAATGGGAAAAAACAAAAGTACTCACCCATTACTCAAAAGAGAGCAAAAGGTCATATATAAGGGGAACAGAAGGTCATCATGCGACCCATCGAACCCTGTATCCCTGGCTGTGGAAACGGAAACACAAAGAAACCATCATTTGCAAGATAAAAAAAGAGGGAAAGTCTATCAAAGCGCGCGACCCAAAAAAGGGGGACAAAAAAGATGTGATATCCAAAGTTGGTCCAGGGCAGAAGCGGCAAGCGGGTAATCAATGAAACGAAGGAATGGCCCGGATTGACAAAGAAGGAAGCCGTTAAGGGGCAAAGACTCAGGGGTCCGAAGGTTTTCAAAGGAACGGGAAAGAAAGAAGGATGAGAGGTCGAACTTAACTCCCGCGTTATAGCAGAAAGACGCGGGAGGGGGATTAAAAAACAGGGAGCAGCTCCTGACAAGGAGGGGACGAATCAACAATCCAGAGGCACACGGTAAAGAAAGAGAGTAGAGAGAACGCAAACCGGAAGCCTTAATACAGGAAAAGATGACTGTCGGGCATGGGATAAGAAGGGCAGGAAGGGCGCAAGGGGGAAGAAAGACATAAATAAAAGGCAGTGTGGGGGAATAAATAGAAGGAGGCGCTTGGTTGCTCGGCCGCTGATACATATCTGTAAGTCCCAAAAAAAAACGAACCAGGGGGGGAGACAAGAAAGAGTCGCGGACGCTGGGTTGAGGAAAGCAAAGCGGCTGAGATTCGCTGGTTTAAACAGAAAAGCACACAGGGTTACTAGATCCAAAAGCGGAGAGGAAAAAGAGGCGAATTCTAACTTAAAACGTGCCCAGAGTGGCCAAAAAAGGAACCGGAAGGAGACCGAGAAGACTGGCCAGCAGGGTTTGCGAGGTGGTGCAACAAAAAAAACTGGCAACCAAGATGGGGAACAAAGCGCAAAAGCTCCAGACCGGTGTAGGTTAAAGCCGAGAAACCAAGAAAAAAGGTAAGTTTCATAAGGCAGAAAGGAAGAAGGCAGGCAATCAAAAAAAACCCGATGTTCAAGAATGGGTTCGCACAAAGTAAAGGGAAGAACGAATTATCCGAAGCGCAGGCGACGATGGTTCAAGGCAAGAAACGGACAAGAGCCCGCACGGTCAAGGAAAGACGTCAGATAAGTATTGAAAGAAGAATAATGCGGAAGAAGAAAAAGGAAAAGACGGGCCGAAAACGCGCAAACGGAAGTTAACCAAAATGGAAAAGGGAGGGAAACCGAAGTTCGAGCAAATCGCGGATCCGAGGAGGACCCTCCTGGGGACGCGACCGGATGAAGGGGGGAAATAAGGTGCCAATGGGGAAAGCGTACTTGGGAAACGGGAAACAAAAGATAGAAAGGTCCCAGAAGCAACAGGTTCAGGGGTCGATAAAAATCAGTCTTCTGGACCGGGTATCCAAAAGAGAAAAAAAGTGAAGACACAAGAAACGGCCAAGGTTTGTCGAAACGTTTGGAGCCGCCGCACACAAAAGAGAAGAGAGAGATCTCAGAAAAAAAAAAAAAGGAGGAGAAAAAGAGAAGACGCGATGGATTTGGGAAAAAACGTGCCTATAAAAACCGTGGCAGTACTTTGGGGGTGTCAGCAAAGGAGAGGAAGAAGGCCAGCTACATGAAGGAAACGGGGGAGAGAACAGCGACCAGGGGAGGATTTAACGGGGGGGAGGAGAGTTTGCGTTGGAAAAATTACGAAAAATTTACTTCCACGGAGGCGGCACAGTCAATAATTAGAGGAAGAGAATCCCTCGAGAGACGAGGGTTCGAATCGTCGTGCAGGCGAGGGGGAAGTTCAAAGGGGAGCCGAAGGTGTTGGGAGTTCGGCCGGGAGACATTGAGAAAACCGCATTATTCTGTCCCCGAAACTAGGAATGCAGGCCAGGGAAGATGCGACGATCCTCGTTCGGTCAGACGACAACGGAAGCACGAGAGAGGGAGAAAGGCCCGTACGAGCGATGCTCACACCAAGAGAAGACCTCGTCGTGAAGGGCACTGGAATTCTGACCTATACTTGAAAAGACAGCAAGGGGGGGGGGTAGGGCGGGTAAACCTCAACGGCTTTCGATCGCTAGCCTTGTAACAGGGAGGGACAGGTTTTGGGGGGTACACCCTCTCCCAACACAAGATGGGCCAATAGATCGGAGACGCTCCGGGACTGGGACTTGCAAGAAGGGAAGGGACGAATCGCCTATCTATTAACTCAGCCGCGCGTTACATCTCGAAACAGGGGGGGGTTCCAAAATACGAAGAGACTCTTTGACTCTCGAAATGTCCACACAGCGCGAGAAAAGACCTAAGGGGCAAACAAACACACCAAACACAGGGAGCGAGCTGACTTACGATACTCGAGTACCTAAATTAGACGGCCAACAACAAGCGGGAATAACGGTGAAAACACTGAAGTTGGAAAGGGGAGGGCGTCCAAAAAAGGAACCCCTTCTGAAACAGAAAGAACGCCCCGATCAAGAGGCAGGAGGAATAACTCAGGGAGGTGGCGAATCGAGAAGAGGCTTGCCTGGACAGGAAGCCAGGAGGTTGAGAGAACGAACTATTCAGAGGGCGTAGCTGATCCCTGGAGTGAAATCCAAAAACTCTACGGTCACAGCCTCGCTACGCAAGGAAAAGTATTGCGTATAAAGCAACAGGAAAGCGCCAGACCTCGACAGTACAAGATCGAAGGTCGGCTGATCCTGTCAAAAAAAAAGGGGGACATCCCTGAATGTTGGAACCGGAAAGGACGTCTGCAGGGGGAGAATCCTGTAACAACTGGACTCGTGAAGTTGAGTAAAAAAGCTCGAAATGGGAAAGCTAAACAATTAGGATATCAATCCTAGGCTTGCATAACAAAGTTGTCCGCAAGCTACGGTGAGAGAAGGCCCTATCGGAATGGAAAATGATGGGGGTAAGGCGGGTTCCGAAAAGACAGGCTGTAACAGCAGCTCATTAGTAAAAGGGAGGGAAAACGGCCCGACGAATTCAAAAAAAAAAAAAGAGAGTTCGAGTCGCCCTGAGCAAGGGGCTTACTGGAGGGATGGGAAAGCAGGGAAAAAGGAGGGGGCCCTGAGGCGGAAGAACGGACTCTGACTTTAAAAGTTATCTGCCCCTATTGGCCAAGCACTTTGAGGGAAGGCTGTCTTAACGGTGTCCCGAAAAATGTAACCCAGAAAGGGGCTAGTTAAGGTCCTGGTTAGATAGGAAATGAAGGCCGTTCAGGGAAGATGGGCGGTTGCGGGAAGACAAAAAAAGCCGGAAATGCATTCGCACTGCCCATTCGTATAGAAAAAAAGGGAGTCGTGGACCCCCAAACGGGGGGGGAAGACGAGGATTTGGGAACACATGTTTTTGTAGTTCGCTCTGGCAGGGGAGGCGACTCTCAAGGTGAACGCCTACGACAAGGGGAGAGCACCACTTACTAAATCACCGCACGCGCAGAGGAAAAAAAAAACTTCAACGGGGGAAAGGACGTTTCATAATGAAATGAAAAGCGTTGGGGGCCGAAAACTTTTCTAGAAAAACTACAGATCAAAGGAAGAACGCACAGAAGCCGGGGGGGAGTAGGCCCCAAAGAAGGAAAAAGAAAAACACCCGAGGGGCGCGCGCGCCTGGTAGGAAGACAACTCGCAAAGCAAAAACACGGCTTGCCTGCAGGGGGAAACGTACCCTTGGGACGGGAAAAAGGCCAACGGAGTACCGTTCTTGTGCCCAACCGCGCGAAGGAAAGAAAAAAACAAGTGGAGGGGAACGTAAAGAGGGGAGGAAAGCGGTGAAATCGATAAAAAAAAAAAAAAAAAGATGCAGGGGAAAGGGCGGAGACTTCGAGGAACGAAAAAAGGCGGGAAAAATACATTAAAGACGGGACAGGGGATCAAAGAGCGCGCGCACAAAACAACAAAAAAAAGAAAGAAGAACCCATAAAGAAAGGAGTTGGAGTGGACTTGCAAAAAACGATGGGAGTTAAAAGGACTGTCGCGAAAACGACCTGCAACCGAAGTCAAAGGGACACCTAAGTAAGAAAAAAAAAAAAAAACACTTGGGGTGACCAAGGCAAGGTCTGTTTCACAACCGGGAAAAGGAAAGGGGGAGATCCCGCAGGACACCAGCCAAGGGACGGGTAAGACTGAACTACGATTGCCTGCGCTGGGCGGGGAAACTGGATCATTTCTAACAGGGACGCGCAAACCACGGGATGATCGATTTCTTCGCATTATGTTCCACTAGGAAACAAAGAAGGCGAGAATGAGGACTAGACTGCACCCGAACGTCAAGGCAACGATGGACTCAGGAGAGCAACCATGCAAGGCCCCAGGGGCCAAAGCATTGCGCAGGGAGGGAGGTTAGAAATTGTAAGCGCAGGGGTAGATTGAAAACCTCCATCTGGGAAAGAGGGGGGGTCGTCCAGAAGGCGAAATAACCCACGGAGGGTCCAATCAGAGTATTACAAACCTTTGGGGGTGACTAATAAATGGGGGTTGGACGGAGAAAGGGGGGACATCAAGTGCGAAAAAATCAGCAGGGCATGAGGGCGGTTACAAGTAAAAGAAAAAAGCAGAGCGACAAGAAAAAGCATGAGGGGCCGAGAGGAACCGAAAACCAAACCCGCCGCTCACCAAGGACACTTTTAGGACAAAGGTAAAAAAAGCATCTTGAACACAGGTAAGGCACCCCACGGAGAAGGCTAAAAAAAAGGGCCATTTAGGAAAAAAGAGGGAAATCCAGGAGACAAAAAATCGTCTGGAAGGCAATAAGGGGAAACTCAACTACTGGCAAAGAACTCAAAATGCACCAACATAGCAAGGAGACAAAAGCGTAAAGGGTAGAGAGGCCGGAAAAGGGAAATCAAGGGAGAAACCACTAAAACTCCTGTAGCGCCCGGTGAACTGTCCCGGCACAAAAAAAAAAATCATTGTGGGGAAAAAAGGAGTAAGTCAAAGTCAAAAGGGAACATGATCAAACCTAGATTGTATAACTAAAGGGGGACCAAGAGAACGGAAAAGCGGGGGGTGTACCATCTTAAGAAGACACATGTAACCCGGATTGCAGCCACAGAAACGAAGGAAAAAGGGGGACCCAGCAGGAGACTATCTTTCAAAGAATAATAGCAAATAATAGACGGAGCGTTCCAGAGCTATGGGAAGAAAAAACAATCGGTTGTCAGAGGAAAAGAGCGGAAGATAAGAAGAAGTGGGACTTAGACCCCACCAGGGATCACGGAAACTTAACTATAAGCATTAGTTGAGGGAAAGAACCCAAGGTCAAGGTACCCGCGCACTAAGCGCGGAGGAGGAGGAGAAACCGCCAGGGGCAGTGCAAGCCGTGACTATTTGAGAGGGCAAAAAAAATTAACTGGTTGTTAAGAAGGAGAAAGTGCAGGGGAACTCCGGAAAATCCAGGAATGGGGGGATAAAAATCGTTTTACTGGGATCCGAATTTGGGGAGAGGAGTCAGGCCTCTAATGTATAAAGAGGTAGATAATCCCTCTCAGGCCCTACACAGGTTGTTGGAGAAACAGGGAGGAGCGCTGTGTGGAATTTCGATAGAAGAATGAGGAGGAGCTGGTGGAAAAAAGAAACCCATTGGGGAACAGAAAAGGCTGGACTAAAGAACTCGAGTTGAAACTATCTAGCTAAGGGGAAAGGCAACTCATCCCAGTAAAAACAAATAAGAGACGGAAGACCGAGAATCAAGCACAGCTCCTGCGGGGTGGGCGGGGGTGGAAAAAACTGAAAAGTGCGGCCAAAAAAATAAGAGACATATCAAAGAAAGTGAGGGGGAACCTCTCACCAAGGAGGCCCTGCGTGCAGAAAGGGAAGAATCCAAGTGCCATCACAGAAAACGCCAGAAGGGATGAATGTGTTGTATCCGCGGAGGACGAAGAAAGCAGAGTCGGCGAATAGTGGTTGCGGGAAGGGGACAAAGAAAGCGATTCGCACACAGAGGTTTAAGGAAAAAGAGTAGGGGGCAGTGAAGAGAGGCGTGGGCCGATTTATCATACGACCGGAAGTAAGCAAAAAGACCGAGACCGAGAAGTGCAAGAGGCGAACAAAAGACTATTAACCCCTATCTGAAAGAAATCAACTGGGGAGGGGGACGGAAATCCGGCAATCGTACTGAGGGACCCTGAGATAAACACAGGGAAAAGAATCTGTCAGGTTCTCTCGAACGGTCATGGAGAGGGGAACGTTTATATCAAAAAAAAAACCGGGCACGGAAAAAAAAAAAAGGGAGCTGCCAACAGGGGTAGAACGTGGGTGTAGCCTGACCAAGATCAAAGGAGAGACATCAACCAAAAAAAAAGGAAGGAGAAGGATCGCGGTTCCGGCTAAAAAAACGGGAAGGATACCGTGTCCTTAAGGGGTTCCGAGGACAAAGGGGGGGAGGCGTAAGAGACCAAGAAAGGGATTAAGCATGCCAAACTTCGGTAGGAAAGGCGGGGAAACTTGGAAAGAATTTAAGGGGGGGCCAGGAATGACAACATCCATAATTATAGCCAAATGAAGAGACCTCTTATCGGGAGGGGGGGAAAGAGGGGAGACGAGGGGCACAATTTCTCAGACCCGGACAGGGGGACAAAACGCAGTGATCTTGGTCGTCAAAACATAAAAAACGACACATAAGGAGCGGGCGTCTTCACGGAAAGACTGAGGGAGAGAAGGGAGGGAAGGGATGAAAGAAAAAACCCTACCAAAAGATAATGGGTCCTTCCCAAAAAAACACAAAAGATCAGCCAAAAGGGGCGTTTTGTGATGCAAGGGGACTGATCCCTTACTGGAAAGACCAGGCGACATGTGGCTGAAACACGTCAAAGGATATCGATAATGGGAAAAAATGGCATTCACGTGTGACAACACGAGAACAAAAAAAAAACGAAAAAACAAATCGGATCTGGATACGCTCAGACGGTTCCTCTTAGCCATACGTGTAAAATGGAAAGCAAGGAGCCTTCAGGGTGAACGCGCGAATGGAATCCGAAGTTGCTTTCAAAAAACAATCAGCCGAGGGGCAAAAAAAATTGCCACACAATCTCGCAGCCGATGACGGAAGACACCCAACGGGAGTGAATGACGCTGGGCTTCAGCGGGAGGGCATCATTATCAGGAAAGCCACAAAACGTAAACATAGGGAAAAAAGCTTTGGACTGTAGGAGGAACCAAGCCAACTTGCAAAAACTCCATTCGACCAGCACGGGAACTCCATCGTAAAGGGGGAAACGATAAAAGGCATCAGGAGAAGAAAAGCAGAAGAAGGGAGTGAAGCTTGATTCCCCACTTGGAAGAAAAAATGAGCGAACCCATGGGGGGGGAGTGAAGAACCAAGACTCCTAAACGGGAGAACGAAAGGACGGACCACGTCAAATCAAAAGATCGCCGGGCGACAAAAAAAAACTGAGAGTCCAAGTTAAAAAATTTGAGGAAAAGACTACGACATGGGGGGCCAGGGCACGGAGTCGGCTGGATTGGGCATCCGGAACGACAGCGTTGAATTTGGCGGGGAAAATCTTCGAAGGGAGCGAAAACTGAGGAGGAACTCAAAAACTTGAAAAAACGGTGGGAAGAGACGCGGGGATCGACAATGGGTGCCCTATCTGTGGCAGAGCAATGATGGGGGTGGGGGCTGAAAAGGCGAACAAAAAAGAAAAGGTCGATAAGACCGCTAATGAAAGAAAAGGGGATCAGTCGGATGAGCCTTGGGTGGCGTTGGTTCGGGGGAGGAAAATCAACAGGTGGGAGAAACCTGAAAGAAAAAAAAACTCTATGTATAAGAAAACACCGTTGGGGACACTTTTATAGGTACGAGGGACTGGGGTGGTCCCGTAAAAAGATGTAAACACTAAGTGAGGGTTTGAAGAATCGGGCGGTTCGGTCCGGTGAGCAAAGGAATGCAAGGGGGGACTGTTCTGCAAAAAAACAAAGCGTTCGCAAAAAGGCCCATTCTAAGCACAAAACAAAAGGGAATGAATGGAAACAACCAAGGGTACAGCTTGAATGGGGAAAAGTTGGGTTTTTCGAGAGGGAAAAGTGAGAATACACAAGGGCAAGGGGCACAAGCAAGCAAACAAAAAAAATAACAGCATTGCCTATCGGCAACGGGTCAATTGGTCTGTTCGATGAAATCCAAGCGAAGATGGAAGGGCAGGGGAAGAGAAAGACACGGGAAGCGAGTTATGGGGGTTCCAGAGGCGAAATCGACTCACCCAAACGTGGGGAAGCGCGCGCAGGGAAAAAGAAAGAGTCTCAAAATCCCTCTTCATTAGGAGGTTTCAGAGGTTCAAAACCCGGGGGACCATTAATGAAAAAAAGATCCGCGTAAATGACCCAACCGGTCCACCATGCAGGAAAAAAAAAAATCGGTAAAATTGGGCTTGAAGGAGTGTGACAACTTCGGGGAGAGAAAGGGTTACACCTTGGACGCTAAGAGAGAACGAAAGGATTGGGGGAAAAAGATTTCAGTTCAAATAGCGCCAAAAAAAAAAAATAGGAGGGGAGGAAAGAGGAGATATGACCCGAACGAATGATGTAAGCTGAAGTACTGCAAGTCAGGGGAGGAACTCTCGAGAAGGCTGCATCGAGAAAGTCAAAGGGGTTACGCACGGGATTACGGAGGAAAAAAAACGAAAAAGGGGATGGAAAGAGGTCAAAGGTAACCCTGCTCGAACGCGAGCCAGCCAAGGGGGTGAAAAAAGTGACACTGCTCGGGGCTTGGGCGCTTGATCTTTAGAAGGCGCAGCCGAACCAAAGGGGGAGAAAAGGGAAAAAAGACCTTCTTTGGGACTAATGAACCAAGGCGGAAAGGGATAAGGGACAGGAGCCAAAACGTCAACGAGGAAACATTAACCGGACAATTGCAAAAGTGCAAAGGCCATTGCAGGGGAGGTAGGTAGTTTGGGAGGCACCGGTGACGTAAAAACGGTGGGGAAAAAATCAAGAAAGATCGAAACTAAACACCAAGGGAAGGGGACCACCAAGCCTGCAAACGTTGGTGGGGTAGGACTCCAGTTTTGGGTTGGAACAAGGGCATCGGCATAAAAAAGAGTGTTAAAAAAAAACAAGAAACGAATCGCTCGGACAGAATCGGTCTCTGGGGGAAGAAGAAAGGAACCTAACCAATCTCAACAAAGAAAAAGTGAAAAGTGGGAAAAAAGAGGGGACGACGGAACCTTGAACGACACAAAAAATAAACGTGAGTTTAGGCATAGGGGCAAAGATCCGGAGATCGAAGAAAGAAATCAAAAAGGATAACTCAACTGGGAGGCGCAGAAAGAAATACAAAAACCGGCTCACAAGCGAACATTAGGGAAGAGCGAAGCTCCTCTCAATACGAACAACACGCCTGTCACGCACGTACCAACGAAAACAAAACTTTGACAAAACAGAGAGATTAGTCTAAGATCCCCCCGAGGAAACCACGGTTAACCAAGGGAAAAGGAATAAAGATTGAAAAAGGAAGGAAAACAAAGGTTGTAGCGTCGTCCGGACGTTGAGCACTTCACAGACCCCTGGGGCAAGATTGAAATAAGACAGCAAAACGGAAGGGGACACCATCTTCAGATGGGAAATTAACAGAAAGGTGGGGGGAAAAAAGATCGGGTATTAGCGGAAGAAGGGGGCGACAGCGGTTGTCCGCAGAGCGCCTAATTGGATTGCAAGAAAAAAGTAAAAGACTTAAAGAGAGAAAAGGAGGGGTAAAAGAAACTCTTCACGGTACCGGACAAGCTCTTTACTAATTGAAAGGGGAACCTTTATCCACGAACCGATGGGGGAAGGGGGGCCTTGCGGTTGGACACATGGCGGGGGGGTAAAACAGGGAAGCCCAAAACAAAAAAAGAAGGGATTCTTTACGGTTAGGAACTGTGGGACTATAACCCAGGACTAGAGGAACCAGCGACTCACCGGGGGTTGAAAAGGATCGAGAGGAGAAGCTGGTGATTTCGAAGCAAAGAGGAATGATCGTAGTGAAAGGCAACCCCAACATGGGTCCGGAGGGAAAAAGAAGAGGGAGGGGATTCCATGCGACTGGAATGCACTCTCCCGTCGGAAAAGGCACAAAATAACCTATAGAGCCTGAAAAGAAAGGTGGGAGTCACCCAAATCACGCAGTGTCGAAACCGCGAAGAAAGACATGGGTAAAACGAATATCAAAGACTATGTCTTTAAACGGTAATGAGAACCGAAAGATTGAGACTTTTGGGGTGGGAAATCGAGCGAGGTCCGGGATTAAGGAGGGCAAAACAATCGCCAAAAGAAAACGCAAAAAACGGTGCTCAGGTGAAGAAATGAGGGGGGAACTACTACAAATTGCATCAGCAAGGGGAACCGAAACAGACAACGGAAAAGGCGAACCATAGGAGAGAATCACCTAAACAAACACTGCATACCGTTACTTGGAGAAAGGTCGTGACTTGCCAGACCGGGCCAAAATCGTAAGGGGGAAACGGTCCACTCGGACACGGGGCCAGATCTCTGGGTCATCGCGCTGAAAGGAAGGTGGGCTGACTTTGAGACGCCAACGGGAAGGAAAGTGAGGAGGAGTGTGCCGCGAAACTACCATCGCG
>Ga0179593_1304885_pt1 | contig 12919 bp, 16 predicted proteins | sample CZODoug2_1_08_16_FD_185931 | JGI IMG/M metagenome (GOLD analysis project Ga0179593, IMG submission 185931) | Vadose zone soil fungal communities from Angelo Coast Range Reserve, California, USA - CZODoug2_1_08_16fungal (PacBio error correction) | ecosystem: Environmental > Terrestrial > Soil >...
AAAGCATAACGCCATAACATTCAAAATGAGAATTCACCTTATACATGGGGGATTGCAAAAACTAGGTCGACAACGGCCCGGGCAAAGAGTTACTAAAGAAACCGTCGCGGACAAGAGAACGCCGCTTGGATCCCGATTTCAATTGAAAAAAAGAAAAGCCAAGAAGCTCTTGACCAAGCGCAATGGGGGCGACGACGTGACGCAGCGTAAAAGGGTGTCACATCATCGACCACGGTTGATCTCGAGGTTGGAAGAAACGCCCTAGCGCGGGGATATCGGAGAAGGGGGAATGGTCCCCTCCTAAAGCGGCGGGGGGGAGGAAAGGCCCCTCTCCAATTCAGAAAAGGGAGAGCCTTCTTCAGTCCTAAAAAGGAAGGGGGGGGCGTGATAGGACCCGGAATGCTGGTACCGAGAAAAATCTGTACAAGCCCAAGAAGGGGGGGTAGGTCCTTACCAGGCGTCGCACAAAAAAACCGAACACAATTTTCACAGTGTCAGGAGAGGGAAGCGTAGAACGGAAAAAGACCGTTTAAAGGGGTAGGGAGTCAGAAGCATCATTGGGGGTGTTCCATGCAAGAGGAGGGGATGGAAAAAAAGAGCGGTTCGGAAGGTCAAGGCCCGAAGAGGAAAAGCCTGTGCTTCGTGTGTGGTGTCGGGGGCGGAGAGATCCATACGAAAAGGCGGCGAAAAAAGCCGCCCTACGGAGGAGAGGGTCCTGAGAAGAGTCCCAAGGGAGGAAATAAGCCAATGGTCAGGAAAGAGGGAAAATGCCAGACCAGAGAGGAGAAAGAAGAACTGCCATGCGTACCTTCCGCAGCAAGAGTTTGGGGGACAAAAACGGGGGAAATTTACCAAAGGGGGAAGAACTGATCTCGTCGGGGAAGAAAGGAAAGGAGTGGATAGCAAGGGCAGGGGGGAAAAAAAGAAAGGACAAACGACGACTCTCATCAACAAGGGGAAGGAAGATAGAGATGGCGGCCTGGAAAAGAATCGGAAAAAATGCGGCGATCCACGCCGAAATGGATTGCTTCCTACTGACTGAGATGAATGGAATAAAAAGGGAGCCGCGAGCCGTTAAGTCTCAAACTGTTTCAGATCGTCGTCTGGGATATGCGTGAGGTTCCAAAAAGCAGGGCTAGCGCTTATGGGACAGAACAATGGACGCATGACGGCCACGCAGCACCAAGAGGGAAACCTTCGCCCCAGAGTTCTGATCGGCGCTAGGAAAGAGTCAGACCTGAAAGGGGGTCCATCAAAGGGTCATGCTGGGAAAGGGTACACAGTAGGGCCTGGAAAAAAGGTTTCGAATTTGCCATCTGGTCACTAGGAAGGGGAACAACTCCTAGACAACAAGGAGGAACCAATCCACCGTAAGGAGGACGAGGAAAGGAAACCTTTGGAATCAGAGAAACGGAACAGGCCAGGAGTTTGGATTTTGACGCCTCCTGGTAAGATCGGAAGGGGGGGGTATTGATTGATTTTAATGGGGGGGAAGGGGGTCCTCACAATTGTCAGACCCCGACGTCTACTGGGGTAAGAAAAAGACTTTGGAAGTCTGTAGAGGGGGATCAAAAGAAGAAAAACGGAGCGCGCGGCGGGGGAAAAAAAATCAAAAATTTGGAAGATCCGGCGCCTTAACGTGAAAAAAAAAAAGTGCGATGCCCCATTTGGGGAAGGGAGCTGAGGAACAATAATCTTCGTTGACACTAACCTTGAGGAGGAAGCTTTTAAAGCCGGAGATTAGAGGGGGAGTCAAGCCCTGGGGGAGGGTCTCAAGTTCTTGTGGGTTTATGGAAAAAAAAAAAATCTAACCGGCAGTTGCAGAGTAAGCGACGGGAAGGAATTGGGAAACGACGGTGAAGGTCACCAGAAGGGACGAAAAGTCTATCATAGGAGTCGGGGATTCGGGGGTTCCCGAGAGAAAAGGACTCGGCCGAAAACTCAGGAAGGGGGGGGGATCCAAGAGAAGTCTTCTTGATTAAAGGGGCCTCAGTCGTAAAGGCAAAACCCGAGCAGACGGCTCCTTTGGACGTCCATACAGGAAGGGAAAAAAGGGGAAAATCAAATGTTTCGAGCTTTCCGAAAGGAGACCGCCAATTAAGGGGGGAATGCAGAACGGACAAAGGAAAAGGAAAAGGAAAGAGTAGCGAAACTTGATGAAAAGGTATTACGGTCTCTAAAAAGAGCCCCGATCCTATACAAGAAAGCAGGGGATGAGAAAAGACTGTCCCCGGAAAATAGAAACGAAGGAAAACGGATCGACTACCCGACCTGGAGAGTGAGGCAGGGAGCAAAAGCGTCATGCCGAAAGAGCAAAAAATGCGCAGAAAAGGTGACTCAACCACAAAAAAAGGAGGGAGGGAAGGAGAAATCATGTCGGTAGGCGAGCATAGAAAAAGGGATTGATTTGAAGACGAAAACCTTAAGCAAGAAAGAACTCTTGGCTTGGGAGAATTCCAATGAGGGGGAGAATGAAATTGCGACAGCAAAAGGTCAAGTACTGAACGGAGTCGGTTTGTGGGGAGAAGGGGTGGTTGGGAGGAAGAAGTCCAGGGGTTAATGATTAAAACGTTTCAGAGATGGTCACTATTGCAAACATTTGGCCAGTGTGTTCTGAGAGCCGATTATCGCTCGACAGGGGAGCGGAAGAACATCACATATTGGGAGGGAACCGGAACAGGGGGAGGTAAAAAGGGGGATCCTTTGAATGCAAAACGTGTTGGAATAAAGGTCGTATCCAACCCGGCGGATTTTTTCGAGGGGGAGAAAGAGGAGTAATCGGGAGCCAAAAGAACCAAGTTACGCCGAGATAAGAAAAAGAGGAAAAAAATCCGGGTGTAGTGGCCTAATTCACAAATCCTAAATGGCCTGGAAGGAAACAGGGTTAAACGAAGAAGGCGAAAAAAAAAAAACCAATTGAGCCGACCAAGGACCCTAGGGACCGGGGAAGCCGACGTCTACAAAGGGAGGGGAAAAGAAACGGGGTCCCAACAACTTTCCAAAGCGGACAATGGTCCGTTCCTGGGCCGTAAACTCATCTGGTGGATCGGTCTTTGGTCAAAAGCCTGTAGGGAAGAATAAAAACGCCGGTATAGCCTCTCCAATTCACCCGCCGGCGGAGGAAAAATAAGGGGGGACCAAAAACCCACCCCGACAAGACCAACGTGATCGCCTGAGGGAAGAAGCGTATCGGTTCCTTTTGGTACCGGACTCTGAAAAGGAGAGGGGGAGTACCAAAGAACAAAACCGCTTACAGCCCCATCAGAATCGAGTTTATTACCAAAGACCCCTCCCACACCGGCCAAAGGGGGGAAACGGGTCGCCTTAGGGGTCCCTCACTCGGGGGAATAAATAAAAGACCGGGTGGGTATTTAGGAGTAAGAAAACGGCATCATGGTTGAAGCAAGGGGGGGAAGAAATCGATGCAAAGGTGGGGCCCACCTAACGGGCGTTTGCGAAAAAACGGACCAGAAAAAAACCAACACAATCACTAGGTAACTAAGAACAGAGGCATTTGGAAAACGCGTTCCGTTGGTCTGAGACGAAGTCGGGAAAAACTACGCCTGAAAAAAGGGGAAAGATACACTGGCTTAACGCGGGTTCGAAGTAAGAAAAAAAAGGGAAAGAAAGATCGAGTCCTTTGGGGGTCAGGAAGAATCGTAACTGGACCAGACTATCACGAAGAAAACGAAGATCGGACAGGAGCGAACTTAAAGAAAACAACCGCGATGTAAACAACGGCAGGGGTCTGTACCCTCGCAAAAAACGGCAGAGGGGGTCCGAAGGTCAGCAGCGAGGAGTCGCCTCCAGAGCCAGACCATCTGGACTCTCAGGCTCAAACACCAGGGGGGATGAAAGGATAGAGGCCCGAGAATCTTGTCCCGGAGAAAAAAAAAAAATCAGACTGCTGACAAGAACAACGTGAAAACCGATCAGAAAAGTAAACCCGGTCAAAAAGGGTAACACAACGGTTTCGGGGGGGTAAATGTTCAGGAATCTGACAGGCAGGGATAGACGGTGGTCCAGGAAGAGGCAGGCCAAAAAAACGCAGGACAAAACTTCAGGGGAGTTCAAAGAACGTCGAAGGGAAACGCAAACAAACCGTATGGCGATCGGAATGGCAGTGGCGTTCGTAGAAATGACACGCTCACGACAAGGAAAAAGAGGGGCAAAGAAAAACGGAAAAGCTGGGACCCAGCAAGGGGACCAAGGACATGTTTTCGGCGAACATTGGGGGACCCAGCCTGGGTGAAAAAGAAGGGATTAGGGGAACAAATCCAACAAGAAAGGAACTAATCAAAAAAAAGAAAGCGCTACAGAGCGTAAATCGAAGGGAAGTTCCGGCGGTGAGGTGGGGACTGGGGAGACAAAGAAGATCACTGACTGAGGGGATTGTTGAAGGGGATTTTTGGGTCAAGGGGGAGGACAGCAATGGGGAGGGAAATTAAAGGAAATGGTCTACAGGTGGAAGGAAAGAAAATCGGTTAATTCGTTGTGCAGGGGATCTCCGCGAGGCGGAACGAAAAAAGTTGAGATATAGACCGCGAGGAAAAAAGGGAAGGCAAAGGAAATATCAACCGGGGAGATGTGCGGAAAAGGGGAAAGAGGAAGGAGGGACACGAACGTGATTGATGCGAGTCAAGAGCCAGGAGAGGAATAAAGGGGGAAAAGCCCTGGGAGGCTCAAGGGGGGGGGAAAGGGGGGCGTACGGAACTGGACACAGGGCGACGGCGGGCATTGGAAAGTATTGAAAGACACCCAGTTAAAGGGGAAACTTGTGATCAGAGGAGAAGTCGTGAGGAGGGGCAGAGGGATTATGTCGCCGGCGAAATCCGAGGGGGGGGAACCAAGGGTTTTAGCATGCAACACGCATTCGAAAGGGAGAAAATTCTGGAGGCAGAGTACGGTTTTCCTGGAAGAAGGGTGGTCGAGCCGTCCCTCCGCCAAAAAGGGGTACTCAGGAGGGAAAACTGAACAAGGGGGAAGGTTAAAGAGTATGAGAGAAAAACGGCTCAAAGAAAATGTAGTCGTAGAAAAAAAAACTTATCAGGACCTAACGGCTGATGCGCAAGCTGTAGGGAAATAAAATCGGACCTGATCGCAAAGGACTCAACGAAGAGAGGGCCGATTTGGAAAGGGGGGGAGGCAAGGGAAAAGACGACACGATGCTCATCCGAGAAAGAAACAAAAGGAGGGAAGAGAATGTCGAATGAGGCTTTGACGAACCTTCCCCGGCGTCTTGACAGGAGGGGGGTCTGTTGAGGGGAGAATCGGGAGAGACTATGGAAAAGGGGGCTGACTGCGACAAGAAAGGGGAAGGTCGTGATAGGGGGGTGCAACGACCGGTTCATGAGGCCGAAACGACGCTAAAAGATGTGATTCCAGGAGACGGTGTTCAGTTAGGAAAAAAAAAAAGATTACCGGTGTGTCGAGGGAACTAGTACCGATCCCATCCGTCAGTCCTGTAACGGCTGAGGAGTAATGAGAGAGTCTTTCAGCAATGCTTGGAGAGAGGAGTCAGTGGTATCAAAAATTTTCGACGTCAAGAAAAAGAAGTGGGAGGGAAGAGGACCCGCTAACTAAAGACCTGGGAGCCGATCCGGCAAAAAGCACAACAAGAAAATTCGCCAGGAATCCCCGGGGACCCAATTGATTAGCAGGGTTCTAAGAAAAAGGAAGGAAAAATCAAGACAGCACCTGACCAGGAAAAAAAGGTTGCGCATTCGCGAGAGAAGCTCGCTTGACCAAGAAGCGTCGGGGGAACACAGCCGTTCTCACAGCGAGACGTTCAGACCTAAGAAAAAAAAAGGGGGGGGCTTGGCTCCCTGGAAACGGGGATAAAGCTCAACGGGATAACTCAAACAAACGTTCCCCTCCCGGCGGGAAAGGCTGATAGACCCCCCACAAAGAAATGTCCAAGAGGGGAGCTGGGAAAAAGAAAACGTAGACGTATTTCCTCCGGGAAGGAGGTGAAAGCTGATGACAACAGGAAAAAAAAAAAAAGCTTGAAAGGGGGACCATACCTACAGGAGGAGAGAGTCTCTAAGCGGCTCAACAGAACTAACACCCAATGGCGCACATGGACCTGCCGGAGAGGGTCATCAGAAGGTCTCCGTTGAGGGGTTCAAAGAGAATGTTGGATTCCGGAGGTGTGAAAAACAGGAAAAAGGAGTAAGAAGGGCAAAGGGGGAAGCAAGGGGCCAGGCCAAGAACGGCGAAAATACCTGAAACAGGGTCGTTGGTGGAACGCGTTTACTTTAGTATCAGAGATCCGACGAGCAAGAGCGGGGCAAAGGAAAAGAAAAATAGGGCCGGCGCGTGGAAGAGGACAGTACATAGTTAGTACAATAAAAGGTCAAGTGCCTGGTAATGGGGGGGGCATGAGTGCCACGAAGCCCATATCAGGATAAAAAAACTTCGAGAGCTGACCGCACTCTAAACGTGCTCGAAGTGAACCGTGGGGATTTAACCGTCGGGGGTAAGGATGATCGACGTAGCCGCAATGGTCATAAGCAGAATTCTTGGACTACCCCGGTTTACAGATATCACAAACAGCTGAATACAATAAACAACACAGACGGAGATGGAAATACTGCATCTGTCAGTGATAAGGATTTCAATCCACTCCCTCGCGAGAAATGGTGGGGGAAAAATGATCAGAGAAAAGAGGGAACCGTCGCGGCAATAAGAGGACGTTTCGAAGGCCGTTTCAGTCAGAGTGTGATAGGCGTGGGCCGTACGGCTTCCATAAGAACAGCCGGAAAACCGAGAGTTGTTCCTCCAGAGGGACCATCGCCGGGCTATCTTCGGAAAGAAACATCTTTCGGGAATGCAGGGGGGATCGTCTGCTTCCCAACGGAAACGAGTGGTTGGAATCCAACCCTGAGGGGGCCAGGGGTATGACCAGTTGGCCTACCGTCGCGAACAAGCTCGGGCACATCTTTGAAAAAACTGACAATTGGAACAAGACTTAGCAAAACCAGGCTGCGCGGAGAGCCCAGAAAGACCTGTCGCGGGGAGGACACTTGCGGGAAAGAATGAAAACGGAACAGCCGGCGTTGGGAAGGGACGAAATTTTACTATCTATCAGCCGAAGGAGATGGGGAAAGGGTGTAGAGGGAAAGAAAAAAAAGGGGGAAAATCACCGTCCACCAGGTACTACGTAGGACGGAAGAAGGCAGTCGCTTGGGTTCGGTCGAGGGGGATCAACGATCAGAAAGAGAGCAAGGGAAATCCGTTTGAAGAGAATACCGCAGAATTTCCATGCGGGAAAAGCGAGATGCAACGGAAAGACAAAACGAAGAAGCGTGAGAAGGAGGTTAAACTTAGCGCTTTGGGGTCACAAGAGCCGTCGGCTGGGAAAGTCAAGCCTTGGTCGGCTCAACCTTTCTGGGTGCACGTCTTCGTCGAACTGCGACACAAAGGGATTTGTCGCGAGTTAGGGTCAAACCCCAGGATTGCAGGGAGAGCTGCGAACGTTCTTCGAAGGGGGCGCAAAAAATTATGCGGCCGGACGAAAGGTGTAACCAAGAGACTCCTGGGGTCTTGATCACACACATTGCTGATCCAATCCTTATTGGGGGGTTACAAAGACCTGATTTCCGTTACGCTAAGCTGGGTTGAAGGAAAAACTAAGAAAGACCTAACGTTACTCGGACAAACTGACAGGCCGCAAGGAAAGCGACCGGCTAGGAAACGAAAGTCATGACACCTGTAGGCTTCACCACCCAGTTCACAGACTACAGGATGGAAAAATCGGTCCTCCCTGGAATAGAGCATCAGGAAAAAGACCCGACCCAAAGGGCGCAAACAAAAAACGAATGGTCGTCAAAGTGCCAACTACAAGATAGAACGACAGATCTCAGCACACACCACACAAATAGAAAAGATAGAGATCATTGTCGCTGATCATCTGTTTTGAAACCTTCCGTCTTCTTGGGAAACCGCCAATAAAAGTCGGAGTCCGGGGGGGAGTCAGATGCAAATTTCCAGGGCGGACAGATGGCCAGAAGCCGCGGCAGGGATACTGGGGGGGGGTCGACGACGTAGACAGGGGGAATTTTGCTCACGTTTCAAGCCTGGAAGAACGCTTTCCAGTGTCGGACGTGGGGGACGGACATCTACCGTAATTACGAGGACGTTTTGAGCAGCTCGGACGATAAAACATCTTGAGGGAAAAAGTAAAGTCTGGCGGAAAAAAATTAAGATTTCAAAGACATGCAAGAAGGGGTGATCTATAAAATTCCGGAAGGAGTCAGGGCAAACCGTGAGGGGAAGGGTGTTTTGCGACGGCGAAATAAGCGCAAGAAAAGCACTCGCAACAAAGGTTCGCCTAAGGAAAACTTAAATCCTGGTGGTTGGGCAAGAATCGGCTAAAAATGCGCCGTCGCAACTGGGAAGTAAACGGCGCAGGAAATCACCACCCTCCGCTTGAGAACAGAAAAGGGCTGACAGACAGGGAACGGCTTGGACAAATCGCCTAATCAAGTGTCCAACGCCGTTCAAAAAAAGGACTCGGAAAAATGAAGACACCTGGTTTGATCGAGAAGGGCCTAAACGGGCGGGAGAAGCTGAGAAAAAAAAGGAGGTACGCAGCGGCGCGCTTATAGAGAAACCCCTACCCGGGTTCCAAGCGGACGTCCGGACTTCGAGCCTAAACTAAGAAGAGGGAAAGGTGATCTGACCCTTGCTGCGGATAAAAGGGGAAAAAGCCCTCCCTGAAAGTAAGTAATAAGCTTCGGGGCGCCAAACAGAACAACACACCACGTTTCAACACATCGGGGGGGGAAGAACGGGTAAGCGTGCGAAGACCTTGGAGGGAGGGGGGATTGTTGATATGAAGGGGTGCCAGGGAGGGGAGATGCCAAAAATAGAGCATAGCTGAAACCTGGGTCCGGCCACAAAAAGCGGAATCAGAAACCGCTGCGGGGGGTTCGGGTTCCCGTTGCAGGGGCATATATCTAAGCCGTAACCTAACTGAGGGTGACGACAGGAAGATGGGGCGCGTGTCAAGGGTGCGAAAGGGAGGGAGTAAAGACCTAAGAAGAACGGCTGTCTTTTGGTAGGGCATCTACGTGGAAACCAAAAGCCTCAAATCGAGAGACACGGCGCGACTGTCCCGGCAAAAAACGGGGGGGACCCGAAGTGGGACAGTTACAAACCCTTCCGAGTCGTGCCGTGGTTAAAATCGGGAGGAGGCCGCCGGGAAAAGGAAAAAATTCCTCCAGGAAAGCTTAAAAATCGAGAAACACAACACGGGGAGGAATTAACAAGTTCAGCCCGGGAATTATGGAAAAGCGGGAACCACTCCTCGGTGGGGGGGCGGGGGACCCCGTCGAACAGGCGGCAGAAGGGAACCTCCGGTCGGAGTCAAGATAACAGTTTCTCGGATTCGAAACGGTGAAGGATTCAGCTCTGGAGGTAGCCTTTCCTTCCATAATGAACATCATCTAGGAACGGTAGTTTCCATATACAAGCGACGCCCGCGCAGCGGAGAGCTGACAAATGAGAGTTCAGGAGACGCTGATGATCGCTATCAACGATTTAAACATTACCTGGGCCGGGGGGGGGGGGGGTTTCAGGAGTTGTGTCTAGGCCGTGAAGGGGGCCTCTGGGTGTTCGCGAACAGAACTTTTGTCACCCTGACAGGAAGGGCAAACCAGAAGGAAAGTCCCGAAAAATCAACCGTCTTAAGAAAGGAAGAGGCGGAAAATAGAATGAAAGAAAGGCCCGGAGGGGGGAGGGCTGGGGGGGGTCATCTATCCTCCTGTAGGGAAAGGGGGGGGCTGTAACGAGTTTGTTAACATGGGTCGAGAAACGAACTGAGACGGGGGAAAGAAGGCGATCGCTTATCAGGGGGGTCAGCTAGGGAGCATCCGCCAGCTCGCTGAAGGTCAAAAAGTGAAGAAGGAGAAACGGCGCCTGAGGACATGCCAAAGCGTATCAACCTGGTCAGGATTAGCTCAGAAGGGAAAAGGCGTTGGGAAGGGGGAGTTCGGGAGCTTTGGTCAAGCAGCAACGGTGAGGGAAAAACGGGAGGGGGATCAAAAAGAGTGATGTGGTGAAAATGGACGGCAAGTTCTTCTTGCTACCCCCCCAGGGCACACTTCTGATGGGCGTCTATTAGGGGAAAGAAACAGAGTTTAAAGGGAGATCTAGCGAAACGGTCACTGGTTATTAGGATGAAGGGGATTAGGGCAAGCCGTCTAAAAAAAAAGAACGGGTGGGATCCAAGATACTCCTTGGGGGTTTTGGCGCGCATGCTGAAAGGACGACGGCGGGAGCCAGACGTTTAAATGAAGTGAACATGTTGTAGAAAGAGGTCCAAGACTCCGCACACAGGCTCGAAGAGGTATGCACAACTTACAAAAAGAGGAACAGGAAAGCAATCTGCGCGAAAGGATCAAGAAACACAGGTATTATACGAAAAAAACAGGAGAATCCGAGACTACTGATTCGCAAGCTGCCAGAAATAGACGAAGAATTGAGATCTCCACGGAGTATTAAGCCGCTTGAAAGGGGGGAGGTACATGACTCCAAGAATCGAAATGATAGAGAACAACGAGGAGGATAAAAGAAGAAAAAAATTCTAAGAGTTAGTCGAAAGTTGCGGCAATACGAAAAGGAGAGGGAAGCCGTGTGTCGGAAATCCCGATGCGCTATTTTCGGGCTGCGCATCAAGGAGTACTCGAGTCGTCGGTAGACGACGTAACAAGTTAAAACGTTTTTCCCGAAGAGGGCATGGGAAAGGGGGCCGTGGGTTTTCATAGAGGGGAAGGGCGGAGGCGGCTCGGACCGATCTATCAAAAGGGTAGGTAAATCATTTAGGTTCATAAACAAGGTAAGGGGAGCCATTGCTAAAAGTGAAGCCATTATAAAATCCCAGAAAGAAGGTGAAAAGAAACAAGTCTAGTGGTGGTCGGGAAAGCGGCGAAAGGACGCCTCACGCCAGACAGGGGAGGCCTATAGAGGGCAGAAGGGTGGATTGCAATAAACTCGGCAGAAAGGAACTCTCCCGGTGATCTCAAGGGACGAACGGAAGTAAAATTCTCGGGCACCCCTCTTTATCAATGAAATATCTAGAAAAGAACTACGGAGCGAGAAAAATCAAATGAGGGGTGTAACGAAGGGAGGCGCTGAAGGAGGACCTCAGCTAATCGTACCCCTGTTAAAGTTGGGTCCCCTGGAAAGCAGGTAGATGTCTCAAACGGATGGACCCGAGTCGGGAGAGGTCAAGAATGAAAAGAATCACCGGACAGTCAGTTCAGAACTAGAAGCCAAGGGGGGAGTGATCAGGAACACGTGACGGGGGCTGAAAGAGAAAAAAAAGAGGGACATCGGGGATTCGATTTCTTACCAGGCGGCGAAATCCCACCAGCCGGAGTTTCAAGGGTCGCACATTCGAAGAAAGGGGGTACTCCGCGTAGAGACCGTGGAGGGATTGCTCAAAGGGGGTGCAGGGGGGGGACCCATTGCCTCTAAAAGAAAAAAAAATGTTCTAGAAACACGTAAGAAAAAATGTGCATACAAGTCGGGACCGGGGTTGGAATCTTTCCTGGGGGACTGGGAAGAGAAGGAAGGAGACCACGAAAGGTCATCAGAAAGCCTCCCTACACGAAGGAGGCGTGGGCCTGCGCGGGAAAAGCATTAAAAAAGAGAAAGCGAGGAGCCTGCGGGTCATTAGTAAGGGGAAAAGGCCTGAAAACGTCTACCTTCGCGCATCAGCTCGAAGGGCCTATGTGGAAGGGGGGGAAGGAAAATCGTGCCGCGAGACGGACGATGTTCCAGCATCGTGCGAATTAGTTGTCGACCGGAAAAGATGCTGGCCCGCTGAAGAAAGAGAAAAAAAGGAAGGGGAGGGAAAGAGAATAGAGGTCATGGCAGGGAAGAGGTGACCACTGAGGGCGACCACTACTGGAAAAAAGTGCGGGAGAGTCTCGTCAATAAAATGGAATACCACGGGTTAGGACGGGGCGCGAGTCGCTAAAAATTAGAGCTTTCTTAGATCTGGAGGGGGGGAGGGGGGTCCCACGATGCAGAAAAGTCAGCAGGAAAGCGCTGGGTTGACAGCAAAAAAAGGGACGCCGTAAGCAAAGCGCAGCCCGTGGCGATCGGACGGAGCCCCCGAATGATCTTGAAGGGGGAGGAGATCCGCTCAAGGTCCATCCAAACGACGCAGGCTGTTAGTATTCAAGGGAGACAGGGGGGAGAAACGCTAAAATTTGGTGAAAAAGTTAAGAAGAAATGAGTGCACTTGTAATCCGGAAAAGGAAGACCTGGAAGAGCGAAAAGGGGGTTACTACGCTGAATACCGCGGCTTTAAAAGTAAACATGGTGGGAGTTTCGCGCACGTAAGAAGAGGTGGGATGGATGTAAGGGGGGGGGGGGGGGTTAGTGAGATTCATCACCGGACCAATACTCTAAGGAAAAAAGGAGAAGAGCGGGGCGTTGGGGTGGAAAACTGGAAAATCCTGTCCCGCGCGCGTGAAAAGGGGAAAAAAAGATATTACCGGGGAAGGCAGGAAAAAAAAACAAGAGATCAACCAGTGGGGAGATGGCTGACAATGTTAGAACGGGGGGGGGGGGGTGTGGGGGGCAAGCGAAATGTACTTCGGGCCGGAAGAAAGCCCTGTTCTGGCAAAAAGCGGAGGGCAGTTGGTCTCATTTTCGAACTGCCTTGCGCAGACAACGGGAACGGAGGAAGAGGTCCTTGCAGCAATTGCCGGGAGTCGATCTATTAAGGAGGCTGGGGAGGATGCGGCTCCGAAACATGCTCTCCGTCAAAAAAAGAGCCGGTTGGGTATAAAAAAGATAAGATTGGAAATTTTCTCATTGGCGAAAAAAAAAATTGAAAAGACAGCCGACCGTCTCCTGTGTTTGGGAAACCTCTAGACTATTTCCGGGACCGAAAGCTGTTGTT
>Ga0179593_1500654_pt1 | contig 12919 bp, 7 predicted proteins | sample CZODoug2_1_08_16_FD_185931 | JGI IMG/M metagenome (GOLD analysis project Ga0179593, IMG submission 185931) | Vadose zone soil fungal communities from Angelo Coast Range Reserve, California, USA - CZODoug2_1_08_16fungal (PacBio error correction) | ecosystem: Environmental > Terrestrial > Soil >...
AGTGGCCATTAACGTCCCATGTTGGGGTCTGGTGAGGGGACGGTAGAAGAATGGTTAAAAAAATGGAGCGTTTCTTGGGTGTCACAATATCAAACGATAGTGAAGGGGGGGGACGGTGACAGGTACCGTCACTGGCAAAACGGGGAAACTAAAGACGGACTCCTATCCTCGAGAAGTCGGGGAGATATTGTTAGGCCCATGGTCGCCACGTAGGATGGCTATTGATAGGGTGTGAGGGGAGAAAAAGTGAGAGGCCGGGAATGCCTGCTGTTGCTGACACTAAGGGGGGGGAAGAAGGGTTGGCATCCCCGCAGACGCGCAACCCTTTGTCAGCGAAGAAAAACGCTCGACCTTTCAGCGTTGCGGTCCACAGTTTAACACGCGCTTGGGATGTCGGGAAGGACAGGGATTTTGCCGAGGTCAATCAGGGGGGGGGGGTCTCCGAAAACGTCCAGTCAGACGGCTGATCATCCTCAGGTCGGGGAAGGAAATTCAGAAAGTTTGACCATGAAAACTCTTCCTCAATAAGGAGGAGACATGGGGGGATGGGAGCAAAAAAAAAATCAGGGAAAGAGTGCTCATGAGAAGGCCTGTTAGAAAAGAGAAGAAAAAATCAAAACCCGGCAGGCAGGTGGGTCTGAGTACTGCGAAGCACAAGAGATGAATTACAGGAGCTTAATAGCTTTTCTGAAGGGAAGTGGGATCCTAAGCACTGAGCAATCACCAATTGAACAGTCAATGGGGCAGCCATCTTCGGGATCTAAACTTCAGATCATAGCTGAATGTCGGGTTTCGGGGAAAAAATCTGGGAAGGAAGCCACGGATGTTAGGGGGGAACGGAAGCCAACTGGGACTTCGGTCTCTCCCACTGCAAGAAATATCCACCGTCGGGTTCCCACGAAGAAGAAGACAAGAGGTCAGAAAGATACCCGATGTGCCCGGGAAACGGTAGACTAGGAGAAAGCGGCATCTTAAGCTGAGAACCGACTCGGCTTTTAGGACCTCTCCGAAAGGGAGAGACCGTGCGCAAGGCCGTGGACAGAAGAGGGCCGCCGCAGACGCAAGACGGGGGAACGCAGAGAATAATAACCGACCATTGTGATCCTACGTTATTAGGAGCTGGTCGAGAGAGAGAGAACGGCGGGCCGTAACCAAAGAAGGAGACCGGCGTCTAGAAAGAGAAAGGGACGGTGGCTCTCTCTCTGCTATTAGAGGAGGAGACACGAAAGTAAATTCCTCTTCAAGTGTATTGGGGTCAAAATAGGAGGAAAAAATGGGCCCCTCCCGCATCAGACATAGTGGTTTTACCGCACCTCTAAAGGAACAAAAAGTAGAAAAATCCCTCCTCTCGGTGAGAATGTCGAAGGGGCGAAACACCGGAAACAGCATTTTTTGCAACATCTTCAGTTATTGCCAGGGGTAGGCCTTTTCCCGGGCGGGGGGGACCAAAGGAGGGTGAACTATTTGAAGGAAAGTTCCCTCGGCAAATTCCAGAATACATAAATCGAAGGACCAGGGGACTAGATGCCGCAGGACCTGCCAGAGAATTCAAAAGGTGGTCGACAAGCCAGGTGAGCAGCTTCCAAACCCTCTATCTGTTGGGAAAGAAATCTTCTAAAGGAGGAGAGATGCTTCATAAAATAGGAGGGGAGGAAAGTATAATGACCGAGGGAAGGGGTAATCCTCGAGGGTTTCTGTAACTTCAAAGCATGGGTTGAGGCAGATAAGGGACGCCGAGCGGGTGGAAACGGAAGAACGAGGAACAACGCTCCTAACTCCATCTGACTAAAGGTAAGAGATAGAAAAAAAAAAGAATTAGGGAAAATAGAGATATTCACTTTTCATCAGTCATAGAGCGCATGGGAGGCAGTTGGGAGAGGATTTGGGGTAGGCGAGGGCAACTGTAATCTTCCGGGGGCGCTGTGAAGAAGGGAGAACCAAGGAAAGTTTAACGACCGAGCTTAAGAAGCAGCATCAGATGGGCATCTATGACGATTCTCAAGGCTTGGGGAACGAGGGAGAGGTTCTGGGAACGCTGCGCAAGAGGCGTCACCCAGGGCGGATGGAAGTCTGCCGGGTTCGGGAAAACAGATCGGGAAAAAATGGCGCGGTGGCTCGACATTGGACCAGGATAAGTAAGGCAATGGGGCACGGGGAAGAAAGGGCTGGGCCAACGGCCCGGGAACGTGTGAATAGAGGAAAGGACACAACCTGGGTTCCGTGAGAGGAACACAGCAAAAACCCGAATCATGGGGGGGGGGAAAATGGTTCATCTCTTCAGGCAGGCAAAAAAGAGTCTGATGCAGTAAGGCGGGGACATCGTTTGAAGACGAGGAGGAAAAATCAGGGGGAAAGGAGGCAATAAGAAGTGCGGCTGCCGCCGGCTAACGGAGAACTCCGAGAATGTCTTCAAGGAAAGTTCAAAGGCGAAACACGAAAGACCGGAGAGGGGGTGGAACGAGAGAGGGGTTCTCGGTACAGCATATCGAGTCTTAGGAGAGCGTCGACGACTTCGGAGGGGGGCACCTAGTGGAGGTTCAGACACTGCTTGTCCAAACGGCCAATTCTCATGGAGGAGAGGAGGCAGCAGCGCAGTCGGGATGAGGAACCTAAGATGGGCAGGTTCTCCTATGTCGGCACTAGAGGGATGTCAAGGCTTACTGACTGAAAAGGGTAAGGGAGAAAAAGGTGCGAAAAGGGGAAAGGTGGGAGATGGGTCAGTTGGGATATATTGAGGTTGGAGGAAAGGGGATCAGCCCATTTTTTCTCTCAGGAGATCAACTTAGAGCGGGGCACTGGAGAGCCTTGGAGGGAAGGGGGAAGTCTTACTGAAAATTGGCTGCACCGTGCGGGCATGTGGCGCCGCTTGAAAAGTAACGGCTCAGCCACTTCGCGAACACGGGAAATGAGAGGGGTACGGGATTAAACTTAGTTCTTAGACAAAGGGTAAGCAGACGCCAGGTGAAGTGGAGGGTGGGGGGGGGGGGGAGGCGTGTGAATAGGAGGGGGGGAGCGGGTGGGGTGGGGAGTACAAGAAGGGGAGAGAAGATGGGGGAGGAAAAGGATGGGGGGGGAAGAAGGAGGAGGAACATATGACAAGGATTCACCGACATGCCTGTGTGAGAGTTTGTATCGTTTTCGAACCTCAGGATACCGGAAAAATAGCTGAAAGGGTGTTGGGAGACTCAAAGATAATGTGATGGATCACCGGCGGGGGCACTTAGACTCTGGTCTGATCCTTCGGAGGAATTACCCTGGAATCGGCGAACCCCAAAAAACAACTTTATCTGAAGCAGGGAAAAGAAGTTCCTCTCCCAAGCGCGAAAATTTCCTCTGACGAACGCTAAAAAGGTGAGAAAAAGCGATATCAAGGTGGGCGCATCACGTTTTAGGACGGTACTCTTGTATGCAACCGGGATGCCAAAAAGAGAGATCGACACCCAGCAGCATAGTTTGACCGTACCTCACAAGTGTCTCAGCCGGGGAAAAGAGAGACACATGGAGCATACATTGGAATACAATGAGACTCCCAAGATCAGGGGATGAAAGAGATTGCGCTTTATCGCGGAGAGTTTTGAGGATTCCTGTAAAAATAACAGACAAAAAAAGGACAGAGAGGAATATTTGACAAAATCACGCTCATTGAAATAAACCAGCGAAATCCTCACGACTGGACCTGCAAAAAAAAAGGGGCAACCAAAAAGCGAACTATCTACCAAAAACAAAGAATTATTAAAAGAGAGATTGAATTAAGGAAGGGGGGGGGGGCCTGTTGGGCCGTTTCGGAGGGGGTTGTGCGATCGCTGGAGGGAACTGGAGTTTGGTTTTTTGGGATATAGATCTTCCTGGTGTTCTGAAAGGTTTAACAAGTTCACTTTCCTAACTATAGAGAAAAGCGAAAAAAAAAAAGGAAGACCTCTCGACATATCTGGGATGGGGCAGGGGTTCGGCATAGGTCGAAATATGCAAGGTCCTACTATTTTGTGGCGGGACCACCTTGACTTCCCTGAAATTCGTTGAGGGGGGGATAGAGGCGGAAAGCTGAGAGGGGGGCCTAACGTTGTCATAACACGACTGCTATGAGAACACCGGGCCTGGGCCTCAAAAGCTTCTAAAAAACTCTCACGAGAATTCGAGAAATTCGGAGTCGCCGGTAACTTTTCAAGAGAGGTTGTTGATAAAGGGAGAAGTTTAACTGGAGGGGCCGAGTCTCTATGGAACAGGTTGGTTTGGGTTCGGAGCCACAAGGAGGAAGGGATAAATAAAGCATGCCTTCCGGAAAGGGGGAAAAAAAAGTGAACAGCAGAGGAAAGCAGAAAATAAAGGCAGAAAGTTAACCCATCTGCTCCGTCATGATCATGGTGTCTGAATACTAAAACCTAAACAAAGGATGATCTGGGGAATGATGGGTTCGAGTGACGGAGGGCCTTCCCTCAAAGAGATCAGTCACAGAGATTAGTATGAGGGGACTCAACGTGGGCGCGAAAGAGCATTACTCAAGAATGGGACATCACCGGGGTGCACAAGTTTAAGGCAGAGGGAGAGCCGCGCTGCGCTTTCAGGCCTTTCTGTCCTCTCCATACTTAGTGGCAGAGGAGTAACGGATAAACTTGGCCACCTCTGTCGAGAACACACTGTGGGACACAGAAAATATCCACCTTCGGGACACCCAGAAACGGTGCGTCAGGACAAGCATAAATCCTTGTGAAAAAAGTACCGGGATAGAGGGACGAAATAGGGAGCCCGCCTTTAAAAACGAATCTACTTGCGTCCTGGCCTCATAGGACAAAAAGGGAAGACTTGGGACCATGAAACTGCAAAACGTGCGCGCGACGACTGTGTCGAAACGATGTTATGCCCGACTCGATCGGAGCCTTGCTGATATCGCGCGGAACATCCGGCCGTAAACAGACGACCCTGCTGAGGGTAGTCTTACGGGACACCGTGTTAAGTTCAAGCTCTCGAGGGAGGGGATCCGTGAGGAGGAGGCGATCGCAGGGGCAGACGCATGTCCAAGGGGGATTTGTGTGCCTCGGGAAAACGTTTAAAAGAAAAACTAAGGATAATACTCGGGGGGGGGGGGGGACCGAAGACCTCATAAGGAAACACATTTCCAGTTCTATCAAATAGATGGTGCATTATGTGAGGAACAAGGCTCAGAAACAAGAACAGCAGGGTGGTTTCCACAGCTTCATATGATTGACCCCGTCGGGGACGTGCCGAATTGGCCTACAGGTTACGGACTTGATGAATTTGTTAACAAGAGGGAACCAAGAGGAAGAAAGCCGCCAGGAAGCCCGAGAAAAAAAATGAAACACGCGCAAGCACAAGGACGTCACATGGCCGAAGCCATTGGGAAGCGGAAGAACCCCGAACTCGGGGTAAACACGACCTCGTAGAAAGCGGAAGAGAGAGGCGGAGAAGGAAGTTTAAGACGAGGTCACAAATGGTCGAGAAAGGGGCGCGTCCTCGGAAAGAGGGTAAGAAGAGTACATGTAAGACGGTCTCCAACAAAAACCAAACCTAAAAAAACAGAAGCGGCCCAACGGGCGTCCATCCCGCCTACTATGAAACGAAGAAACCTGTGAATCAAAAAAGACGAAGCAACCGGAAGGGGAAAATGGAGGATATTCACTTTCTTACATAGAGCGCGTTCTCCGGGGGGACTCTTCGGGGGGTGGGTTTGTGATTAGAAGTCTAGTCTGACATGAATCGTCAAGCTTGTAGAGTTGACAACTCGCTAATGGGAAAAACGCGTCAGTAGAAGCAGAAAGACAAGACGGGAAAACGCGATCGCGAGTGACTGGGGGGGGGGAGGGCCCGAGGGAACTTTTTCTGCCCGACCAAAGGGAGTGGGATTCACCTTGAAAAAAGAAGGGTATGCTCGGAGGAGGGAGACACAAGAGTCCGGCCTGGCGAGGATTTCTCGATTGGATGCGAGTAAGAGGCGCATTGTGACAAGGTGCACGCCCTGAGTTGGGGACAAAATCCCCTAATGGGGGCAAACTAAGAATGTTGCAACACCAATAGTTTGGGAAACGGGGGAGGAACCCTGGACCCAAATCCGGCAGGGGGGGAATGGGGGGTTCATAGCTGTCTGGCACCACGTGAGCAGTTCGGCGGGGGAAACAGAGTGAAGACGAGGTAGAAAAAAGACAAATGACTGCTGAAGAAGGAGGGCGAGCGCGCGCGCTTCGACGGGCGCGAGGCGGATGACACGGGACCACTCAAAAGAAGAAAGGGGACTGGGGTAATGTAATCGGTTTGTGAGGAGAGAGCATCCTAGGCGGTTCACATTCGCGAAAGGTGAAGAGAGGGACACCTATGTAGTGATTCTCGGGTCGGATGTGCTTCCTAATGGGCGAACTTTGCTATTCTGATTCCCTGCGTCCAAAAGAGGAGTAAGGGGGGTACACATGGGGCGGAGGCCTAGAGGAGTTCTCGAGATCACGGTTCAAGTTGGTCCGCGGCTTGGGGCCAAGGCTGGACTACGCACCGGAAGTCTCTTGAGTAAAAAGACCACTACGGTTTATATGAAGGGGGGAAAGGGGGCGAGACAATGAGCGAACAGGGTCCCGGTCAGCATATGCCAGACTAAGGGGCAGTCTGCGATCATGAATGAAAAGCGCGAATTATCTGAATCCTTTTCTGATAACGGAAAGATGCGAACAATTTGATGAACGGGCTGCAAAGGGGGGCGCCGCTGCATTATCGCCACGTCCGATGGGACGAAATATTCATCTCGGGGAATGCATTAGAGGATGAGAAAAAAAAGCAGGAACGAATCATCACAAGGGAATGCCTGTTTCGAGGGTTTCATAGGGAGGAACATAATGATAAGAAAAACGACATGATGGGTTTTTAAGACAGCTGCGGTAGCTAATTTCTTGATGGAGCAGCGGCCTTGGGTCACTTCAGACATACAGGGCTGAAGGGGCCCTTCATTATCATCAGTCACCCAGTATCCTGAGATAAAAAAAAAAAAAGCTGATATGGAGCGGCAACAGAATTTAAGGCAGCAGATCCCCAAGACTGGGAAAAAAGGGACCGGCGGAAAGGCACGAATTTCTGAGGGGGCGAGCAGGTTGTATTCGCACACGTGTGAGAGGGAAGCTGTGTGAAGGGGCAAACCGGTAGTAAACGGAAAAGCCGGATATGACCCAAGCACAAGTAAGAGCAGCACGCGGTAACTCGCCGACACCTAGAGCCATAGGACAGCAGTTCGATACAGGAAGGAAGAATAGGAGAAAAGGTGGATGTCGAAATAGTTGGCGCTTCTCGAGAGTTCTGAAAGTCAGGAAAAAAGTAGCAGAACACAAAAAAAATTTACAAACACTCACGCCAAATAATCCTCGATGATCGAACCGTCTAACCTGAAAAAGTTACCCACCAGGAAGGAGGCACGAGAGCTCAACCCCACCAAGAGAGGGGGAAAAGAGAGAGATCGGGGGGCAAAAGGCCGGCCGGACCAGTTTTCGGGGCTATCATCGTGTAGTCCCACTGGCGCGTTATCTTGTTTTCAAGAATTAAAGAGAGGCCCTTGGGGGGGGTCTGTAAGGTTGGTAAAAGATTGAGAACGAGGGATAATAAGCCAACTATCACTAAGGCATCTCGTTTGGCGGCTGGAATCGCACTGATGTCTATTGGGCAAAGCGATACCAAAAGGGAGCGGCGGAGGGAGCGGACTGCTTGGGAAAAGAAAGAGCGGCGCGGAGAGGGGCATACTGTTTGAAAAACATACCAAGCGTACCGCGCACAGCCGTGGCTGCCAATTCTGTCCGAGGATGCGCACCGGTCCAATTTGCGGTAAGAGTTGAACTTGGGAAAGCGCGGGGGGATCTTCAGTTGCAAGCTTCTCTAGACAGGTTGGGTTGGTGTTCGCTCGGAAGGAGCAAAGTCAACGGGGAAGGGGGAATCGAAGTCAGGAGGGAAGCCATGAAGGGAGAAATTTTGACCATGCATCTTGAGATTAGTAAGAACGCAGTGCTGATTCACAACCCCATCAAAACTTGCATGAGCAAGGGAGTTTAAAAGAAAAACATCAACAGAGAAAAACCAGCTTTCTATGGATGAGGGGTTGAGGGCATTACGGAGAAATCACCTGGATACCTATCCAAGTGAATACGCTGGAGTAGCTTCTGTTTGGGAACTATTCAGGCGGGCAAAAGCAACATGGAAGCAAAATGCAGACAGGGGGCGTCAGCGGGCCGGTAGAGAAAGGGTAACGGCAGCTGCGGAGCGTCCTTTAAGGGGAGCGCCTTCAGTCGCCCACGATTAGGATTAAAAAAGGATCCAATTGGCTCCTATGTTCGAGGGGGCCAAAAAAAACAAGAGAAGACCAAAGTCCGTGCTCGGACCGACTCCAAAGGCGGGGCGGGGCCAGGCATACCTCTTTTCGACCTTGTAAAAAAACCGGAAGCTATGAGGCAAGCATTCGTCCTAAGAGCGAGGGAGCCTGGGGGCATCAGGATAGGAGTCGAATGGAAGCACTTCTCCTTCCGAAAGAACGTGGGCAGAGCATCGGATGGGGAGGGAGGGGACCGGGATACTAGACTCGTATAATTATTCGCGATATCTGATCAGAGGAAGTGAATTAAACTCAAGAATCCTTGATTACGTTGAGCGCATATGAAAGTCAAGTTTCATTGGCAGACCCGAGCGATCACGGTCTGGGGCGTAATGTCTTGATGCTACGACTGCGGCAGCAGTCCATGGGGAGGGTTGGAGAATTGATGCAACGTCCAAGACAGAAACCGAAAGAACATCACGTGCCGACATCAACAGGAGATGAACACACAGTTCTCAGCAAGATCAGTTGCAAGGTTCCGGGGCTCAAGGTTAACCGGAAACCTTATCATTTGGGGTTCAGAATCGCTATATCCTGAGGGGCCCATTGAAAGAGGGGGCCGAAAAAAGTGCTTTTGAAAAAAACTGCCAATTGAAAAACCTTCGAAAAAAACAGCAGGCTCAAGGTCGAAGACAATACTAGAAAGGCCGCCTAGGACTAAAGACTTATCCTACCGAGGGTCATCAAGCACGTCAAGGGGCCGCAAGCAAAGGAGCATCTCCCTAAAAAGCAGAATCTGAAAAGGACCAACTTCGGGAAATAGGTTTCTCTCGTACCAAGATCGTGGCTTTGTCACTTATAATTTAATATTGTCCCGTAAAAAGGCGCGGGGTGCTAACGAGTCAAATCGGGTAGGAAGAGTCATAGTGTAGCGGGGGGAGAGGCAAAAAAAAAACGCCGTTCACACTGAGACAACCTTCTAGATCCGGAAAGGAGAAAAAAATTGGTCTCCAACAACTTAGGGAAAGAGAGTATCCTTTTCTAGGGAAAAATCTACAAAGGGAGGATCAAGGGGGGCCGCGCTTGGTGGGGGTTTAAGAGAGATCCCCTAGGCAAACTGGCTTCTAAAAAAGTTGGGAGGGGGGGGCCGAAAAACACGCCGGACCGGTTGCAAGAGTCATCGCTGCAAACAAACTGACTGGAAGTCATCGATGAAATTCTCCGCGGAGTGGGAAAGTAGGAGCGGTTAGGGGGACTCTGACAAGGATTGACGGTGCAACAGGGGAGCTTCCAGTATGGGTCTATCGTAGTCCCGCGCCGGGAGAGGGAAAGTCGGAACATTTTGATCCAGAGGGGAACTGCATTCGCATTGGGGGGAGGGAAACGCAAGGGCGTTTGGGAAAAGAGGGTCCCGGTGGGCAAGTCTACAATTTCCAACACCCTGGATGTCCTTTTTCGAAAAAGGATCCGACCTCAGGAAAGGATGTGGATAAGGGGTTCAAGAGCTTCGAGAGGAAACCTTACTGAGGATTTGGCGTCGTTTTGGGCCGCCGAGTCGCAACAATGCCCTGGAGAGGATGCAAGGGAATGCTGCGGACAATCCTAAAATAAGGATACTCCAATGGCGCACTGGCGGCAGTACGGGCCTTACGATCTCCCTACGAAATCTGACGGGGAGGGTAGACTCTGAGTTTCATGGGAGGGTCTAGCGCGCTGGTAGAGTCTACATCTAAGTCCGAAGCCCTGAGTGCGTCAGGCCCGGAGAGGCTTTGACAACGGGAAGGGTCGTAACTTGGACGAGAGATAATCAAGACGATATTCTTTTACGAAAAGGAGGAGCCTACTATTCCGGTTGGTCCTAAGACCGTAAGGCAAAGCGGCTTTATGCCTTCTTAAGGGAAGGCAAGGAAGTTGCTCTGAGGGGACGGGAGAACAGACAAGGGGGGGATCTGATAGGCGACCCTAATATCAACTTGAATCAGATCCTTCCGTGGCGCGCATTAAGGAATGAGGGCGCGGCTAGGGACGTCCTTTTCTATACCGGGGCCGACTGCACAAGTCTGAAAAAAAGTTTATCTTTCGCCGGGATTGCAAGTGGATAGACCCACGGAACGACGCCAAGCGTTCAGGAGAGTGGGGGGAATTTATGAAGCCGGGCGGCAGCAAGAGCTCTTGTGTTGATCGTTCTAACATCATCAATACTCGTTTTGTATAAGACCTTCTGTAGCATATTTCGGTGGAGAACCGAAGGGGACAAAGGGATGACGAGAGGGAGAAAAAAAACGGGAATGCAGGCAAGGCAGAATTACCTTTTCTTCTCTAACAAAAAAACACTATTAAGGAAAAAGCGCCACTAAAGGAATGCGCTATCCGCAAGCTCTTGGAGGGGAAGAGGAAGGGCAGAAGGAAAGTTCTAATCGTAGCCGTTGAGGATAAGCAACGGGTGCGCGGTAAAAGGAGGGTTAGCAAAAAAGGCAAGAGCAAGCCATCCCCAGCAATGCCGATCATTCCCAGGGACAGAGAAAGGTGTGGGAGAAGCCCAAAGAAGACTAGCACAGAAGAAAGCTTATATACCATGAGCCTAACAAGTCGAGAGGGGGAGTAGATGATATTCATCTATAGTGTCGCAATTTCCGTAAACCATTGAAACACCTTCCTATCGGAATATTGGGCAAAAGATCAACGGACGAAGGGGGGGGAAGAAGAAAACCCGATGATAGTCACTCCTATAAAGGAAAAAAACTGTGCCCACCAGGGGGACACTTTTAAAATTAAACCGATCTCACATCATAAAAAACTTATTGTAATGAGATGGAATCCCGGCCCTGGGGTGCCCATTTTGGGGCCGTTATCTTCTGGTGGAGAGAGAGGGGGTATTGAAAGGGAGTGATACTTTTTTTGGTGAAAGGACAGATGGGGGACTGTGGGGGCTGTATCAAGTGGTTAAACGGCTAAAAGAAGATAGACTATCCTCTCGTAAGGTCATGGAGGATCTTGTTCGGATCACATCGCCTTCGGGAAAATGTTTTCTAGGTTTTCGGGGGGGGAGAACACCTTCTCGGGGGGGACTGGGAATGCACTAGCCTGTGTTCTACTTGGACGGAAGGGAGACGGGGAAAGCGTTGCATACAACGTAAAGACGCACCAAGACTGCAGGAAGGAAGCTAGGGGACGATTCACGAAGGGGAAAAGAGTGGGACCCGCCTGGGCACTCTTGGGAGATAGGCGCATTCCACCTGAGGGGGAGAGATCTAGCAGGGTTTTGGGGGGGGGGGTTCGAAAGAAGAGAAAAGTAGGCGCTGGGTTCCAAGACCAGGCAGCAATTAGTGACAAAAAATGAATAATGAGGGCTAACAAGAAGCTTGCTTAGAAAAAGAAAATCAATCCCGCTATGAAACAAGGCTGTTAGCAACTATCAAAAAATGAAAGTCATGTCTGACATTGTCATGATGGTCTTTTCTTTCGATCCTCACCTCGGCGGGGAAAGGGAAAGGCATAAGAAGAGGAGGGACGTGGGGACGAGCACGATGCAAGGGGGAGAAGCACAATTGCCAGCAACTGTGCACAAATTTATGCTAGCCACGGAGGTACTCTGCTGAAGGAGGCTTGTGGCATTCAGAGGCTGAAAGCAGACGGAGGGGATATTAAATTCACGGGGATCCACTTGCGCGCCTCTTACCAAGAAACACAAGGAGCAATATCCAAAGGCTTTCTCTCCTCCGAGCCCAAGGACGGGGGAGAAGGCAAGGGACAAAGCCGCGTGGGGAAAGACGTTAGGGCTATTCGAAAATTCATCGTAGGGGAAAGCCATTCGGACCCACTCAGAAGCCTTGGGGTAGACAAGTGCCGAATCCTTTGACAGCACTCTGCCCCGAAAAGAGGTGAGAGATACCGAGAATTGAGAAGGAGTTGGATAAAATACACGATAAACTAAGTTCACGCGCAAAATCGGTAAACGCCGAGCCAGCTTCCAGCGGGAAAGGGGGGGGGAGCTTTTGGAGAAGATCGCGGCTATGTGCCTGTCATGATAGGGGAATGGGGTGCAGACGGAAGAATTTCAACAGGGGGAATGTTTCAAATCGGCAAAACGGGGTGGGGGACAAGAAGGCCCGAATCAAAACGAGTGTTGGCCACCAGAAGGAGCAAACCCATGGAAAAAAAACCAAGAGACTTGGACACGGGGAGGCGACAGTGGTGAAAGAAACGGGAAAGATGGGGGTCAGCTATAATTTCCCTTCGGGCCAGACCGAGGTTGCAAACCAGGGGACGGTGGAGGGGGCAAAATGAGGAATGCTCCCCTCTCAGGGCCAATGCTAAGTAAAAAGAAAGAGAAGGCCAAGAGGTATGCACTTGAGACGCGAATGTAGCATAAATGAAGTCAAGTACTAAAACAATGGAGCAGACATAACGTAGACAAAAACAATCTCTAAATCGTCGGATAGGGTCTTAACCAGTGGGGTAGGATTGGAGGTAATGGGGGGGGTTTTAGTAAAGTCACGAGATTTTTCTTGGGCAACGGCCACGGGTTTTCGAGAAATTTCCAAGGGAGCTTGGGATGTCCACACAAAAAAATGCCTCTTCACACGGAAAGATACTACCGCCAAGGAGATCTCTGACGAGAAAAATGGGGAG
>Ga0179593_1522113_pt1 | contig 12919 bp, 11 predicted proteins | sample CZODoug2_1_08_16_FD_185931 | JGI IMG/M metagenome (GOLD analysis project Ga0179593, IMG submission 185931) | Vadose zone soil fungal communities from Angelo Coast Range Reserve, California, USA - CZODoug2_1_08_16fungal (PacBio error correction) | ecosystem: Environmental > Terrestrial > Soil >...
CATATTTCCCGGGGCGGTGAGCAGCATCCGGTCACGAGGCCCGAACCGGTGCTTAATATTGGGTAGGTCAACAAACGTTCTAGTAAAACGGATCATTCTAGCAAAAGAGACCACAGGAAAAGGTCAACCAAGATGGCTTGGGGCGGCGATTCGATTCAGGCGTCACTAACCGCCCGATAAATGAGACAGGGGTAAAGTGGAAAAAAAGTATTAGACTATCTGGACTTGAGTTACAAGAGAAGTTGTCGTGGAGAGGAGATGATTGGGTCCTGAGAAAAAACGGGGAAAGGCGGAGAAGATACCGCGTGGAAAATGGCAACCCCAGAGGGCCGGCTAGGAGAGAAGGGCTTTCATGAGTCGAGTCTACGCTCAACTAACCTCTCATCAAGAAGGGTACCGGTGGGGGGGTTCGCCTTTTCAGGGAAGAGATAGTGAGAACGCGGCACTAGAAAAAGAGAAGGGTGAGGGACGTCCGAGGTAGCCTACTTTCTGGCCGAGAGAAAGGCAACCTCTCTTTTTAATCTGTTTCAAGAGACCGGAGGGGGACAACGCGGGAGAACTCTGTTAGGGCCGGAACCACATCTCATTCAGGGGCTTGGGCAAACAGCTCCCTTTGGGTCTTCAGAGGGGTAACAAATTCTTCACAGAGAAGGCGCGTACTACGATAGGGGAGATTGTACAGCCTCCAGAAGGGCAGGGTGGTTCAGCCTGGTTGCGTGGGGGGGGGGGGACGTTAGGAGAGAGGGGGTTGGCACCGACAATGAGGAAGTTCAGGACAGGACATACGCACAGGTTGAATGCAGCCTGTGGAAATCTCGAGCGATAGCGAAGAACTCCGCAGGATAGTTAGCTGATAACGTTCAAACCATTAATCCGATTAACGTCGAACTGGCTGGGAGGGAGATTATTGAGGCTGAGGGGAAATCTCAATAGGGGGAACTAAGAAATGAGATAGGGGGGAGACTGGGCTGGAGGGAAACTTAATAACGAGATCCCGATTCGAATCTCAGACTCGGTTCATATACTTATGCTAAGCGACCATTAAATTCCTGGGGAAAATTTGGGGGGGGGGAAGGGCCAAGAGGAAAGAAAAGATAACTCGGGCAAAACGTGGGGTGACGTCTGTAGAGCCCTAGGGGCAGGCTGGATCAACGGCTGAACGGGAGCCTGGGATCGAGGGACGATAAGGGGCCGCGATCCTATGTCAGGACTCAGTTACTGAACTTTCATACTATGCAGAGGCAACTAACTACTGCGCAGGGAAGGGAGGGGGAAGTTCACTAGGCGAACTCGGCTACTTGAATGGGGGAGGTCTATTACCTACGGGACGTGCAAACCAGTTGCGAACCAGGGGGTCGAGGGCGTAGGCAGGAAGCGCGGGAAAGGGGTAGTGCCAGATCGGAAGGAGTGATTCCCGCAACTCGAGGACTAGAGACAGGAATAAGAGGGAGAGATACCCACGGACTTCCATAGAAAAAAGGAAGAGGGGGAGAGAAAGCAACTGTCAGCCGGAGTAAAAAGCAAGTCCCATTGTCAAGCGCTTCCTATAAAAAAAAAGTGGTTTTTCTGTTGGTCAGTGGCTCTTCGAAAAAAAGAGGGGGAGCGAGCTTAAGAAAATCGTACGGCTCCGAAAGAGACAAAATTGCAATGACTGGTTGGAGGATCAAAAGGCTCGGAAGGACGGCCAGACTCCGGGGCGGAAACACGATCGATCTTTAAGTAGGTGCGGTAGCGTGAACACGTGAAAGAATAGCGGCTTCGCAAGGGAAGAGGCGTAAGTGTCGTGACCCGTCTAGCCGAACCCTTAGGTAGAAGGAAGCCAGGTGCAACCAAGAAAGGTTGGACATGCCACGGTAAAGCCACATAGTCGGCGGGGGGAGCATCCTTCTCTAAGGGAAATCTGGTGAAGATATCTATCATCTCAGGAACGCCTACTTGAAACAAAGTTACAAAAACGGCCGCTTCTGGGACTTTAGGTCGAAACCTGAACCGTTACGGAAAAGGAGTTGAAATATGCATGCGAGCTCGGTCAAACTCTAAAATTCCTAAAAGCAGGTGCCGTCAAGGAAACGTGATCAGGGTCGGAGAAAAAGTATAAGGGCCATGCACACAAACCCGAACCTAAACCTTCAAACGCCAGAGGCGTCATAAAGAAACGGACATTTGAGCAGCAAAAAAGAAAAGCTCAGGGGGAATTGGTGCCTCCGAAACCGTCGATGGGAAAGATCGGGTACGATGTCAGGTGGGGACACGCAGCTACAACAGAAGGTTTACATCGTCACAAGGGGAACGTTCAAAACAATCCATCATCCAAGGGGAAAGAAAGAAGAACCTAAAAGCATCTGGCAGAGGGTGAAGAGGCTCAAGAGGAGAACCGATGCGAAATGGCCATGCGATAGAGGGGGGTGCGGGGAAGACTTTCTCGAGGTAGGACATCGGGGGGAAGGAATGGGAAGGTGTGTTTCAAATATAGAGGCGGTCCTCCGGAGAAGGGAAGCGTTCAGCAATGGTCATCGAAATACATATCGGCGGATCAAACCACGTCTGATCCTGGTCGATCGCGAAAGAGGGGGAATATGGGGAAAAAGCACTTGATGGTCTTGCAACAAAGGACGAATAGAAGGAATCGCAATCTCGATCACAAAAAGAGGGGGAACTGAACACAAGTTCCGGACACGAAGAAAAGTCAGCGCGTAAGGGGCAGCGGCTGTACGTTCAGCGGCGAAGTTTTATGGACCAAACCGCCGCAAACAACAAAGGGGTCGCGAAAACTTGTGTACGCACACGACGATTCGGCCAGGACTGCGCCAGAAAAAAACTTCCATAAACGAAGGGTATGGCGCTAGGTGGAATGGGGGAGGGGAAGTCTGTGAGTCGGGGGGGGGGTGGTGGTTGTAGTGCTTGATACGTCGGCCGGAAGGAGGCAGACCCTAAAGCTTACCGGCCGGGACCTTGTAAGAAGGGGGAGCGACAAAATCGGAAAGGCTGAGCGTCGTCAGGAGAAGTACCAACAGACAATTGAGTAGGACTATAATGGAAGCGGTATAGAAAGGAACACAGATAAGAGTTTGTTCAGGGACGAGGTTTTAAAAGGGTCAGCATCGTGTGGGGCGTCGAGAGCCGGGGACGGTGTCGGTGCGGCGAAAGGACGAGGGGTAGCGGCAATCAACCGGAGAACAAGAGAGCAGCGCAGACGCAATTGTGCTACGCAACAAAAAATCTTCTCCGGGAAGAGCGCCGGATTCCCAAATCAAAGGAGCCGGGAAAAGAAGCGGGACAGACACAAGCGAGCATATCCTTGTCCACGACATCATTGGAGAAGGAGAACAACAGGAGCAAGAGGGGGGGGCAGGAGCGCAGGAAGCGTTTAGGGGCCAACCGGGCCTCCCTAACAGCTAGGCTCGGGTGGGAACTCCCGCTCCAGAAGAGCCCGAGGGCGAATCATGCCATGGGGGAGGGTCCGGTTTTTCGCAAAGGCATCCTCCGAGCAAGGAATCGATTCAGAAGCTAAGCGACCTCTTCAAGACTAAATCATGGACTTATCGATGACCGAAGCGGGGGGAAATGCCGAGGAAAAATAAAAAAATACGGAAGCGCCGTTCGGCGGGAAAATGCAAATCAATCCGTGCCCAAGAACAAAAAAAACGGTGGCGGGGGTAGGAAGCAGACATTGGGAAACCTCCACCCGAGACAAGACTAGCGACTCAGAGGGAATGTCGGAGCGGGTCAGAAAAGGTACACATACAGCAGAGGGGGCTCGGGTAGGCCCCGACATCCCAAGAGGAACTTCCGGGGCGTTAGGAATCGTGGATGCAAGCGAAAAAGGAAAGAGTGGGAGAAAGGACCTCAATGTGCGCCGGTAGCCGGGAGCTGAAGCGAGCCGGTCCATCATGTCCAGGTGCAACTGGTTGAGTAGGGGACCCGGGATCTCTACTCCTTGACGGATGAAAAAATGGGACGCAGGGGGGGAAGAGTTCGAACAGGGTAAAAAGAAAAAGGGATGTGTACCGGGTGTCGACAGCCAGAGGACCTGAACCAAAGCAGAGTGAGGGGGCCTTAGTCTCTTGGTTACCAATGCAGAGGGCCGGGAAACAAGCCCCTGAAAAGATTCGCAAAAGTCTGTTCTCTCCCACCGGGTGTAGAAAAGGAACTGGCGGAATGACGACGGGGGGAGATCACGTCACGAGACGAAACGAGTACAGTGACCAGAGAGGAAGGATACAAACAAACACAAACCGCTCTCAACTATCGGCAGGGAGCTCTCAAATTTGACCCACGCGGAGGAAGGGGGTCGGATGGGGGGGTTCGAAGCAAGGAGATGTCCGATGGTCTGGAAGACCCGACTTGCTGATTCTGGACTTCTAAAGGAAGGAGACGCGCCGTAGGGGGGGGAGTCGGAAATAAATGTGAAGATCTCAAACCAGGAGTTAAGAGAGACATGCTTGCGAAAACAACAGACTGCGCTTCCCGAGAAACGGGAGAGAAAAGAGACTCAGTCTGGATCAAAAAGACTCGACCAGCGGGGATCAGGAGGTAAGTAAAACTCCAAAAAGACCTTGAACCTGCAAGAAAGCGATGTTGGAGGAGCGAGGAGGGAAAAAAAAAACGCTCACGGGCTTGTTTGGTGGGAGGCCCCAGGACCGATGGGAGGAACGTGGAAGGCGAATGATGCGGGGGAGCCCGTCAAAAAGCAGGCCTGATCAGGGAACAAAAAAAGGCGGGGCGCCAGAAGAGGAGTATTTCAAGTAGGGAGGGGAAAGGGGGGGACGCATTACAAAGCACTCAGACAAGCACAGGTGGTGGCAACAAAGGCGCCTCCCGGGGAAAGGAAAACCGGGACCACTCGAGCGGTGTAAAGGGAAGAGACTCGGAAACTGGAGAATAGCTGAGCATCAGGCAAAGGCGTAGCCAGACTCAAAAACGGAACCGTCAACCAGGAACCCGCGCCACATCGAAAAAAGAGCAAGAAAAAGGCGAATATAGCAAAACGAAGGAAGTGGGTTACCAGGGCAAGAAGTAGAGGGTCAGCCACCTAAAAAGGCCCAAACTAGGTTGGGGGCGGGAGAGGGGCGCCCCCCCGCGCACCAAAGCAATTCTTGAAAACGCCCAAAAAAAGCAGACACTCTGACAGTCCCGGAGGAGAAGGGCGGGGCCGTGGATTTGCCAAGGGAGGACGAAAGAATTGTGGTCAGGTAGGAAGAAAGGATGAATTTATGCACGCAAAGTAAAAAAAAAGAAATCACGCAAGTGTTGGCTCTGCTCGAGCGGCAAGAGGGAGCGACTCAGGAGAAGATATTCTGAAGTGGCGATGATCAGTGCAAAGAAGGATATGCAAGTGGGGGAACAAAAGTGACAATCCAATCTCTTAGGAAGACTGAGTCCGAGGCGAGCGCGGAGGTATACGCCAAGGCCGCGAGATGGGAGGGGATTCTCTTTGGTCTGGACGCAAATTTCGGCGACCGGCCCACATTTCAGAAGAGTGCTCGCTCCATGATTTGGTGTGCAAGGGGAGTGGAGGTGCATTATTCTTGAAAATTCCGCGTGAAATGTTGGGGCTCAATAGACGGGGACGCAGAAAATGTGCGCGAAACACTTAAGTCGGCGGAGCGGGTTGACGCGTGCCTGGAAAGGAAACAAAAAAAAAACAAATCTCAGCCAAAAAGAGGCAAGACGTCATTACCAACGTCTAACCCGCCTCAAGGGGTCGAGAGCGCTTCGAAATCCCCCACGACGTCGGCCAGGGGGTAACGGAGTATGTACAGCGGTCAAGTCGGGGGTAAGGGGGAGTTTTCGTGTTTCGAGCGGAGGCAAGATCGGCGGAACGAAAGATTTGAAGGCCGACCTTCATTTACAAGGGGGGTCGTCAAGCCGAAACGCGATAAGCAGCTATTTGAAGTCGGGGGCTACCAGCCAAAAATACAACCCCAAAAAAACGCCAACCGCTCCCGCAACGAAACCAAGTACATAAGCGTAACAGTATGATTTGAGCGCAACAAGAGGGACAGAGGAGTAATCGTCTCTGGCGGAAAAGTTGGGCTCAACTCTACCCGATGTAAAGGAAGTGCTCGGGAAGGGGGAAGGTAACCAACTAATGCGACCAGCATGGCCGAAAAGGTCGCAGCTGCGCCTAGAAGGAGCAAACTAAAGTTTCCTGAACACAATTGGGGCACGTCCTATCCTGCAGGAGAGGATTAGAATGATTGAATTCCAGGATGGTTCTGCGACCATACAAACGGTCGACAGAGACACAGATCGCGATCAAGGCAAGATCAGGGTGGGGGGAATGCGAAAAAGAGGAAGTTCGGCCGCCACCACAACCCCCCACAACCACCCCCCCCCCCCGTTGGGGGGAATCAGGCTCGTTACGGATACCGGAGGAAACAACATCTATAGGCCAGAATGCCTAAATCAACACAGTGGTGCTTCACAAACGACCATCAGGAACTTCGACACCGAGCTATTCATGGCCCTAGAAAGAGGGAGAGAAGGCTCACCTAACAGACATCAATTAACTCGATCGGGCGCGGAGCAATTGAAAGATTCTGGGGAGGGCAAGTCTTCCTAGGAAACAAAGGTGAGGAGATTCGGTCAACAAGAAAATTACACATAATCTCTGGGCCAATAGGGGTTCTCGGACACAAAAAAGAAATCGGCTCGTCAGCAGGGGACGTGAGGGCGATCCATTTACCCTGTGGAAAGAAACTGGCGAGTGAAGGTTCTGGCGGGTTGTGTGAATTGCCGAAGGATATAAGGAGATAAGAAAAGAAAGGGTAGCCTTCAGAGAGTAGCGCGATGAACTGGCCACAGCGACAAAGGCATCACTATGAGGGAGGTAGAGGCCAGGAGAGGGGAAACTATCTACTCGCCAGACTTACTGTCGCGTGAAAATCACGACGGGAAAGGATCTCAACACCAGAAAAAGAAATAGCGCGACTCACATACTAAGGATGACGAGAAACATGGATGTTTTCGCACAGGAGGTCATCACCGGGCCAGTATCCGTGGAACGCGACCAGGAAAAAAAAAGGAACTGAAAAGCAGACGCAAGCCACGTGGGTCAAGCGAACTCACCACAAAACGACGAAAATCCCTTCCTTGAACAAACGGATGGGGCTGTTACTCAACTTGAAGGGAGCGAGAACGAATAAGGACAGGAGAGGTAGAATGGAGAGGTCGCACGACGCTAAAACCGAAACTCCACGACCCACAAAACAACACCTCAACACTGAAAATATTCACAGCTTAAACTTTAATGGGAGGCGGAGAGGAGGTGAGGAAAGGGGATTGAAGCTTAAACCTCGAGTACCCTACGGTCACATCGCCCTCAGCGTTAGAGTCAGAAAGCGATCATTTCAGAAAAAAAAAGGGCTCGAAAACTCTAAAGATCATTGCGAATCAACCCCGGAGGAGTCCCTGCACGCGCTCTCTATCAGCCTTCGAAATAATGACGGTTATCCATTCACAAAAAAACTGGGAAAAGGAACCTAAAAAAAAAAAGAGAAAAAGAACATTGGGTTGATTTCTCCCTTAGAAAAGGTTCACGTAAAAAAGAGGGGGGCCTCGCAGAGAAAAGTGGAAGAGGAATCGTCTCACCTTTATTGCCAACCTCCACACAGTTTCGATACCCTAAAGGTCTCGAGAAAAAAAGTACCAAGTTGGAGCCATGCCACTCTCGGACGCTCCTCGGGCGAAATTCCCAAAACATTGTAGCGGGAAGGGGGATAGCGCAGGGGTACCTTAAAAAAGAATAGTCACAGGGGGGAAGAGGCCTAAGTGCAGAAGGAAAAGAGCGATTCTATCAGTTGACTAACTCGGGGACGAGCTTCGACGTACCGATCGAAGCAGTGAGAAGATGCCCGCTCAAGCTCAAAAAAAAACAAGAGACCGCCCGCATGCCACAGCAGAGAGGAACTGAAGCAAAAAAGGTGCATAGACAGGAAACAACGTTCTCTGGAGGGAACTGTACGCTCGAGCAAGGGGAACGTCTTTCACGAACGCGCGTATAAGAAGAAGGAAGGGGAGCCGCAAAGTCGATGCCTCCATGGCGAGACATCCTCGTTCAACAGAAGCCAGTCTTTTTATGTGTCAAGCGACCTGCGCGAAACGCCGGGCTAGCTGCGTGAAGATGTAAAAGGGAGGAGGAGAGGCCGGGAACGACTCACGGGCAAAGAGCTGGGAAGGGCAAGCAAGAGGGGCAAGGATAAACATCGTATGGTGGCAACTCTCTTTAAACCAAAAACGGAACAGCAGGGGGATGGGTCTTGGTTAGAAGTCGACAGTATGCCTCGTAAGCCCCCAGAGCCGATAAGCCAGAGCTCTCGCCGCCGGGGGAAGACGTGAACCGAAGAGGAGAGCGCCAAGAAAACTGGTAGCAGAAGGCTAGGTAGCGGGCGGAGGGAGCCGCAATGAACTCCACTCACCACCCGCTTCGCAGAGAAGACCGTGGAAAAAAAGAAATACAAGTGGGATAGGTCCAGGGAGGAACATCGCAGGGGAAACCCGCTAAAAAAGCATCTCGAAGAAAGAAGGGAATGACTTTACCAGTCACTAATGCTCGCTAAACGACAAACCCTGGAGGCATGTTTCGCGGGGGAGGTGACGCGAACGGAAGATGACTTCTCGAGTTCAAGACAACAAAGAAAATGGTAAAAAGGGTTCTTGCTTGCATTATCTGAAGAGAACGTTGTTACCAAAAATTCACGCACGGCATAAGGACGAAAGGGGGGCGAAGCCCGGATGATTCGCACCGACCAGAGAAATGGCACAAAAAAACTGGGATCCTCGCGCGAGGGTGCTGGACTGAGGGGGGTAGTTCGACATCAGCAGACCGACGCTACCGACTGGTCTCCGGAGTTTCGGTGCGAACAAAAGCTGATCTGCGGACTACTGCCACTGTCACCCAAGAAAAAGACAGTCTCGGGGTCAAGAGAGGGCCCGGGATTCGTCCGTTTTCAGCCGCCGGATGGGGAGGAGAACATCCTTCGGATAGGGAAAGTCTCGGGACTGTAGGAGGCTTTGTTATGCGGACCGGCAATCCCCGCTAGATTACCGGGGGGCCAACTGATCGGAGTTCTAAGTGGGGGATACGGAGGCCTGGCGAAGAGCAGAGCTGGTCAAGGGTAAAGTGGCTGAGGAAGCACGCACAATTCGAAACCGAATGTTAAAATCGAAAGAAAGGAACCGACGCTTCGGAATCGGGGACGAAAAGGGAACGCATGGGAGGCAGAGGCAAAGACGGCGGTAAGGACCGGGCAGAAGGCTCTTCCTAGACGAGGGAGGGGCGCGGTCACCAATCAATGTTCGTCAGCTACACGTAACGAAATATTAAGAGGCGCCCACTCACGGCAAAGGTGGAGCAGCTATCCAGCGCGGAGAAAACCAAGACTAAAGAGGAGGACCCGAAAAACAAAGGGAGCAGGGAAAGAAACCCTAGACCGAGTCGAAAGCACGACTCCAAAAACAACACGGCGACGAAGTTGAAAAAGGATCAGATCGCTCGAGACTAGGGGGGCGCAGAAAAGAAAAAAAGAGCAAGGGGAGGCGACAAAGAAAGAGAAGAAGTCTCACAACAACCACTTAGGGCAAAAGGAGGATGCGACGCATGCGTGGCGATCATCGTCTTCATAAGTCGAAAGAAAATCGAATTGCGCGCGAGATGATCCTCGACGCCGAAGGGATGAGCGGCTTCCAAGTCGTACTAGCCCCTTGCGAGGACTCGGGGGGAAGGGGTGAAGCAAATGGTACCGGTAAATGCCTCATATTTGGAGGGTACCTGCAGGGAAATCGCCGACCAGGCCGCGTTTGTCTGCATGACGAAGGGAGGGAACTGGTCACGCGAAAAAAGACGGAACGAGAAAACGCGAAAGAGTTAATCTCCGTCCGGCCTTAGCAAACCACCTTCGCCGGTCGGGACGTCGACAAAGCGGCGGCCAGTGTCTTAGGGAAATACAGACAGTGATTTTTCTAAGGGGAAAGACGGAACATGAGAGGGAGTGGGAAAGGGGGGTAGAACTGGTTAACCACCCGGAATCCCATAACCCGAAGAGGGAAATATCCTCCCTCGCGACGGAAAAGATCACCCTCCCGGAGCATGCGCAGATAAACTGCGATTACAGATAAACAGAGCAATCGTCCCGCCACCATAAAAAACATGACCCCGACCATTAATTGAGAACGTACAAGACGTGATCATCAATCGAGAGAAGAAAACCTATGCCAAAAGGCTAGAATCCACCGGGCACGAGAGGGAAAAGAGCCGTGAAAGAGGGTCGAGTGGAATTAACAGCAAGCATGCGAACAAAATAGGAGAAGGCGGAAACGAGACACGTCTGTCTTTACCAAAGACAAAAAGCAACGGACAGGAACCCAGTACAGGAAAAAAAGGAGAAGAGACCAAAGGACATATTCCTGGAGGGAACCATCAGGAGGCGGTCAGGGGCCTCCGCGTCCGGCAAGAGTGGATAGTCAAGGTCACCAATAGGAAGAGGCAAAAGAGCGATGCAAAAAAAGAGGGGAAACATATTTATGGGAAAACAGGCGGAACCTCAGGTCTCTTGAAGTAAACCTCCAGCAAAGAAAACGGAGGGTAAGGGTCGACACTAGTGTAAGGGGCGGGCAGTTCACTTCTTGCAAGGCAGCAAAATTGAACGCGAGGGGGCCGGAAAAACTGACCTCTCGGGGGGGCGGGGAAATGCAACTTGGACTAAATCCCTATACATCGGGGACATGGAGAAAAACTCTGCCTCGATAGGATAAGATGGGGGGTCTGGTGGCTCCGGCAAGCGGCTAAGAGACGGTACCGTACCTACGCAGAGAGACGTGCTACGGTGCGGAGACCGGACGCGATAGAGGCACACCCTCTTCGTCAATGGTGACATGGTTCCAAGTGGACTCGAATCGCAGGCAAAGTCCGCCGTCTCAACTTCCCAATAAGAGGGGGGGCTGCGTGACCAAAGTCATCGGGCAAAAAAGAGTCGAGTTCTTCCCTAGAGACGTCCCAGCTCGGTATAGACAGTGTGACCGCCGAGGGGAAAGGAAGCAGAAGCGCATCTTGGTAAGCTTCGTCCAGAAGGACTACCGAGCATCAGGGCGGGAGGCTCACCAACTGTGTTCCGAACTGAAAAAGGGTTCGGGAAAACGAGGAATGTCGCTCGGAAGGCACTCGAACGCCGTCGGCGCCCGAGGAAGGTAGAATAAGGAGAGGAGGGAGAAGGGTTAAAACGCTCAATCGCAAGGAGAAGAGAGAAGAGTGTTTCAGTGCAAAGGTCAAGTGTTGTCAGCCAGGGGAGAAAGACAGCGGCCTCTTGAAGTACTTTGAAAGGGAAGGGGGGGCAAACGAAACGGGAAACTGGCTTGAGAGGGAGCTCGTCAGCGGGCGCGGCCACTTCGCCAGCTCGCGCAAAAAAGTCTCAAAAAGTCTCATCGCTAGGGGTCAGATCGGGGGGAAAGGGCTCGAGGGGAAATATGAGGGGGATTCCCTGGAAAGACCGCGACAGGTCACGAAAGGTGTAGCAGGCCCTAAGTGGGAAGGGATAACGGGCGATGACGGGAGCTGGGAAAACGCGCAGGAAAGGACACAGGTGCAAAGGCTGGGAAAGAAAGGTCACAAGGGTCAAAAAGAAGAGTCAATCACTACACTGTCCCCAACCCGGTTTGGACAGGGGACACAGGGAGGGCGACCCAAATATCACGACCTTGTGAGGTCAAGGGGACCTCGGAACGGGAATCCAAGAGGACAGAAAGGAGTCGTCGGGATGCTGCCGTGGAGCGGGTCCGATCTCGCGGGGGGAAAAAAAAAGAGATCCTGCGAGCGAAAGTTAATCCCGGGGGCGTTATAAAGAACGACGCGAGGGAGCTAACCGGAAAAGAGCCTGTTCATCGATGGGGTATATGAATGAAGCAAATGTCCACTCTGGCTCAGATCGGAAAAAAAAGGGGGAACTCTCTCCAAAATACAAGGCCGCGCTGCCTATAGAAAAGTGGTGGCAGGGTTGTGGGGAGTTTGGTCGATGAATGGAGGAGTGTTGGAGAGAGAGGAGGAACTAGGGAAAGACAGAAAGGGACGGGCTTGTTGGATCGGCCCAGCACTACCGGTGGTTCCGTCCCGGAAGATGTTCTATGAGGGGGGATGGAGTGAAGGAGTTGAAAAACTTTCAGGCGAGAACGTGAGGGGGGAGGGTAAGGGAAGGATCTCGGGTGAGTGTCCCTCTGATAGTCCGGTAATGTAGAAACAGAAGGACCTGTGTCGGAAAAAAAACAAAGAGTTTGGAACACCTTAACGTATTGCGCGCGAGCGAGGATTGAGGGACTTGTCTGCAGGAGCGGACAGGCCTCTCGGATCAGAGAAAGACTGCGTGGCGAGGAAAGAGGACAAGACCGAAGACCTAGATCAAGCAGCCGTCAGAGGGCCGAAAGACGAGTGTGAAAACACCAGCATTGGAGGAAGGCTTCAAGAGAGAGGTCACAGGTGCAGCGAAGGTCCTCAATAACTGTCGCAATTGCTATTTCATCTTCCGAAAGGCACACAACGCCCAAGAAACGACAATCCTCCAGTAAGGAATAACAGAACCTACGATCGAGACTCACTGAGCGATCAGGGCTCGCGCATTTGTTCAAAGAAACGGACAAGCGGGAAAAGGGCCAGAGAGTGTACAGAGGGTATTAGGGGGGTGCAGCTCAGCGACTAAAAAGTGCAGCGAAACTCAGGAATCCAAAAACCAAACAAGAGAACAGCCTGAATTTCCAAAGCAAGAAACGTCTTCAATAGTGAGGTGAAAGGATTAGGGGGTGAAAGCACAGAGCGAAGCCGCGGGGCTATAGGGGAAAAGGAAGAGAGTGGGGGTCTCAAGGTCGGAAAAGGGTTCGGGGAAAAAGCGACGAAAGGGCAGAGGGACTTTTTTAGAAATCAGGGAAGAGAGCG
>Ga0179593_1569279_pt1 | contig 12919 bp, 19 predicted proteins | sample CZODoug2_1_08_16_FD_185931 | JGI IMG/M metagenome (GOLD analysis project Ga0179593, IMG submission 185931) | Vadose zone soil fungal communities from Angelo Coast Range Reserve, California, USA - CZODoug2_1_08_16fungal (PacBio error correction) | ecosystem: Environmental > Terrestrial > Soil >...
AGGGAAGGAAAAAAAAATCGGCCCGTTTGACCTGGGTATCTGGCTTTTCTCTGCGTTCGTGCGGCCGCGCGAAGGAAAAGAGAAAAGGCCGCGAAAAAAAAGGGGGGTGACGGAGGGGGGGGGAGGAAAGAGGAAAGAAGGGGCGGCCGCTATTGCCTCTCCTTTCGAAGAAAGAAAGGAAGAGTAACGACTACAAGAGGAAGGAAAGGAGAAAAAGAGGGGAAAAGGAACCTGGTGTCCGTAGGCGCCCTGTCCTCGGTCACCGGGAGACCAGCGGGCACCCAGGAAGGGGGAAAAGAAAAAAAAGGAGGGGAGGAGAGCTCGTCCCGCTGACTTCTAGCCTCTCATCATTTCCTTTCCTTTCCTCCTCCGCGCTCGCGTAGAAAAGAGGGGGGGAAGAACTTCGGGGGGGGGAGGAAAAAAGGGGGGGAAAAAAAAGGGGAAGGGGAAGTCTCCACTTCCTCTTCCGATCATCACGCCGTACTCCTAGAAAGGGTAGACCCAAAGTAGAAGAAAAAGAAAGGAGAAGGAGGGGAGGGAGTTCCATCATCCTGCCCCACTCCCCTGCTTCCGGGACGGAAAAAATTAGGCGAGGGGGAGGAGGAGAAAAGAAAAGGAGAAAGATGGGGGGGGGGAGGACCTCTCTTATCATTTATACCTTCAGTCCGTCACCACAGGGGAAGAAAGCACATGAGGGGAAAAAGAAGAGAAAAGGAAGGGAGGAGCATATCACTTTTTCCTCTTCTCTTTTCTTCATCCTTTTCACGTGCCCTCCACAAGAGGAGGAAAGAAGGGATAGAGGAAGAAGGACAAAAAGAGGGGAAAAGGGGGAAGGATGCGTCTCATTCATTACCTCTACTATCCTCTTCTATCTCCACGGGGGAGGAGGAAGGGGAAGAAAGGGGAAAGGGAAAGGGAAGTTCTTTCGTGCCGTGAAGAAGGAAGAAAAAAGAGGGGAAAGGGACTCCCGTTCAACGACCTTGCGCTGGCCGTGAACCCGGGGTCGCTGGCCAGCAAAAAAAGGGAAAGTGACAAAAGGAAAGGGGAAAGAAAAAAAGGAAAGAGGAAAAAAAAGCGCTGGCTGTGCGGTCCATCGCGGAGGAATAAAGGGGAAGGAGAAAAGAGAAAAAAAAAAAAAAAAGAGAAAGGGAAAAAAATCGCATCTGGCCTTCTTTTTATACGTCCGGCCGGTGGCGTCACGGGGGAAAGGGAAAAGAGGAAAAAAGAAGAAAGGAAAGAGCGCGAGCCTGTCCTCGTCCTCTCGCTCACTCCCTGGGGAAGGGAGGGGGGCGAGGAGAAAAAAGAAGAAGAAAAAAAAGGAAAGGGAAACCCAGTGTCCGAGAATCTTCTTGTTGCTTTGACCATCAGGGCACGTCACTACACCAAGGAAAAAAAAGGGGAAAAAAGAAAATAGAGCACCAAAGGGGGAAGGAAGAAAGGAAAAAAAGAGAGAAAGGGGAGAGAAAGGGGACAGGAGCCTCATGTATCGCCTTTTGCTCTAGTTTTTCTCCATTGTGTAAGTGGGAGTACGTGAAAAGGGCCCAGGGAAAGAGGGAAAAAGGAGAAAGGGGGGGGGAAGGGGAGGAAGGGTAAGGCCCGAGCTCGATCAGCTCTTCGCCTACCTTAACGGCCCAGGGAGTGAGAGGAAAAAAAAGGAACTGAAAAGAGAGGGGAAGGGGGAGAAGAAAAAAAGAAAGGGACCGCTGGTCGGCCTTACTGCCCTCTTTCTCCCTGTCCTGTACGAAAAAAAAATGCAAGAGAGGGGGGGGAAAAAAAGAGAGGGGGAAAAGGGGAGGGGGAGGCATTTGCGCTCCTCCGAGGCCTCCTCTCTTTCCCTCCCTCCTCCTGAACAGAAACCTGAGAAAAATATGGTAAAAGGGGAAGGAAAGAAGGGGGGTAAAGTGAACCGTTCTTTTCATCTACCCCTTTTTCACCTTCATCCCGCATTTTCTGAAAAGAAGGGAAATCTAAGGAAAGGAAAGAAGGGGGTTTCTTCTAGCCGGACCGGAAAAAAAAAAAAGACGTGGAAAAAGAGGGGAAGGAAAGAAAAGGGGAATCGGCTGATCGTATATGTAAGTTACTTAGGGCCGACACGGCACAGGCAAGGAGGGGAAAAAAAAAAAAGGAAAGAAAAAGGAAAAAGGGGAGGGAAGAGGTCCCGCTATTTTCTTTAGTTCACCTTTCCCCTTGACTACGCCCCGCGACGAGGAAAAAAGGGGAGGGAAAAAAAAAGAAAAAAAGAAGGAGGGGGGGGGGGGGAGCCGGGGCCTGGCGGCGTTGGTTACTGCCCTTGCAGTTCTACATGTCCGAAGGAAGGGGGACTCGATGGAAGAAGGGGGGGAAAGAGGGGGGAAAAAAGAAAAAAAAAAAAAAAGGAAGACGCCTGGGCCGCCGTACTCCGTTTTAGTGGGTGCAGGCCAGACGGGAAAAGGAAAGAAAAAGCTGGAAGAAAGGGAGAAAAAAAAAGGGGAGTCCTTCTTGCTTTCTGGAATCAGGGAAAAGGGGGGGGGAAAAGGGCTCCGCGCCGTGCCACCTTTTGCTCCCTCCCCAGCAGGGAGAGGGGGAAAGAAGGGAGAGAGGGGGGGAGGAGAAAAAAAAACTCTTTCCATAAGAAAAAAGGAGGGGGACACTTTTTCTCCTCCTTCTTACCTTCTTCTTCCTGGGCCACAGGTCTGAAAACCGGGAAAGGGAAGAGAAGAAAAAGGGTGACCTTACTTCGCCTGCTCTTCCCTCCTCCTCCTTTCCTTGACGTCATCGGGGAGGAGGAGCATGGCTTTCTCATCCCTTCTCTTCCCTCTCTGGGCCGGACAAAAACTAGAAGAGAGAGAAAAAAAAAAAAAAAGAGAGAGGAGGGATCCTTTGCCTTCTCGCTGTGCCTCACTCCTCGCAGCAAACGGGAAAGGAAAAAGTTGAAAAAAGGGGAAGAAGGGGGAAAAAGGGGGGGGAAAAAAAGAAACAACACCAACTTATTAATTCCTTAAACTCTATCTACTCGCCCGGACGGTCCAAAGGAGAGGAAAGACCAGGAAAGGGAGAGGAGGAGGTAAAAAAGGAGGAAGGGGAAAGCCTCCTCATTCTCCTCATCTCTCGCCATTTTGTGATCGGCGGTGGGGGGGAGAGGAAAAGGAAGGGACGGAGGAAAAGGGGAAAAGAAATAAAGAAAGCTTTTCTCTTCCTCCTCCCCTCTTGAGTCCCTGGCAATGAGGGAGAAAGAAAAAAAGAACTAAGGGGGAGGGAGGAGGAAGAGAAAAAAGGGGGAAGAGAAAGGGAGATTTTCTTATCACCATTTCACTTCTTCGCAGCAGCGAGGGGGAGAAAATTCAGAAAAAAAAAAAAAGGGAAAAGAGAGAGTCTCCCATCGTTGCCACTCCTCCTTGGATGGAGAAACAGGTGGAAAGGAAAAAAGGGGTCAGAGGGGGAAAGGGGAAAAAAAAAAGGGACACTGCCAGCATCACACTCCTTACTCCTCTAACGTCCCCTCCCCGCCACAGGAGGAGGGAAGGGAACTGTTCAGAAAGGGAGGGGAAAAAAGAGAGAAAAGGAGAAAGGGAGTCCCCCATTCTTCCTTTTTCGGATGGAAGGATAGAAGAAGGGGAGAGGAAAAAGGGGGGGGAAAGGAAACATCTATTACCTTCTTCTTTCATTAACCTGCAGGGGAAGGGAGGAAGGAAGAAAGGACCCTCCTTCCTCCCTCCTCGGGTTACGAGAGTTAATTTTCCGGGGAAAAATCCAAGGGGAAGGATACGGGGCGTCACCCTTTTTCCGCCTTTTCTCTAAAGACGAATCTACAAAGAGAAGAGGAGCCAGCCTTCTCTCCCCCTTTCCTGGAAGAGACCAAAGGGGGGGGGAAAAGGGGAAGTAAGAAAGGGAAGGAAACGGTACCTCTACGGATCATCTCGATCTCCACGGGGGCGGAAAAAGAAAAGGAAGGAAAAAAGAGAGAGGAGGTAAGGAATCGCCTAAACACCTCTAGCATCAGGCTCGCTGGGCGCGCCAGGGAAATGCGGAAAAAAGAAAATTGACCCCCGGTACCGTCAGAAAGGGAAAACGGGGGGAGGGGGACCAGAAAAAAAGAGAAGGGAGGAGATAAAATGTCTCACCATACCTTCCCGGTCAGCAGCATCTTGTGAAGGGAAAAAAAACGGTGGGGGGGGAAAAAGAGAGGGAAAGAAGCCCAGCGGCTCCTTCACATGGGGCAGGAAAAGGAAAAAAGAGGAAATCGGAAAAAAAGAAGAGAAGGAAAAGGGGAAAAATGGGGCGAAGAGCTTCTCCTAGCTCGGGCCGGGACCAAGGGGGGGGGAGGGGAAAAAGAAAAAAAAGAGGGAAAAAAAGGGAAGGCCGGTCCACACTTCACCATTTCGCCACCAAAGAAAGAAAAAGGAGGAGAAGGTCCAAAAAGGGGAGGGGGGGGGGGTGAAAAGATGATTCCTCATATCTCTTGTGCTAGAGGGGGGGAGAAAAAAAAGGGGAAAACCCGGAGAAAAAAAGGAAAGAAAAGGAGGGGTAGACGTGGTCCCCGTCCTCTCTCTCTGATCAGCTCGTCGTCAGAATGAAAGAAGGGGGGATGAAAAAAAAAAAGAGAAAAAAAAAGGGAAGGAGCCGCTTGCGTCTTAGCTTTCCCTCTGTGCGCCCGTCGGGAAAGAGAAAAAACTCTGGGTAAAAGGAAAGGGGAAGCCGAGGCCGCCGCTCTTTCCTCCCTCCTGATCGGAAAAGAAATGGAAAAGAAACAAGGGAGGGAGGGAAGGGAAAGGGTTAGTTCCATCTACCCCTTTTTCACCTTCCATCCGCAGGTAGTGAAAGGGGAAAAAGGGGGTCGAGAAGGGAAAAAGAAAAAGAAAAAGGGGCACGGAGGTGCTCCCGTTCTACTCCCCCTTTTAGATCGAGCTGAGAGGAGAGGGAAGGGGAGAAAAAAAAAAAAAAAAAAAAAGAAAGAGCGGCCCGTCCCTTTTGTGCATCCGCTGCCGCCGGAAGGAGGGGGAGGAAGAGGGAGGGCACCGTGCCCGCCCCTTTTACTCCCCGCTATCGCTGGCAAAAGGGAAAAGAGAGAAGGGAGTTCAAAAAAAAAAGAAAAGATAGGGGAGGATGTGGTGACGGCCCTATTTCTCATTCTCCGCCGCCCGGTCCTCGATGGAGGGGAGGGGAAAAAGTGGGAAGAGGGGGGGGGGAAGGCCGACGCCTACCCCTTCATCTCCTGTGCCTTCCCGAAGAAAAAAATTCAGAAAAAAAAAGAAAAGAGGGAGGGGGGGGAAGGCCCGGCGTGCTGCTGGCCGTTCCTTTTTTCTACTTCGCGCCCATTGCGCCGGCAGGAAAAAAAGACTCAAAAAAGGAAAAAAAAGCAAGGCCCTGCTGTCTGGCTGTCATTCTCTGGCCTAGCTGCTGCGCCGCCGGGCCAGGGGGAGAAAAAAGAAAAAAAAGAAAAGAAAAAAAGGGGAGGAGAGGAAGAGCTGACCGAGAGCCATAAATGCCATGGACGTCTCGGGGAGGCGGAAAAGGAAAAAAAAAAGGGACGAAAAAAAAAAAAAGAAAAGAGGAGACAGGCCCCCCACCGCCGTCACCCTTGGCGGCTGCTCGACTGCGGGAGCGTGGCGCGGGGAGAGGGAGGGGAAAAAAAAAAAAGAAGGATCCCCGAGGAAAAGAAGGAAGAAAAGGGAGGCTCGCTCAACAACAACAACGATTAGTCGTCAAATCGCGATATCGCCCGGGACGGGGAGAAAGAGAGGAAAAAAAAAAAAAAAGGGGATCAAAAAAAAAAAAAAAAAAAAGAAGAAAGAGGAAGATAGCCCAGGGGACGGCTGTGGGGTCAATGAGCGCGATCTCCCGGCGCGGGGGGAGGGAAAGACAAAAGAAAAAGGAAGAAAGCTACGTCCCTTTCATTCCTTTCTCTCGTGCAGCGCGGCGACGGGAAAAAAAAAGGGGGGAAAAAAGGTCAAAAGAAAGAAAAGAGGGAACAAGGGCCGGCGTCTCATCCGCTCGGCAGCGAAGGAGAGAAAAAAAAAAAATCAAAGGGAAAGAAAGAGAAGGGGGAGGGAAAAAAAGTGGACCCGTTCTTCTCCATTTTCTTCGACGTAGAAAAAGGGGAAGAAAACGCAGAAAAAAAAAAAAAAAGGGGAGGAGGCAGTCACAGCAGCCTGCCCACCTCCCCTTCTTTCCTTTCCTTCCCATTCTATGCCGGGGTAGGAGGGAGGAAGAGAAAAAACTTAGGAAAAAAGAAAAAGAAAGAAGAAGTAACAACCGCAGCCAGTCCTTCCTTCCTCTCCTCCTCGGTCCGGGGCGTCCTGGGAAGGAGAAAGAGTCGAGGAAAAAAAAAGAAGGGAGAAGGATAGCCCCCTGTCCTTTCCTCGCTTGCCCGGTTGTTCCGCCGTTGCCGGGAGGGGGTAGGGGAGAAAAAGAAAAAGAAGGAGAAGGGGAGAGAAAAAAGGACCACCGCGCTTGGCGTGCGTGCCGGAAGGAAGAAAAGGAAAAAAAAAAAAGAGAGGGAAGGTGACACCGGGGTCTCGCCACGAACCCGTTCACCTGACCACCTCGGGTCACCGCAGAAGGCCAAGGGAGAAGGAGGCGAGGGAAAAAAAAGCTTTGCAAAAAAAAAAAAAAAGAAAAGAGAAAAAGACGAAGGACAGCAGCATCTTTTCCTTCTCCCCCTCTTAATCTTGCCTGCGGGTGGAAAAAAGAAAAAAAACGTCAAAAAAAAAGAGAAAAGAGAAAAAGAAAGGGCCGCGGGCCTCTCTTCACTCCCTGGGGCCGTTTCATGAGAAAACTACGAAAAAAAAGAAAAAGGGGGAGAGGAATCGGCGGGCGCGTGGCCATCATTGGCACGGTCACGTACTCCCACTTCCCATGGCGCCACCAAGGGAAAAAGGAAAACAGCTGGAAGAGAAAAAGGGAGGGAAAAAGGGGCGACCGGGTGGCTCTAGGTGGCTCATGTGAAGTTGTTATTACGGTTACCGTGCCCTGCTGGTCCCTAGAAAGAAGAAAAAAGAGAGGGAAAAAAACGGGGGAAAAGGGAAAGGAGAAGAAGGGAAGGCTCGCGCGCTTGTCCTTTAGCTTCCCTCTCCCCCTGTTGCCTCCGGAACCGGGAGGAAAAAAAAGATCCAACACCGCATCCAGCAGAAAAATGGGGAAAGGGGAAAAAGTTTCGAAAAGGAAAAAGGGGAAGGACAGAACCGCCGCGCTGAACTCCCTTTCCTCCTTTCTCCTCTTTCACCGGTGGCCTTTATGAGGGAAGAACCGGGGGGAAAAAGGAGGGAAGAAAACGAGCTTCTTTTCTGCTCGAGGTGTGGAGGGAGGAAGAAAAAAGGGGAAGAAAGGGGGAGGGGGGAGGGGAGGGAGAAGGTAAGTGCTTATCCTACACCTCCCGAAAAAACCTGAAAAAAGGAAGAAAAAGGAAGAAAATTCGCGGAGGCGCCCTCTATTTTTCTGTCATGGCCACCGTCAAAAGGGGGGAAGAAAAAAGGAAAAGAAAAAGAAAGGGGGGAAACCTAGCGGATTCCTCCTTTTCCTTTCTTCTTTTTTTACTTCCTTCAGGTCTAAAAGGAGAAAAATAAAGAGAGGAAGAAGGGGAAAGGGGTCGGTGGACTCCTCCTACTCCTCTACCCGGTTGTGGGAAAGATCAAAAAAGGGGGGGAAGTCTTCTTTACTGCCCGCCGAGAGGGAAAGAAGTAAGGGAAAGAGAAAGGGCAGGCTGGCTGGCCTTTGGCGACGGAGAGAAAACGAAAAAAGAAAAAGAAAAGAAAGCGCTTGGCCACGATGGTCGACTAGATCTTTTATTCTTACCGTCAAGTCCCTGCTGGAGGGGAGAGGAAAGAAAAACGAAAAAGGGGGGGAGCCTCAGCTACCTTCTTTCGTGAGAGGGGGGCTTTTCCCTTTCCCGAGGATCAACAAGGAAGAAAAAATAGGAGGAGGAGGAGAAGCGCTGCCCAGATCCCTCATTCCATTTACGTCATCTTATGACAGGAAGAAAACCCGAGGACGCCGCCGGTCATCTCTCTCATATCCCCACAAAAATGCCCTGAAGAGAAAAAAGAATAAAAAATGATCCCCTATTTCACCTGCCTATTTCTTCCTCCTTTCTGACCGTCCCCGGGCGAGAGAAGAGAAAAGAAAAAAAATATCGGGAAAGAAGGGAGAAGGGGGAGGGAATGCTGCGTCTTTTTCTTCCATCGCTCCTTCCACTCTCCCGCATTCCTCGCAGGCTCGCAAAGGGGGGGGAAGAGACGAGGGGGGGAAGGGGGGAGGGGCCTCTGCCTTTCACCTTCAAAGGAGGACGTGCCCTGGCATGCTGGTTCTCGGGCAGCGCGGCGACGAAGAACCTGGGGGGGAGGGGAATCCAAAAAAAAAGGAAAAGCAGGTCGCCTTGTATCACCGGGCAGGCGGCGAAGAGAGAGGGGGGGAAAAAGGAAAGAAGAGTCCGGGAAGAAAAAAAGAGAAAACCGAGCCTGGTTAGTTATCCCCTTTGGCCCCTGGCGAGGGGAAGAAGGAAAAACGGAAAAAAAAGGAGAGAAAGGGAAGGACGGCGCAGACCACGTGCGGGCCAGCGCGGGCGGGCATTCCAGGCAGCCTGAAAAAGAAAGAGAAGGAAGAGAGAAAAAAAAAGGGGAACACGTAGGCCCCTTCGTCTAACGCCATCTAGGGAAAAGGGGATCCAAGAAAAGAAAAGGGGCCGGCATCCCGCCTCGTGGTTCCGTCTCGTCCCTGTCCGGTCGGCGCAGCATCACGGGGGAAAAGAACCGGAAGAGAGGGAACGCTCCGCGAAATTGCTGGCTGCAGCCGAATAGGGGAAACAAGAAGAAGGAAGGCAGGGGAAGAAGAGAGAAGAAGCGTCTCCACGGGGGCGTCGAACGGAGCACCTCCTTGCCCACCTCTCTGAGGGAGGAAGGAAACAAAAAAAGAAAGGAGGAAAAAAAAAAAGAAGGAGGGCCGTGAACTGGGTCTCTTTCCACTAACCCTTTCACCTTTACCACCCGTGTAAAGGGGGAGAAAAAGGAACTGAAGGAGAGGGGGAAAGAGAGGAACTCGGCGGCGCCACCTGCTCACCGACCTTCCCGTTCAGCAGCATCTGTGAGTAAAAAAAGAAAAGAAAAAACTGGAAAAAAAAATCCAGCCAAGCTCCGCCTGCCTGTCCTCGGCCGTCTCGCTCACTCAAGGGGAGGGGAAGGGAGGGAAAAAAAGACTAAAAAAAAAGGGGGGGGGAGGAAAATGATTGGTCGCGTGGACGCAGCAGGGCACGGTCACGTACTCCCTTCACCATGGCGCCACCCTAGAGCCCCGCGATAAAGAAAGGAGAAAGGGAAAAGGAGGGGGGGGAAAAAAAAAGGGGGAAAAGGGTGAAGTGGGCGTAACGTGACCGTTCCCTTCTTTTCCACGCGACCAGCATATTACTCGAAAAAAAAGGTAAGAAAAAGGAAAAGAGAGAGGAAAAGGGATGAGCGAGACGCCGAGCCATGCTCTGCTGCCGCTTTTCCTGTACTGCCAAAGGGAAGAAAAAAAGCGTAAAAAAAAAAAAGGATCTACAACACCGCATTCCATCTTCCGATGGTGACGGCAGATCGGCGGACAGGAAAAGAAGACGAGAAGCCTCGCTGAACGCCCTGGCCCGCCGGCGCAAGAGGGAAAGGGGAAGGGGAGAAAAGGAAACGGGGGGGGGAAAAAAGGCCACCGAGGTCGTGAACCTGCGCCAGCGAGCGAATGTTAGAAAAAGAAAAAGCACGCGGTGGTCACGGGCGGGGCAGCAGGCGCAGAAAAGGGAAAGAAACTCCCCCTTGCACCTCTCATACCCCCTTCCTCTCTCCCTTACAGGGGGAGAAGGAGTCATGAAGGGAGGGCACCTTTCCCCCTTTTACGAAAAGAGGGAGAGAAAAAGGAAAGAAAGGGAAAGAGGCGGGAGGGCCTTTCCTTTTCCTTTCTGCTTTTGTGACGGCCGAAAAAAAAAAGGGAGGGAAGCCGGGGCCTACGTGTTCCCCGGCGGGTCGGCGGTGGACGCCGAAGAGCGCCAGAAAGGGGGAAAGATGGACTGGACTGCCCGCGCCGGCCGGCCCTCACGCCTGGTCTGCGCCGCCGTGGCGGGAGACGTTCCGAAACTTCAGGCCGGTTATCTCCTCGTCTCTTCCGCTGCGAAAAAGTTCCCAAAAAAAGAAAAGAGGGGGAAAGGAGAAAAGGGATGGAGGCGGACCGCAAATGTCCCTGCTGTCTGGCCTCTCTTCGCTGGCCCGAGAGGAGGGGAGAAGAAGTGAAAAGGAAAGGAAGGAGGGGGGAAAACCGTGCTCTATTCCTTCTCTACTTACACCATGTTCTTCGTGGGAGGAGGGGAAAAGACGGAAAGAAAGGGAGGGGGAAGAGAGGCCTCCCGCCGCCGGGAGAGAGGGGAGAGAAGGGGGAAAAAGAAGGGAGAAAGGGGGGAGGAAGCTGGACTCACTCCCTCCTCAATCACCTCAAGGAAGAAAGGAGGTACAAGGGGAAACTTTAGAAAAAAAATGGAGGAGATTAAAATAGAGATATCTCCCTTTACTTTCATCCATGCTCGCCTCTGGCCAGTGGAAAGAGGGAGAAGGGCCAGAGGGGAAAAGAGAAAGAAGAAAAAAGAAGGGTTACGTCGGTGGTTCCTTATCTCTATCAAAGGGGAAGAAAGAAAGGGAGGGGGAAGAGGGAAGGATCCAGCCATTCTGTCTCTTCCGCCTCCCCGCTGACGGAAATGAAGAGGGGGGGAGAAATCAAAAAAGAGGGGGGGAAAAAACGGGTTATCCATCTGTCCCTTTCCGCATCATTCGCTGCGGGGAAAAAAAAGGGAAAAAGAATGAAAAAAAAGGGGAATTGCGTCCGCCTCCCAGCTTCTTCTCCATCTTTCCAGCGCCGGCCTGGGGGAGGGGGGAAAAAAAGGCGGGAAGGAAAGCCAGCAGGCCTCTTCCTCCTCTCCCGCGAAAGAAAGAGAAAAAAAGAAAAGAAAGGCAGTCCGGGCCGTCCCAGGCGATGCCGGTTCGGCGTCGTCGGCGTCCACCGAAAAAAAAAAAACGAAAAAAAAAAACCACGCCGCCAGGGCCCCCTTTCCTTCCTCCCTCCTCGGGTTCCGGGGAGAAGGGAATCAGGGAAGGGGGGGGGGAAAGGTGCCCTCCATTCACCAAGGAAGAGAAGGAGAAGTGCGGCGGCAGTCCTTATCTCCCCCTTTCCGTGCGAGGGGTTTTGGGAAAGGGAGGTGTCGGCTCAGTCACTTACCTCTACTCTCAATCCTCGATCTCCACGGGGGGGAAGGGAGCCTTAAAAAGAAGGGGGGGAAGGATCTCCTAACAACCTCTACAGCAGCTCAGAGGGAAAGGACACGTTCACGACCTGCGCTGGCCGTGTTAACCCGGGGTCGCTGGGAAAAAGAAAAAGTCACAAAAAAAGGGGGGGAGGGGGGAAAGGGCGCGCGGTGCGTTCCATCTCTTCGGCCTCGGCGGACGCGAAAAGAGAGAAAAAAAAAAGAGAAGGAGGGAAGAGGGGAGACGTCCTGCCTTTGCTACCTCTTTCACTTACCTCCTCCAGCGGGCGCCGGAAAAGGGGAAGACCTGGAAAAAGGGGGGGGGAAGTTTAATTTATCCTACTAGCTTCTTCCTAGCTCGGGCAAGGGAAAAAAAAAAGAACCGGAGAGGGGAAAGGGGGGGGGAAAAGGTAACGTACTCCCACTTCACCATTTCTCCACCTAGAGCAACCAAAAAAGGAAATCTCGAAAAGGGGGGGAAAAGCGGGAAAGAAGAAGTGCGCCGGGTGCTCTAGGTTTTCGCCCTTTTTACTTTGGAGTACGTGACCGGGACAAGGGAGAAAAAAAAACTTAAAGAGGAGCAGCTCGTCTCCCACCTTAAAAGCCCAGGGAGTGAAAGAAAGTGAAAAAAAAAAGAGGGAGGGAAGGACGTGCCCGCGTGCGCACCGGCCTTTACTTCTACACCCGCAGGAAAGGAAAGGGGGGGGCTGAGGAGAGAAGAGGCCAGCCGCGCTGGCCCTCACCGCCGCTCTGAACGCCCTGCCGCCGTCGCCGAGGGAGAAAGAAGGAGGGGGAAGAAAGGGAAAAGGGAAAAGGTGCACGGCCATCCGCAGGTCGTTAACTTCTCCAGCGATCTGCAGGGGGGGGGTTCGGCGAGGCCTGACTTCACTCACGCCGCGCGTTGGGGGGGGGAAAGGGGGGGGGATTCGAAAGGGGGGTGGGAGGGAGAAGACAACCTCCCTTCACCTTCTTCAACCAAAGGAAAGAAGGGGAGTCTGAAGAAAAAAAGGGGAGGGGTTTCTTTCCCCTTTCCCCCTTTGAACGAAAAGAGAAGGAAGGGGAGGAAAAGAAAAGAGACGTAACCCTAATTCTTTAGTCCTTCCTGGGGCCTGGAGGAGGGGGGAGGAAAGAAAGAGGTCTTTCTCGCCGGGGAGAAGGGGTTAAAAACCTACCCCTGCATCTCCTTTTCCTTCCCTTCCTCCTTTTATTGGGAAGGAGGGGGAGGGAGAAAAACTTAAAAAAGAAAAGAAAAGGGGGGAGGGAAGAGTGCTGTCTGGCCGGGCCGGTGTCGACGTCTCTCCATGGCGGGGCGAAAAAAAAAAGAAAAAGGCCTGCTCTTGCCACTATGGCGACGAGAGCGGGGGGGGAAAAGCAAGGGGGAAAGAAGAGAGGGCGTTTCCTCCGTGCCCTGGGAGAGGCCAAAAAAAAAAAAGAGAAAAGGGGGGGCCCGCTGTACTCACTCCCCCCCTTCCGGGGAGGGGAGAGGAGGGAAAGCGGCCCTATATCCTCATCCAAAAAAAGGGCGGAGTGGAGAGCCCTTTTCTTCACTCCGGCCAAAAAGGCTCGGGAGCAAGGGAAGGAAACCCTGTTTTTTCTATCTTCTCTACTGCTGGAGCGGGAAAGGTGCAAAAGAAAAAGAAAGAAAAGAAAGAAAAAGGACGAGGGGCGCCGCCTTGCTTACTTCCCTTGGCG
>Ga0179593_1626984_pt1 | contig 12919 bp, 21 predicted proteins | sample CZODoug2_1_08_16_FD_185931 | JGI IMG/M metagenome (GOLD analysis project Ga0179593, IMG submission 185931) | Vadose zone soil fungal communities from Angelo Coast Range Reserve, California, USA - CZODoug2_1_08_16fungal (PacBio error correction) | ecosystem: Environmental > Terrestrial > Soil >...
GTAAAACGACGCTCGCAGAGGTCCGCAAAATGGAACGGCTTCAAAAAAAAGGGGGAGGGTGCGGGGGGAAGCGAAGGAAAGCTGCCGAGAATCAAGCGCTGAAAATAAAAAAAAATAAAATAAGCAATAAGAAGAAATGGTTAAGCAAGGGGGGAATTGGCGGTTGAGACGCAGAAAAGAAAAGGGAGGCTAAAACGAAGAAGGCGAACTATCGTCAAAGTAAAAGCAAGAGCCTGGAATCGTCTTTCAAAACAAAGCCACGGTGCTTCTCAGGGTGGCAAGAGTAGCTGTGTGTGATACTAATACGTCCACGTAGCGAGGTACACGGTCGCATGTTAAGGCAGAAGGGGGTGGGATGTAGCAAGGATTGTCAGAGGGTCGTGCTGGAGGAAGGTACGTAGTGAGGAGGTCGGTGAAACTGTATGGCCAGTCTTCCCCGATCACCGTGAAGAGGAAGAGGAAAATACAACGAAAAAAACGGAGGGGAAGGAGGATGGGGCTCGGCGAATCGCGCCCAAAATGTCAAAGCAACAGTGCTGGACCGACAAGGCGCCGTTACCAGAGGGAAAAGACTGGAAAACACAGAGAAAGCACACAGGTACTAAATTGTCGTTCGCTTTAAAGGGGGAGGGTACGTCACAAGGACCTAAGACGGAAGGAAACAGAAAGGGGAAGTAAGTGAACAGAGGACAAATTCATGGCCGCATGTGATGGATAATGAAGAAAAAAGTGCAGATCCGACAGTCAACAGAGCGAGGCGGCTCGAGAATTCGGGGCGGAAGCGGTCTAACTTAAGTCTCATGTGACATAGCGCGGATTACCGAGAACACCCCACGCCCGTGTGTTTAATATGCTGTGCACGCGGAACAGAGGAAGCCGCGCGCAGACACGACGGGGGAAAAAAAAGAACTAGCGACACCAGCATGGCAGCCAGAACGGAGGGGGACGGAGCGGCACAGTCCAAGAGGAGGAGTGGCACGCGGGGAAATTCACCGGGGGAGATCAACCAGGTCAAGAGAACAGAACCGACAGATGACAATTAACGCGTGGCTGGATCCGACGGGAAAAGGGTCGCACTTGCTGTGAAATTGAGGGGAAAACTCAAAACCGGCGATTAAGGTTCAAAATGAGGTGGGGCATGGCGAAACAATGGGGGAAAGAGGCGGAAAATTTTTCAGCAACAGCGCACAACAGAAAAGAGTCGGTGTGTCAGGGAGGGACGTGGACAAAACTGTCGGGGGAGGGGTGCAACCTATGCAAAAACAACCCAGTGAAGATAGATAGAGCAGATGGTGTGCTGGCAAGGACCGGCTAGACAGAGATCGCAAGGGGCGGACACTTTGCTATGCCATGGGGGAAAACAAAGGGCACCAACTCGCAAAAACCAAAAAAAAGGAGGCGGTGAAATAATGGGGGACAAGGGAGGAAAGGGGAACAGGACGAGATACACGAATCTAGGGGGGGGGGGAAAAGGGGGACTTCTGCAAACAATCAGTGAAATGGGGTAAAAAATGACGCGCCAGCAGCAGGTAAAAATGGGGGAGGGTCAGGCAATGCACACAGACAAGTCTCGGGGAGAGAGGGGAAGGGGCAGGAGGACGGGGCAGGGCACAGGAAAAGAGGAAATATGATCTCGGTTGGGAAAAGAGAAAATGCCGTTTTCCTAGGGCGCTTGTGAACGGCCGGGTGAAAAACAAATTAAAAGAAGGAAGGTAAAAAAGCGACCCCATGTTCGTCTCCGTGGGAAAAGGAGGAAAATGGGCAGCGCGTCCAGGAAAAGGGGACAACGTGCCGTGCCCGATGAAAGAGGCTGGAAATGGATAATAAAAACTGCGCAAATCAAATCGGTGCGCCGTGGTTCGCAAAAGTCGACAGGAGATGAGTGACCCGTGACGGTCAGAAACAAGGACGAAGAGACCGACCTGGACACTGTCGGGGAAACAGCGCTCAATAACGAATTCACACAAGTCGCCGAGAAAAACCCGCAGGTTCCAATGAACATCTTCAGGAAACAGAAGTGGCAAAAGGGAGGGGGGCGCCGTGAGAGCCGCAGCAGAAAGGCATGATTTGTGTGTGCGTCACCAAAGGAGGGAGGGAAAAATAGGTGGGGGTCACGAGAAGGTTATGCGGCAAGCGTAACGTGACTTTCGACCCAAATAACACCCAAGGGGTGCGACACACGGCGCTGGGGCAATCCTGGTCAAAGAAGAACGGCATAAACGGCAGTGGGTGGCGGAAAAAGGGAACTGAAATGAAATCGTCAGAAAAAGAACAATAGGCTAAGAAGTGAAAAGGTGGTGCGAGGAAAAAAAACGCAAAAGGGTCTGCTAGTGGCACACATAGGGGGGGGGATGTCTTGACCGCTCAAGGATTTAGGGACAAAAAAAAAAATCGAATCGGAAAGTCAGAACTACAAGGGTTTGAAAAAGAAAAAAAGACAGCTCCCTCAAGAAATTCATCGCCAAATAATGGAAAAAAAAAAGAACATGAGGGGGGGACGACAGCCACGAAAAACACAAAACGCTTTGGCAAAGATCTTCATCCAGAAAAGGGGGAAAAAGGGGGACCCTACAGCACATGAAAAACAATGAAATACTAAAATCTAAAGCGCTAACAGAAAAAAAAGAAGTCTCACAAAAACAACACTTGATGATGAAAAGAGGGGGGGCGGATATCAGGAACGCTTCGCGGTTGACGTCGTAAGACGTGACTTGGTGCAGGGTAGGGGGAAAAAAAAGGAGTCATTCCGTCAGCCGGCAAGGGGGAACGATGGGGGGTGGTCCATCTGGCAGCCAAGCAAACGTGGGGGGGTTGTGCGTGTCTGGGGGTGAAAAGGGGGGCCAATAAAAGTACTTGGAGATCTGCCGGAAGCTGGGGGACGAGACCGTGGGAAACCCCCAGGGGGACAACCGTTGGGTGGGGGCCGGGTACCTTCAGAGAAGAAACCGGTTCGCTGAAAAAAGAGAGGAAGTTTAAGGTCCAAAACAAATCCCAAAACAATCACAAGGGGAGACGACAGCTTATTGGACCTCAAGGGACGCTTAAGAAAAGTTATGGGGGAAAAAAGGGTGACAAGTCGTAAACAGCAGGACCCCAAGCGCGGCAAATATCAGGAACTCGCCGCAAAACAAAATAAAAAAGAACCATCGAGGGGTGGGTAAATCAAGGGGCGGTTGGGAAGGGGAAAATGAAGTACCCTCTCTGGGTGGGACCAGAAAATGACCGGGGGGTTGGCAAAATCGAAAAAAACCTAACCGAAAGCCAAAAAATGCTGGACGCCCAAACAAGGAAAAAGACGAAAAAAAGGGAGGACCGACTTAGGGAGCAGCGAAAAGATGCTGGTAGTAGGGACGAGGGGAAAGGGCAACAGGGTCTCGGGGGACTTGAAGACAGTAACGGGTCCTGCAAAAACGCAGGTACCTTCCGCAGGAAGAATTGCAACGACAGCGAACGGCCAAATCCAGGGGGAAGCCATTTCGAGGGAGGGGGGACCGGGAACGAAATACCTGCGAAAAGAGGGAAAAAGCCTCAAAGACCGAGGACGGTTGAAAACCGATCAGAAAAAATTTTCGGGGGACGGAAACGTGAGGCCGGCCCCCGCAGGAAAAAAAAAAGTTTGTATTACTCAACGGGGGGAGACAAAAAAAAGGACCCCGAAAGCGGCGTGGATTAGCGACAGGGGGGAAAGGTCCAAAAGGAAGAGGGAAAAGAAGCGCTGGTGTTGTGGGGGGGGAAAACTTCCGCCGAAAAATTAAAAAACCAAAAAAGAGTTGCGAAGAAGGGGGGAGGGAGGGCTCAATTTTGCAAAAGGGGGGGGGGAGAAGGAAAGGGGAAGGCCAAATATCTGAACGGCGGGGGGAGAGATAAAAGACAACGCAATAAATCCAGAAACTAATGGGAAAAAAAGGGAACATTCTGGGAGGGTGTTTTTCAAAGATTTGCAAAAAAATAAAGGAAGCCAGGGGCAAAAGGGCAAAACAAACGACACACAATCCGAAAAACACATAACAATTCAGGACGAACTGAAACAATCGCCCATCAACTGGGTAGGGCCGTGGGGGCGCAACAAAGGACGCGATGAGGGTGGTATGGAGGCAACGTTTTTAAGGGGGTTTGGAGTCCCTTGAAAGGAGAAAACCCTGGCCGTGAGATCAAGGGGGACGAATACGCCGTGGGTGGGGGCCTCACGGATCAAATGGGGAACCATCCCAGGCCGGGATACTGGGACCAAGGCGGAAGCAATTGAGGGAAGTTCTAGGCAGGGTGCGAGGCGTGCACGGGGGGTTAAACAAGTTTCACAGCACAAAAGCGTAATCCGCCCAAGGGGAAAGGGGGGGGGGTGCCCAAGGGGGAAAATATAAACAAGGAACACAAGGAAAAATACACTACGCTGCCCAACCGGAAATTTATAAAACCCTACTGAAAAGAATCCAAACATCCAAAAAGCAACGTTATCTAAAAGTTTGGAATAACCGAGAAAGGTCGGTACACGAAAGGGGAATGCAAAACCAATTTTAACTTGTGGGGGGTAAGGGAAGCACGACGATTCTCCGAAAAAACCCCGAAAAAGGTTAAGATTGCCACAACCAAGAAAATCCATAAGGGCCTACGGGGCCCGAAAAGGCATGGGGGGAAGCATGGATACGGAAACTTCAAGGGGCTCCGAAAAACAAAAAACAAACAAACGAGTGTTGGAAAAATGAAAGAGAGGTACTTCGAAGAGGAGGGGCATCAAGGTAAAACTAGTACTTCAAAGGGGGGAAAAGAAAAAAAAAGGTTATTCATTGGACCAAGGATCAGGACTCTATCAATGCTCCTAGGACAAGGTCAACATTTTTAAAGCTCACTCTAAATAAGAAAGGGGGGCAACACAATCATCGACGCAAAACCGGCATTCAAAGGAAAGCGGGCTCGTTTCAGAGGAAAAAGAAAGTCGGGGGGCGACCATGTCACGGGGGGAAGGGATTGCGTTGGGAGGGGGGAAAATCCTTTGGGGAATAGGGGAGAAGGTAACAAAAAAGTATCCTACAAAAGGGCCCGTTCTGACCCCGTTCAAAGGGACTCAGGGAGTGGGGAAACAAAACTACTCCCTGGGAGGGAAAGTTCTACAAACAAAACCAGCATCTGGTGGGAGAAAGAGGCTGCCCTGGACGCGGTAAGGATGGGGGGGCTTCCGAATGAAAGTAAAAAAAAAAGGCCGGCCAACACGTCGTGTGAGAGCTCCTACTTCTGGTGGGTGGGGGACATCATTCACAAAGAATCATCAGACGCACAATGAAAAAGTCGGGCAAGGCGCACCTCGCAAAAACCCGCCCACCGCGGCGATTGGCATTGCTACACTGGAGGGGGGGTTTGTGGTGTGTTTGGTAGGAGATGGTGGGGGGTGATTTGGTGGCAAAGGGGAAAAAAGAGGTTGCAACGCTGGGTGTAAACTCCACATACCAAAGGGGGGGGGGTTACACAGGGCACGGGGGTTATTTTCCTTGGGAGAGTGGGTCATATGCAGAACCAGACTGTGGGGGGGGGGAGGGCATTTCACTTAAAGGAGGGGAACAAAAAAACCAAACAAAACTTGCAGAATGTGGGGAAAAAAAAAAAGGGTAATTCAACAAAACCTCTTGGGTGGTAAACGAAATCTAGACAAAATGAGGAAAGGAGATGGGGCATAAACACATCCGGTGGAAAGAAAGAAGGGGACGGGGGAGCCGGAAAAGGTACACTTCTCGGGGAAGTGAGACAGAAGGACAGCCGTCGGGCAAAAAGAAAAAAAGTTACAACAGAGACCAGGGGAAACGGGGGACACCGAATCGGGTTCGAAAAGGGAGGGAGTGTGAGCCAGGGGGGCAACAGGTTTTCCGGGTCTCGATGAGGAAACACGAATAAGGGCCCAATCGGGAAGGCCCTGGCCGGCCAGGGAAGTCAAAAAAACGTGGCCGCCAGTAGGCGGGGAGGGAAGGTAAAACTACCTTGAGTCCCTCTGATCAGGCGAGAAGAAAAGAGGGGGGACCGCACCAGTACAAGAAAAAGCGCGAGGGCTCTTAGAAAAAATCATCGACGATAATGGTGCCAAGTGGGGGGAGGGGGGACATAAACATGCAAAAAGGGTTTTTGGTAGTGGGAACCTCAAATGGTTAGAAAATTGGGGGGTCAGAGTGTTCCGTATGTAAGACTACCAATTGATTTCCCAAAAGAAGGGGGGGGGGTTGGAAAGCCGGCAGAAGGGGGGGGGAATGGGAAACCTCGTGACGAGTAAGTCCACCGAGCGAACAATAGGGAAAGCACAGGTGTCTGAAAACCAAAGGCCCTTTTCCAAAAGAATGAAAAAAAAAAAAAATGGTTATCTGGGTTTTAGGAGACCACACACCAAGGAGGGTATTTTTCAACAAGAATATGTCAAAGGTTCAATACGGAGGTTCTTCGACCAAGATCAAGGAACGCCATCTCTACGAGAAAGAGGGCACAACCGACCCAGGGCAACATGCCAAAGAAAAAACAAAACAAAGAAAACAAGCGGCTGGGGGCTGTCTGGAACGGGGGGAAAACACCATCGTAAAATCAAAGCAAAAAGGACGCAGCCCTACCATGCAAAAGGAACGGCAAGCATAGCTGAAGAAAAGCAGGCAGAACCATCTAGGGAAAACAAAAAAAAACGGGATGAGAAAAAGAGGAGGGAAATCAAAGGAGCTCGTTGGAGAAGAAATGCTTGCCGTATCGTGCAATGAAAAAAAGAAAGTACCGAACTAAAGGGTTGGTGTGGCAAGAAAAAACCCAGCCAGTGGTGGGTTGGGGCGGGGCGTCTGGAAACGAGCTTGAACGAGGGGGGGGAAGGAGGCTACGATTATGCTTAGGGAATTCTTGTCAGGGGAGACAAAACAGGGGGGGGAACGGATTCGGAAAAAGGGAAGGTAGGGGGGGGGGAAATATAATCCTTGAGCTAGGACACAAAAACGCAAAAAAAACAATGCGACGGGGGGGACGGGGCGGTGAAAAAAAAAACAAAATACAAACATGAGCCTTTAAGGGGGGCTGCAGGGGGTGTCTTTTCCCCAAAAAAAAAAGCCGGGTCCACGTTGTCGCAGAAACGACCAGAGGGAAAGAGCGCCGAGAAAATCATTGGGGCAATCAGGTTCTAAAAGCATTACCCCTCGAGGGGAAAAAAAAAAAGTTAACTATAACCGAAAAAGGGCCCCAAATGTGCACAAACCCCAAAACTCGGCTTTCTTGGACTCCCCCCCACGTCCTTCAAATCGATGAGCGTTTGTCCGCAGCCCGGGGCTCTTCAGAAAAATAGCTTGGGTGTGGGGTACTCAGGAAAGTTGGGGGGAAGGGGGGGAGTCGCGTCCTTGTGATACATCTTATGAAGCGGAAGGGTTCTAAACACAAGCCTAATCCCACCCATTTACGGGAAAACCGGAAAAACAACGTCCCCTGCCGGGGGTACATAGAAGGGGGGGAACAACAATTAGTCTTCAAAATATGAAAAAAAGGAAAGAAATACCTTTTTCAAGGAACACCGGCGACAGGTGAGGGAACCTCGCCTAGAGGAAGGGGGTAGGGTTGAAAAAAGGAACGAAAGGGGAAAGAGCCTAGCTTCTCCGGGGGGGAAAAGCCCAATAACAGCTTTTCGCGGGGGGGCTGAACTTAACGAAGAAAAACCGACCAGACCGAAAGAGGTGATCGGGAGCATGGGGTTAAGGGGATAGATACGAAAAAAATGAACAGGGGCGGGTGTGGCGCAGGGGGGGAAGGATTCTCAAGGTCTCAGGAAGACCTGAGGGGCAAAAATGCATAGCAAGTAGGGGGGGGGGAAAATAGAAAAAACTTGCATCTAAGCAAAGACGGCAATTCAAATGAAGCGCAAAAGTAGGGGATGTTGGCTGTTAAGCGGGGCAAAAAAAACACGGAAGTGGGAAAGACAAACGTTGGGGGTCGAAAAAAAAAGAAAAAAGTCACGGAAAAGAAGAAAGTGGACAATCATTTCCCAGCGGCCAGGAACCAAAGCCATCATGTGGGGCGTGGGCCGCACCGGAGAAATAGCCGAGGGGCCGATGCATTGGAGGTTCTTCATGTTGCTATGGAAGGAAACAAAAACAAAAAAACTGGGACCGGGATTCGTCGGGGAAGAACGCAAATGTAATGGGGTTTCCCTCAAAATGGGGAAAAAAAAAGCCCTCTTTTCCACGCAGGGCCGCGAAAAGCAAACACTGCCATAAAAACAGGAGGTTCATTGTACCAGGGGGTAGCAGCAACCATGCCGGAGGGGTTTTCAAGGGGGGGGAGAAATATCGGGCAAAAAAAAATCCCGGGGGGATAGGTGTAAGGGGGAAAAGGCAATCAAACCGGAAATCAAAAAACGCAGCAGAAACAAAAAAAGGAGGGAAAACGGACTCCACCGAAGCCAGCCCTATTTAAAGCTTCCAGCGTAAAAAAACGGGCTTGCCTGATTGAAGCAGAAGGAAATGGGGAGTAAAGCTGTACAATGTGGGAAGGGGGGGAGTCTGCATTCGAGATCCCAAAAAACCAGATGGTAGGGGGGGAAAACGTCTTAAAATGAAGATCCCTCAGTACCACACAAAGGATTCCAAGCAAAGGCAAAAATCCATCCCTTAAAGGGAATTCCTCCAAAAATTGGCCAGTTCTGTCAACGGGGAAGAGACCGTGGAGAAAAAAAAAAAAATCAAAAACAACACCAACTTGGAGCAGAAAACATTCTATTATCGAAAAAAAAAACTTCCAAACGCAATCCCCGGGGTATTCATACGGACTGCGTCTGTCAAACATGAACAGGTCCAAAAAGAAAAGGGTAATCCTTCTCGGGACAGTGATTCAGCCGAAAAGTCTCCATCACATGGGGGGGGGGGGGGTCAATCTCGGAAAAAAAGACAGAACCAGGAAAAAAGAAATAATGCATGTCTCCTGCTAAGGCCTCTGGACTAGGGGTGATAAGAGTCGAAGGTCGGCACTCCCAATCTTCAGGGAGAAAAAACTAAAATTTGGGGACGGGATAGGGCCCCTTGCGGCTACGAGGTAGGCATGGAGTAACTGGAAACACTTCCCCACAAGGGCACTTTCAGGGATCGGGCGGCCAAAAGGGAACAACCTAGTCAGGGGAATTGACCTTGGCTACCGGTTAAAAGCAGGGAAAAGCGGGGGGGGGGGGGACGACTCGCCCTGCAGGACAGGCGAGGGTGCCTAACCGTGCCGGAAAAAGGAGGGGACGGAGGATCGAAAAAAGACGGCCACGGTTGGTAAAAAGAAAACGACATGGCAGCAAAATGCTAAAAATACCACCAAAATCCTCTGCAGGGGGGGACCCCCGACAGAAAAATCAGGGGGTGCGATTGGAAGGGCTAAGATCACCTTGGGGGGTGAACCAGCTATTGGTGGGCAAACGTGGACACGGGGGGCCGACGAAAGGGGGGTGAACGCTGGGGAAAAAAGGACCTACCAGGGGGGTTCAGCTTGACAGGGGATGGGACTGTAAGGGGGGGTTCAATGCACACCCAACGTTTTATTGGAAAGTGGTTGCATGAGCCGAAAAAAAAAAAAAAAAAAAAGGCACCTTGAGAAAATTGAAAAAAGGGGGGCGGTGGGGGTGGCGCGGGGGGGCGCAAGCTAGACCAAAAGGAAGGAAAAGAAAGAATGGGGCAAAATCATCCGGAGAAAAAACCCCATGTCGCGCGGAAGGCCACAGCAAAAGCAAGTACCTTCTGGGGGGGGGGGGGGGGGGGGGGGGGGGGGGGGGGGGGGGGGGGGGGGGGGGGGGGGGGGGGGGGGGGGGGGGGGGGGGGGGGGGGGGGGGGGGGGGGGGGGGGGGGGGGGGGGGGGGGGGGGTGGGGTGTTGGTGTGTGGTGGGGTTGGGGGTGTTGGGTGTTGGGTGGGGGGGGGGGGTGGGGGGCGGGGGGGGTGTGGGGGGGGGGGGGGGGGGGGGGGGGTGGGGGGGGGAGGGGGGGGGGAGAGGGGGGGGGGGTGGGGCGGAGGAGGGGGAGAGGAACCGGGGGGGGGGGGGGGGGGGGGGGGGGGGGGGGGGGGGGGGGGGGGGGGGGGTGGGGGGGGGGGGGGGGGGGGGGGGTGGGTGGAAAGAGGGACCGGAAAACGCCGTTAGGCAAAACCGAAGGTGGGCAACACAAGAAGATGAGCCCGGTTCCAACCGGGGGGGAGCCTGGGGCTTTTACGGTCGCCAATGTAGGGGAAAATTGGGGAACAAATGCTCCATGGGGAGGAAAAAGGCTCAAACCTGGGTCCTGCCCGGGCACGAATGGTGGCCAGCAAAAAAGGCTTCGAGGGACTCCGTCGAAGAAGGGGAAAGGATCCGGAACTTGAGACAAGCGCGAGAAACTGGGAAAAAAGGCCTACGACAGATCTCGAGGGGCCCGGGCTCACAAAAGAAAACGGGCAAGCGGTAAAAGGGGGGCTGGGGAGGAAAAGACATGCACAAAGGGGGGGGGGGGTTGCGAAACACCGCAAACGGTTTTGAAGGGGTCAAAAATATGGTAATGCGAAGAGAGGAGAAACCTTTTATAGGGGGTTTAATGAGTCAGGAATATTTTCGGGGGCCAAACCCTCAATGGTGGAAAAGAAGTCCAAAAAGCTAAGGAGAAGGCCCGTTGGCGCAAAACGGCGAACCATACAAAAGGGTGGAGTGACCCTGGGGAAAGCCCTACCAAGGAATTTATGTTCACCATCTAAAAAATTTGTCGAAGGTCGCCTGACGGGGGGAAAAGGGGGCCTACCATAGAAGGAAGGAAACCCTCTAGTCTTCGAAGGGGCCTCGCCATGCCGAGAAAAAAAAAACAAACCGACTGGGGCTACGACGCAAGGGGGCCACAACAATAAATAAAGGAAAAGCGGGGGGGGGGGGAAAATCCGCGAGGGGATACATGACGTACAAAAAAAAAACGAAATGTCAACCGCGAGACAGCTCAAAGAAAAGAGAACAGACTACAACAACACAACGGGATTAGTAAAAAGAGAAAAGGAACGGGGGGAGCGCTTCGCGGTTGAAAAGAGGGTGGAGGGGGAAAGGGAACTTGTGCATGTAGGTAGGGCAAGAAAAATTTCGCCCTCGTTGTTGGGGGGTGGACAAAAGAAGGAAAAAAGCACCATCATTGTTGGGGGTCCAGTAGGAATGACGACGGAAAAGGGGAAAAAACGGTGCGATGAAGGCCGGAGGGGATAAAGATCGCGCCGAATGGTCCGGATGACCCTCACAAAAAAAAAAACACCAACGAACCGATTAGGTGAAAATATAATCCTTGAAAGGAAAAAGATCCACAGATCACAACAGGACGGGGGGCAGGGGGGGGGCGGGAGAACAAAACGGGAAAAACCAGCGGAGTCCGTTAATTGAAGGCGGGGGTAGTCCGTAAAAAGAGGAAAACGGCATCCACGGCCCCGAAAAAAAAACCTTGAAAGGGAAAGCAAAACAAAACGGTGGGGGAAATCAAGGAAAAGGGGACTCTTCGAAAACTCAAAAACCCATCCGGTTACCAAATTCCAAAAATAACAACCTGTTTCGGGGAAAAACAAAAAAACCTCGCATGGGGGCGCACGACACGTCCACCAATCTGAAGATGAGAAAGGCGTTCCCGAGGAAGGGCCTCTGCGTATAACTTTGTAAGGAGGTTCAACCAATGGAACGGATCTTTAATCAGCGGATCAAGGGGGGGCTGGACGGAAAGGGTCGGGACTCCGTCAAGGAAAAGGACGGAATCCCGGGGGGGAAAAAAAAAACGAACCCGATCGAAAAACGCCGACATCCGCGTTGGGTGTAAAAGCAATTGAGGGGAGAAGAAGGGGACCTGAACGCCGTGAATTGGGGTGCCGGAAAAAAAAAACGCAAGGGATAGGAATTCGGTTTTAAGGAACACTTCCCAAAAGAAGAGATTGAGGTTGAACTGTGGGGAAAACTTTTATTGTGGGATTACGAGGCCGCGTATAATGGTCTTACAACATAAGGGGCTGAAAAAAGGGCATGCCCAAAAAAACCCCTTGAAGGGCCTCTTACATTGAAGATTGGGGACAAAAAAAAAAGTGAGGGGGGATGGTCCTTGGGGATATGAGGGGAGATGCAAACCACGCGGGCGCAATTTCGTACACTTGTAATGAGGGGGCTCAATGTGGCAAAACGAAAAGGATCCTCAAGTGGGAAAAAAAAGGGTTCTACGTCCCTGTGCCTGGAAAAAACAATGAAAAATCCAAAATCAAAAACCAGGCGGAAAACCCTCTGGTGAAGGTTGAGGGGGGTGGGTCAAAAAAAGTTTTGACAGGGGTGGCAAACATGTGGAGGACACACACGACAAAAAAAAAAAATCAGGGGCGGGGCAAACGTCCATCAAGGAAAAAGCGCTTTAGGGGACTGGGGGGGACGCTCCCGAGAAGGTAAGGGGTGAGTGTTCCGAGACAGTTATAAAACAAAACCCTTGGGAAAACGTAGGGAGGGGACCATTCAATAAACACGGTGGGGTGCAGGAACGGATAATCAGGGGAATCAATGGAAAAAACCTGAAAGGCGCCCATGGGAAGGAATCGAATTCGTAAGGGGACAGTACTCCTGGCAAAATCCAACTACTGGGGGGGGAAAACGTTTCACAGGAGAAGGTCCCACCGCTGTTACGGGTGGAAAGGGGGAAATCCCGGTAATAAAAGGAAAAGTGTATCATAAAAAAGAAAGATGGGAGGAAGGAAACATAAGGAAAACTCCAAGGAGGGGCCGGAGTGTGAACCGAGCTTAAATACAAAGAATTCTAACTAAACGGATTCCGAAGGACTGTGGGGTCTGATTCAGGTGGGGAGGGTGGGGGAAAAAACGCTTCCAAACAAGTGATTGAGGGTAATTAAGAGAAAAGGATCACGAGGAAAACGCAGAACCGCTATGTTTGAAAATCAAGGGGCAAAAAAAAACTCAAAAAAAACGTCC
>Ga0179593_1259457_pt1 | contig 12918 bp, 11 predicted proteins | sample CZODoug2_1_08_16_FD_185931 | JGI IMG/M metagenome (GOLD analysis project Ga0179593, IMG submission 185931) | Vadose zone soil fungal communities from Angelo Coast Range Reserve, California, USA - CZODoug2_1_08_16fungal (PacBio error correction) | ecosystem: Environmental > Terrestrial > Soil >...
TTGTCGTACTGTTATCGGGGGGCGGTGTCCGGGCGGGAGGGTGCTCAATGAAAAGCTTGAAGTCAAATGCAACTATCTCGTGAACGAAAAAGAGCGTAAACAGCGTGGGAGACAAGGTCGCTCAATTAAAAGGGGGGTGCGGAACGGAGGCAACTGAGGAAAGTTGCAAAAGCAGCGAGGGACTGAAGAAGTGTGGGTCGTTATTCTAGGACAAGGCTCAATCGTGCCAAGCTTTGAAATCAAAAAAGCTTGGACCGAGCAAGAAAAGTGGGAGAGAGTGAGGGATGACCATCAAACGCAGAAGGGGGGAAAAGATGCAAAACGTCTTCCCCAATCACCGAGGAAAGTTTGGGGATTAAGGAGTGAACAGAGGGGGTGCGAGGCTCGTCTCGACATTCAAGAATAGAGGTCTAATAGAGAAATCGACTCGAAAAATGAAATCGTTCCTAAAGCCTCAAAGCCTCAGATGCTTGGTGGTCGGTTGTTGGGGCAGAGAGGAATACATGCAAACGCGTGGACCTCATGAAGCCTTGAGATGCAGGGGACCGCATCTAGAAATCAAAAAAGGACTGTCGAAGTTCTGAAACGGACGAAAAGTTTAGGGATAAAGACCACAGAAGTACGAGACCCGCTTTCGAATATACCACTCTGGTTTCATTCCTCGAAAGACCGAGACGAAGCCATCTCACAATACAGCGGGAAAATAGTCGTGAATGGCGGAAAGGGGATAATCCGTATGCTTTAAGAACGTTGCGTTTTGAATGACACGCCCGCGATGGTAAGCTACCAATCACAGCAGGGTATAACTTAACTGGTCAATGAGTGATGCAGACAAAAACATTTCAAGAAGCAGGATGAGTCAAAGTAAATAATCGGCCGCAGAGACGGGAATGAATAATACATAGTAATATTACGAACGGTCACTAAATCAGGGCTCCAGGGTAAAAAACAATCCTCTGCTGCGGAGATCATACTTGAGGCCTAAAAAACAAAGCTCGGATGGAACCGTACCGCTGTTCTTGGAGGGAAGAGAGACATCAGGTAAAAAATCACAAATAGCAGAAACAAATCAGAATAAAAAAAACATCACACAACAGAATGGAAATCTCCTAATAAAAAATAACAAAGTGAGGAGGTGTAAAAAAGGGGAAAATATAGAGGCAAAATCCTGTAGTGTGTGCTTGGGGGTGTTAATGTCTGGGGGTCGGCGATGGTCATTTTTTCCTACCAGAAACCGAGCAGGAAAGACGGGATTCATGAAACAGGCAGCGGGGGGAACAATCACCCTTCAGGCACTGCCACTCCTAGGCAGTGCGCCGCTAGTGACCAAAGACTGTCGGAGGAGCTGCGGAGGCTTGCCGCTGCAAGAAAAGACAGCGGACTCTTATGCTGAGCAACAGAGGTGACATGGGCGGGAAGCATCGTGAAGGGAACAAGCATTCAAGAACCACTTTGGGGTAGTATACCGTGCAAGCATACCCACTAAACTATAAAGAATATATGAAGAAAAGAAAAGGATCCTGCCATTGTGAGAAAATGCATGCGTACAGGGGATCTGCTTACCGAAACAAGCTTGTGATCGTCTGGGTACAGTGCTCAGCGTCTCAGAAATCAAACTTTTTAGCCAAGCACATAGCCGTAAAGGCGGGAATTAGCGCTTCGCGGATGGAAAAGGAACCTCTGACAGATTGCGAACGTGGCACCACAGGATACCAATGGACGAATCCCTGGCGGGGGGATAGCGGAAATCAGACGCGTCAATCGAAGAGATCGATGTGGGGCGAGCATAAAACACAGCACGTCGATCCCCCAAGAGCATATGTACAACGACATCGGACAGTATCGAAAAAAAGGAGGGCAAATACTGCTCGCCAATGCGCGTCTGAAAAAAAGGGGACCTAGAATTATTAAAAAAAGGGGGCGACCACGTTAGCGGAGGTCCTCAAAAAGAAGACGTTTCTAAGAAGACGATGCAACTGTCAGACGGGGAGGAGAAAAAGAATGGTATCGCAACGTTAGACAAACCGCGAGAACAGGGGTCACGATATACATTCGTAACGGGGGGGAGAAGGACCTAAAGAAAAGCGGGGCGTGGGCTTCTTCGGCTGCCGCTGTACGCGACCTGGTTCACCGAATGGGTCTGAGTAATTTAGAAAAACAAAAAAAGAAAGATCTTACAAATGATCCAGAGAACAAGGAGCGGCTTGAGCGCTCTAGGGACGCAGTGTGGGGGAAATTGAGATTGACCGAGATGGGGGGTATAGGGGAGTATTGTAAAAGGGTCACGATAGCGGCGTGACAGATGGCTAAAAGGCGAACGATAATTTGAACAAAAGGCGAATTCGCCAAAGACAGAAGGGAAAGAGGAAAAAAAGCAGGTTTTGATGTTTTTCTGGAAAAAGTCACAACGGTAAGGAAGACTGAAAAAAGTGGGACTTGAATTGTCGAAGAGGGGTTCCGTGGTTGCGAATGAGCACTCTGTCGGCTGGAAGAACGGCACCCCGACAGGAAATTCAGCTAAACCAGCGGGAAGCTAAAGCAGGGCAGAAAGAGTGTATCGGGGGGGGGACGAGGGAGCTTAAAAGGGCATTTTTGTGTTCACACTGTCGATGAGCATCTAGCTTGCGCTGTAAAAGGAGTCTAGTCCTGGTGACGTGGTGCGAAGGGGACCAGGGTGGAACAAAGGCATGAAAAAAAGCGCGATGGTGAAACGTTAAAATGACAGAACGTACGTGATCATGATGAAAGTCACCAAAAGGGGCATCGACGATGACATCCGAAAAAAGCGGTATGAAGGCACCGGAGCTACACTAGGAACTGTTAGAGGGGAAAGAAAGCTGAAAAAGGACATGCCGTGGGTCATTGGCATGACACGGTCACCGGGAGAATAAGAGAGATACAACATAAAAAAGGTCTCTCCTTCGGCTGGGGGACTTGACGCTCAGGTGAAAAACGTTTTACGGAAAATTGGCAAACAGGTTGGGTGTCGAATGTCAGAGACAGGCAATATGGTTGGTCTACTGCTGCTGTGGGAGTCTACTACCGGACATGGGGGGGGGTACTACAGAATAGTCCACGTCGCTGCGGGTTCTATCATCGACACAAAGGTTGAAGAGATAACCGAGGTGTACTCCGCAGGATCTCGCTGCGTAGGGCAGGGTACGGTGCGGAGGAAACACATTTGGCATAAAACAGCTTCACCTCTCAAAGTAAGAAGAGGGATAGCAGAAACAACGTGCAGGGTCACCGGAGAGCGTATGTTTGCACCGAAATATTTCCAAGGGCAGTTGAAGAAAATGAAAAGAGCGAGTCGTGCAAGGAATGTTAGGTCGGAATTGGGAAAACAACAGGTCACATAGGAAAGTGCGAAAGTACAGGGGAAAAACTCGGCTCGGAGGAAGGAGCCAGATCCTTTCGTGATATCGCGAAAACAAAAGGATGAGGGGGGAAATAATATATAACAATAACAGGAAAAAAAACGTGAACTGCAATCATATTCAAGAGGAAAATCTGGGGCTGGACGGTCGAAATGCTGGGTTAGTAAATCGCGACGCACTTCATAGATCGAGAAGCCGCATGAGGCGCGTTGATCTGTTCAAACGACGGCGGGTTTCAAAGTAACACTTGTTGATTGCACAAAATGTGGAGTCAGAGAAGAGAGAGGCCTTATAGGTTTAAAAGAGCACTCTGGCAAAACCCTTTGGGGACATTCGCAAACGTAAACCCGAGTGGAAAGCAGGTGCACTCCAGCGAGCGAGACGAAAAACACACTGCGCGTTTCACCTGCTTAATCAATTTCAGATGATCAGGCCTGCAAACAGCAAGTGAAAAGCCGAATCGAAGATATACAAGTCCTCGGGACCAGTCAGACTACACCTACGGTGGGAAGTGGTAGGCCATGGAGGGTAAGCCCACGTAATTATAGAGGAGAATTGCGGTATCCGGTGGAGCAAATTCCATAGAATACAAAGTGGTTTGTAGCGGGACGTGAACATGTGCTGACTACTATTGACGTGCATCTCCTTACGTCCACAATGTGCGCAGTAGTGAGGAGCGCTATCGTGACTACTCGGAAAGTGTCTCAGGGTTCTATTCGTCGCCTTCGGGGAGGGGCTATAACTCTACCGACAAAGCCGCGAAGGGGCGAGGGATGAATGTAGCAATGTAATCGAAAAGTGATCAGAGTAGCTCACGACGATGGGGCGTCAAAACCACTCGGTTCGGTCGTTCAATTTTAGTGATAGACGGGGGGATGAGCACAGGTCGGGAAAGAGACAAAAGCCATTCCGCCAAGCAAAAGTACCATTTCCTGAATTTGACGGGCAGAACTTCTGACCTAGTAGCAACCGGACAACGTAAAAAAGAACGAGGCTGGAATACTCACTGCGAGGTGGGGCTTAGAAAAAAGATCGGGGGGGGGAAACGAAGAGTCTTATCGAAAAATGGTGACCTGTTGAGAAGGGATGGGTAAGAAGTCACCCATGGTGTAGTAGCGGAATAGGGCGGGGTATCGTGAAAATTCAATCCCGGAGCAAACCAGGAAAATTGGGAGGAGGAAGTCCCTGGTAAGTTCATTTCAGTGAAAGGAAAAAGAACGAAGGGTGAAAGAAAAAAACAAAACTTGATTACTCCAAGCTTCTCGATGCAAAGGCTAGAAGTGGACAATGTTAGACGGGTCCTCGGGGGGGGGTGCGGCAACGTAGTTATCTAAATCGCTATCTCAAAAAGGTTCAGGAAAAAAACTTAATAACAGGGAATCTTCAAGGGAACCTTAAAGAAAAAACCCACTCTGAGTCTGAAGTCGCCCCCCGATCTCATTTTAAGAAGGGATCAGTATAGATGATGAGAGGTCTTTATGGGGGTGCCATCCTCCATGAAACTATAACTAACCTCCCGAGCAGCCGCGGAGATACAACTTAACTACTCAGCGTACTTGAGCGAAGCTGGTAAGGAGAAGAAGATTCAAAGACAGGCGATAGAAGGAATTCCTCGCGGGGGGACTTCAGAACATGAAACCGTTGGCGGGAAAGGAAACTAGGAAATTTTCCGGGTCGATTCGAGCCGCATGGGGGTACAGGAGGTCGAAGGACAAACCCCCCGGTGATAACCATGGTGCGTGAAAAAGTGTTGAGAGTCGTACCGGAAAGAACTCCACTGTCTAGATGTTCTTGGTGGAAGAAGAGAGGAAAGAAGGAGCGTCTCGATCAAAGCGTAAGTTTTGTGTGGGGGAGATTCCTGGGGGGTAAACAGAAGCCTCTCCCAAACAAAAGGAAGAACGAAAATGCCAATAATGAAGAGGACGATGAAAAGGGATCTCGGGTCTGTAAGGGGATCATTTTGGGGGGTTTTCAAGATCGCAATAAGGTGCAAATTGTCAATAAAAGAAGGGCAAAGCTCTGTAAAGAAGGCAGGAGCTGTCGGGGATTGGCGAAAAGTGTATAGAAAAAGTCTATCCCCTGCGGACAACCAAAGAGGGGGGCGTCAAGAAGAAATCATACGCCTTCCATTCTAGAAACCAATGATCTAGGGGAAGAAAAGAAAATAGCGGTGATAATCAGTTGGAGGGTAAAAAACCGGATAGAAGGGTAACTACCGAAATTTGTAGGGGAAAAGGGCATGTTCCGCGGGAGCTTTAACATCCAATGTCGGAATGACGAAACTCTTTCGGAATCCGAGGGAAGAGTAAATGGGCGGTGGGATTGTCAGGATGAACTAATGCCTCATGCCCCCCCCCACAACAAACCGAAACACAAACCAAAAGCTATCGGATCAAAAAAGCTAGTTTCGGGGTATATTCGACACACGGAGCGTATTGAAACCTGAAATTCTTGTGCCTGTAGGGGATGAGAAAAGGCTACTTCTCATGGTCTGAGTCATGACACCAGGAAACGCATATCAAAAAAAAAAATCTCAAGTACAAAGAAAGAACAGAGAACCTATCCTCCACACAAGGGAAATGGAAAAGCGAGCGAAAAAAAAAAACGTATTAAGAAGAAGGGAGAGGGACCATAATGGGGTATTTAGGTGGGGGTCTATGTATTTACGGAGTTGTTATTGTGGGTTCTACCAATGGAAGGCCGAGCAATCCTCATGCCAAGAAAAACGCCTGGACAAACGGGGGTCTAACGGGGAGGTGTGGGGAGAAAGTCTACCACTGGCCGAACTAATGTATTCGATCGGGGGGGAATCTCTTCTTTGGACGCGGAGAGACAAACACGACGCAGCGGCAGAGGCGGCTGAGAAAAACGAGTAGACATGTGCGTGCAAGATTGCTGGCAGATTGACTCGATGAAGTCCAAAGCAATAACACACAGGTTGTCATAAACGTCAAAGAGACGAATGGAAGAGACATTAAAAAACGAGGGTGCGCCCCACGATAAGTAAGTCGACCAGGGGGGGGGGGGGATCATAAATCCTTACCGAGTAGGGGGACTACGAGAGGACTGCGGGACGTCCTCAGGAAACTGAAGGAGCTAGGGGCCGACCCAAGCTAGGTGATCTGCAGAAACCATAGTAAGAACGTCGACATGAAGCCAGAAACAACGCTCCGGCCTGCAGGGAAAAAAGGGTGGCGGCGGTATGGGGGAAAAACCTGCAGAGATGGTTGCTGACCAAACACCGTGAAGGCCAGCCGAGCTAGTGAGAAAATATGCATGAAGGGTCAAACCTAAGGGTTCTTGCACGCATCGAAAAGTCTGAAAAGACACCAAGACGGCGACTGGGCTAATAAAGGTCAACATTACTTATGACAAAAAGCCATCGCTAAGCAAGTTTGAGCGCTGGGTCTTTCAAAAGTAGCCACAGACCGTAACTCACCATGGAGCCTCTCTCAAAAAAGGGAGCACCAGCCAGAGTCCGAAGGGAGGGGAAGAAAAAATGTCTGGGTAACAGGCCTAAAACCAGTAGGAAATGCAAACCTATGAACGGGACGATATCATCGGCATTATTGACTCGGCGAAAGCAATCTTCAAGTAATGGTGTGCGCTAGGGAGGGGAAAAAAGCTGGCGGTACTCTACCTGTTTCCGTCGATGGGCAAAGTAGAAAAGACGAGTACCTCATATCCTCTGAGGCGGAAGAAAAAAAATGCGCGGACAAACCTGGAAAGTACGCAGGGGGAGGAACGGGGAAAGTAAAGGAAGGATGGGCCTGTATGAAGAGGAAGGTTCTAGATGGGAAATCATCCACTCAAGCAATGGAGAGGTGTAACTCAAAAAACCGGAGAGGGAAGCACCTGCCAGGCCAGGAAGGCAAACTAGTTTGGGGGAGCAACGACCTTTCGGGGAAAAGTAAATGAAAGCCGTGATGAGAACGTAGGGCCAAAGGGGGAGACTCTCTTTTAATCACGAGAACCAGAGGAGTAAAAACGGAAAAGGTACGAAAAACCAGGCCTCCAAAAAGGGCGTGATCTTCTCTCGATCAGCTTGCGGCGATCTTTCAATGATCAATATATTACTGGAAAGGGCAAGTGGCGACGAAAATCAGGGGACAGTGAAGACCCGGTGAGTTTCCGCTTCGTCTGGAGCTCACTGTAAAAAGTCATCTGACGAAGGAAAAGTCAAAAAAATTGTCCAAACTTTCGAACAGGAGGGGAAAGAATCTAGGAAAAAATAGGAAAAAAAAGACGCTTGGAGGGGGGGAGGCGGGGCAGAAAAAACGTGCGCGCAAAGGGATGTCATCGGAGGAAAAAAAAAAAAAATCCAAAACACGGTAAGAAGGGGTGGACAGAAGTAAGAGGAGACAAGTCGGGTAACAGGGGGCACCGGCAACTCCGAGATTGTTCAGAAAAGTTCCTCAGGCTCGGGAAAGGGTACTGGGGGAGTCTTGGGAGGGAGGGCGAGATCAATAGGTGCGGCTTAGGTTGCCTCCCAGGTGAGCGAGAAGCCCGGGGGGAGCTCGCGGGTGAAAAATGGTACTTGGAGGAGTAGACAGAGGCCCTAGAGAAGACTATCAAGGATAGCTCGACCCAAAATCACAGGCCGAGGGTGTGAGTGGCGAAAACGGGGCGTCAGAAGGGGATCGGTTGGAAGTCACCAGGCAAATCAGAGGAAATGGGGGAGAAGTGGAATGTAGCTAGGAACCAAGACGAATTCGAGATTTCTTCCGGAATCTTCCCTTGTATGGGGGCACTCCGCAGACGAACGGGGAATAGGGAGGGCACAAAAGATAGAGATGACCTAACAGAGATGGATCAAAATATGAAGAAATCCAGGAGAAAATCGAAGGGACTGAGCCCTGCGGTCGGGTGGGGCCGAGCAAAAGAAACGGACACTTCTGAGCGATCAGTTATCAGGTTTAAAGAAGGAAAGGTAGAAAATGGTTTGAAATCAAAAGGCGTGTGCACTGTGGGTCAAAAAAAACCGAGGTCGCTTATTTCTCGGCAACGGGGGATTGTGTTACAGTGGAAAAAAGGTAAAAAGTAAAGCAACGCTCTTAAAATAGCTGGAGACAAACAAAAAAAAGGGTCAAACTTTGGAGAAGACGTTAAAGACATTAAATCTAAGCCTTGAGGAAAGTCTAAAAGACAGAAAAGAGGACCCAGGGACGGTAATGACACGCCTATCCAAAAAGACTAAACACAGGAAATCCCAGCAAAAGTTAGTCACTCAAGTTCTAACAAGGGGAGGGTCCGAGGTACTAAACAATTTTTTGGCATGGGTCGGCTGGAAAAAAGGGGCACACACTGGGGTCGACCCCGTCGCAGATACTCCCAAGGAGAACTGAGGTAGACCAGAATATGGGTGGGCTGCGTAGATTCAGTCCTTAGAAGAAGAAAAAAGGCAAAAATTTCAAAGCTCATATTTCAGGAAAATGTAAAAACACCTCAAAAAGGCAAATCGTAAGGAAGGAGGGGCGAGTCACGCGCTTGGAAAAAATGCAAATCCGCGATTACGCCTTGATTCGATCAACCAAAAGACAGAGCTGCCAGTAAGACAGGGCTGAAATCAACGCAAGGAATGGTGTGTCATCCAAGCCACCGGGGGGCAAAGCTGTGAAAGGGAAATGATAAAGAGCCATGGCGACTACGGGAACCCAGGGAATCAAGTGAAAAAACTTGTGGGAGAACGAGGAAACAAAACCCAAAAATTGGGGTAGCTGTAATCAGACGTCTCCGTGAAGTGGCATGAAGAGAACACAGGGAGGGAAAGCAACCGGGAACGCAGACGGGCAGAGATCAATCGTGACAGTTTTAAAAATCCAGGAACCGAAAGAAGAGGAGCTTGGGAGAAAAACAAGGTAGCCATAGACGCTTTGAAGGGAGGAAAGGTACTCGAGGTTCCAACAAGTGATGAACGGACAGCGGAGAGTGGCACGCAATAAACGGGGGAGAAGAAAAACCAGGAGAAAACTCAATCATTGCCGCCAGGTCAGGGGGAAAAATGCGATCGAAAAGTACACCACCCCACTGAGGTACAGGATGCGCAAAGACAATAAAACGACGCGGATTTCAGGCCAAAGACAAACTGTTCATCTAAAGTAAATGGGTGGCCGCGAGGGGAGGGAGAGATAATATGCAAAGAGCGACCGTAAGGGTTGCCAGAAAGGCGGTTGGGATTGTTCCACGAAAAGAGGTCGAGTGAAACCTCCAAGCTTTCTTATCCGGAACTACGGCAAGCAAAACTAAAGGGCAAAAAAGAATCGAAGGGGGCGGGAGGAAACTGCTCCTGCAAGAATGAATCGAAAGGAAAAAAAAGAAGGGATGGGAAAGAGGAGTGCAGAGGGGGGCCTTCTGCAGCTAACCGAATGCAGGTCTTGTCGCTAACTACAAACGGGAAAAAAGGGGGGGTCACCTGGGGCACGGGGGGTCTGGGGAGAGGCAAGCATGGCGGCGACTATCCACGGGGATAGTAAATCCTCGAAGCAAGGGGCAAACAAGGAATAGAAAAGCGCGGATCAAACGACGGACCAAGACAGCCACAAACGTGGGTATGGGATTTGGCATCGATCCTAAAAATAAGTCAAATAGGGTCGAGACGCCACCAGAAGCCCGTTTTTGGGAAATATGTCGAATTAGGAATTCTCACCAAAAACCAAGAAAATATGAAGAAGAGGGACCTTGATCCGGGGATCCAAAGGAAAAAAACAATATGAAAGGCCCGCCTCTCTCGTGTAGGAGGGGAAACATGATCGGATGTATGGGATCGGTGGGGGCGAAGAGTCAATAGCCCACAAGCGTGACAGAGTTCCGGACTAAAAAGAAAAAAGAGATTAAATACATGAAGTGGGAACGGAAGAAAAAATGCAGAAGAAAGAAATAGGCGGGGATGGGAAGTGGGATGATAGAAATGATAAGTGGGAAAAATAGGAAGGATGGATCTATTGGGGAAATGACGTAGGAAGGGACGGTGAGATGAAAAAAAAGAGAAAGGAAGATTTAAGGGAAGGCGTGAGAGGGCAAGAGAGACAAAGGGATGCGAGAAAAAAAAAAACATAGGTGAAAGAGAATGTTTACTTGGAAAAGTAAAAAAAGGGACACAACAAGGGGCACGATCCGGAGGAGGTAAAAGGAAAAAATAAAGAGTGCCTGAGAGACAAATCTTACGGGAAGAAAGATACGTAAGAACAAATGGGGGTGGCGGAAGGTGCAGGGAAGGGTGAACTTAAAAGAATAGATGGGACGAAAAAAAACAGAAGGGAAGAAGTACTCAGAAAAAAAAAGGGTGGATAAAATCAAAAAGGAGATTGATAGAAAAAGGAAGTCCACCAAAGGGGAAAAAAGAGACGAGCACCATCATCACGGGATTATGGAATAAAAATCACGACCTTGTTCAAAATGGGGTAAACAAACACCCCACACACCACGGCGTCGAAAAACGGGCGATGGCCAACTTGGGAAGGGAAACCTAAACACGGAGAAGTGAACCAAAACGAGAGGTAAAAGTGTAAACGAGGCAACTAAAAAGGGGGCTCCCGGCCAGTCTATCTACAGATAAGGTAGCCGACCGACGGGCCACAAAAGGAAGACGAGGGTAGTGGGGGACGGTTCTTAAACGGAGAGAGAGCGCAGAAGGTCTCTCGAAGGAAGAAAAGACTGGGGCGCATAAAAAGAGGGGGAAAGAAAAGAAAAAAAAGAAAAAGGGGAAGGTCAAGTGTAAAATGGATAGGTGTGAAAGCAGCATTCACCAAGGGAATAAGGGAAAAATTGAATGCGACACCCGCTCGCTCAGGTAGAATCAGTGCAGGTCCAAGGAGGAACACAGCGACCCCGCAAAGAGCAAAAGCGATGAAACGAAGCACACACACAATAACACAAAAATAGAACTAGCCAGAATAAAAACCCTGCCGTGCGAGAAAGCACTCTGGAAGTAACATTTCCCTGTGAGGCGACCCTTCACAAGCAGAGGGCGCGTTGCGAAAGGGTTGGGTTCAGCTAAGGGAATCAGGAACAAACGTACAACGACATAAAGGAGGTGGAGGCTCGAAGGAGAAAAGCATACGCTCAAGAGAGGGGGTAAGTCCCTAATATCGCAGGTACTTAAAGGGGCAAAGTCGGTCAGGCAAAACGGGTGAGAGTTCGAAAAGAAACCGCCAAGGAGGAGGGGGTACCGTTTCATCCAAGGGGGTATAGGTAGACAGCCTCAGGAGGGGGGGCCATCGGGTGGACAAATGGGGCAGAGACAAACCCGATTTCGTTGTCAATCATAGAAAACAACGCTGCACGAAAAACTTTACCGGTGTAAGGGAAGAGGGTACGACACGAGAAAAAATCGTGAGAAAAGGCCCAGCTCCGCGTAAAGGACATGTGAGTAAACCAAAAGTTCCGATCAGTTCCCATGTAGCTTCCAAGGTTCCACCGAGACCTCAACGCTTACGAAGATTTCATTACTGATCTGAAGCCAGAGCCCGTACGACATGACGACGCAAATATCAAAAAAAACGTCACAACGGCTGAATCTAAGACAAGAAACAGTAAAGGAGTGAAACTCGTAAAAATGTTAAAGAAAAAGGCCAAAGCGGACTCGGTGAGGAGTCATACCGTTTGCAATGTAACAGAAACCACGAGAGGTAACACGCAAACCAGCGCAACTAGACGACGAATTCTGCTACGTCAACTGGAAAAAGCTTGCCGAGAAACCTCAAAGAAAAACGTCGTCACACTACCGCCTCGAAGTCAGTGCATAGGCCATACTCTCGTACCACGAACAACCCACAGGGAATAGTACGGCAGGCAGAATAAGTGTTCCTAGATTAACCACCCTCCGCGCTCTGATGTTGTAGAGGAGATTCCCCCGAAAACCAAGAAACATGGGCCCGCAACTAAACGCCCCTATTCGAAAGAGGACAAAGAAAGCCTTTGTCTAGAAAAGGTATAAGCCACGTCTCGGGAAAAGAACCATAACAAAACTTTCGAGACAGGCGCAAACAACGGAAAAGGCCTCTGCTGACAGTGGAAGTGCAGGCCGTAAAAAAGTAAGGAAGAGGTACGTAGGGAGATGAAGGGAGGATGCAGGGAAGGGAAGGAGTAACGGAATGAAAGACAAGAGAAAAGCTCGTAGGGGACGAAGGTGAGGTGGAAGACAAGGAGAACTGAAGAGGAATGTCTGCAGGAAAAAGGATTGGTGAAAGGAACAAGACACATAAAAATGAAATAGAGAAACAGGGATGCCAAAAAGTACAAAGTGAAAAGAAGAGAGCAGAGGAATCCCGCTGATTGGGAGGGAAAACAAGGACGAAATCGGAGTAAAGCGGAGAAAAGGGAACACCAAGAGGGCGAAGGGAAAGAAAGCAACACGAAAGCAACGTGCAGTGATCAGCCCAAATCGTGAAAGAAACACGTGAAAAAGGGGATCCAGCGAAACGCGAAGGAAAAGTAACGAAAATAGTATAGAAAGAGATAAGTAAAGGTTCTAGCTGGAAAACGGAAAGAGGGGAGAAGAAAGTGTAAAAGGGGACGGGAAAAGAGCGAAAAGTTAGAAAAG
>Ga0179593_1697175_pt1 | contig 12918 bp, 13 predicted proteins | sample CZODoug2_1_08_16_FD_185931 | JGI IMG/M metagenome (GOLD analysis project Ga0179593, IMG submission 185931) | Vadose zone soil fungal communities from Angelo Coast Range Reserve, California, USA - CZODoug2_1_08_16fungal (PacBio error correction) | ecosystem: Environmental > Terrestrial > Soil >...
CCAGGGGGGAAGCAGTCGTACTTCCTTCGAAATAGGACATAGCGCACGACCAAAGAATAGAGAGGCGCTCTTCCTTGCTCCTCTGAGTAAGTCTTATTTTCCCGCTCGAGAGATACCGAAGCCTTCGAGAAAAATACTGAACCGGCAAGCGGAAGAAATAAAAGGGGGGAAGGCTGAACTCGAGCTCACTTTCGATGAGCATCTCTAATCTTATTTAAAGAGACAGGCGACGTCCGCAAGGGGGGGGGTTCATCTCTAGTCAGAACGCCCTAACAGAGTCGACCCGGTTGCTAACCGGCGGGTTTTCTTGGCGAAAGCTAGGAAAGGAGAGGTGAAAGACGCCACTCTGAAAAAAAAGAAGAGTGATGACGACATTCCCACCCTTTTTTGCAACGGAGGAGATTCTCAATGGAGTGGAGAGGGGTCCTAAAAGAATCAGCAGGAGAACTCAAAGAAAAGCTGACCCCTTCCCTTCGAGTTACAGGCCAGCGTGTATAACCTCGGCGACGGAAAAAAAATCGGCGGTGCAGGAGACGTCTCTCTTTAACTCAAGGGATTTCGGGGAGAAAAGGGAAAGGGAAGCCCCAAAGGAGTACGAGAGCTCCTGGTCGTGGACAAATAGCCATGTGGGGATGTCCACCGAAGGGTGGAACGTCAGGGGAGAAAAAACTTCCACCTACCTCAAAAGATCCCTTTTTCGTCTAAGCTTAAGAAGTACGGGGCTCCCCCGGAAGAGAAGGAAGACTGCTTACTCTGAATCTCAAATAAAAATGCGAGGGGGAAAGAGTCCTCTACGGATCAACAAATCCCTCGAAATGTCCAAAAAAGGATGACCCTCGCGGGAAGCCTAATAATACTTCCCGGGCACGAAATTTCTAGATCTCCCTATCAAGTAATTTCGGTAAATTCAGGGTGGTACGTCACTCGAAAAAGCGGGGAAAGGGAGCCAGGGAACATCGGGTCAACACGGGGGGAAGGGGGGGAAGACATGCCAGAGGGAGGTCCGAGCATCGGAGCAAAGGGGATCGTGCGGGAAACTTAAATCCATGAGAAACTTTTAAAGAGGGGAAAAATCCTAACTCTTTTTGAGGATGCCGCGTACAGAAAGATGTGCTGGGGGGGACGCATGCTTACAGAGAGGAGGTTTTGGAGTGGGAGAAAAGGGCGGGAAAAACAATCCCCAGCGAGCCTCTCACCTGCCTACTAAGGGATAAGATGACGCAGTCTCCCTACACTCAAAAAGGAAACCTTTTGAAAAAGAAAAGAGTCTACGTCTAGCAGTCCTCCCGTGGAAAGTGGTTCTAGAAAGGGGAGCCTCACTTTCCGGGAAGGTCCGCGAGGAGAGGGAGTCGGAGAGTCCAGCTAGACCGTAGACGTCAACCAGGAAAGCAAGGAATCAGATTAGAATCTGACTTCTCCGAGGCCAGAATCTATCCTTCTGAAAGGAATGTGGGAAAGCTCACTCCCTTGAGCAAAAGAGGGGGGGCGACGACGCATTCGTACGGAGTCTCAGAGGGGGGGGGAGCGCACATTTCTTCAGAGTTTCAATCATGCCACTTAGGAATCTCTACCCGGAGGCATCTATCATCGGAACTCGAACCAGGACTACTAAGTTCGGACCGCTGGGGAAACTTTCTCATAGCTCTAAAAGAGAAGAAAAAAAAGTGTCGCTGTCTCCTACTTCGAGGAAAAAAGACTTCTTGAAAAAGAAGGGGAGCGGGACTAATATTCCGCATCGGAAGCCTCAAGAGATTAATCTATCCCATTCACTCTACGAAAGGTCCGAGTAGAAGGAAGTCTCCGAATGAAAAGGGGGAGGTACTAACCGCTGGGGGCTACGTTGAGGGAGGAGATCGCAGCTCCCACTATCGAAAACCTGAGAAAAAGACGTCTTTCGTCTGGCGTAGGTTATAAGAGAGTTCGTCTCGCTGCTGAGGGGAGCTCCCAGAGAGAGAGGTCCCCTACCTATCCCCTAGCAGAAAATGGTCCACCCGGAAAAGGTTACTTCAAAAGAGGGACTGCCGGTCTCGCCTGGAGGGAAAAAAGATCTGCCGAGCCCTCTCTCGGGTCTGAAGGGAAGGTCTATAGTCCTATCAGAGAGATAAAAACAACAACGGAGGAGGAAGATATCTGCCGCAGAGACTTTACCTCCACCGAAAAGAGGAGCCCGAAAGGCTCTTACCCTTTCAAAAAGGACGCCGACCAGGCGGAGGGGAAATACTTTTTCCTTTTGTTGGGAACATTTCTCTAAAATTTCTCTTTCTTTACCCGAATACTCCTCCTTCCCTTTCTTCTCTTAAAGGGGGGAAAGCAAGGTCTAGAAAGGAAAAAGAAAAAAAAGACTACCTGAGTCATCTTACAGAAAGGTTTTTTGCCGAGGAGTGGGTGAAGTATCGAATAGGGAAAAGGGTTTTCTTCGCGTTAAAGAGAAAAGACGTAACTTCTTACTCTTCCAGCTACGGGGGCGTCGAAGGCTTCGAGTTATTTCTCTAGGACAGGGCGGGGGAAGGGAGGAAAAGAGGATCTTCAGGGAAGAAAAAAGGGACTCGCGCCTTCGGCTGAGAAAAGAAGTTGGAAGGAGGAGGAGTCTCGGCTTCGTCCTGCCCAAGCCCGGCGTCTGGCGAGACCCTTCTGTCGGGGAGAGGTAGGTCCACTGAAAAAGGGCCTCTTGTCTTGGGGGAAGTAGACCGAAGTGGAATGCTGGTGCCGCTATGGCATCAGACTGTTCTCCTACAAATGCGCGAGAAAAGGCCCGACGGAGAAGAGCTGCTAATAAAGTGAAAAAAAAAAAAACACTTCGGGAGAAAAGAGCCATAAAGGAGATAGGGAGAAAGACTGGAGGAGTTCCCTTTCTTCGGGGTCATCTTTGGTAGGGGTTGCCCTCGCCCTCAGGGCTCTTCTGAGGAGTTTCAGGGGCACTTTCTTCTAACGGAAGAAAAAAATTTCTCTCAGAGGGATGGTCCTCCTTCTTCGGTTTGTTCTGACTCACGCTCTCTTGGGGAAAGTAGACTTAGAGTTGGGAAAGGGGATTCTTAACGGCTACCTTTTCTATAAAGAGGGTGATGGGGCTTCAGAAAAAGCCCCAATAAAGGGAAATTTCAATCTCAGATAGGCTTACTACCCACATGAGGTGGCCTTTGAGTTGGCTTCACCTACTTAAGTTCAGGAGGCCGGAGATAACATTGTCAGAGGAATGGATTCAGTCCCTTCTTCCTACACTAACTTAGCCTCGGGGGGGGTTTCCTTATAGAAAAGGGGAACAGGGGGGGACTCCCTTCGTCGATATTTTCCCTCGAAGGTGGAGAATCATGTGGGAGTGGACTTACCTTCCTTAAGGAAAGATCTGAGGGAAAAAAGATATGTCCAGTTCGAAATTACAGGGCGTCGTGGCCGTTCGGGGAGGCCTGAGCGACATCCATGGGAAAGTTTAACTTCGGGAGGGTGAGGGACAGTCGGGCCTCCTGCGTCCCGATAAGGCGGCGCTAGAGCTCCTACCCCATTCGGGTAAGGGCAAAGACCACGATGGGAGGATTCTAAGACAAAAATTTCATGGGGTCTTCCGCGTGGAAGTAGGAAACGAAGAGGGTTCTTTTTTAGAGGGAGAAGGGCACTACCAAAGGGAAAAAGAACGGTCCTCGAGTTCTCTAAGGACGGAAACGCATCTCCCCCTAAGGGGAGTTCGACTGTCTACTTTTACAGGGAAGGGAGGGTACTGGGAGGGAGGGTCTTCACTAAAAAGGTCGTCAGAGAAGCCTTCCTTTTTCTCTCGGGAAAGGGGGAGAAGAGGCCGGAAAACACGTTTTTATACCAAGTATGTAAACCTCCTGGCGACGCAGACGCCGATTGCAAAAAAGGCCTCTTCGAGAAAAAATTGGTTATAAGATGAGATCCTACGGAAGGAAAGAAAATCGCTTACACGGCCTGGGACTTTCGGCTCAAAAAGTCAGAAGGGGGTCCGAAAAAAAAAAAACGCAGGGTTATTTCTTTCTGGAACGCATCAGCTCTGAAAAAAAAATGCTTCTTCTATGTTCTCGAAAAAGAAAGAGATTCAGAGAAGTGCTAAGAAGGAAAAGAAAGTCTCTTCGTCGTCTCCTGAGAGAGGCGTCGGAGAGTGGGGGGGCGCTCCTGCTCGTGTCGACGGCTTAGAGAAACGCACTGCCTCAGGCGTGCAGGGGGGGAGAGGGGGAGGAGAGGATTTGCGGGGGCAAGACGTCGACTCTGCGCAAGTGGGAGAATAAAATCAACAAAAAGGGAGGAGTTAAAATAGATAGAGAGAAGGGGCTCAATTGGACTCCGAGGGGAAGAGGACGCCGGAGAGAAAGGAGGAAACAGCCGTAAAGCAGGAGAAGCCTTCTCCCGGTCAGGGGGAAGGAAAAAAAGACTCTACCGTGACTGCTCTCCCCGACAACTTCCTCTAACTCTTGTAAGAAGAGAGAGAAGAAGCGACTAGCAAAGAAAAAAGAGGGTAGCCTCTCTAAGAGGGTTTCGGGTTAGAGCAGAAGAAAGGTCTACGTTTAGGGTCAGCTAGAGAAGAAGAAGAAGGAAATCACCGCTCTACAGGGGCAGATAACAAGGGTTTTGCTTGTCGTCAGATAACGGCGATTACTCTATGTTTAGAGGAAGAACTAGGAAGAATCTCCTAGAAGAAGAAGAGAAGTCATGGACGCAAAAGGATCAGGCGTCTTAATAGAAAGTCGTTTCCCCTACTACGTGGTAAAAACTTTTCGCCGAAAAAACTCTCCTAAGGGAAAAGACCAAAGCAAGTCGACGCCATTGATGTAAGAACCTCTTCTACGTACAATAATCGCGAGGAAAAACTTCGAGCAGGAAAAAGAAGAAATCGTTGTTCTAATTCTTGCGAAAAGACCTCCCGCTATGAAGAAAGGGAAATTTCGTCGCTCGCCAACAGCTAGAACCCACCTCCCCGTTTTGAAAAAGAGAAGGGTCTTGAAGAATCCATCTCCAGTTTGAGAAAAACACGGAGGGGGAGAATCGAATATTTCCTCTGGTGTACGGCTCTTACGCGGAGGAAGGAAAGGAGGTTACGGAAGGGGGAAACCTACTGTATGCCACCAAAAAAGGTTCGCCCCTGATGACCGAACTGCCTCTGCGCCGAAAAGCCCGCGTTCACGTACTCCGAAAAAATGTCTCGCCGATCGCCAAGGGGGGAGGGGCGTGACCACACTCTCTCTCCCACAGGGGATGCCCCTCGGAAGGAGAAAAAGGCGCAGCCAGCAAGAAGCCTCCTAACAGGACTTCCCGCAGGGAAAAACTAGTCATCGTATCCCAAGAAAAGGAAATCATGTACGCTTAATCCGTCGCTGACCCTGTTAGGAAGCAAAGTAAGCCAGAAAGGGCGCCGTCTTTCTCGAGACTGTCAAACGGGGGGAAGGTTTGGTCGAAATCTAGCGCATGAATCAAAATTCTTTTCTTTCTGAAGAAAAGATCCCGCCGCTGCGCAATCTCCCCTCGGAAAAGAAGAGAAAGTATTGACGGGAATCCAGCGCCTAAGACTACCAAAAAGTACGCACTATCTACTCAATGAAGATGGGGGGAAACCGGAGCTACCTTGGGTCGAGTCTACTTTTAGCACGTGGGTTCTGCACGTTGTGAGGGACTCACTTTAGGGGCTTTGTCATCTTCCTCTCAAGTCGGAGGAGGGGGGAAACCGAGAATTCTCTCACCGGCCTTAGGGAAGATCATTGAAGGAGAAAAAGGGACGCCTTTCATCTATCCTGTCTATAGGAGAAAGCAAGAGACGTTAAGAGGAAACTACAGCAGTGGCGTGTGCCGAAACATCGCAGGTGTCTCTCACTGTCTGGAGGGGCAACCAAAGGAATTCCACTTAGTCTATCGACCGTAAGGACAACATCCATCCGGGAAGGAGGCCTTAATTACCAAGAGAGAAGACACTAAAGAAAACAAGGAAAGGGGACCTCCTGGGCCTTTCTCGAAATCCGCCTACGAACGAGGACCTGCTCCTCCCTCTCCGACAGGACGTACCGGAGGAATTGAAGGGGAAAAGAGCTCTCATTCTACTAAAGAGAAAACATCTCCCTTATCACAGAAAACTAAAAAGGAAAGGACTAGGGCTTTCCGATTCCTAAGGTACTCATAGATTTCTCCTGTTTTTTGCCCTTACTAAGAGATCTTATGGGAGAAAAAAGCTCCTGCTCCACGTAGAATTCGAAAAAGAAGGCTGTCGTTCGGTTTTGAGAGGCTACGGCGTAGGAGAAAAAAGAGGGTCATCTGCCTAAGAGTTCTTCGAGGTCCCGAAAAAGCTCCGAGGGAAGTCAACGGAAAAATATTTCTACTCCTTTAAACATGCTGCAGAGGGTACAGAGGCACAAGGCCTCTTCTCGGTCAGGAGTTCTACCTGTACCTATCCTAGAACACAACAACTTATTATTATTAAAAAAATACGGGCAGTCTAAAGAAAGGAAAATCTCCACCTCTCATCCGTTAGTCCTCGTATCTTCCTCGAAATGAGAGGGACTTCGCATTCTCGAAACCGAAATCTTTTGGGAAGGGTTCCATGAGGAATCTGGGATGGACTCTAATCCTAAAATAGGTCGGCAGACTCTTCTCATCAGGATCTCCGGAGGAAAACCACTACGGCCGAAGTAGTAAGCTTCTCCTTCATGTTGGGGGGGTTTCGAAGGGGGGGGCTCCCTCACTCATTCGGAGCCTTGACCCAAAAAGGGAGAAGAGCCGTACTTCTTACTCGCAACCTATGTAGTGAGAAAAAAGGATTCTTCTATTGAGAAAGGAGGGAGGCTGGCGTCTCGCGGGGAAAAAAAAAAATCTTCTTCTCCTGGGAGGGATAATCTGTCTGAGGGTACCGAGTATTCGGCGCGGTACGAGAGGTAATCTCTTCTTTATATCTCTGCTACCGCCCAAAGAAGGAGGGGGAAGCCTGCAAAAAAAAGTCGAGGCTTAGGGGGAAAGAGAGAGGACTCGATGGAGGGGGAGTCCGATACAACTTGGACTTCTTTTGGAAAGATTAGAAAAATTCTTCCTACAAAAAGTCCTAACGGGGAAAAAAGAAAGGGGGCATCACCCGAGGCGAAAAATCCCAAAGATAGGCTCTATTAACTTAAGGAGTCTACTGAAAGCGTCTTTTCATATGGTGCTCTCCGACGAAAGGGGGGACTGCGGAAATCTGCCTTGCCCAACTCGCGTTCTTCTAACCATCAGAAAAAGACTTTAGAGAAAATATTTCCTACAGGAAGGGAAGGTTTGCCAAATGAAAGGAGGACATCTCGTCGCACTTGTATTAGGAGGTACTGCAGTACTTATCTTTTAACCATTCTCGGTGAATTAAAAAGAGGAGGTGGAAATGTAAAAAACACTCCCCACGCTCTAGGGAAAGAAAGTTCGCTAGGGAGCCCACACACCTCTGAGAGAAGGAGTCACCGAAGAAAGCTTTCTAGACTTGAGCATCTCCATGTCATTCATGGAAGGAGGGAACCTTCTGAAAAGGATCCCTGCGGAAGCGTTGTCTCCTCTGCTCGTGCGGGAGGGAAGGGCTGATCATGTGTAAGGAAGCGCCCTTTTCTGAAGTGAACTGCGACGAAGATCCTCTATGGCTTCAAGAGGATCTGGGAATGAAGGTCGCCGCCAGAAAAAACGCTCTGGTAGTCGAGGGAAAAGGGCTCGTCTTTCCTTGCATTCGGGTCTTCGGAAGAAGTTCATCGCGGGAAAAGGGGTACTTAGAGGAAGTAGGAGGGCCGTGAAGGAAAGGAGATACGGCGGCGCTCTTACGCACTAACCCCTGCTTACCTCTTCGGCGGCCGAAAAAGCTTCATGCTTCTACAGAAAAGAGGGGGCCGGCGGGAAGAGGAGAGAGAAACGACGACTCGTCCACCACTGGCTTTGTCTCGACGTCCATTGCGTATTGAAAAAGACGCGCCGAGAAAAATTCGTGCGTGCTTCGAAAGGCTCCGACATCGGAAAAGAAAGGGGGAGTTCGAAACGCTAAAAAACTTGACGCGAACTCCTATTATGTCCGGGAGGTCTGAAACCATTGCGTAGGAAAGGGTACGCTTCTTTCAAAGGGGAGGCATCTGCCGAAGGGAGTCTACACGTTGGAAACCACGAGTCTAAACTGAAAAAAGGGCCTCCGAGTGGAAAAGGACCTTCTTCTAGACTTGTGGCTGGGAGAGAGTTCGGCTCCGACGATTCGCACCTCTCGTACCCTCCTTTTATCTGCGCGAAAAAAAAAAAAAGCCGTAAAGAAAACTTGTCTATCGCAGTGAAGAGGGGAAGCCTCGCGCGGGGGGGGAAAGAAACGCGTCGACCTGCACGGAACTCTACCTCATTTCACTCCGCGAAGGAGAAAGAAGGGAGGCGTCTTGGCGGGGAGAGGACGCCTTCTTTTCATCTCTTAAAGAGAGTGGTGAGTTGGAAAAAAGAAAAAAGGGGGAAAGGGTCGCGTCTATCTGGAACGAACAGAACGGTCTCATTGGGAGGGCAGAGCCTGATCTCCGGATGGGGGAAGGGGGAAGGGCTTCTTAACTTCTCTATAAGGAGAGTCTTCCCCAGAAATCTCAAAAAAAACCCAACAAAAGGAGTAGGGAAAGGAGATATTCTCATATTTTCGGAAAAGGATATGAATCCTATAAGGGAAGGGCCATCCTCTCATCCGAGGGACGCATGAGGAAAAAGAAAAAGGGGAAAAAGAGGGGCCTCTCCTATCGGAAGACGTAATGTCTCGCCCAAGGAGGACTCTTTATCTATCTCACTCCGGAGAGGAGAAAGAGCCAGAGAAAGAAGAGAAGCGAGTGCCTTGGGTAAAACAGGCGCCTCCTCAGGTAGGGGGGTCAGCGCGGAGAAAAAAAAAGCCGCTCCTCCCTAAAAAAGGTGCGAAAGGGAAAAAAGGCGCGTCGGGTGGTTTGAAAACTCGAAGCTAAAAACAAAGGGAAAGAAAAGGTTGTCAGTCCTCTTCTATAAGAAAGATCGCAGAAGGGTCTACGCAGCTCAGTGTTGCACCTCTTCTTCGTCTGAGGGATGGGAAGGGGGGTACTACGGGGGGAAGAAAATGTCTGCCTATCACTTTTACTAAAGTGTCCCCCGAACTCCTAATAGCCTACAGGAAAAGGAATGTCGAAAAAAAAGGAATAACCGCTTCTAACGGGGAAAAAAAAAAAAGACGTGCTCTTCCACTAGAGTTAGAGATAACCGTTTCTGTTTCGATGGAAAGGAAGAGCACTAAAGGGCTCCTTTCTTAGAGAGTAGCCACGGAGGAACCGTCGCGTCGTGATCTCCAAGAGGAGTCCGCTGCCAATTGGAAGGAGGGGGAAGAATGAAATCAAACTTTCCTAAGATCCGGGTAGGCATCGTGAAGACGCAACGCATATATCTTTTACGGCAAAGGGGAAGGGAAGGGGGGATTAAAAAACCTCGAATTCCACGAGAATGCCACGCAATTCCTGCCGAAAGTAGAAAAGAAAGAAAAGCCCTACTCTTCACAAGGGGAAGTGACTCTCACCTATCTTTCCGGGGGAGCGAGGGTACGTCAATTAAGTCCCACATCAAAGGGGAAAAGTCTCCGGAATCTCACTCCAGAGAAAAAGAAGCCTAAACATGAACTTTCGCTCCGTATTCAAGATAAATCGATCCACTCGTCAGGGGATACTTCATCAATTTTACTCGTCATACCCTTTTGTAAGGAGCACGTCTCTAACGGGATGAAGTTACCGTGAATGACAAGGTCCAAAGGGGGGATAACTCCTATCTCTGCCTGTATCTCTCGAAAGGGGGGGGACGTGTTCTTCGGGGAGGAGAGGAAAACCGATAGAGACTTCTCCCTCGACTCTACGCCCCCGAAAGACGATGACTCAGTCAACGAAAGAGAAGAAAGCGCGCAGGCAAAGAATGGGCCACCGCAGAAGGCGTACTACAAAAACGGTTTCTATCAAGGGAGAGGTCACATTCGGTGGGGTCAGCCGCACGTTCCTACCGGCAGGGCCGGAAAGGACTCTCTCTCATTGAGGAGGAGGAAAACTAGCAAGCGTCGCTGCACAATGGGGAAGAATCTTCCCAGAAAGGAAAGGAGAATCCTTTCATCTAACCGTAGGAATTTTGGGGTCTCCGCTCCGAAGTGATCTCAGCTGAGAAAAAAAAGAAAAGGGTCCTCGAAGGTTTTGTAGAAGAAGGATACAATCTGTTCCAACGGAAGGAAGTCGGTCCGGGGATACTAGGAATGAAAGGAGGCATCTCTTCATATCCGAAAAAGACGAGTTCCCTGACTAACCGCAGCTCCTTTTGGAAAGGACTAGACTACCTAGGGAATGCAAGAAAAAAAAAAAGCCTACTGCGATCCCTGAGGAAACCTCCTTCTTATAAAGGGGGGAGCTCTGCGGGACGCGAGAGCCTCTCAGAGCAAATTAATCTAGGAAATAGAATCCGTCCCTCTCACATCAAGGGAAGTCCTACGTACGCTATGGCTCCTTTTTTGGGGGGGGGGCAAAGGACTAACCACTCTTCTTTATGGAAAAGAGCTCCTGAAAACTATCGGGAATTCCTTCATCTGGAGGAGTCTGGAGAGGGGAGGGTAGACCTTCTACGGTTCGTGCGAGACTTCTAGAAAAAGGATCTCCGAATTCTAAAGGTCCCTACCGAAACCTAGTCTCCATGTCACCGGAAGTTCACCTATTTCGACGGGGACAGACGAGTGAGAACAACGGTACTAAGTAGTGCGCTCAGTCGCCCAGAGCTCTTTCTGGGGGATGGGGAATCTTCCTACTATCCAAACAACCAACACCTTAGTATTAAGAGAAGAGATAATGCCGAGGAAAAAAGGGGGGTGAACCTAAAAGGAGCGAAAGGGACGTCTCTTACCCGGGTATCGGAGAGAATAGAACCTGCTTAAGAGGGGGGAATTTGCAGGGAAGGGAAGTACTCTGTCGGGCTCTACGCCGCAGAAAAGGGGAGGGATGCTTTGGCTTTCGCATCAGGTCTCCGGCCACGCCAAAAAAAGAGAAAAATCTTAAGGCCGAGGGCGGCTCTCTTGCTGCCGGACTCTCATCTGCTCCCTCACAAGAGAGTGTGAAGAAAAGTCCGCACAAAGTATCCATCTTATCCTGAGTAGGGGACGGCCATCTCGGTGCTCTGAGGCTGGGATTTGATTTGCTAGAGGGAGGAGGAGGGGGGTCGGAGAACCTCTCAAAGCGGCTCGGGGGAAGGGAAAAGAACCGCCGCTGGATCGTTTCGAAAGAGGGAGGGTGAAAAAAAACACTTCGTCTTCTGCGTAAGGAGAAGATCCCGGAAGGGGAAGGAAGGGCACTTCGTCGTCTTCTAGGAGGGGTATTTCCTAAGGAATGGTCGCTGGAAAATGGCTTAATTACGAAGAAAAAGCGACCGTGGGAAGGAAGGGGGGAAGAAAATTGCAGCCCTTCGCAGAACACTTAGAGGACGATGCCCCTCCGAAGGCGGAGCGCTGAGGAGGGGGGGAAGCGGTCTCCCCCTTAAAAAGATATAAAAGGAAAGGCTAGACTTAGGGCAATGCTTCTTCCCTTAAAGAGGGGGAGAGAAGTACTTCCTCAGAACGGGGAAAAGGAACCGACTTCTGCTATCGGAAAGGCTGAACAGGAGAAAAAGAACCTACTTTAAAATCAAACCAATTCTCGACTGAAAAGTCGAAGAAGGTCCCATGGATCGAGAACCGGGGGCGTGTAGACGTCTGATTATGTCGTCATCGGACGGGAGAGAGGGAGGTTGGGGTAAGGGAGACAATCTTTTATCATAAATTCAAGAAAGAAAAAACGCCTCGTGCTCATCAGGCTCTCTGCGGTACGACAAAGGAAAAACAGTTACCGTGCTGAGGGGAAAAGGGAGGGGAGCCAACTCTGGATTAGACAATGAAGGAAGGTCAGTACATGGGGCAGCAAAGAGGAAAAAGAGCAGACTAGCCTGGGGAGGTGTGGCCAGCCGAATGATAGTGCCTACGGCGTAAAGGTGCGTGAGGGGAAAAGTTTCTTCTCCGAGGGGAAAGAGGGGGCTACCTTGGAAGAGGGGTGTGCATCTTCCAAGCGGTGGAAACTGCCGTTCAAAAAGGAAAGCGAGCGAAGGAAAAAAAGGCCAGTTCTTCGTTGCCAGAGGGGGCTTCGAAACGGAAGAAAAACGCGGGCACATGGGCGGAAGACAGTGACCGGCGCTTTCTTTTTTAAGGAAAAGGCCGTCAACCCCTCTCTAAGGAGGAAAATATCTTACTCTCCTACCCGAGGGAGGAGGGAAACCCTACGGGGGATTAAAAAGATAACTAAGTGGTACGGACCTCTTTTACTCTCTTCCACGAAGGAGGAAAACAAGGTCGGTGCCTAAGGGGAAAGGAGAACTAACCTTATCCTCTCCTTCCTCGAAAAAAAGGAACATCCGCCCCGAAAAGGAGAGAGCGACGTGGACGCGCACACGGATTTTCAAGGAGAAGGTTCTTCCACTCCATTTCGAAAGGGAAGGGTTTCGGGATAGGGGATTCTTCTTCGCGGGGAAAGGAGGAAACGTTTGAGTACCAAAGGCGGCGTAACGCCCAGGTCCACCGCCGCCAGGTGCAACCCTTTTAGAAAGGAAACGTGTGAAGAGGAGGCTTCTCCTACTATCGAGGAGGTAACCGCAAGGGGAGCAGTCCCAATCCCCCCGCGAGTTTCGGAGGAAAAGCTATCTCATTTATTTCTCAGTAGCGCTTACCTCACCGAAAAAGGGAGGAGAGCACCCATTCACTCAGGAGGGAAGACGCGGGGCGTGAGCAAGGAAGAGGAAACCGCGTGCAGCGAGTAACGTCAGGCTGGACTTGGTAGGGGGAGAGTCCGTCTTCTCTCTTGAAAAAGAAACGGCTCCGCCGGAGGGGGGGGGAGGAGGGGCGTGCTCGACTGTCTCACGGCTACTTCGACGGGGCGGCGGCAAATTGAAAAAGGGCCA
>Ga0179593_1367903_pt1 | contig 12917 bp, 7 predicted proteins | sample CZODoug2_1_08_16_FD_185931 | JGI IMG/M metagenome (GOLD analysis project Ga0179593, IMG submission 185931) | Vadose zone soil fungal communities from Angelo Coast Range Reserve, California, USA - CZODoug2_1_08_16fungal (PacBio error correction) | ecosystem: Environmental > Terrestrial > Soil >...
CAAGAAGAGACGGCAAACACGCTACACAATTGCTCCCACAAACAGGGAAGAGAGAAAGAGAGACAGAAAACAGAAAACGAAGTCCTATGGGAACTAAAAAAAGGGGGACGCAAAGGTGAGAAACAGGGGAAGACGCGCTAAAAGGAGAAAGGTTGCAGTGCGTCCGGGCCGCTGCGGGACTGGGGAAAAAAGAAAAAGTGAAAGAAGCCGTCGACAACGATGTGACAAGGACGGGCAAAAAAGAAGCGCGACGTCGCGGAGCACAAGAAAGGAAGAAGGGGACAAGGAACGGGAGGCGATGGTCAGCGGCGGCGAACGTTCCCTAGCCCTTCTTGTTAGTCTGGTCTCGAAAGGGGGACACAAAGAGGACCGAAGAAGGCGAGGGGGAGAGCGGTCAGCATGCTTCTGCTTGTCGGGGGGGGATATCCTGCTCCAAGCTGACGGGAGAAAAAAAAGGATGCGAGTGGTCAGAAAGGCGCGGACGGGAGAACTTTCCCTGGATGGAAAAAATACGCAGGAACTGAGCATGAGATCAAGCCTTGAACACTGCAAGGGGTGTCACGACTCCCCGTACTTCGAAAAAGAAGCTTGTGGAAAGGAGGAGGAAGGGTCAAGGAAAGCATACAAAAAACTGCGCCTAATCAGTCGGAAGCGAGAGCGGAGAAAGCATAGGGACTAGGTTCTACGAACTGAACCTAGGTGCCGGGGTTCGGGAAAAAGGGAACAAGGGTGGAGGGAAAAGGAAAAGTGCCAGAGACTAATCCTCTGCGGGAACTGTAATATAAAATCAGCAAGGGGGAAAAAGAACAGCGCTACGACCTTAACTCGCTAAGGTTACATTCTTCTGCTTGCCAGAGGGAAAAAGTGGGTGCAGATTAGGGGTTACAGTCTTTCCAAAACCTAGGAAGGTAACGTGCAGGGGAAGGAAAATCACATTCGACTTCACGTATCCTTAGTCGGCCGTTGAAGGAAACTGCACCCGAAAGGGGCCCGAGAAAGGCAAAGACGAAGTGTACCTGGAACTAACCGAAGAAAGGAGGGAAGACGAACATAAATGATGGGCGGAAGTATCGGTCGCTGGAGATAAAGGGGAGCCAGACTTCTGGACGTCGATACAGACTGCGCTGGGGGAAGGAGAACACGTTAAGGGGGAAAAGGCGTCACTTTAAATGAACCACCTAAGACAAGTACTCCAACGCAGTAAAGGGCGTGATCGACCCACCGCGCGAAGCGCCTCCTTTCATACTAATAGGCTGCCACGTTGGGACCGGGTTAGGAAACAAGTCGAGGGATAGAAGTATCTATGCTCATTAAATTTACGGAGAAAGAGCAACACCACTGTCATCGTCAAGAGGCGAGCGCTTACCAGGATTCTCATCTCTAGTCAGGGGTCGGCGTCGCGTTCTGGAACAAGGATCGAAGGAAGCGAGACAAAAAAGGAAACGAAGAAGCCTGCCTAAATATTGAGCAGAGCAGCGCACTGAAAACGGCGACTGGCATACGGTTTAAGGTAAAGGGGAACTAAGAATTGTCCCGGGCAAAAAAAAGAAAAAAAAACGTCTCGGGCGGAGTCAAAACTTTCGCATAGGAAAAGTCTCGGCCGCGGGGGGCGGAGGCTTCGAACCCAAGCAAGAAGTCACAAGAGGGAGCAGGGGTCAGTGGAGGGGGGGAAGATCCGGAAGGAAAAGATTACCTCGCAATCAACCACCCTTGAGGTCAGGAATCGTGCGGCCCGTCGCGGTGTCGGTCCAGTCGGGGTACTTCTTTGGGGGGTCATACTAAAAAAATCGCCATTAAAGATGAGTCCGGGGTGCACTGTATCCATTCACTTACAGAAATGAAAGGCGAAAAAGGATCGGCCACAAGGGGTGCGAAATCAGGCAGGAAGAAATAAAAAAATATAAGACATTGAAAAACAGCAAGGAATCGGGAGGAGAAGACAACAAAAAAAAAAAAAACCCGTGTTTCTCCTCAGCGAAAAAAAAAGGGACCCGGCATGTCTCGGGGCACGTCGTTCCGGGGGGGAACTGCTTTAAGGGGATCTAAAGCTGCGGTTACGGGGGGAAGGACTGCGACTTGGGGTCAAGGAACATTTAGTATGTAGACGCAGAAGTCGAGAGAAGCGACCAGCTGAAAGCCCCAGGATTAAGGGAGGAAGCGAACACGGAAAGGTCCCATCTACTCTCTTTGGGCGTAAAAATATCTCTCAACAAAAACGGATGAGGAGTGGTTCCAACCAACAACGGCCACGCTAAAAAAAACGGCGCGTCAGTTCCGAAGGAAGATAAAAGAGGGGGTGACGTCAAAACTCTCTCCATCTACTCCTCGTCTGAAAAGAGAAGGGACGGCAAACACTTCGCCCGGGTCAAAGACCTAAAAAAATCAGTGGGGGAAAAAGAACTGACAAAACGAAATAAGGAGAGCAAGGGGGAAAAGGAGAGGAAAGACTCCTATCGCAAGCCATTCAGGTCAAACAGACGGATGACGGAGGGGGAGAGGGAAGGCAACCTCGGCACCTCGGTCAAAGGCGCCTGGTCAGATTTGTGCAGAAACTACGAAGAGGCGAAATAGGTTCAAATTGGAAGAGGAAAAAAACCTAGAAAGAAGTGGACCCGCCGCATCCGAAGGAAAGTCTGACACACGGAGTTGTCGATAATGGACGGCAACGACCCGAGGCTGGAATCTACTAAGGAAAATAATTCCACTCAACGTTGAAGGAAAAGTCAGAAAGAGGAAAAACTCCGTCCCAAGAATCAACTCTGAGAGCGGGGCGATTTGTGACGACGCTGGTGAAAACTCGCCGAAAAAAACAAAATCTGGACATTAAAGCAAAAACTCAGCGTAACGAACAGAAAGGGGCCCGGAGGAGAAGGACTGTGTCGGGATTCGGCCGGGAAAAGGTTCTTCTAGAAATGGTCTGCCATAACGGATGAAAGCGCACGTGAGCGAGTAGGATTCTACGATCGTCTCCGTCTTAGAAAGAAAAGCTGCACCTGTCTATTGGAAGGGAAGGGCGAGGTCCAATTGCAAGACCTCTAACGCTAAAAACTTTAAAAAATAGGGCCGCGATAGGCAAAAAAAAAAAAGAAACCGCCGGAGGAAGGCAAGGAGCGCTCTCACCGACTTTTCCTGAGAGCTAAGTCTTCGAAAAACGCCTGGTCAGGACGGCCCGGGGGTAGACTGACAGAATGAAAAAAAAAAGGCGGGCGCCGTAAAGTCGATCAAGCCAGTAAGGGAAGTTGTAGGAAACTGGGGAAATGGGCGCCCACTACGGAAGTGGACGGGAACAAGACACCGTGTCGAAAGGCCGTAAACCCGAGCGTCCTAGAGTAACCGCGTCAAAAGGAATCTAAAGAAAAAAGGGCTCGAAAAACAGATGCCCGGACCAATGGGGTGGTCAGGTGCACAAGGAGGCAACTCAACCGCCAAGAGAATCCACTGATACATTGGGTGGAAAGAAGTAAAAGAGAGGAGGAAAACATCAGTGAAAGTGCGCAACTGGAAAGGGGGAACTGCACTCATCGGGGGGGGCCCTACACTGCCTCAAACAGACGGAACCTTGTAAAGTCCGGGCCCGCACAGTAGGAAAGGGAGGAGCGGCATCAGGTCGTATTTTCGGAGACTTGTTGACGGCAGCGCGCCCGGACCACTGTGGCCGCGCCGCTGTCTTGGAACTGGCCTGGGAGGGGACCCGAACAGGTGGGGGAAGATCCGGGATTTAGCCATGAGAGGAGAGGAACTTAGCAGAGGGATGGCACAAACGCGATCTTTAACGCTTATTCGCGAGTGTGACGGTCAGTTTGCAGGGAAGAGGACGAGCTGACAATAAACCCAGATAAGGGTTCAGAGAAATGCGCACGTCGGAGGTGACACACTAAAGAAAAATGCAGGGAGAGAAAGGGGGGGAGTTGTCTAAATCAAGCAAGAGTAGCCTGTCTACAAGCCTTTCGGGTCGGCATCGGTTTGCCAAGTAGCCGAGGGTGGGTGCTAGCTCCCACCAAGACTACCAGCAGCAGCCGCTCTACACCGGAAAAAATAGGAGGGGAAGAGGTCGTGAATAAAAAGGGGAGAACACGAAGGGCGCTCGGAAAGGTCCGCAAGAGGCTCGGAAACGATCGGACGGGACGGAAAGAAATCTGTGTGCCTAGATTAGAAGGGCGGGGAAGGGGGAGGGTCTGCTTTCCTCCGGGGAGAAAGGACACATAAAGTGTCTACGCGCGTCTGTGCAAGGCTTGTGCTCGACTGAAAACGGAACGTAGAGTCTCGACGAATTCCGGACAGAGTCGCCAGCTGGGGGATACGAAGAAAGAGGAGGGGGAAATTCGCGCCCCGTAGGGGGTCGTGCAGAGAAGGAGACACGGAGCAATTGGGGGGGAAAAAAAGCCACGAGTCCTTCCTAAGTCTCGCTCCAGGGGGGGGGTGGAAAAAGAGAAATCTTTGATTCTGTAGCGCGGGTAAAAAACGTAGCCATATCACAAAAACGGGAGGAGAGGCGGAAAGAGGCAAAGAGAGAGGAGAAAAAAACAAGTTAAGCAAGAAGGAAGACGCCACACCCAGGGGCGAGGGGGAAACGCCAGACCGCGTGAGGAAACGAGAGCTCGAGGGACTGATAAAGCTAAGTTCGCGGGAGGTGCAAACTCTAGCTAAACACGCGGGGAGACTAAGGGAATGAGGGGAGAAGGAAGTACAGGTTATCGCAAGGGGAGGGAATCTAGGAAGAAAGAAAAACCGCGGGAAAAATGTGGTCTAAAATCAGAAACTTCAGCCAAGCGCGACTAGCCAAATACGCAACAGAAGCGAGTCCCGAGGAGAAAAAGAGAAATCAACTTCGGGAGGGTCGGTTTTCAGAAAAGAAAGAGTAAGGAAATTGTTAGCGGGCGACGGGGCGGGGCGCAGTTATAGACAAAAAGCGCAAAAAAAAGGAAGAAGGGAAGAAGCGCTGGCCTACTCAGGGGGAAGGACGGCTCCAAACGTAAAGGGCCGCACTGACATAAGGAATATCAGGGCACGTCACCGAAGTGGACTCAAACTCTAGCGCCGTTGTCGACCGTAGGAATAGGAGAAAGGAAAAGAAAGAAGGACAAACACGTAAAGAGTTCGGAATCGAGAGAAGCGAACGCGAGGGGAGAGGTGAGCTCCTTTCCTACTGTCCAGGGTCGAAAAGAGGGAAACAATGTGTATGAAAAAAAACCATAGGAGCAGACAAAAAAAATTGACGAGAGCGCGCTTTGGCAACGCACGCGCACCAATCAAGGAGAAAAGTGAAAGGCTGCGGCTGAAAGAAGGGAAAGGGGGGAATCGGTGTTTCTGCCTAAGGAAGCGGGCAACCGCGATGCGTGAACAGGAGGCAGCGACAACAAGGGGAACGGTATAGCGGCTCGGATGGTACGAAACACGAAGAGGAGGGGGGGGAAAAACGTGGCGCGGGAGGGGAAAACGGCAAGGCAAGACGAAAAAAAAAGGGACGCGCAGCTGTAAAAAAAAAAATTGACAGTGGGGAAGTCCGCGAGGAAGGGAAGTAGCTTAAGGACTGGCGGGCTGCAAAGGGGTTCGGGGACAACCTACGGCGTCCAGTGACGAACTGAAAACAGAAGGACAAGGACTAAAGGAGTCTAAAAATAAGTCTCCTCGCCGTCGACCGTATATCTTTAAGGGCCGTGAGTCAACGAGTGACGAGAAGGGAGGGACATCGATCAGCCTGGGGAAAACATGTTCCGCGAAACCAAAAGGGAGAAAAAAGCGGGCGAGGCAGAAGGTTACCTGCTAAGATCGGCTTATCGGGAAAGGGGGAGGCGGGAGGTTTCCGGCCCAAGGAATCGAAAGGACAAGGCGGTGACTGAAACGCACGCCGGCGGGAAGGGAGAAGGAGAAGAAGGCGCAGAACTTGCTGAGAAAACGTTGACGAAGTTGCGGTTAATACCATGCGCTAGCAGAAACGGGAAAGGCACCGAAAAGAGCTCCCGGATGTCGGTAATCTCGCGAAACGGGGAGAATGCGGGAGTTCTAGGATGGAGGGAAAAGAAAATCAGCATAAAGAGCTCCGTTCCGATGCAGGGGAACTTCCTGCCAACTGCCCTGCACCGGTCCCTCCAGGGAGATAATGAAAAAGGTCATCGGGGGTGAGGGGGGAACCCATCAAGAAGATAAAAAACTGCATTTGTGGGTCGTCGAGGGCAACGGTCCTCGTGGCCACTGTACTTGGACGCCGAGGCACAGGAACGTGAGATACGGAAGAGAACGGAACGTGAAAAAAAGTGTTTCAAAAATTCTATACGTGAACTGCATCGAGTAGGCAAAGGAAGTAAGACCGCATAAGAGGAGTGGAAGTGACTGAAAGAAAAAAAAAAAAAAAGCAAGGCCTGAGGGGGTCAGGGAGGACGGGAAGTTGTGGGGTGGCTTACGCTTGAATTAAGCAGAAAACGGCGAAAAAAACGTGTTGGCCACCCATGGGCGAGGTCGACGAGAATTCTCTAAAAAAGTGACGGCCACCTAGAAACTTTGAAGAAGGGGAGGGAAAGACGGGGATCCGGGTCGAGCGTGACCTCGATGGCCGGGATATCTCTCAAGGAGGGGGAAAGAGAGAGATTCCCGAAACCAGCCCGCAGAGCTCAGACCCGGCGCCGTAAAACGTCGGGACTGAGCGAGAGGTTCAGTCAATATAAAAAAAGCGGCCAAGAAATATCTGCAGGGAGAAAGGATAAAATGGGACGGCTGCCTCAAAGGACAGCCTTGAGATCTAAAGGAAGACACGAATACCGTGAAGGGAACTCGCGGGAAAAAGCCGGTTAGTAATAGAACCGGCTTAGGACGTCGCCATAAACAAAAAGGAATTACCTAGCCAGGGGGAAGGGGGAACCTCGGCATGCAGTTCGAACTGTCTAGGGCCACGGCGGTTCGAGAAGAGAAAGGTAAGTTGCCGATGACAAACCAGGGAGAAAAGAACCAGGGAAAAGCAGCCTCGGGAGCTCGGTGCTGGGGAAAAAAATGAAGTTAACGAGAAAAGACAACGGGGGTGTCGAAGGTCATAACTACGACTTAATAAAAAGAAATTCGTCCTGTAAAAAGAAAGCCCCCGGGCTTACGCCTGAACGCCCTCGGCAAAAAGCAACGGCGCGAGAGCGGGTGGCTAATTGGTCCTCAAAAGGGGGTACCTCAAACCGACCTCCGAAAAAAAATCTCCGCTGCCGTTCGAGATCGTCTGTAAAACGGGGTTTAAAAGTTCGGACCCAGTCCTTAGAAGAAATGGGGAAGGCACGCACCGGGGGGGAACTTTAGAACGTGCTCTGCGGAGGCTACTTCTCGGGCTTCAGGCGTTCATAGGGGAAAGAGGCCGGGGGATCTTGCCCGTAATTAGAGGCGACCAGAGACCGCCGTATCGCTGGGCCTCCGAGTGAAACAGGGGGGCGAATCGAGGAAAAGGACGAGGAAATTGGTAATGCTCCGTAGCAGTAACTGGACATAAAACTCGATTGCCGGGACCACTCCGCCGGTCAGAAATGTTGAAATGCAGGAGAAAAACGGCGGAAGGAGCCGAACGGTTCCGAATCACGAAAGGTGAAGTTCCTTGTCCTTCTGGTTGAAGTCCTTCCACGACGAAGCAGGAGGGGAACATGACACAGGGAAGCAGCACCCGATGAAATCGACGTAACAACTGACCCTCTGAAAAGCTCGAACACTCTCGACGAGAACCCTAAGGGAGGGGTGGATTCTTCATGGCCTTGAGGCGAACGCCCTCGTCCTCCTGAAACAGAGTGAGGGGTCAGTGCCGTAAGAGACTGCTAGCACGAGATCGAAGGCCCTTGGGGGAGCCCTGAGATGCCCGGTTCAAAGTGGGCACAGAATAGAAGACGAACCACCGACTGAACCACGTTTATCTGGCGCCGCAGTCAGGGGTCTTCGCAGCAAGGTAGGGAGAAGGGAGGATCGTGGGACAAGGAGAGGGGAGCTCTCCGTCCAGCTGTCGACGAAGGAGCTTCAGAGTCTGGAAACAGACCCCTGGTCAGAGCCTGCGAAAATAATGGACATTGAAAAGAGGAGAAGGACAGGTGCGACAGAGGAGTTCGGCCGCGAGACGGTTGGAAAGTGTGCGTGTCCTTCTGAGGGCATGACGCGCCGCGCTGCAAAGGATCTACTGGACGACTAACTGCGCCGGGCGCTGTGAAAAGCACCCAAAGGAAGGAAGGCCGACTGCAGGGGAAACGGCGTTGTTTTGGAAAAGGGAAGGCCGAAGAGCCGGTGCTTAAAGAGGAAGGGGGGCTAAGGTTCATTGAAGACATACATTGCGCAAACAGAGGGGGGGGGGGGGCTCTCTCATAGCTCTTGATTCTCTTTTGAGACAAAAGACGACAAAAGGCTCGGCGTCCGTTTCGCCGAAGGCTAACTGGCAATTTTCAACAGGTTCTTGTCTGGAGAGATCGGCTCTAGTAAGAGAGGAAGATGTTTCCTACTGGCGAACCCGGTTACCCACAGACCGGCCTCTTTCATCGTTGCCAAAAAAGAGCGAAAGAGTCGGCGGAGAAGGTTCCTGACAGAACCTAAGGGGATCCCTGCGAGAACTCGGGATTAGAACGTGGTCGGTAAAAGAAGATAGCAAGCTTCGGCGCAAAACGGATGGCGAGAATGATCGTCCTGTTTTGAGGCGACAGAAGAACTTGCGCGAAGGGAAGTCTCAGTAAAATCGACTCTAAACAAAACTGATTAGGGAAGGATGCGTACGATACGGCAGACGAAGTAAAGGGCAATCAAAGCGGGGCGGGGGAGGCGATGCTCAACACCCAGAAATAGAGCCTCGTTACAAGAAGGATCAGCGATAAGGGGAAATCGCCGACTAAAAGGATCTGAAGGTGATCCCGAGGATCCAGCTACAACAAGCTTCTCGTAAATTTCGCGAATCATGACCTCGTAGAGAAGAGGCTGGCGTGCAAATAAACGGTACGACGATTTTGTCAACTGGAACAGAGGTCAACGACGGAGCGAGGAGGTCGCGGAAGAATGCAAGAGACAAGAACCCTTAAAGGAGCTGCGATTCGCCGCCGACCAAGGGACGGCACTTATGCGTGGGCAAAGCAAAACGAGGGAAAGAGAGAGGATGGTGTGGGCGCGCGCTAGGCTGGTCGCGTTTCGCGGGCTATAAAGGCAGGCAAAAAGCAGGAGCGCAAGGTTACGAAAGGCGCTGGGATACGCGTGAAAGGAAAAAATGCGCACGAAAGTCAAAGGCAAGATAGGCGGCCCCTTCAGGGCACGCGCCGTCTAATTCGAGATACTGGTTCTAGAAAAGAATCGTCGGAGGGGGGGGACTTACACGCAATAAGAATGCTCACACGGAAGAATTTCTTCTAGAGATGCGAAAGAATAGGCTACATCTAGACTGCGACTCTAGGGAAAAAACAAGGCTTAGGGGAAGGCGGGCCCCGTCCCCCAGGCCAGCCGAAGAACCGAAGCAGCGGAAACATCAGGGAAAACGTTCAATGTAACAATATTCAAAAAAAAACCGGACTGAAAAACAGGCGAAGGGCCCCCTCTCGGCCACAAAATCTGACGTGTCGGACGAGAAAGCAACCCGAGGCGTGCAGGGGAATGGATCAGGAGGGCGAAAGGACCAAGTGATCTCTTTCTCATCTCTAATGGAAGACCCCGAAGAGGCAAGGCGGACGACCTGGCGATAGCTGAAGAATCATTCGGGGATACTGCGCGCGCTGTCCGAGGTGTCTAGCAAAGGGCCGAGGACGTCGGGGGGTACGTGGACCGAGTAATGGTGGAAGCCTCGAACGTTCACCCGGTCCTCGTCGTTTTGGTAAACAGAAGGGAAATGGAGAAAACGACGTACCGTTTACCTTAACAACCTAGGAACTGAAGACGACGTCAAGTGTCGAACTCAGAGGTTATAAGACGAAACCAGGACAGGAGGTCTACGCGCAGAACAGCTGGGAAGAGAAACTGTTCCGGCAAGCTCGCCGCCCAACAGCGACAAGCGAGGCGAGGGACCTGGCAGCATCGCGAGATCAGGTCAAGGCTGAGCGTTTCATGGAGGCATTTCAGGGGACGGCAAGATCCATAAGCCGGCGAAATGAGAAAGAAGAAGCGAAAAAGCGTGAAGAGGACGTCCGGCTATAACTTGCAGCCAGTTGAGACCAGTGGGAGAAGGAAGAAGGTGGCAAACCTTCACTAACAACCTCTCCTAAAACTGGGGTCGGTCACGACGTGCGTAGACCGCGAAAACGGAGCCCCGCTGCGGAGGTCGGCGAAAAAGCTGAACATTCGCCGAACGCACTCGCGCGGGAAGGGTGGACTGGAGCCTGCCTGCCACCAGAGGGAGAAGCCCTTTTACGGCATTACCCGGAAATAAAAGTCGTAATGCAGCGTCGGTGGTACAGTGGCCCGTTGCGAACCAGCCTCGGGTAAAAAAGCGCGCAAGGGGGGATCGGCCGGGAAACTCGTTCATGGTTTGGGCAGAGGCACAGGACTGCGCGCCGACCGCGATCAATGGCACAATGGTTGCGCATCGAAAACAAGGGGGGAACTGCATCGAGGGAATAGTTTTCCACCAAAGCGGGCCCCGTTCACTCGGGCGTGGGGCAACGGAACTCACGAGAAGCCGGGGGCCGCAAAAGACGCGGCCCGGCAATTGGGCTGCGCCGGTAGGGCTGTCGGGTAGAAATCGCACAGGCTGCGGGACGGTTCAACCCACGACGGTTTCCGGAACATGGTCTTGTCGAGTCAAGAACCGAGGGATGAACACAAAAGAGAACTGGGACCGCGAAGTAGAAAAAAAAAATATGACGGGTCGAACGTCGGGCCACGAGCGGTGCCGTCACACAAGTCTACCAAAAAAAGAGCGGAAAGAGTCTCGACCACGGAGCTTGCGAATTCTCTTCCTTTGCGCGGTTGGAACTTAAAAAGGCCCGCAAAGAACGCTGCTCGACATCGCATGTTCGCAAACTCTCCGTCCGACGAACAGTCGGAGAATCGACCATTGAGAAAACATACGAATATCGCGGACCAGGCCTGACTCGGCGCCAGGCAGTAATACCCTAGACGAGATGCGTCAAGTGGCACATCGACTCGATGCATGGCGACCGATGAAAACGGGAGGGGGAAAGAAAACTTTTCGCTGCAGGCTCCGTATTTCAACGCCCCCTTCAAAAGTATGCAAGTCCCCCTCGGTCCGCAAAAACGATTTGGTTCGAGCGGGCAGTGCACTAAAAAAGGCTACGCTAATTCTTCATACGCACGGGCATGAAACTTTTCTCCGGCCAATCGCGGAGTAAGTGGAACATCGGCTCAAGGGCAGATGGTAACTGCGCGAACCATGTGGTGAACAGCCAGCAAGCCTCCAAGGCAGTGAATCCGCCTTCTGCGCGTGCAACCCGGAGAAAAAGGGGGAGGGCGGTTCGTTCAAGTTAAAAGTTCTTCCGCATTCCCACAACCGGATAAACAAAGTAGGCCGGGGTGCGGTAGGGCAAGCACGGCGTAGGGAGTCCTCCGCCCGGCTTCTATCGTTAATAAGTATTCCTTAGCTACTCAACGCCGGGAAAGATAGCGATGCCGTTCCATTGTCGCCTGCGATGCCGATGCAGGGGGGGAGCGCGCTCGAAGGAAACAGGTTCTGAGATCGGGCGTCCGCTGGCGAGCCAAGACGCCTGTCCGACCCAAGGGTTGGGAAAATCCGGTGATTTGCGCCCGGGCAGGTCAAGACCGGAAAAGGAGGGGGAATTGGGCCTTCTGGTGGGTCGTCCCAAGCCGGATTGAAAAAAGTGTCGCGAAGAAGCCGCTGCACTACTTAACCCTTGACCTCGGGCGAGACGCCAGCGCGCCCGATCAAGAAAAGGGATGTTCGTCTTGCCCCGGCAGCATTCACTTGCAACTTCGTACGCCGTCTTCGGGGTCATGGGCGTCAATCTCGGGCGAGCACGAGAGAAGGGGACCCTTCACGCCTCCTAAACTTGGGGCAAACTCGGGGCGCCGAACCAAAAAAAAACTTAAACACTTGTCCGAAAGGGGGGAGCCGAAGGAGTCTTCAGAGGAGGAGAAAGTGCAGACGGTTCCACGGCTCGCAGAAAAAGGGGTCGCCCCTCGGCCCGTAGGCTTTCCCCTAAATCTCAGGGACGTCGAGAGTTCCTTGCCATCGGAGAAACAGTCGAGCAGTCGCAGAACACGCGCATCGGGCACGGGAAGAAAATGTGGTTGGTGGGCTGTGACGACCCCGTGTGCTGTCAAGTTCATTCTCTTGAGGCAGTTCCGCTCAGAAAGTGACAAAGCGCCGAGAGTTTTGAAAATGCAGGTGATTATTCATCTGCAGGGGTAAAGTTGGGGCGCACAGAAAGACCGTAGGCCGTCAGCGGGAGGGACGGGGAAGTTTGGTCGAGAGGGCGGATTAGCACGCATAAGCCCAGCAGCAGGGGGACGATCGTCCGGCGGACCAAGAAGACAAAGGGAGAGGCGGGGAAAAAGGGCTGCAGACGTCGACGAGGGACGCGGCCTTTTCTTGGACGTCGGCGCAGAGTCCGCTGGCCGTGAGGTTCCTAGAGGACTGAGACACAAATCATTGGTCCACAGCGTCGAGCTCCAAAGACAGCGGCGCAGACCGAGGTCGGCGTCCGACAAGTCCGGTCAACGGGTAGCGGATAGAAAAAGAAAGGGTCCCAGGGTGGAGCGATCAGAGAACGCGAGCGCTTGAGAACCCCCCCCCCCCAACACCCCCCACCCACCCAAACCCCACACACCCCGCCCACACACAACAACACCCCACCCCCCAAACACACAAACCCCCCCCCCCTCCCCCGCACAACCAACCCCCAACCAAAACCACCGAAACCAAAAAACTGCCGCCGGCCCCCCGCGCACGACGGAGCTAGAGCGTCCCGGTTGTTTAGACCTGGTATTAAAAAGTCCTTGTAGCGCGCAGTGCCTTCTCGCAA
>Ga0179593_1396581_pt1 | contig 12917 bp, 20 predicted proteins | sample CZODoug2_1_08_16_FD_185931 | JGI IMG/M metagenome (GOLD analysis project Ga0179593, IMG submission 185931) | Vadose zone soil fungal communities from Angelo Coast Range Reserve, California, USA - CZODoug2_1_08_16fungal (PacBio error correction) | ecosystem: Environmental > Terrestrial > Soil >...
ACTCAAAGGGGGAAAGGGAGGAATTGGGGGGGGGGGGGGGAGGTGAGTTGCGGGTGTTGTTTGTCAGCGTCCCGCACTAGGGGTGTTAGAAATTGGGGGGGGGGTGGGGGAAAAAAAGGGGGGAAATCATCGGTCCTAAAGAAGGGGAACAAACAGCAAAAGGGGAAACCCTATAGCCGATGTGGGGAGGGAAAATACAGTATCCTGCTGGTATTTGGGTCCAAGATGGGTTTTAGGGCCACGCCTGTGAAAGGAATACGGGGAAGTTTTGAGGTTTCGGAAAACGCTGTTCCCGCGGAAGGGTTTAAAACTAAACGATCTCGCGAGGAACGGTAGAGGGAAAGGACTTTGCTTATATGAAAAGAAAGTCGGGAGAAAAGGCTTAATGACACTTTAAAGGACAGGCTTGAAATTAGGGGGACTAGAAGGGAAAGGGCGGAACGGCCCACAAAGAGATCACTTCTGGTACCCCTGTGGGACGAAAAACGTTCAGGCCGGGCAAAAAAAGGGGACCCAAAACTCCATCCAGGGGGGGGGAAAAGAAGGGAAAAGGTTAGTGTCGATTGGGGGGGCAGGGGGGGGCGGCAGGGGGGAACTGCAGCATCTTCCTGGGGGCCGGCGGAGCTTGCCAGATCTCTTTACATGCAAAGAAAGGAAACAAATTCATCGTAAAACAGAAAAGGGGGTGGGGGAATCGAAAAATGGAGAGACGGGGAGATTACCTACACCAGGGAAAAGGGAAAGAGACCTTTTTACAGCAAACGGGAGGCAAGGGGAGTTCTTCTGTTTGGAGCAAAAAAAAAAAGGGGGGGCGCCGGTAACCATGGAGGTGGGGGGGGGGGAGGGAAGTGTTGGGAAAGGGGAAATAGAAAGGAAAAAAGCAAAAGGGTCCCGGTTGGCGGAAAAAGCGTACATGAAAAACGGGGTGCGTGGATTTGAGGATGTGCTAAAGGGGAGAAGGGGACAAGAAAAAAAGAGGCGCACGAGGGGGGAACAAACGAACGCCGCGCGAGGACAAAAAAACCCACCATTAAAGTTCACAGTGAAAGGAAAGGAAAGAAACACCAATGAATATGGGTAGTAAGGGCCCTTGACCCCGAGGTGAACCAAAAGTGGGCAACAAAATTCAAAGCAGGCTCACTGTGGGAAAAACCACATCACGGGCCAGGAAAACCACAAAACCCAGAAAAACCGTGAATAAGTCCGTGGGGGGGCTAAGGATCCCTCGGAACGCCCAAATTCAGGAAAATCGCCTGTAATTGTTGGCATTGCCATAGAAACCTCGGGGGAATAACCCCAAGAGGAAAAATCAAAACGGGAAAAAAAATAGGAATTGTGTGAGGGCAAGGGGGTAAATCCCGAAGTCCCTAACAACAAGGGCTCTGAGGAAACACGAGTGGCCCTTTTCGAAAAGGGGGAAACGATAAAGGGGGGGAAGGGGGGCGGGAGCATGGGGTTCCTGCATATTGCAGAACGCGGGAAACCACACTAATCCAATGGGATGGCGGGGACAAAAAAGGGGGGCCAAAAATTTAAAAGAATTGATAAAACGCCTTTCTGGGGGGGAGGGAAAGGATATGTCGCACGTACTCGGAGACGAACAGAAAGTCGGAACGGCGAAAAAAAATTAATAATCGCGAATTGGGCTGCCGAAAGACGTACGGAGAAAACACGCTGATCGGGGGAAAACACGGTGAAGGGCGGGGAGTCCTATGATGGAAGGGGGGGGGAAGAGAGAAAGGGGGAGGAAAGTTTTTGAATAAACCTAAAGGAACAATCAGATAGGGGCGGGCCGATATCTAGTCATGACTACTAGTTGAGTGACGCGCAGAAAGTGAACAGAAGCATTACTGTGTGACCGAACGATGAGGAAGAAATTGCGCGAGGATGACTGGAGCCGACAATGCAGATGGAACTAATCGGTCCCCAGAAGGTGAAGAAGTGCAAAGAGGGGACACTGGCACTTCGGTGTCGAAAACCTACTGCGACGTGTGAACAAAGCAAAAGGGGGGAAAAGTTGAAGGACCAAGGCTGGCTTTCTCTGCTCCGAAAGGAAAGGAGGACGAGCAGGGGGGGGGGGGGTTTTCTCGTGTTTTTGTGGATGCCGGGAAACTCGTAAGAAAGGGGACCATGGAAAAGGTGGTGGAAAAAACAAGTTGACCAACCCCTTGGGGAAATAAGGACGAGAGTCCAGAGACAAACCTATAATTAGTAAAGAAAAGAGGCGGGGAGGCCTTGACTGCAGGCTCTTAATGACTCCAAAAAAAAAAATTAGGCAGAGAAAAACCTTTGGTCTCAGGCTTGGACAATCAAACACAGAAAAAACGGAAAAAAAAAAAAGCAAAAAAAGCGCCAACTTACGGTTCACCGACGGCCCGCAAGAGGAAGGCCAAACTCGGGGGAAGAAAAAAAAAAGGCCGCCTCCGTAATCTCAACCAGCGAAGAAAAAAAAGAGCCAGACTGTTCGTTCCATTCAAAATCACAGAGGCCTAAGGGGCGCAAGGGAGGCAAAGGGCGCAAAGGGAACGAATCCATCTCTTCCAAGAATCGGTAGAAAAGGCTGGGTAGAAAGGGGGGACAGTCGAAAACGAACTTGGAAATCAACTTCTATAAGCGCTCACACCGGAGGCGGAAATTAAAATCGTGGGGATCAGAAATACTCACTAAATTCGAACTGCGCCAATGGACCTACAAAAGGGGGGGAAAACCCAGTCCCCAACGCCAAAGGAGAAGGAAAAGACGGTCATCAAGAAAAAAAGCGAAAGAGAAAACGTCTTGTCGCCGAACTAAGCCTCAACGAAAGAAGAAGGGGGGGAGAGAAAGGTCATTCAACAAGTTGGGCCAACAAAGAATTGCGGCAAACACAGCATCCTGTGGAGGTCCACAATCGAAAGAGAAACATTCCAGGGGGACCAATGGGGGAGAGGGGAGGGGGAAGCGCGGTCAAGGGACAGCAAAAAAAGCAAATCCTCGTAGGAGGGATCGTCCACTTCATCATCGGGTCCAAAGATACCCGCTTTCACCGGGGACATCAAAATCCTTCCCTCCGATTGTATGTGGCGTCGAAAAAAAGGGGGGGAGTTAGGATGGGGATGACGAAAAAACCAACCAAAAAGTCGCGCAAAAACGAGGGAGCGTTGAAAGGCGACAGGCGGAAGAAGTAAGAAAAAAGAACTATTACGGTGGTTGTGGGGGGTGGGAACTTCAAACTTTGGACGTGTGTTGGTTCAAAAAAAAACTACCCGGGGGGAACAGGGGCCCGGGTACGAATGGGTCCTCTTTTTCAATCAGGGGCAGGGGGGATACTGAAAAGAGGGGGCCGGAGGCGTTCAGCGAAAGATTCCTGCGGTGGGGTTGGTGGGGGTCGAGGGACGGGGGGCCGAGTCCAAAAAACGGCGGCCTATAGGGTGAATGGAGACTAGCAAAAAGAGGAAGGGCCGCACAGTCCGGGGGGTTTTCGCTGATGGAGTACCTTGGAGCAGTTGTTTTGGCTTCTTCCAGCGGATCCACGGACGAAAAGGGAGACATTTACCTCACCATGGTCCGCAATACTTAGCGAAAAGGAAAAGAATCAGAATTGGGCAAGAAAGGGAGGGCACAAGGTTATAAACATGTCCAGGGTCGGGCGGAAGCTTGGAGAGAAAAAAAAAAAATGTTTGCCTCGGCATATGTGGAGGGCATGGGGGGGGCGGCCCTGGAACACAAGACAACGAAACCGAGCCAAAATGCACTACGAAGGAAAGAAGATGCAATGACACCCCGAAAACCAATGAGACCAACTAGCCAACCAGGGGAAACTCCCTGCTTGTTGTGAAAACGTAATGGCCTGCCAAAATCCTGAAAGCCAAAGCGTTGAGAAGCGCCCACAGGGTAAAAAGGAACGAGGAGAGGCCGCCAAATGGTAATACGCCCCCGCAGATTTTGGAACTATCGACAAGGAGTGCCGCTACGAAACGCAAGTGGCGGGGGGAAAGTCAAAACAATCACCTGGAGAAAAATGTACCGAGGCCCCGCCGATACCAAAAGCAACGCGCCGAAACCGAAGAAAAAGAGACCGGCCGCCTCCCTCTAATCACGTCCCAAATCTGCCTCCTTAAAAGGGGCTGAGACAAAAACAAAGGAGAACGCCGGCTCCCAAAAAAGATTAAAAAACAACCGACCGACGAGAGGACGGGGGGAAAAAGAAAAAAAAAAAAAAAATCAACCCTTCCACTTCAAACCTCAGGAGGACCGTCGCGGAAACCTGTGAGGAAAAAAAATCAAAAGCATCGTGGAGAAGCACCTGCGAAAAAAACAAGGGATAAGGCAGCAGGCCTGAAAAAGAACAACGGCCAAAAGAAAAAAGGAAAGGGGAAGATCAAGGCCCGTCTTTACAAAAGCTCACGATTGCAAAGAGCCAAATCCCAAGACCGGAAAAATCGGGTCTCAGGGGGGGACTAAGGGCAAAAGAAACGGGATTTGTGCCACGTAATTAAGAGGGGAAAGCAAAGGACCTCTCCAACTGTCGGTCCTCGGGACGAGTTTTGGGTATCAAAAAAAAAGAACTCAAGGGGAGAGGTAGTTTCGTGACCCCCACATGCCCGGGTGGAACAGTGGGTTTCTGACAGCTAAGGGGGGAGTCGCGGTCTGCGCACACAATGTTCTCGGGGGAAAAGGAAAACATCAAAAGAAAGCCCTTCCAATGCTTAGCGAACAACAAAACGGAAATCCGCAAAACAAGAAAGATAGGAGAAGCCGCATTTTCAATCACAGTGACAGCTAAACAATCCGCGGAAGACCGGAAAGGAGAGATCTCAACGTGAAAAGGAAAAGAGAGATTATTGACGATGTCACAAGGAGAAAGGGTATTCGGAACAAGTGAGGGGGGGGAAAAAATAAAAGAACCCGTAAAGCGGGTCAGCGCTGGCCATGGAGGCTGGGTGTCTTAGAGAAGAAAGGGGAGGGGGTTGGCCAGGGTTTCCTTGGGAGAGTACTGGAGACCACCAGCCAGTGGAGAGAAAAATTCACAGAAAAAGAAAACTCGAACAAGCGGGGCATGTGTGGAGTGAAAGACCAACCCTGCACAACACAAGGGGAAGAAAAAGAAGGAGTTTTTGGATAAAAGCGCGCGGGGTCCATACCGGGCAAAAAGAAAGGAATGTGGAAGCAAACGAAAAGGAAACAGACAAGCGATTTGAAAACGCCAAAAGGGGAGTAGGAAGGAGAATGGGAGGGGGTCCGGCTTTAAATTTAAAACTCGGGGATCTAGGTTGGAAAAAGGACAGGGGACATCGTAAGCAGTTCCTGGCGACAAAGTGGCGAATTCTTTAAACTGACGAAGGGAAACTGAAGACACCGCTTCATTGCCACCTGAAGGTAATGACAAGGCGAACCGGGACGACGGGGGGGATTGAAGGGGGGGGTTGGGGGTTGAAAGGGTGGGGATGGGGGGGTGGGGGAAAAAGAAACCGCAACCTCGTCATCGTGATTGTTAATCAGGGTAAATCGGGAAACGCGGGGGCAGGGGAGGGAACGGGAAACGCAGCCCGGGGGGAGCAATTTGGGCAGATAGACGGAGGCGCGGAGGGGAAAGTATGGTCCAAGGGGGGGGGGCGGGCAGTACAGAAGTAATTGGTGCACGTTATAAAACACTCGTAAAGCAGGTAACGGTTCGAGCCCGGTAATCGGCCATCCGGGTGGGAGGGGGAAAAAAAAAGGGTTTCAAAGATGTGGAGGAGAAACGGACTCAAATGCAGGGGGGAAAAAAACTCTGGAAACGGTTATGAAACTTTGCGGGGAACAACATGATGTCTTGGAACCTGTTGAGAAAAATCCAAAAAGGGTGGCAAACAATGCCCAATTCATGCCACCGAATGAGAATCTCAGTTGAAATCGGGGGGGGGCCAAAAAAAAAAAAGAGGGGAGATATGGGGGAGTGGGTCCGATTGCGGGGGGGCGGCGGGACCTGCAAGGTAAAAGCGTTATGGTACCGGGAAGTGGCCAAGGGGGGGATCCTTCTTCCAATATTTAGAAGGGCGCGGGCCAGAAAAAAAGAAAAAGTGTCCGCAAAAATGGGGGTTGGGGATCTTAACCAAAGAAAAAACCGGGGACAGAATCTCCCACGTCACCCCCCACAATACCCAGACCCCAGGGGAGAGACAATTGTGAAATAGAGGCAATTGTGACAAAGCAAGGAAACGAAAAAGGGGAGAAAAAGGGGACTGGGGGGTTTTACGTTGCAATGAGATGTTAGGGGGCCACGGAGAAAAAAATGAAGAAAAAGAAAGAGTCAGGGGAAAAGCGACAAAAATAGAGCCACGGGGAGTGCTTCGAGGTGGGGGCATGTCTCCAGTTCCCTCCCAATATCCAGGCAGCCGAGTTAAAAAAACACAAGGGAGGAGAAGGCACAGCAACACACGCCCTTCCCACACAACAGGCAGGAAAAGTCTCATGAGTGGAAAAAGGGAAGGCCAGAAGCAACAAAAAATCAGTAGCCACCCCCGGCTGTAAAAAACAAAGAGGGGGGCAGGGGCACCCAATTCGAAGGCGACGGGGCCGGGTGGGGGGCACCAACCAAGAAACAGAAAACACAAAAAACTCGTGAAGACGTACCCACGGGTCACGAAAAGGGAGGTACGGGAGGGCCCCTTTACTACGATCGTAAAGAAAAAAATGGTGGGCCCAACGCCCATGGCGAAGAAAAACCATAACGCCAATAAAGACACGGAGGAGCGGAAGGGGGGGGTGGAAGTGGGGGGGCTGTCCGGTAAAAAGATCTAAAACAGTGGGTGCAAGTCGGAAAACCGCCGTGCCGGTTAATGGGTTCAAATCCTAGAGAGGATTGCGAGGGGTGAAGGTGCAATTTTGGAAAGCTTCGGCCCGGGTAAAACGCACACTACAAAATAATGGGAAATGGGGGTCAGAAAAGTTCAGGGAAAAATATTTAGTTTGGGAAAGGGGGCCGCGCCATTTTGGCAGTGGAGAAGGATATTTCGAGAAGGGGACGGCACGAGCCTCCGTAGAAGTTCGGGACACGGGGGGCGAAAAAAAAGCCGGATCTATCGACGAGAAGTTGGAAACACCTAAAGAGAAAGAGGATCAAAGGAACACGGGGAAAAGCGTGGCGGTAAGGGGCGAAGTGCTGGGTCGGAGTCTTTAGGGGATCAAATCCAAGAAAAGTCGAATCCAGAAGAGTTTCACAGAGAAGCGCACCCCCCCCCTCTTACGCAGGATGGCTGGGTGAATACAGCTTTAAGAAGAGACATTACGGGACGGTGACGAGTTCCCGAGTTCTTGAGTCTAGGGGGGATGGATGCAACAACAGGGCCGGCAACCTTCTCCCCAAATCCTGAGGGAAAAGCCTCCGTCTTTTAACAATGCCGGCCGGTGCCCAAATGTATAGGTGTCTAAAGATCACGGATCTTTCGCCTTTGGTGCGGGGGGGGGACGGCTGAGGAGAAAGCTCGATTACACGACGGGGGGAGGGTGGTACCCCGGGGAAAGAACGGGGCAAATCAGAGTGGTTGGCTTCTTCGGGAGGGTATTTTTTTGGAACCGGACTGTCGTGGAAAGAAGGCAAGGGGGTTGTCCGCCGTTGGTGGATTTCCCCAGCGACAACAGGATAGCGGCGCTCTGGAAACAAAACAAAACAAACGTAGGAGGATTAGCATGGGAAAAATGACACCTTGAAAAAACAACGGGAAAATAGTCCCCTCACCACAAACTGAGGAAAGGGAGGAACGCCGAAGACCAACAACAAACCATCCGCCCGAAGAAAAAAAAAAACCAAAGAGCAAAAACCGCCCGTACGGCCGGACGGCGAGACCTGAGCTCCCCCGGCCCGTTCGTACCCCACGGAAAGGAAGAGGGGGAAAAAAAAAAAACACCGAAAAAAAAAAAACTGTCTGCGGGCCAATGCGGTCAAAAAGCTGCGATAAGATCCGGCCGATGGGGAGAGGGGGTGCCTCAGGTCATCGCAAAAAGTCTGGGGTGAAACCAAAGGAAGGGAAACATGTCTAGTCATTAAATGACCGCGAAGAGAGGCCACAGGGGAAAGCAGCTTATCCACCGCTCTTATGAGAAGGACAACGGGTTAAAGAGAAAAAAAAAAAAAGACGAAAAACCCACCGACAGCGCGTTCGCCGTGGGAAGAGTAAACGACCAGTCCCAAATTTCCGCCAAAGCAGCGGGGGGGAAAACCGGGTCGGTCAAAAGGGCCGAAACAATAGAAGGAAATATGAGGCGGGATTAAGCGAACCGAACCTCATCCAGACAATACTAGGTATTCGCTAAAATGGTATCATGGAACCAAAAAGGCAAAAAAAAAAAGGCCATAGACAATGACATAGGACTTTTGCTCAGATCGGACCCCGCCATTTTTCATGGGGCGTGAGTTTTACCAGCAGAGGTTACCTGGGAGAAAAAAGAGAATAAGCTAGATTGATCGCGTCTAACACTTCACTCGTGGGGGGTGCAAAAGAAGGGAGAACCGGGGGTAATTCACATACCAGCCACAGCTCACGGCAACAAGGAATCAAAAAAAAGAACCGTGGTACCGGGGGTCGGGCGTTCCGCACCTGGCGGGGAGGAGGACTTAGAAGGGGCGGGATTAACTCTCGCCCTAGACCGAGGGGTTCAAATGGGCGCAACAAAATTAAATAGAAAAATAACAGGATTCACCGGGGTGTTGGGTTCCTGGTGGTTTCAGGACTCTGGGGCACCCGCCATCCCTGAGTCGAATTGGCCATGGGGAAAGGAGGGTTGTACAAAAAAATACGCAAGAGGTAAGGTATGCATCAGGGCAACTCAAAAAAAAAGAAAAGAGGTAACTGGAGGGGGGGTTTTATAAAAAAAACTTTGCCTACAACTCGAGGCCGAAAGGGGAAAAAAAGGGGACTGGAGGTACATAGCCAAAACCTCGACAACCAGGCAGGTTTGACGCTGGTTGTGTTCGCTGGGCAGGGAAAAAAAGGGGGAGGAAGTTTGTTACCCAAAACACTTTTACCCCTTTGTTCCAAGAAAAAAAATTATCAAGGGGAAAGGACCGAAAGAGCCTCGGCGAAAAGAGAAGAACACCTCCCTTGACTTTAAAAGGTATTTCTCATTGCACCGGGGAAGCGGACCGGTAGGGCATTTTGATCCAAAAATGTTTCAGGACCAGGCAAGGGATTGCCGAGGAGAACTAACTCCCTCGGGCCAAATTGCTCCAAGACAAAAAAGAAAGGTGTAACCCACGCACCGCATCCAATACCCACTATGCCAAATCTGAAGGACAAAAAATTTGTCAAAAAAGAAAAGGGATGCAGGCAGCTCGGAAGGAAAAGGGTGGGGAACGCCTTGGATCTAAAACAGGGGTAACCGCCGGAAAGAACCTATGGAACCGGCCCGAACAAGCCGGACAGGGACTGAATGGGAAAAAAAGGAGCAACGCCAACGGAAAAAACCGAAACATCGTCCGGGCGCCCTCACGCGGGGAACGTGAAGAAAAAACCAAGGAAGCTGACTCCAAGCCCCTCGGGAAAAGGAAAGAATTGTCCGCGCAGGAAGGTGCCGGAAGAACCGCCAAAAGGGGCCCAGAATTGGGGGCTGCGCCAGCGGTCAAACAAATGAGAGTCCCCAAGAGAAACCCGAAAGAACTATGATCGCGACCAAAGCCCAAAAAACTCCTCCACACGTACAAGGCCCTAAAAAAAAAACCGCGGAGAAGGAAAGTGTTCACAAGCAAGTGACCTCAGCCCGCGAATTAGAAAGAAAGGAGATCGCGGAAAAAGCAGGAACTTCCGAAAAAACAATTAACAAAGGTTACAACGAAGACGATTAAAAAGCGAGCAACCGACCAACCATCAGGGGAATACTATTTTGACTGGCTGGGAAAGTAAAAGGGGGGGGGGGAATTTTCAATCTCTTTCCAAGCCCTTAAGGGTACCAACACTGAAAGCCTCCTTAACGGAGGCGAAAAAGTCTGGATAGGGGAACAGTGTTGTTCCCTTGGACCAAACCAAAAAATGAACGAAAGGATTTTCCGCATTCCGTGGGGAATTCCGCGAAAAGGGAAAAAGGAACAGGCAAGAAAAGAGAAAAAAAAGGGCAAACGCGGGAAAAAATGGCGTAGCGAGAAACCAAGCCGCAATCCCCAAGGATGCTTATCTACGGGGGGAGGGCCAACTTCAACACTAGGCAATACTTTGAAAAGCCACGTGAAAAAGGAGAGATTCTACAAACAAAAAATAAAAAGAAGGGAGAAAGAGGAGTAGCAACGGATTGTGAGAGGAAAAATACAAGGATTGGTGAAATGCGACAGGCGTAGTAGGATCTTGCAAGCTACGGTCTCCCTGGGGGGTCTCCAATGCAGGAGAAGGGGGACGTGGTCGAGAACAGTGTGACGGCGGAACCACCGCCATGGGAGAGAATGTAGGGAAAAAAGACTAAAAACTAAAAGGGGCTGCAGACCAAAGAAAGGTAAAAGTTGGTGGCGGGGAAAAAACCTGGCCCGCGGGGAAGACAAGAGGAAAGGGTGAGAAACTCAAAAAATTCCATCAACGGGGGAAAGGGACCAGAGATGTCAAGAAGAAGAAGACCGTACCAAAAGCCATAAGCCGGTTTTGCCGGAGGAAAATCTTAAGACCGGGTTCCTGGGTCGGGGGAAGGGGACCTGGGAAAGGTCAGTGGGGAAAAAAGAAATGTTCACCGTTTGGGGGGGCGTGAACGGGGGAGAGGGCAAGCGTTGGTCAATCAGTTCCTGTCTTCTTTAACCCGAGGAAAATAAGTAAAAAAAAAACTAAAACTTCAAGGGAGGGGAAGCACGCCGAAACGGAGTTAGGGGACAGTTGGGGGTGGAAGGTGAGACAGGGTTTGGTGGTTTGTCAGGGGCAGCCGGAAATCACTCGCGCGTGTTTGAGGGGGGGGGGGTGAACTGCGAGGCAGACGCGGGGGGGAGAAGACTTTTTTTAAGGAAGCATTGGGGCGTTTTATCGAACGGGGAGGGGAAGGAAGATTGTCCCGAAGGGGATGGAGGGCAGGATCAAGTTGGTGCGTGTTCAACGCTTCCCTCGTGAGGTGGCAGAAACGAAAGAGCCCGGTACTCAAAAGTGTTGGTGGGGGGTGTAAAGTGGTCCAATATGAGTCGGCGAAGGGCCAATCCGGGAGGCGCGTCGGCCCGGCCCGGACCAGAGGGGGGAAAAAGAAAAAAATGCCGGTAAACTGGGGGCAGGGGAAAAAGAAAAACCAGGCCGTTCCGGCCATTTAAAAGGCAAGGGAATCTCCCAAGTTTGTTGAGTCGTTTGCCAAAGGAAAGGAAGGAAAAAAGGGGGAACTAATTGGGGCCAATGGGGGGAGGGGAAAGGCAGGACAGCTTTTCTTTGGGTGCCGGAGCATAGGGCTGGGTCTATCGGAAGCAAGCAAGGACCACAAGGAAGAATCAACCAGTTGGTCAGGGAAAAGCCATAAAACACCGACCTACCGAGGTCCCCACCAAAAGGGGGAAGAAGACTTGTGACACAATGTCGCCATTTGTCTGCGAGGACTGGTGCCCAAAGCACGAAAGGTAACACGGAGGGTGGAAAGGGCAATGTGGAGGCAATTTAATAATGAAAAAGAAAAGGAAAAAAAAAAAATAAGTGAACAAAAAAGAACAAAAGGCAAGAAAATAACTGCAGTGCCCGTTTAAAAAAAGTGGGGGGTTTCGAAAAAACCAAAAAACCTCCCATTCCACCTCCCTAATCGGGCGCCGAAAAGGGGGGGAATGATCCCTGCGCAAAAATCGTCAAACCAACAAAAAACAACAACCTCTTTCACTTAAAAAAGTAAGGGAGTCAAAGCCCAGTAATGGTCCGTACAGGGACCCCGGAGGGGGGACCCAGCGCAAAATCCCACTTCTAAATAACAGCGAGGACTGGGTAAAAACCCAGGCCAGGGAAAAAAAAAACAAGGGAAACCCAAAACCGTTGACAGGGGGGGTACCGGGGAGGGGATCCCGCCTTACTCTGACAACAGAGAAAAAGGTTGGCAATTGGGAGGCCTCAGAAACATCCAAACTCCAAACCGATTCAACTCTTTCTGGAGAACGGCGGAGGAAAGGGGGGGGCATCCGGTGGAATAGACGATCAAAAATTGGGCGATTTCGGAACCTCGTTTTCTTCAAAAAATGGATAAATTCCACTTGTCGAAGGTCGGGTTGGGCACTGCAAAGGATGGTCCAAAGCGAGGTGAAGCAAAAAAAAAAGGAAATAAAATTAACTACCTGGCCCGAGTTTCCAATAGAAAAAAGATTTAATATGTTAAAATCTAAACGCAAATTTTGGTGGATAAAAAGTAAAAAACGTCACCGTCCCTCGTATGGACGAAGGGGTTGATCCTAACAACTAAGGATCAGATCGAGAAAGGTTATCAAATGAATCCGGCATTCAAACCCGCGGATGCAGGTGAACAACGTGGTGACGCGGGCCCCCTGAGGATGGTCCTAAGAGTAGAAAGGTCACACAGTGGATTATTGTTGAATCGCATACACACCGTCGCCTTCCCGTTGCTAAAAAAGACCGATCGACGGGGTGCTGGGGCACAAACCCTTGGAGGGGACGCAAGGTCAAAAGATTACCTCTACACAGTACGGGGACGACTAACGGCCGCCCACCAGATGGGGTGCGATTTGGGATAATTGGCTTCCGGAATCTCGCCGAAAATCAAATTTACAGTTTGGGAAAAACAGAATTGACACAGGAAGCCGGTCTTCGGGGGAGGTTCCAGAAGAGGTGCCGCGTGTTGGCAACGGATGGGGATTAATCGTGGGTAAAAGAGAGTCAGCAGCCGGCGACTTCTAATAATAGTGCTAGAGGGGTGGTTTTTCCTCGGGGGGAAGTGGGGGAGGTTTGGTGAATGGAAGGCTCGGAGAAATCAGTGGGCCCGACCAGTTTGTCGGTATAACGGAGCTCCTGAGAAAAGAG
>Ga0179593_1556833_pt1 | contig 12917 bp, 26 predicted proteins | sample CZODoug2_1_08_16_FD_185931 | JGI IMG/M metagenome (GOLD analysis project Ga0179593, IMG submission 185931) | Vadose zone soil fungal communities from Angelo Coast Range Reserve, California, USA - CZODoug2_1_08_16fungal (PacBio error correction) | ecosystem: Environmental > Terrestrial > Soil >...
CTTTTCTTTCCGCCGGCAAGAGAAGCAGTGCGCGCGGGAAAGAAAGGGAAAAGAAGGGGAAGAGCAAGGCTGGACCATAAGCCCTCTTGGAGGGGAAGACAAATGAATTTAGCGGTCTTTTGTCTTGGCCTTCCTCCCCGACGCAAGCGACCCGTTGAAGAGGAAAGAAAAGAACAACGCGAGAGTCAGAGGGGAGAAAAGAAATTAAGCCATCAGGAAGTCCTTACCCGTGTCTACACGATGCACAGCTCCCGCGAAGGGAAAAAAAGAAAGGGAACGGAAAGGTAAAAAGAATTCGGAAAAAAGCAGAACCAAACAGGCCATCTTTTGCTTATCTCCGCAAGGCTCAGAACAATCTGACCAGGCAAAAAAAAAAGGGAAGGGGAAAAAACTAGGAAGAAGGAAACGTCTTTCGCCTGCTTAATCCGCGTTGCTCGCGCACAGAGGGGGGGGCAAGGGGGAAAAAAACAGAATGACAACAGCGTGTCAGGGAGGCAAGGACCCGCCCGCGTTCTGTCTAACAATTCCCCGACAATTATCCGATCAAAAAAGGGAGGGAAAGCAAAGAAGAAGAAGGCCCAGAACCGCTGGCGTCGAGAAGGAGGAGAGCCGAAGGCCTGCTTCGTGAGGCTTATAGAGTCTTCTCGAGAAAGGCAAGGGGCCAGCATGAAAAGGAGGGGGGAAAAAAAAAAAAGAAAAGAAGGGAAAGGGCCGTTCACTGTAAGTCGCACCTTAATACCTAGTACGCAGAAGTTTCCACTTTCATACCCAAAAAGAAAGAGGGGAGAAAGAAGCCAAGAGATGGAGAGGAAGCGGCCGAAAGATAAGTCCCCCATTGTCAACACGCTAACGATGAGAAGGGGGAAAAGAGAAAAAAGAATCATGCAAGAAGGCATGAAAAAAGGAAGAGGAGACGAGGCATGTCCCCTGATCTCTGTCAGCAGGGCAGGAAAAAGGGGGGGGGAGGGGAAAAGGGGGGGGAAAAGTTGCCAACAAGAATCCGCGTAAGCGAGTGGGCCGAGAATGAAATGTGCCATGTCTATCTTTAATCCTGATTCCCTCAGGAAGAGGAAGGATAGGAAAGAAGAGGAAGGCGACATCCTTGGGAGAGCGCAAGCCCCTTGGGCTCTCCGGCCTACTTTCTTCAACCAGCTCGCCCGTATCGTTGGCGGGGGGAGGGGAGGAAAAAAAAAAGGAAAAGGGAAAAGGAAAGCGGCAAATGCTGAAAAGTGGGGCCTTTTTCATCCTCTCTCCACGCACGAGGGGGGAGGGAAGGGAGGGAGAAGGCGATAACATTTCGGAGAGAAAGGAAGCCGCAAAGGACAAATGTCTAATAATTACCCTCAACCTTATTCCTTGCCAAGGACGGGAAAAAAAGAAGGCGGGGAAGAAAAAGAAAGGAAGAGAAAATCGGGGTTCGCCTCCCCTGCATGGACCCTTATTGAGGGGAAAAAAGGAAAAAAGAGGGGGAAAAAAAAGAAGGCTCCGAGTTCTTGAGAGATCTTTTCGCTGATGCACAGGAGCGGTAATACCAACCTGACGGGCACAAAGAAGGGGGGAAAAAGAAGGAAAACAGGGAAAATCAAAGGAGGGGGTACAGGATGGCCAATCCCCTAATTGTTGACCAGCAACGCTTCTGCCCGGAAAAGGGAAGAAAAGAAGGGGAAACGAGCAAAACAAGGGGATGGGGCAAAGTTCCCGATCTCAGAAAGAGAGAAGAAAGGACTACACGGCGATACGACCTATACAGGGAGGAATAGTTCTCCTTTCCTCCCTCTCTACTTCCATTGGAACGGACGACGTCGGAGAAAAGGGGGGCAAGGGACAACTTCATTTCTTTATCCCCTCAACGTCTGATTTCAAAGATAGGAAAGAAAAAAGGGAAAATTTGGGCTTGGGAAGGAAGGAAAAAGGGATGAATTCGCGCCATGGCACACCGTGTGAGGGGAAGGGGGAAAGAAAAGAAAAAAAACCTGAAAGTCGAAAGCGAGAAGACCTTCCGAAAAAAAGAAAAAGAAAAAGGTGCACATTAACAAAGGGACCAAAAGGGGGAGGACGGACAAGCGCCGGTCTTTTCCCATTACACTTTCGCCTTCTCCCCCGGAAGGGAAAAAAGGGAAAAGAAGGGAAGGAGATGTTCGGCCTCCCAAAATACTCCATTAATCCCAGGGAGGGGAGAGAAGGAGAAAAGAGAAGAAGGCAGGGGTAGGGGGAAGAAATTGTTGTCTTTTCCATATTTTCACCTGCTTTAGGGAGAGGGAAAGAGAAAGTGGTTAGTTAAAGGAGGGAAAAATTGGGGAAAGGGCGCGAAGGCAGCAATTTCCTGTCAAAGTGGTCTGGCAAAGAAGACAACCCCACTGTTTTGAATCGTAGTAGGCCGTTTTCATTGGAAGGAAAAAAGGGAAGGGGGGGGGGGGGGAAGAAAAGCAAGGAGGTGGAGGGAAGACGAAGGAGTCCGTGAAATGATGCCTTCGCGGCTGTCGTCCGGGGAGGAGGGAAAGGGAGGAGGAGGAAGGGAAAGAGTCTCCGTCTATATGCTTTTTTGTGGAAGGGAGGAAGAGAGGAAAAGGGAGCAGTTGAAAAGGGGCTCGAGAGAAAAAAGAAAGAAAGGGTGGGAATTTGGTCGTACTTTTGCCTTGTCAATTGATCCGCCGAGCGGGGAGGGGGAAAAGAAGAAAGGGAGTAGGGAGCGACATTCGTGGAAGGGAGAAGAAGGAAAAGGTATCACCAGCTGCGAGCCTTCTTTTGTCCTTCATTGTGGTAATTAACCAGAAGGGGAAAAAAAAAAAAAGGAAGGGGAAAGAAAGCGGAGAGGGAGTTTGACAAAAAAGGAAAGGGGGCAAAGGCGGGGAGGCGACCCCGATTGATCTTGAACGTAGTAGCCTGATTTATCGGACACGCAAAAGAGGGAAATAAAAGGAAAGAAGGGGGGAAAGGGGAAGGAGAGACAGAGGGAAAAGCAAGAAGAGGAAGCCTCAAGCATCTCCTTCCTTAAAGAACCCTCCTGGCAATTCTCTCTAATAATGGAGAAAAGGAAAGAAGAGATGAAAGAGGACCGGCGGGAAAGAAAAAAAGAACAGAAAAAGATACGGCGCTCTTTTTTACCTCTCATTATTCCGTATCCAATTCCTTCTTTCGGAAGAGAGAAAAAAGAAAAAGGGGAGAAAAGAAAAAGAGAAAAAAAGAGGAGAAAAGGAAGTCAAGAAGGAGGAGAGGAAAAGAGGAATTTCCATCGCTGTGGTACGCTTATTCTGCTCGTGGCACTTCAAACTTTGAAGAAGGAAAAAGGGAGAAAAAAGAAGAATAACGGGGAGAGAAAGAAGGTCGCCTATTAATCCTTCTTATTCATCGAGGGGGAAGAGAGGGAGAGGGGGAATGGTGGAGAGAATGAGAGGAGGGAAGAGGCATACGCCGGTGACTAATCCATCCTATATTTTGAGAATTCCTATGACTTTGATGATCTGGAAAATGAGAGAAGAAAAGAAGGAAAGGGACCTCGGAGGGAGGGAGGGGGTGTAACGAAGAATCCTACCACTTATATTATTTCCCATCCAATCATCATGCTTTCCCCTTGAAAAAAGGGAAGAAAGGGAATGAAAAGATGATGAAGAGGGGGTAGGGAATCACGGGTATTGCCCCATATACTAAATTGTGGCCATCGCATGGAAAAAGGGGGGGGGGAGAGAAGGAGAGGGTCATGGGGAGGAAAAGGACACAAGACAGGTGTCAAGTAATGTTTGTTTTGTCGGCTCGGTGCGGAAAAAAAAAAAAGGAGGAAAAAAGGGGAAAGAAGGGAGAAAAGACGGAGAGGAGAAAAGAAGGAGCGACGTGTTTTCGTTACAACTGGTCCACGAGGCTAGGTAAGAAAAAAGGGGAAAGAGAAGACAAGAAGAAAGGACAAAGAAGAGAAGCCATTTCGCCCATTTTCGTCTTGCACCGCGGTTGGGGGAAAATAAAGGAGAGGGGAGAAACCGGAAAGGGGGTTTTTGACTGGAGAAAGTGGTCGAGAGGGATGAGGGCATGAAGATGGGAGAGTGGGGAACATGAAAAGCAAGCGGAACTTAGGGGGGGGGGGGTTTTGTGTGATTGTGGGTGGGGTAGGATGGTTTTTTTTTTTTTTTTTTTGTGGTTCGAAAGGGGGGGGGGAGGGCATCGTGTTCGTACACTTTTCAGGACTTCCTGAATGGATAATTTCTGGGGAGGGAGAAAAAAGAGGGGGGGAATGACCGAGGTGGTGGGGGAGGAGAGAGGGAAGGAGGGGGCTGAGGCCAATGCCAAATACCTCTAATCATGTGCTGTAAAGGAAAAAAGGGGAAGAAAAAGAAGAAAAAAAAGGGGGGGAAGAGAAGAAGGGGGGAAAGTACTGAGAGGAAGGGAAGGGGGAAGGGGAAAGGAAAAGAAGCACAACAACAAACTTATTATTATGAACTATATATCTGGACTACAAAAAGGAAAGGGAAAGGGGAGGGTAGGACCCGATGAGGGGGGGGGGGGGGGGAAAAAACCCTCTGCACATTGAATTTTACTTTTCCCGAAAAAAAGGAAAAAGGGAAGGAAAGAAAGAAGGAAGACGACGACGTTCAAAAAAAGGAAAGGAGGGGGGAGACTACATACCACCGCGCAGTCAGTAACCCTCTAGCAGCGTAGAGGAAAAGAGAAGGGGGAAGGAGAACTTCAGGAAGGAAACCTTACACAAGGAAAGAATGCTCCTGTCTCTCTCCTACCGTACGGTCAAAAAGCCTGAGGTAAGGAGAAAAAAAGAAGAAAAAGGGGGAGGCTCGGAAGAAGAAAAAGGGAAGAAAAAAGCGTGACCATGGTCCGCCGGATTCAACTAGCCTCGTGGACCAGTGGAAAGGAAAAAAGAAAAGGGGGCGAAAAGGGAGGGGAAGGGAGAGGCGGAGTCCGTTTGTCCGCCGCGCCCGACAACCCAACCTACTGGAAAGGGAGGGGGAAAAAAAGGAGAGGGGAGGAAAAAAAAAGGACAAAAGAGAGAAATGGAGGTTCAAGGGAGATGGCCCATTCTTCTATTGTCAATCCAACTTATCCCCTAACCAAAGGAGAGGGAAGGGAAAAAGACGAAAAAGAGAAGGGAAAGTCGTGAGGCTTATAGTTCTTATCTATGAAATAAATTCAATGGGACAGAAAAGGAGGAGGGAGGGAAAAAAAAGGGGGGAGGGGAAAGGGGAAAAGTCGAGGGGGAGTGAAGTTTCACTTATAATTCGAACATTAAGACCTAGGACGAAAAGGGAAAAAAGGGGAAAAAGAAAATGAAGGAGATAATCCGAAATGAGTCTGAAGGGAAAGAGGGATGCCGAGGGAAAGAAAGATAAAGTCCCACATTTCACACGCTAACGATGACAGGGCGAGAAAAGGAAGGAGAAAAAGAATTCAAGAGAAGGAGAAAGTAGGCCGCCAAACGCCTCTTCGCTCTGTCATTCCCTTATCTCGGGAAAGAAGAAAGAAAAGAAAGGGGGGGGAAAGGGAACGGAGAGGAAAGGGGGGAAAGATAGCTTTAATCCTATTCCCGCTCAGTATGCGTCGTACTCCTCTTGGGAAAGGAAAAGAAAAAAGAAGAAGTGACAAAGCAAAAAAGAAAAGAAGAATGGGACTCCTGCATAACTGTTGCGCTTTTCAACCAAAGAGGGAAAGAAGGGAAATAGGAGAGATTGTCAGTTCAACCACATTTTCTAATCCATTCTTCAATCCTTGCTGGAGAGGGGGAAAAGAAAGGGGGACTGGGGATAGAAAACAACGATGGCTCTCCATTCTTTGATTCGACTTTTCTGGAAAGTAGGGATGGGAAGAGGAGGAGGGAAGAGAGGGGGAGGGGAATCACAGCTCCACTTTCTCTAATATTAACTCACGTCTTATTCCTGCCAAGGAAGAAGGTAAAAAAAGAAAAGAAAGAATAAGAAGGCAAGATAATGGTTTGAGGAAAAAGAAAGAGGAATCGATCAATTAAAAAAGAAGAGGGGAGGAAAAAAAAGGTCGGCCCACGTTCTCTCCCCCTCATAACCACCGCATTGTGCAGAGGAAAGGGGGAAAAAAAAAAAAAAAGGAGAAAAGGCTCTCAGAAGAAGAACAAAAAAAGTCCCACGAATGTCGCTAACTACTCTTCGAGGTCCTGCTGCCAAAGAAAAAAGAAAAAAAGGGAAAAGGGAAGGGCACGTTTGACACCCTCGCCCGCGCGCTGTACACAGGCCTTTCTATCGAGGAGGGGAAAAAAAGAGAAGGACAAGGAAAAAGAAAAAAAAAGAAGAGAGAATGCGATTACGACGATAACATCCCCCGCGGCAATTTCTAAGGAGAGGAGAGAAAAGAAGAGAAAAACGGGGGAAAAAGAAGAAGGAAAAGGACTCTGCCGTCCGGGACATAAGGGGAAAGAAAAAAGGGGAAAAAAAGGAAAAGGACCAATGAAGGGGGGGAGGAGGTCTGGGCCAGACCACTTGACCGGCAGGAGGGGAAGAAAAGGGGGGGAGTCGGGAAGGGAAGAAAGGGAAAATTCGATTTCACACACTAACAACTTTCCGGGAGGGAGGGAAGGGGAAAGAGAAAAGAAAAACTCCCAACAATTTTTCCTTACAACCTGCAAATCCAAAGAGGGGAGGGAAGAAAGGGGAGGAAGGGAAGGAAGGATCCCCCGTACCTTTTCTACTTCTTCTGTTTGTGGCCCGGAAGAAGAAAAAAAAAGGAAGGATTGAGAGGAAGAAAGGATAATAAGGTACGTGGGCCTTCTACCTTTTCCTTTTCAAGAAGGAGAGAAGGGAAAAAGAGGGGAAGACAGGTACATGAAAAGGGAGGGCAAAGAGGGGCACCGGCTTTAATGGCTGCGTATGAAGGGAAAAAAAGAATGGTCGTGAGTTTTCCCCGACTACCACTTGGGACGAGGGGGAAGGCAAGAAAGGGGGGAGAGGGAGGGGGGAAGTTTCATTGGCCTTTGCCGTCAGGTTCAGAGCGTTGAAATCGCGAGGGAGAAAAGGGAAGAAAAGGAAGGGGAATAGAAGAAAAAAAAAGGGAAGGGCCCAGGCGAATAAGCCCCTTAAGAATTGAAGGAGGGGAGGAGAAAGGGGGGGGGGAAGGGACCAGAAAAAGGGAGGGAAAAGAAGAGTATAAATTCCCTTGTTTCTCTCTCTTCTATTTTTCAAACGGAAGGAGGGAGGGAATGGTAACAAAAGAAGGAGGAGGAGAGACATCGTGGGACTTTTTGTCAGTATTGCAAAGGAAAGAAAAAAGAGGGAAAGGAGGGGGAGTCATGGGGAAGGAGAGGGGGAACAGGGGCCGAAGAACGTCGGCTCTTTTGGTTTTGCCCGGTCCTGCGACAGACGGTTGGGGCAGAGCACGAAAGGGAAGGAAGAAAGGAGGAAAAGGGGGCCTGAGGGAAGAAAAAAAAAAAGGGAAAAAAAGAAGGGGATTAATCTTAGAGACAGTGGGACGGTGAGGCAATAAATTATTAGCAGCCGGGGGGAAGAAAAGAAAGGGGAAATGCTCTAAGAATGTGCTCGCCATCGTTGCGGGAGGGGAGAAGGAAAGAAGAAGGGAGAAAAGTGAAAGGAAGCTCATACTACATCCATACCTCCAACTATACTTCTCAGAGGGGGGGAAAAGAAAAAAAGGGAAAAGAGAAAAGAAGGACGAAAAAAAAATAGTAGTGAGCCTTCTTCTCCACTATTCTTACGACGCATCCTGAGCTGAATCCAGGAGGAAAAAGAGAAGGGGGGAAGGAGAGAGGGAAAGCGGAAGAGAAAAAATGAGACCGTCGTCCTCCTTCTTGACCTATATCAGTTACATGCAGCGCTAAGAGGTCCGTGTGGAGTGAAGAGAGGGGGAGAAAAAGAAGCTTGAGGGGGGAATAAGAGGGAGGGACCGCGCATCCAGCCGTTACGAAGTCTCAGCCCCTATATTTGGAGAATTAGAGGGGGGAGGGGGGGGGAGGGGAAGAGGGAGAGATCTTTCTAAAAAGGAAAGAGAGAAAAAAGGAGAGTGAGGCCAAGCCAAGCATCATGCTGGCCCCTTTCCTTTCTCGAAAGAAGAGAGAAGGAAAGAAAAAAAGGTTTCTATCGTGGTAGGGGAGGCTCAAGGAAGAGAGACAAATTTTTCCCCTCCTTCCCCTCCTTTTGGAGAGGGGAAGAAGGGGAGAAAAGGAGAGAAATGGTAGCCAGTTCCAATCTTTTTCATATGTTTTGTTGTCGGAGAGGGGGAAAAAAAAAGAAGAGAAAGGGAAGAGGGGGGAAAACGGAAAAAGAAAGGGAGGAAAACTGGGAAACGATGCTATTTTTTCATCCTGGCGACCTTGTCACTGGGGAGGGGAGAGGGGCAGGGGGGGGATTCCCGGGAGGGAGGGCGCCCGAATGCCTTTTGACCGTACTGTTCGTCGATAGAAAAGGGGAGGAGGAGGGGCGGTGAGGGGAGGATGTGGGATTGGGAGGGGGGGATAACAGATATACGGGAAATGGTGGGAGGCGGCTATGGGGACGGGTTGGGTAGACGAATTTTGGGAGGTGCGCACGGCCTTCCTTCCTCAAAAAAAGGACAAGAGGCTCGAGGTTTTCCTTACTTCTCTTTTATTCTCCCCCATCCTTATCAGCCTAGCGGGATCAAGGAAAAAAGAGGAAGAAGAGAAGGGAGGAAGAAGGAAAGACATTGCAAGGAAGGAAAAAGGAAAAAAGAGAGGGAGAGGGACGAAAACTCACTTAAACGGCTTTCTGTCCTCTCAGCACTTTCTTCTCGTGGGAAAGAAAGGGAAAGGGAGAAGGAGGAAAAGGGCCAAAAGGGAAAAGGAAAGAGAGAGAGAGGCCAGCCTGACCATACTTCATATTTGGGATTTCGTGAAAAGGGGGGGAGGGAAAGGAGGGGAGGGGGAGGGGGAGCAAAGAAAAGGAGGGGAGAAGAAAAACACCTCTCATTCATTTAAACCCTCTATCAGCGAGGAGAATTGAGGGAAGGGGAAGAGAGAAGGAAGGAAAAGGCTAAAAAAAGGCTCCTCTCGCCTTCTCTCTCCTTAACGTACGGAGAAAAAGAAACATACTCCTAAAGAGATAGAAAAGGGTAAAGAAAAGGATCTACCATCATTTACCATTTCCTCCCTTATTCAACTAGATATGAAAAATTTTAAGGGAAGAGGAAAGAATCCGGGGGGAAAGGGGAGGAAAGCAGTTTCTCTTTGCTCCATTTCTATTCTTTTTCTGAAAAAGGAGGAAACAAAAGATGGCAGGTTGCTCAGTAATCTCCTCGGACGTGAAGGGGGGAAGGGAGGAAAAAAAAAAAAAAAAAAAGGGAAAAAAACTTGAGCAAGGAGAGAGAAAAAAGAAGGAGGCGCGAGCTTCTTTCTTGCTCAACGTCACCGAACAAGATCGAAAGAAAAGGGGGAAAGGGGAAGAAAAGAGAAAAAAAGGGGCCACAGGGGAGGGGGAAGGAGGGAGAAAACATTTCGCCTCAATACTTCTTGCCGTTCACTGATAAGGAAAAAAAAGAAGGGGAAAAAGAGGAAAAGAAGCAAGGAAAGGAAAAAAAGAGGTATGCCCGGTCCTCGTCCATCAAGTATAAGTCCACATGGTCAACACGAGAAAAGGAAAGAAAAAAAAAAAAAGGAGGAAAGAAAATTCCTCTTCTCGCGACCTTCTGTTTCGAAAAAGAAAGAGAAAAAGAAGGGGAAGAAAAGGGCTGGAAATCTTCCCCGTTTTGAATGGGGGGGAAAAAAAAGGAAAGGGAAGAAAAGAGGGAAATCAAGAGGAAAAAAAGAGCAAGTAAGCCTTTTTTTTGGCGACACTTCTGACCTCCTTGCCAAATGACTTGGAAAAGGGAGGAGGGGAAAAAAGAAGGAGGGGAGGACTACGAAAGGGAGGGTGGAGGGATGGCTGTCGTCTCTCATCTCTTGCAGGGAAAAAAGGGAGGGGAAAAAAAAAAAAAAGTTAGCAGAGAAAAGAGGGGAGAACATGATTTCGAGCGACTTGCAGTCTTTTCTTCAGGTCCGCGAGAGGGAGGGGGAAAAAGAGGGAAGGGACCATCGGAGGAGAAGGGAAAAAGGAATAAGGAACCAAGCCGACGAATTGGTCCTTGCATGAATTCCTGGACTGGCAAGAGAAGGAAAGAGAGGAAAAAAAAGAAAAAAAAGGGGGAGGGAAGCGGAAAAGGAGAGGGAGAGAAAGAAAGGGAGAAAAACGAGAAAACGTCGACACCGCATTGTGCCGTCTTTCTCTGATGTCAAAGGCGCGGTAAAAGAAAAAAAAGGAAAGAAAAGAGAGAAAGGAAAAGGGAGGGGGGAAACGGAAGAAAAAGGAGGAAATTTCCTGCCAATCCCCGAATTTTGACCATCAAGCTTTCCGGCGGGATAAGGGAAAAAAAAGAAGGGGAGAAAAACTGTTGAGAGAGGGAGAAGAAGAGTCTTTTTAACGGTATCCCGACGCCTACAATTCCTCGAGAAGGAAGGGGAAAGGGGGAAGAATAAGACAAGGGGAGAAGGGAAGGAGGAGGGCCCTTCATTTCACTTACTCCTGCGGAGGAAAGAAGGTGGAGAGCCACTCAACTGATATTTCAAGCTCTTACCTAACGCAAAGGAAAGGGAAGAAAAGGAAGAGAAAAGAGGAGAAGGGGGGACAAAGGGAAAGGGAGGAGAAGGGGAAACAACCTTTTTCTTCGTGGAGAAAAGGGAAGGGGGAAAAAAGGGCCGAGGAAAGGGGGGGGAAAAAGAGTGGCCACGCCCAACAATTGGCTACATCGCTTCCAATCAAAAGGGAAGGGGGGAAGAAAAGGGGGAAGGGGCACCTAAAGGGGGAGAAACTCTGGCTTCTTTTGGGCGGCCGCACCTCTCTTCAGAACAAAAGGGAAGAAGAAAATACGAAAAAAGGGAAAAAAAAAAGGAGGGAATTGTAGCGCATGTCAGGGTTGCGACAACCTTTGGAGGGGAAGGAGGGGGAAAAGGGGGGCAAAAGAAAAGGAGGGAAAGGGTCACTTTGAAATAATCCCGGCATTGTTCAGGGAAAGAGAAAAGGGGTCACTAGGGGGGAAGCCGTCAATGGGGAAAATGAAAGAAAAAAGAACAACTGTGAATTCTTAAAGAAAAAAAAAAAGGGGGAAAAGATCCTTTTTTATTTCTCTCCATCCCTTACTTTGGACCCGGGGACCGGAAAAAGAGGAAGGGGACATCCTTTAAAGAAAGAAGGAGAAAAAAAAGAGAAAAGGGCCGCTGGATGTATCTTCTCCATAGGAAAGGGGGGGGAAAGAAAGAACTTGGGGAGGTAAAAAAAAAAGGAAAGAAAAAAGGAAAGTGGTTTTCATCGCTCTTCTTTTTCAACTTTACCTTAAATTTGGAATGGGAGATAGGGGAAGGAAAAAAGGGAGGAAAAGGGGATTGGGAAAGGGGGGAGGAGGGAAATGGCCGCGTCACGGTTCCGTCAACTGTTATTCACAATCTGCGAGCCTTCTTTTTGGGAAGGAGGGAAGAGGAAAAAAAAGGAGGGTGATATTTAGACAAAGGGGAAAGGGAGGAGAAAGAATTTTGGGGTAATATCCTATTTCAAGCTTCCTAAATAAGTTCATGCCTGGGATCGACCCAAGAGGGAGAGGGGGAAAAGAAGGGGGAGAAGAAAGAAGAAGAAATAAGTCAGAAGGGAAGAGGGGAAGAAAAAAGTGGGACTGTGAGGCAATAAATTAGGAGCAGCCCGGAGAAAAGAAAGGAAAAATGAAAAAAAAAAAAAGGGGCTCGCCATCGTTGCGTGCGAGTGGATTAACAAGGCAAAGGGGGAAAGGAGAAAGAAAAGGGAGTCGAAGAGAAGAAAGGAAAAAAGATCGGGCTCTCTGGTTGAATCTGCAGACTGCCTGTATCCAGGCCGGAGGGGAGGAAGAGAGGAGCAATAGGGGGAAGAAGGGAGGAAGAAACAAGAAGGGCTTACTACTCATCCTTAGGCTTAATCATTATTCAATCTATCATTGCCATTTAAGGGAGAGAAAGGGAGAGGGAAAAAAAGGAAGGAAAAGTTACGGGAAGAAAAGAAAAGAAAAGGAAAGCGAAGAGTCGTTTTCGACAGAATGTCGCCGAGAATCCTGCGATGCAGCAAGAGGAAGAAAGAGAGAGGGGGGAGGGGGGGGGGCCATGTGGAGAAAAACAAGAAGGAAGGGACGGTGATTATCTTGAAATGCTGGCTTAAGAGGATGCTGGTGAACGTGGAAAGGAGAGAAGAGAAAAAAGGGAGAATGGTAGAAAAAAAAAGTCCTCACTGCTATTGATGGCAAAAAGCGAAAAAAGAAAAAAAAAAACAAGAAAACTGAAGGGGGGGGAAAAAAGAGAAAAGGCCGGTTCTGGGCCTCCTTTTTGCCCTAGACGAAATTGGGGGGGCAAGAGGGAGGAAAAAAGTTTCAAAAGGAGAGAGCCCTCCCTGACTTGCCTCTTCGATACTTCGCACCAGGGCAAGAGGGGGGAAAGAGGGAGGGGAAAAAAACTCCGGAGAAAAAGGGGTGGGGGGGTGGTTTCTTCTAAATACTGTAAAGGGAAGAGGGGGTAAAAGGGTACTGAGAAAGAGGGATCCTTTCTTACCTTTTCACTTATTGTAGGAGAAGAAGGGGAAGGGGGGGGAGGATCCGGAGAAAGGAAGAGAGGGGGGGGATGGGGGCCTTTTACCGTACTGTTCGGGCGAAGAGAAAGGGAAAAAAAAAAGGAAAAATAAAAAGGGGGAAGGCAATTGTGATTTTCTTTCCCTCAGTGTTCGACACTGGTCAGTACTTCCTGATGGGGAGGGAAGGGGAAAAAAAGAAAAGGGGAGGGTACTTAGGAAAAAGAAGCCGAGGAAACGGTCGCTTTCCGTCGGCTGAAGCCAGCCAAGACCGCTAAAAGAATGGAGGGGAAAAGGAAAAAAAGAGGGAAGAGGGGAAAATTCTGGGAGGAAACGGAAGGGAAATGGGAGAGACTGGCCGCTGTCACTCCC
>Ga0179593_1637339_pt1 | contig 12917 bp, 19 predicted proteins | sample CZODoug2_1_08_16_FD_185931 | JGI IMG/M metagenome (GOLD analysis project Ga0179593, IMG submission 185931) | Vadose zone soil fungal communities from Angelo Coast Range Reserve, California, USA - CZODoug2_1_08_16fungal (PacBio error correction) | ecosystem: Environmental > Terrestrial > Soil >...
AGGGGGGGGGGAAAAAAAGTGGGGGGGGAAAAGGGAAGCGTTCTCATTCCCTTCCTGGCGGTAGATCGTAGGGGGAGGGAAAAAAAAAGGGTGCAAGGGGAACGATGTTCAACCCAACAAGGAAAGAAAAAGAAAAAAAAAAGAGGGCGCATACCTCATCAACTTCCAGGGGAAGGGGGAAAAATAAAAGAAGGGTGTGGGTAAATTCGCAGCCTGCGGGGGATTAGAAAAAGAAAGGAAAAAACATCCTAGACTCTCGAGAAAAAAAGGAGAGGAATCAATTTCTCTGCTCCAAGCCAGGAGGGGAGGGAGGAAAAGATATTATTCTCGTATCGCACCAATGCCATGCATGAAAAAAAAGGGCAGGGGCCGGTCCAAAAAAAAAAAAAAAAGGGAAAAAAAAAGGGGGGGACTCGGTCTTGCCCATGTGCAAAACGCAGAAGAAAAAGGAGGGGGAGGGGGATGCCTTTCCGAAAGCCTGACGGCCGCGGCCGAAAAGAAAAAAAAAAGAAAACCGCTGTCCTCGCACCGTTAAAAGAAAAAAAGGGGGCATCAGCCATCACTAAAAAAAAGAAAAAATTCTGTCAGAAGGAAGACGGAAATAAAAGGGGTCCCTTCCCTCCTTCCTTCCATCCAGTCCTTGCGAGAGGGATTTTGGAGAAGCTGCGTGAGACAAAAAGGGGGGGGGGGAGAGTCAAGTCGCCTAGGAAAAAAGGGAAGAAAAGAGGTGAACGGATGGCCGTAGCTCGTCAATCCGCCGATAGGTGGGCAAAAAGAAAAAAAGTTGGGGGGGATGCGCCGACAAGAACTTTATCCTGGAAGACCGTTGCTTCGTCCGCCCAATGGGATATAGGAAAAAGAAGAGGGAGTAGGGAGACTCCATCTCGTTTGAGCGCCGCGGCAAAATAATCAAAGGGGCTGCTAACAACGGACCGTTGGGTTTGGAAGAAAGAGGGGGGAGGGGGAAACAAAAGGCCTTATTCCCTTAAAGAAAGGGCGGGAAGAAAAAAGGGGAAACTTTGGGGGCTGCTTCAAAAATTCCCGAAAAGGGAGGGGGGAATTGGGCCGTATTTCCTCTCAACCCGATTAGAAAGAAAGGTTAAAAAAACTTGCGATCACAAGAACACAGGGGGAAAAAAAAAAGAAGGAGTGGAGAAAAAGGACATTGTTTCCCACCTCCTCGAGGAGTTTTCCATCAAAAGAAGGAGTAAAGCCGCCGTGCCTCCAATGCTAAGAGGGAAAAGAAGGGGGAAGCAGCGGAAAGAAAAAGGAGAGGGAATTGGAATCTCTATGCGACCGTAAGTGGAAAAAAAAGAAGAGGGGGAAGTTCCTACAAGGAAGAGAAAAGGAAAACCGGGGGCGTCAACCGACACTGTGCTCCCATTTTACTATCGGGTCCCAAAGGGGGGGGGGGGAAACCAAAGAAAAAAGAAGGAAAGGGTGGGTTGCACCGCTTCTGCTTTCCTTTCCCCAAAAAAAAAAAAAAGACGGCCCCCCGCCCGCGGAAAGGGGAAAAAAAAAAATCAATTTCTTCGCGGAAGGGTAAGCGCAGAAAAAAAAAAAGGTGGTTTCTTTCTTTCAAGGGGGGGGGGAATCAGTGCCGCCCCTCCGGATGGGAGAGGAAAAGGGAAGAAAGGAGAGACGGCCACTCAGATCCTCACACAACGGAAGGAAAGAAAAAGAAAAAGTTAAGGGTGGGGGGGAGGAAAGTCGCTTTTGTGTTTGGGGGGGGAGAAATGTGAAAGGCGTTCCCAAAAGGGTTGCCGCGGGTTGCCGAGTTTTGCAACGTCAAAGAAAAAGCCGGAGGAACTGCTCGCAGTGTCAACAACGCGAAAGAGGGAAAAGAAGAAACGACGGCCTACTTCCCGGCCAGTTTGAGAAGAAGAACGGGGGGACTTAAACAAGCCACCGGACACAGAGAAAAGAAAAAAAGAAAAAACGCACGCCCTTGGCTACATTCTGCAGTTTCGAGTGTGTGCAAAAGAGAAAAAAAATGCAATGGGCCCAACGGCGAAAAAAAAAAGGCTCCTGTGCTCTTTGCAACGGTGGGCAAAAAAAAAAAGGGGGAGGGAAGTCGGCCGCCAGAAAAGAAGTCACAGGGGAAGGAAAGGGGGATAAAAAGATTTACAATGACTTACTTAAACACCATGAGATGTCTTCGAAGTGAGCAAAAAAAAAAGAAGGGACGGGGGGGGTGCATAATGCTGACCCCGGGGAAAAAAGAAAAAAAAGGGAGGGAATTTCAGTGTCTCCACGAGATGGCGGTTGGGAAAAAGGAATCGGCCACTTTTTGCAGGGCAAGACGGGGAAAGGGGGGGAAAAAGGGGGGGCCCACGTCCTGGTGCTGCGAAGGATTCGGAAATGGCTCCAGAAGAAAAAAAAAGAGAAAAAACAAGACCCACGGCTACCTGCCCCCCCCGGAACGAAGAAAAAGGGATGAAAACGAGGTTGCTTTGCCGCGGCGAAGCAAAAGGGGAAAAGGGAAAGCATCAACAAAAAAAAAGGAAGGGCTTTTTTGGCTTGGAAAAAAAGAAAAAAAAAAAGGATGAAGGGCCATATTTCACGGATTTGTGGGGGCACCCGAAGGGGGAAAAAAAAAGGAAACTGAAAAAATCTTCCTCTAAAAGGAAAAAGAAACGGGGAAGGGTAAAAAAAGGGGGCCAATGAGGGGATTCTGACACATGCTGCATTAGAGGGAGAGGAAAGAAAAGGGGTGGCACCACCAATCTTTAATCTCCTCCTCATCACCGTCGCGGGGGGGAAAAAAAAGGGAAAGGGGGGCAGACTCGCCCTGTGGATCGCCCAGAGGGGGGGGGAAAAGTGGTGCTCCTCTCCGCCCGAAAAAAAAAAAAGAAAGGGGAAAAAGCGTAGGTCGGTGGCAGGTGTAAAGGGGGGAGGAAAAAAGACACGGTACTATTTCCTATACATCCTAATCCTTCGCCAATGCCAAAAAGGGAAAGGGGGAAAGGTCAAGACCCGCTGTGCCCCGCAAAGTGAAATCGAAAAAAAAAAAAAAAGAAAGGGAAAAAAAATAGACGTTCTCCAACTTTAACTTCCATCATTTCGTTGAGGGGGAAGGGGGCACGAAAACCCCTCCAACATCAGTGGAAGGACAAAAGAGAAAAAGGGGGAAGGAGGAATTGTCCATCTTTATAAACGCCATCCATAGACGGAACAGGGAAGAATCGTCCGAACCCGTCGTAGGGGGGGGAGGGGAAAAAAAAGAAGCCGGTGGTACTTTCCTGCCGACGCCAAGGAAAAACCAATGCAGCTTTCCCCAGAGGAGGGAAAATGGTACCCACGCGTTTTCGTGTGAAGCCGGTGAGGAGAAAGGAAAAAGAAGGCCCAAAAAATCCCAAAGGTTGTAACCGCTAAAAGATTGAAAGGGGAAAAAAAAAAAAAGAAAGGAAGAGGAAAGCGTGTTACACTGCTAGCAGGGCCAATGCCGGTCTGAACGGGAGGAAAAAAAAAAAAGGTGGGAGCCTGTAACAGGAGACAACAAAAGGGAAAAAAAAAGGGAAGACCAACTCTACTTCGGGAAAAGGGGAAAAGAAAAAGGGAGGGCCGAGATCGCGGAAACATGGTGAAAGAGGAAAAGAAAAGGGAAGGGGGAGAAAAAAAATTGATTCTTTAACATTTTCCCTGCGGCGAAAAAAAAAAAAAAAAAGGGGGCCAAAAAGGAGCGGTCCACCCATGGGCCTCGAATGAAAAAAAAGGGGAAGGGGGGGAACACGTTACCTTATTCCTTTTCGCCATTGTGTGAAAAGAAAAGAAAGAAGACGTAAGCAGAGAGCGCGATGCCCTCGGTCATGCGGAAAAGAAGAAAAAAAGAGGGGAAAAAAGGGAAAGCGCACGTTCACTCCTCCTCTCCACGCTGATCGGGACTTGGGAAGAAAGAAGAATGTCACCCCGGAGCGGAGGGGAGTGGGAGGGAAGACGATTTAACTCCCTCCGAGCGTGAAAAGAAACAGATGTCTTGGTGAAGAACGTGGGAAAAAGAAGGGTGGTAGCGCGCCTTCTTATCTTTGAAGCGGCCAAAATCCAGGGAAAAAAAAAAAAAAAGGAAAAAAAAAAAGGGGCGCTTGTACTTTTGGGGGGGCAAATGAAAAAAAAAAAAAAGGGGGAGGGGGGGGAAAGAGAGGGGGACCAGCTGCACTACCCTCCGCTTCCGGCCAAACCCACGGGGGGGAAAGGGGGGGAAAAAAAAAAAAGTGAAAATTTTGCCGCGGGCGCTCAAAAAACGAGCGGGAAAAAAAAGGAGGGAGATCCATTGTTCTTACGAAGCAAAAAAGAAAAAGGGAAATTGGTCGTCGGCATCAAAAAAAGGGGAGAATTCTTTCTGCCCACCTATCGCGAAAAAAGGAAAAAAAAAAAAGAGAAAAAAAAAGGTTGTCTGATGCGTAAGAAGGGAAAGCGCACCATCAACTCCACATAATGTGTCCTCAAAAAAAAAAAAAAGGGAGGATCAAGAAGCCCCCATCTCGCAAGGCCTGAAAAAAAGGAGGGGGAAGGGACATCCATCACCTTTTGCAATCCGCTGGGAGGGGGGGGGGAATGGGGGCAGCCTACAACCGTGCAGGGGGAAAAAAGAAGGGGTCTCTCCGGACCCCAGAAGGAAAGGGAAAAGAACTCGAAGAATCGCGGAGCTCCGGAGGGGGGGAAAAAAAAGAGAAAAGGTTTCTCGCAATCAATCCCGCTCCCGACCCGAAAAAAAAAAAAAAAGCAAGGGTCATGGTGCGATAAAAAAAAGGGAAGGGAAGGAATGAGCTTTCTCTCCCGATCCTTGTGACACGCTTGGGGGGGAAAGGAAAAAAAGATCGCCGGAGACATCATCTTACTCGAGAGTCCTAGAGAAAAAAGGAAGGGAAAAGGGAGCCTCTCCCCTTTTGCCCACCACGCCCGAGGAAAAAAAAAAAAAGGAAACCGGGAGGGAAGTTTCTTCGGTATGCACCAGGAAGTGAAAAATGGGGGGGGGAAAGGAGGGGGAAAAAGCTGCCCTCACACTATCAGTCCGCACCCTGGCAGGAAAAAAAAAAAAAAAAATCAAGAAAAACTGGGGTATTAGTGTTAGCTGAACAGACGCGAGAAAAAAAAAGGAAAGAGAAAAAGAATACCCCAGTTGTTCAATTGAGGCGTGCGCAAGGAGAAAAGGAAAAGAAAAGGGGAAATGAATAGTGGGAGGGCAGCCTTCAAAAAAGAAACAGGGGGGGGAAGGGTGTATCGGCCCATCGTCTCATCTACCGCCAAAAAAAAAAAAAAAAAAAAGGCTGGGTGGGCAAAAGGGAGAAGAGGAGAAGGAGGTAAGCCAGTACCTCAGGACGAGAAAAAAAAAAAAAAAAAGGCGAACTTGAGAAAGAGGAGGGGGAAAAAAAAAAAAGGAAAAGCCTTCATTCCTTAAGGGCAATAGAAGGAAATGAAAAAAAAAAGGAAAAAATTCAGGCCTCATTCCCCACCCCTCCGAAAAAAAAGTAAAAAGAACAGCAGGAAGGGAAGAAAAAATTTTCTCTTTCTTTTCCCATGGACAAAAAAAAAAGGGGAAATCGCGTTCTTGCCGTAAGAGAGGGGAGGAGGATGATCTACCTCTTCGCGCACCCGTGAAAAAAAAAAAAAGGGGAATGGGGCAAGCGGAAAAGAAAGGCGGGGTCAGCTAACATCCGGTATTTGCCAAAAGGGGAAGTGAAGTCCCTTCGGAAGGCCGTAAGGCCACAAAGGGAAGGGAAGGGGGGAACAGGGGGGACGGCTTTCGGGGGGAGAAAAAAAAAAAAAAGAAAAAGGGGTTGGGGGGGGGGAAATTGCGGGTGAGAGAGGAGACTAATCTCAACCTTATTTCGCTGGCCGAGCAAAAGGGAAAGGGGAGGGCGTCAGTGGCCGCAAGCCAAAAAAAAGAAAAAGAATTTACTTTGTCAGTTCGAGCGTGGAGGAGAAGAAGAAAAAGTATAAGGGAGAAGACGACCCATCGCCTTCCAGGTCAGCAGAAAAGGGAGGGCAAAATTAATCCCTTCGGGCCTCGCCCCTGCGGGGGAGGAAAAGAAGAAAAGTCACAAGAGGGGGTTTTCCGAGCGAATGGGAAGGGGGAAAAAAAAAGAAGAGGGCGGGTAAAGAAGGTCGTTCATTGCCCCCCAAATTACAAAAAAAAAAAAAAAAGAGTCTTTGGGCTGCTGCACCGGGGAAGAAGAAACGCTTTCTTGTTGGAAAGAGGGAAACAAAAAAAAAACCGCTCAGCACGAGGAAGAAAAAAAACCGAAAAAAAGGGGAAGGAAAGAAGGCCAAAAAAAAAAAAAGGAGGGACGATACCATTGTGAAAAAAAGTATGTCTCTATTAGTTTTCCATGACTACCTAAACCGAAAGGGGAGGGGGAAAAAAGAAAAAAAAGGGGGGGTTGAAAAAAGCTCAATTCTAAGGAAGGTCCAAAGATCCGCTTTTGCCAAGAAGTAAAGGTTGGGGCCGAATGAAAGGGGGGGAGTTCACCTCTTGCTTAGGCGGAAAAAAAAGAAAACCGAGGGGCTCAAGGAAAGATATAAGGTCGAGGGAAAAGAAGGGAGAAGAAATTTGCACTTACCTATGGGCCGGCAAAGGGGGGATCGTACTAGCTGTCACGGGGGGGGAAAAAAAAAAGGGAAAAGAAGGGGAAGAAAGGGGTGCCTCTCGTCCTTGCCCTTCAACCCGACCGGGAAAAAGAAAGGGAAAAAAGAAACATGTTCCCTCCTCAATTTTTTGAAAGGAAAAGGACGAGAAAAAGAAAAAAAAGGGCTCGATTGAACCATGTTCCGCGCTCAGAGATCGGAGTTGATGCATGCAGGAAAGGGCAGGTCGCGGTGAAGAAAAAAAACAGGCGCTTTGGGGGGGGGGAAAGGCGTTCCCGGGGAAAAAAAAAAAAAAAAAAAGGCCTAGTTGCAACAGTACAGAGGAAGAAGAAGAAGGGGAACAACGCTCTCTTTCTTACCTGCGCCCGAAGGAAACCCGAGGCCGCCAGGTAAAAAGGAGGAAAGGAAAGAACCTTTTGGCGAGGGCGCAAGAAAAGGGAGGAAAAGGAGCTACCGGTGAGGAAGAAGGAAAGAAAACAAAAATGAAAGAATGGAGAAAGAGGGGGGGGCTCATCTGCAGTTTCGAAGTGGGGGAAAAAAAGGGGAAAAAAGGTCGGGGGCCGGCCCGGGGGAAAAAAAGGAAGGGGAGGACTGCATTACAAACGAGAAAAAAAAAAAACAAAAACGAAAAGCAGTAGAAATTCAACGAGAAAGAGGGGTGAAAAAAAAAAACAAAAAGAAAGACTATCTCGTCCGGCGAAAGGCCGCCTAATGGAGGGCGTGATAGGGGAAAAAAAAAGGAAAGATTTTCCCCTCTAGTTGATCGGCGCAGGAAGGGGAGGGGAATATTGCGGACCCCTGTGAAAAAAAGAGAGAAAAGCAACTACATTATTCAGTTCAGTTGGCGCAAGAAAGGGGGAAAGAACGCCGTCGAGGTCACTTGGAAAAGGGTTAAAGCTGCCCCTCCACCGTGAGGGAAGGAGGGAAAGGGCGGATGTCTCGGAAGAGGAAGGGGGAAAGGCCGCCCTTCTTACCACGGCTACCTGCCCCCAAAAAAAAAAGTGGGAATGGGCGGCTGGAAGAAGAAGAAAAAAAAAAGAAAGAAAAAGAGGGGGCTTGAAATCCACTTCTATCGCTACTGAAGGAAAGGAAAAAAAAAAAAGGGGGGGGGGAAACTAGAACGTGGCCCCCAAAGGAGCGGGAATGCCGCTGCAATAATTCACTATTGTTGGTGCCAAACCCAAAAGGGGGAAAGGGGAGAAGAAGAAATGCAACAGCAATGTGGAAGAGAGAAAAAAAAGGGGGAAGGGAAAAAAGAGAGAAGATTCTACATCTTCATCGCGGCTCACTTTCCGAAAAGGAAAAAGAAAAAAGAAAAAGAGGTCGAAAAGGCATTTCACCCGTCGCTGTGGGGGGGGGGGAAAGGAAAAGAAGACCGTGATCCATCCCCTCTTTTCTTAATTTCACCGTGGGCTCAAAAAAAAAAAGAAAAGGGAGGGGGGAGTGAAAAAAAGGATCGTTAGGGGAAGGGAAAAAAAAAAAGAAGGAATGAAAACACCCTCACTTACTATTTCCCTAGACATCGAATCCTTCGAAAAAGGAAAAGGAAAAAGCCAAACCAGTGCCTCAAAGTGACCAGGAGGGGAAGGGGAGGGAGAGAGGGGGCAGAACTGAACTGCATCATTTCCTTTTGCTTTCGAAAAAGGGGAACATAAAAAAAAAAAAAAAAAAAACATTAGGCCGTCTCCCGTCACTCGAAAGAAGAGGGAAAAAAAGGGAAAGATTAGCCATCCATAGGAAAAAGGGAAAGGGGGAAGAGGGGGGAAGGGGGGCCTAAAAAAAAAAAAACCGGAGGCGGGAGTTTTGGCCGGGGGCAAAAAAAGCAACAAGGCCCGGTTGTCCTGCAAGGCAAAAAAAAAAAAAGGGAAAAGGAACACGGCCGGCCCAGAAAGGAAAAAAAAGCCCAGGGGAACTGCAGAATGTCTCCCCGCCGTGTCGGGGGGGAAAAAAAGAAAGAGAGGCAAAAAAAAGAGGCACGCGCCCCGTGGGGATGGGGGGAGAAAAAAAAGGGCGCCTTTCTCCCAAAGGTTGTAACAGAGGATGGCGGCCCTGAGGAAAGAGGGACGAGACGTTTGACACTGAGGGAAAAAGAAAAAGGGGAAGGCAAAACTCGGCCACCAGCGACAGGGGAAAAAGGAAGAAGGAACAGGATCACTCCACCCTCTAACGAAAAAAAAAAAAAAAAAAAAGGAAGAGTAAGAATGCCATCACTCCTGTGGAAAAAGGGAAAGAGGGGGACAGAGAGCGCGTACCTTTTTTCACTCGAGAAATCTCGCAAGCCAAAAAAAAAGAAAAAAGTGGGGGGCCGGCGCCGGAAAGAGGGGGGGGAATGTCCATCCTACGGCACCCAGTTCTACGATGAGCTGGCCAAAGGGGGAGGGGGGTAAAAGGGACCGCTAGTACTGGCCCCACACCACCGCCAGTGGGGAAAAAAAGGGGAAAACTGCGAGGAAGGAGAAAAAAACAGAGGGGAGTGCGGAACTTACTGGTTCCGCCAAGGGGGAATCACAAGCGAATGAAGTCAGGAAGAAGAAAGAAAAAGAAAGCCCGGCGAAAAAGGGGGGAAAGAAAACGCAATTGAGTGCAAAAAGGGAAGGAAAAAAAAGAGGGGAGGGTAGTCGAATTGTAACTCCTCTATCGTGAACCAATTGTTGGGGGAAAAAAGGGGAGGGGGTGAAAAAGTGCGGGACAGGAGGGGAAAAAGGAGGAAGAGGGGAAAGCGTTCATCTTCAGACCGCGCCTGAAAAAAAAAAAAAAAAAAAGGGGGGGGAGGAGGCGGGTAACTTTGGGGGGGGGGGGAAATGAAAGAGGGGAAAGGAAGGAGGGGGGGGATCTCTCCCCTCCTTCCACGACATCAGATTAAGGAAAGGGGGAAGGATTGAAAAGGAAGCGAGCCCCACGGGAAGTGGGGGGGTAAAGGGAGGGAAATAAAAACCGAGCTTTATCGTACGAAGGAAGACGGGGAAGAAGAGAAAAGGGGGGGGAGAAAAAAAACCGCTCGACCTGCATAGGAGAGGGGGGTGGAGGAAGGGGAAGGAAAAAACTATTCTCTATTACTATCCTCGTCCGCAAGCAAATAAAGGAGAAGGGGGAAAAAGGGGAGAAAAAACAAGCACTCAAAGAAAGGGGGGGAAAAAAAAAAAAAAGACGCAGTAGCCCATCTCTCAATTCCTTCTTGACTTCCTTCGAAGGGACGGAAAGAAAGGACGCAGGGGTCGTGACAGAAGGAGGGGGGAAGAAAACAGGTGTTCCTTTCACTTGCGGCGAAAAAGAAAGGGGACAGGCTTTTCCGACGGAAGGAAATCTCTTATCTCCGTCATGCGTTTGGGGAGAAAAAAAAAAAGGGGATCGAGAAACAGCGACCGGAAGGAAAAAAAAAGAAAAAAAAGGGGGCATTTTGTTTTCCTCTACGAGGGACTCCTCCGAGAAAGAAAAAGAAAAATGGGGGGGGGGGGAAAACGCGAAAACCTTGTATGACACTCGGAGAAAGGAAAGATGCAAAAATAGGGAGTCCTCTAGTAAACTTGGCTAAGCGGCCCGATAATCCCCGAAGAAAAAAAAAGAAAGGAAAGAAAAAAGGAAAAGGGCGGCGGGAGAACAGAGGGGGGGAAGGGAAAGAAAAAAAGAGTGGGGACGAAGAACACTTCATTCCTCCCCCCTGCGCTACGCCGACTATCTAACAGAAAGAAAAAGGGGGAAGGAAAAAAAGAAGAGCGAAAAAAAAACAACAAACGGAGGAGGAAAAAGAAAAAAAAAAGAAAAAAAAGTGGGGGAAAGTGGATCTCTTTCTCATTAAAGGAGGGAGAAAAAAAGAAAGAAGAGGGGTGTAAAAACATTCAAGATGGGGCAAAAAAAAGAAAAGAAAAAAAGAGGGAAAGAACAGGCAGCCACTTTCCAAGGAAGGGGGAAAAAAAAAAAAAAAAGGTCGAGTGGTGGGCAGAAGGAAGGGGGGAGGACAGGGAAATCGAGGACATCTCGAGTGCCATCTGCTTTCGACGAAGAAGGGAAAAAGGGGAGTTAAAGGGGGCCCCGTCGCAAGAGAAGGGGAAAAGTAGAGACAAAAATTCCCATTCCTCAGAAAAAAAGGAAAAGGAGCAACTTTGCTTCAGAAGATAAAAAAAGAGGGGAAAAGGGACACGCATAACTAATCTTTCCGCGATAAAAGAAAAGAGGCGCCGAGAAGGAAAAAAAAAGAACCTTCCGGTTGTCGGCGGGAAAAAAAGAAAGGTAGGGTCCTGAAACAAGAGGAAGGGACAAAGGAGGACTGTTCATCATTCCTTCTAATGCCGTCCAAGAAAGGGGAGGAGGGGCGAGGGCAGTGGTAAAGAAAAAATTATGGGGAGGTGTTTTTCTCTTCCAGAAGGAGGGGAAAAAAAAAAAAAAAGATGGGCGCTGGAAAGAAAGAAAGGACCGAGATAAAAAAAAAAGGTGGGCCGCAAGAAAGAGAGGGGGAGAGGGGCAAGACCCGATACTTTTATCATTTGTAGGAGGGGGGAGGAACGTACACAAGGTCAATGGGATATCTGGTAGGAAAAAAAAGAAAAAGGGGGAGTGAAGAGAAAGATACGTTGAGCTTCCCTCCTTCCAACTAATCACGATAAGGAGGGGGGAAAAAGCTGAAAAACGGACCGTGGTTGGGGGAAGGGAAAGGAAAAAGGAGGGAGGGGGGAAGAGGAGGTAAAAAGGGGGAGGGGAGTCGAAAAAGGGAAAAGGGAAGCGACGGTTGGGGGGGGACTTTTTGCTGCGTGCGAAAAGGAAGAAATAAAAAAAAAAAAAAGTGGGACTCGATGTACTCCCCGCGTGAAAAAAGAAAAAAATAAGGAAGGGGGTACCGCACGGCGGCAGTCCTCATATTATTTTCGGCCATCTCGGACGAGAAAAAGGGAGAGGGAAAAAATCGACTTACCTACCCGAGAAGGGAAAGGGAAAAAAAGAAAAAGAAAGGATAGCGTTGGTATCAATTCCCCCTCTACCTCAAAAAAAGGAACAAGTTGACCAGGAAAGAAAAAAAAAAAGGAAATCGCCTGGAGGCTACCTTTCAAGTTTTTCCAGAAGGGGGGCAAAGATCAAAAAAAAGACGAGAGAGGGCCGACCATGCTCTCATTTTGCACCCCAAGGAAAAGAGGGAGAGGGCGTTGTAAGGAAAAAAAGGGAAAGGAGGAGAGCCTGTCCTTCCACACAAAAAAAGGGAAGGGAAGAAAAAAAGGTCCCGGGAGGTGATCGCAGGCTCCGTATTCCGAGATGTCTAGAGAAAAAAAGTCGGCCACTCCAGAAAAGAGAAAAGAAAAGGGGGGTTGTTTCCCGTCATGTCGAGGGGGAGGGAAGCCCCTGAAGAAGGGGAAGAGTGTTTCCCGGCTTTTCCCCCGAAAAAAAGGGGAAGAGGGGGGGGGGGGGGGGGGGGGGGGGGACGTGAGAAAGAAAGAAAGAACCGGCAATGCCCTGCTAGAATGTGCCAAACGAAGAAAAAGGGAGGAAAGCCGGAACGTCCAAACTAACGCCGCAAAAAAGAGGGAAAAAGGGGGAAATTTGGCCGCCAACGACGTGCGAAAAGAAAAAAAGGCGCGCCTGCACCCCTTTCATCAGCCACGGCTTTTCACAAAAAAAAAAAGGAGGAAAGTGTGTTCCGAGTGTGTTGCCCCTCGGAAGGGAGGAAAAAAGGGGAAGAAACAAAGGGAAGAAGGGAGGGGGCACCTGCCATTACAACCACCGGAGAGGGGGCAGGAAAAAAAAAGAAGAAAAAAAAAAAAGGGGGGGGAAAGAAGAGGAAGAAAAGAAGGGGCACTATGATGGGGCGTTTTCTAAAGATGACAGGGGGGAAAAGGGGGGAAGGACCCACAAAAAAAAGATGTCCTTGCAGAGGGGAAGAGGAGGAAGAAGGAGTGGGGCGGAGGGATTTGCATTCAATGCCCGGACCCCTGGAACAGCAAAAAAGGGGAGGGGGGGGGGAAGTGAGCAAAAAAAAGAGAAAGGGAGGGGGAAGCCATGCCCCGCCGTTCCGGGAAGGTAAAAAAACGCGTGTAAGTCGGGAAAAAAGGGGGGGGAAAAGGACTGGTTTTCTTTCTATTATTCGATGTCGTCGGCATAGAATGGAAAGGGGGGGGTCCACAAAAGAAGCCGGTGGGAACAAAAGGAGGAAAAAAAAAAGAAATTCCTCCTATCCTCCGCCTGCCAACGAGGTGCTGAAGAAAGGGGAAATATTTCAGCACCGGAGGGGAAAGAGACACATCCTTCCTTTTTTTTCACCGCGGGAAAGAAAGGCAGAAGGCAGAGTGCAAACGAGGGGGGGGGGCCCTATTGGCGCAGGCCGGGGAAGAAAAGGAAGAAGGAGAAAG
>Ga0179593_1390113_pt1 | contig 12916 bp, 17 predicted proteins | sample CZODoug2_1_08_16_FD_185931 | JGI IMG/M metagenome (GOLD analysis project Ga0179593, IMG submission 185931) | Vadose zone soil fungal communities from Angelo Coast Range Reserve, California, USA - CZODoug2_1_08_16fungal (PacBio error correction) | ecosystem: Environmental > Terrestrial > Soil >...
GCAACAAAACCACTCACGTGTACAAAGAAAAAAGTTCTGCGGCAGGAAGGGACTACAAAAACGTCTGCCGAGTCCCCTGAGAACGTGACACGAACCACTGCTCGGCCGACGAAACAAAAAAGGAATGCGGAAGAAGGGGTGGGGTAAAGCTCCAGACTCTCGTTATTCCAAAAAAATGAACAAATGTATACAACAAAAAGGAAGGGAAGCTCACCGACGATCGCTAAAAGGAAAAAGAGTGTCGCGAAACTGAAAAGTACAGGACGCCGGAAAACCAGGTCCAGTCGTTCCTGGGAGGGGGGGGGGGGACGCAAAAACGGGAACGCTTCAGAGTCCCGCGGGAGGAGTAAAGGACCCAAAAAGGAAGGCGCGCGGCGAGTAAATCTGCTATGACCCACCAGCGGACGCAACGGAAGCTCTGAGAACATGACGATAAAAAAGTGTTCAGCAAAAAGAAAGAGCCCCAAAAAAAACGATCGCGCAAAAAAAAAGGAAGGTGGGTCAGAAAAAAAAAAAACCAGGGACCTCCGAAAGAAGAGGGGGGGGAAAGGGGGGACCCGAGATAATTCCCCGCCAGAGGGAAGGAAAAAAAGAGAAAAAAAAGCAAGCCGCTCGGGTAGTTGGTCACCAGGAATGAATAAGAAAATGGAAAACCATGGCCAGAGCCCCGAGGGAAAAAGGTTTTGGGGGGAAAAAAAAAAAAGGAAACAAAAGAAAAAGGAACATAAGGGGGGCAGCCTGGGATACCAAGCCCTCAAACCGGCCCCCGGACAAAAAACTGAGAAAGGAAAGGGGGGTGGGTTTGCAACAAGGGAATAAAAGGGGGCGCCAGGGGGGTGAGTACGGAAGCAAAAGAACCCCCCAGGCTTAAAAAAGGGAAAAAACCCTGAGGGAAAAAAAAAAAACCCCATTTACAGGAAGAAAAACAGAGGAAAAAGAAGAAAGAAACCAGGAGTCAGCGATAACAACAGAAGGTTAACAACTTGGAGGGCAGGGGGAAGGAGGTTAGACCGACGGATCGACCTTCGGAGGGAGGGGGAGACAAAGGAGAGGGGGTGTAAGTTCTCAAGTAGCAGAAGAGAAAGGGGCGAATAAAAGAAGGAAAAAAAGGGTTTGTCCTATTAGTGCCTTGCTCTGCTTCAACAAAAGGAACACTGAAAAAAAACAAATGACCATGTGGCGCGGTAGGAAAAACAGATCCAGCACGCAGGGCCCCCGGAAAAGGAAAAAACGGTTTAAGAAAGGTACGATTTTAGACACGCAACCCCGGCCAGCCAAAAAAAAGTCAAAAAAAAAGAAAAAAAAGAGGGCACGTCGTGCCTACGTAATCGGAAAGGAAAACATTTCACGCCGTCACGGTAAAGTAAGGAAAAGGAAAAAAACGTAAAGGTTTAAAGAAAGGGAAAGTGTATCTACAAACAGGCTCACCCAGTGGGAGAATCCAGAATGTCAATCCCAAGAGACAATGAAGACAAGCAAGGCAGAAAAAAAGACTGTTCTTAAGACAGAAATGGGGGAGGGGGCCAGGTAAGGCAGCGAAGAAAAAAAAGAATGGGGCTCATAAGCGACCAAGGAAAACCCGGGAACGCACTCGGGGGTCGATGTTTGACAGAATACCGAGAAAGGGAAAGAAAAAAAAAATGGTGGGGGGGATGGAGGAGGAAAAAAACCCGGTATCAGAAAACAAAGGGCAAACCGCTGGATGTTGCAAAAAAACGCAGCGGAACCAACAAAGACAGGGGAACGTAGACCGGGTGAGGAAAAAGTAAAACTGACACAAGGAAGAACGTCCGTACTATCACCTCAGATTTGGGGAGAGCGGGGTAAAAATGGTTACAGTAAAAACCGTAGGGAGGGGGGGAATAAAGAAAATCTCGGAAAACAACTAAGAAAAAAAGAAATGGTTACCAGAATGACCTCTTTCGGACTCAGCGAAAAAGACTAAACGGAGAAAAACGGAAAAAAAAAAAAAAAAAGGGGACGCAAACGTGGGGGAGTAGGAAGCTACATCGAAAAGCAAGAAAAAGAATAGGCTACACCTGTGTACCAAATTTAAAACCAAATTGAAAAGAGAGGCTCCTTTAGAGGGGGGAAGAAAAGGGCCCAGGACCGGGGGGGGGGAACAAAAACAGGGGGAGTAAAAACTGGTTCCGGGGACTGGGGGTGGAAAAGCAGTAAATGAAACAGGGATTCAGGGTAAGTGTGGACCAATAGGAGAAAAAAAAAGAGACAGGGGACCATGGGAAAGCACCCCGGCCACAAATCTGAGAAACAGTAGGTGTAAAGTCGTGACGCAATAGCGTTGGCGAGGTGCAAAAAAGAAAAAAAAAGTTGGTCAATTCTTCCAGGCACGTCGCGGAACTCAACAGAGGGAATTTCCGGAAGGAGTGAACAAAGAAGGAACGAACTAACACTTGGGGAAAGGAGGTACGTCGTAAGGGCGCAGCAGGGTCCACCCGAGAACATTGAACAAATCATGGAAGGCCAGAAAAAACACCGCCAACGAGGGAGGCAACAGGAAAAAAAGGGGGAGGCTACAAAAGGAAAGGTTGGAAGAAAAATGAACCAACAGAAGAGAGAAGTAAAAAATCCACACATACATAAAATCGTAGTACAGCGCGCTCCAGAACAACGGTACCACGCTGAACACATCTACCAGCGTAGCCCCCGCGTGGCAACAAAAGAGGGGGGGGGATCCTTCCCTGTAGAGTCCAAAAACAGGCACACACAAAAAAAAAAAACGCAGGTAACTCTCTAAAAGGGAGTTAGAAAAGAAATCAGACCGACCCTCACAGACAAGGAAAAAATATAAGGCACCACAAGGATCGATAACATAAGAAAAAAGGACAAAACTGAGAGAAAGTCCACACCTGGAGGGGAAGACATATACATCATAACACATCAAGGAAGGAAAAAGGAGTAAAAAAACGGAGGCCGTCCTGGAAGCAGCAAGGTCACAATCCGTCAAAAAAAAAAAGACGGACCCAAAAAAAGGGAAAAGGAAAACAAGACTCCCCTCCCGACTTCCAACGTTGTGGGATGCCAGACCCCGAGCTTCGTCGAAAAAACCCATTCAAGAAGGAAAGTGGCACTAAGCAAAAGGAAAGAAGGGGGGGCCCTGTACCAGAAAAAAGCTAAAAAGGCCGGGAATGTGCCAGGAAGCCCCTTGCTCACCCTGGCCCCAAAAGGAAAAGAGTGAGGACTACGTAGTTCGAAAAGAATAAAAAAAGGTTTAGGGAACACTTCAAGGTCGTTTGAAACCCAGGAAATTCAGTCCTCAGGAAGGAGCGAAACAGAAGAAATCTTACTTGGCAAACACTCAAAAGTCGGGGAGGCCCAACCGTCATCAAATCGTCCACTTTCAGACAAGGGGGGGGGGGAGGGGGGGATTGGGTCAGTGTGGATGGAAAAGGGACTTTGAATTCAGGTTTTGGGGAGAGGCAGCGTGAGGGAACGAACAGAAAGACGAAAAACTATGGTTGCAACCCACAAGATTTTGGAAAAAGGGGGGGGGGCGGGGTATGTGACCAGGTAAAGGAAAAGAAAAAGAAGCTTCAACACTTCAGACCGTGAAAAGAAAAAGGAATGGACAAATGAAATGGTCCTGAAGTCATGGCAAAAAGGAAAAGGGGTCAACCATCTAGGAGGATCTGACCGCCAGAAGAGAAATAAAAAAGCCGAAAAGTTTAATATACCATTCAGGGACTCACGCTGCTCAGGAAAAAAACAGGGTACTTCCTTACAACCAAGGCATGAAAACACGTCAAACAGAAGGAAGGAAACAGAAAAAAAAAAAAGTTCGTGTGCCATTTAGAACTCAAACTTAACTGAACAGCAACACTGGCACGAACAGAAATAATTATACCCTCTTAAATGAAAAACTCCAAGAGGGCAGTCGAGCAGCCACAACAGCCCGTCCGAACACACCCTACCGGAAGAAAAGAGAAAGGTCCTCGTACCGGTTCTATTACGAAACGAAAAAAAAAAAAAACGGGGCGTCAGTTGACCAAGAGAACGAGGATGCGTGAAAACCAGTAACGGCCAGACTCGAAGACTCAAGGTGCCAGCCGGAAAAGGGGAACCAAGAGGGAAGAAAATTGGAGCAAGGGGAGATGCGCTGTAAAAAAAGGGGAAGTGAAAAGAAAAAAGTACACTCCACTTCAAAAACCCAGCCGACAACCCGAGGAGACGATGAAAGTCTCCCAGTCAGTGTGAAAAAATCCGGGGAGCGCAGTCGCGTACACGTTACTAAAGGGACTCGGGGAGGGAAAGACGAACAAGGAAAAGGGGAAAAGATCCTCACACAACGAACGCGAAATGGCTGCACAAAAAAAAAAAGCGAACGTCTCACGGGAGAGGGACAACAAAAAGAGAATCAGAAAGGGTCTTCTAACAGCGGCAGAAAGTTGAAGAGCAAACCAAAATGCGAAAAAAAATTCTCCGAAGGGGCGTATGAAGTGAGGATCGGAAAAAGGCCCTGTAAAAAGGGGAGTGGAATCGGCAAGACATAAGAAGCCAACATAAACCTAGGAAGAAGGAATAAGGGGGGAATGAAGGGAAAACCACAAAAACTCCATTCACTGGCACCAGTGGCGCTGAAGCCATCAAAAAAAGAAAAAAATGGGTTTACCTCTGGGGCAGCGGGGGGGGGGGATGGAGAAAGAAAAAAAGGGGTGAAGAAAAGGGCAAAAAAAGGGGGGGGGCGCGCACCGGGAAAGAAAAAATCCTTCCTTTTCAAAAGCACTACCTGGGAACAGTGTGGGGAAAAGCCCGAAAAACCCACTTTGGAGACCAGCCAATCATAAAAGAAATGCAAGGTCATCAAGAACGCGGAAAAGAGCGAAAAAAGAAAAAAAAACAAGGATCCCGTTACACACGGAACGAGGTGCCGCCAGGGCGGGCACAAAAGTCCGAGAGTCCCCCGTTATCCTTGCAAGCAGAAAATAGAAAAAAGGGGGGGAAGTTTTAGAGCAAGTAGTCAGTTCAAATTTTCGGAGAAAAAGGTTGGGGGGGAAAGGGACCCTCCCGGTGAGTAAAAAAAGGGGAGGGGGGGGAAGAAACCACCAGAAGGACTGTTGTTTCGGACAAATGTAACTCGCAGGGGAAAAAAGTCTAGGGAAAAAGACCAAGGGGTAAAAAAAAAAGGATGGCAAAGGTCAAGCGACCGAAGACCGACTAAGCCAAGATCCTCCTGGACCAGTCAAAAAGAAACACTCCCGAACTACCGAGGGGAGAGTAGGGGAAGGGGCCAGTGTCATCAAGAGGGTTTAAAAAGGAAAGAGGAAAAAAGGGGGTTGTCTGCGTTGTAAAGATTCGGAGAAAAACAGAGCAAAAAGAGCGAAAACAGCCCCGCATTAAGGGGGGAAAGGGAAAGCAGGAGGGCACAAATGTAAACCAAAAGAAATCACACATGTAAATACCAGCAGAAAAGCCAACAACCCACATCTACCCAAACCCACTGGCTAACGAACGCAAGGGGGGGGAACTGAACGCGAGACGCCAGCTGCTCGATCTTCCAAATGAGTGACTCACAAGACATCCTCAAAGGGGCGAGAAAAAAAAGGGACGCCCGAGACTGTTGTAATGGAAACCAAGCCAACTTGTGGGGATACACAGAACGACAAGAACGACCATTTCAAAGGGACTCAATAGGATGCGGCCATCAAGTAAAATGCCGCTCTGGGGGTGAAAGGGTACCAGAAACTAAGGGTTGGAAAGATATCCAAATCCAAAAAATGGTAAACCTGAGGGGGGGAAGTGTTTGTGACCGGGGAGCCTCCCAAAAAAGGGGTAGAGGGGTCCAGATTTTGTGGGCGGAGGGGGACCGACGTGGTGAAAAAAAAATTAAACATAGCCAAACTGGGCAATCGAGGCATTGAATGAAATGAAAAGGATTCGTTCCCAACGGTGAGGAAAAAATCCGAAACTGAACACCAATCCTTGGGGGGGGGGGGGAAAGGGAAAAAGGGGAAAAACTGGGGTGAGATAGGGGTCAAGAGACAAATAGGGCCGGTAGCGAATAGAGGGCTACTTACCCAGGAGAGAAGGAGACTTTAGGAAACAACAGAAAAGCGTGCAAGGGAGAGGCGGGTTTCAAGAAACGTTGGAAAAAAATTCCGAAAATTCGCATCATCAGCAGAAAACTGTCTCAATGAGAGGGGAGGAAGGGGGGAAGGGGAAACCATCCACCATGACGGCCTCACGGAGAGACACATGGACAGAGAAACGAGGGAAGAAAACGAAAGGTGTCCGCGGCTTATCGGGGGGAACTCACAAAATGTGGAGAGTGGAAAAAAAAGGGAGGGCTCTGAACGTTCCCTGCACCTGGAAAATTGCAAAGAGTGTGGGTTCGCCATAAAGTAGCCCTTCCCTGGAAATTAACGGGATTCCGAGGCTGGACGAGCCACGAATAGCAGAAAAATAAAAAAGCAGGTAAAAAGAAAAAAGATACACAAAAGAACTAAAAAGGGGCAAAGAAGACTACTTAAGGGAACCCATTACAGTCGGGAAAGAAACATCGAATGACAGGGGAAAATCAGACGGTTGGACAGGGGTATCACGCTTCAAAAAAATTACGGGCACAACCCGGAAAACCAAGCCTGTGTTTGAATGTACTCGAGGGGCTGGCACAACAACGGGGAAAACACACGGAGAACAAAGAAAAAACACGGTAATGACCGGGAAGAACTTCAAGGGGGGAAGGAGAGAAGGACATGAGGTTTTCGGGTAGGAAAAAAAAGGGGAAGAGAAACAAGGGTTGAACAGGGGGGGAAAAAAAAAACGGTCTGAGAGGAAGCTGCCTACCTGAGAACAACAAGGCCCAGGAAAAACGGGAAGGGGGGCGGACCTGTGGAATCGAAGGAAACCGCAACTTGAGAAGGAAGGGGGGGCGCACCCCTCTAGCCCTGAAAAAAAAAACGTTGGTTGACAAGAAAGGGAATTCTCAAACGGTTCTAACGAAAGTAACCAAAGTGACAGGGAACAGCGCCGGGGAGTTCAGACGGTGGGGAAGAGACAACCGAAAAAAAAAAAAAAAAAAGGGACCAAAGGGAGGGGGGAGGGGACAGCCTTGCAGTTTTGCTAAACCAACCCCTACGGAGACAGAGGGGCACATCCCTACCTTTGGTATGAAAGAATAAAGGGGGGGAATACAAATAAACCGATCAGGGGACTCCTTCACAACATCGAACGATGTCTGAGTAAGGGCTGGTTTTGAAGAGGGTCTAGCGAGATGAAAAGCAAAAAGAAGGGACTTACTGAGGAATCGAAAAAAAACTCGGAAAACCCCTTTCATGGATTCACGAAAGGGGTTCTTGGGAATGAGTTAGAACAAAAACAGATGCCCTGGGGTGAAAAAAAACGATTGACCTAGAGGAGGAAAAAAAAAGCAAGGACTTAGACAACAAGTACACTGTTCAAAAAAAAAAAAAGAAACGAAACGTAAGGGGGGTGGCAAAGAAGGAGCTCCTTGTTACGCGGTAATTGCCATAAAGAAGACTAAAAAAAAAGCACGCCGAGAAGATAAAAAGCCGGGACGGGGGGGGAAGGGGGGGAAGGGGAACGGGTTTTGCTCCGAGAACAACCTGGAGAAGAAAGGGGAAAAACAGTGGAAGACCAGGGCGTGACACTGGGGGGGGCGACAGAAAAAAAACCACCACTGGTCGGTGCGGGAAAGTTTTTGGTGACCGGATGAGAAAGAAAAAAAGAAAGAGGAAAAAGGGGGGGTGTCAAAAGGGAGAAAGAACGACTCGAAACTACTGACGAAAAAACCGACACGAAAAAAAAACGGAAGAAGAAACCACAGTAACCACGGTAGTCCAAAAGAGAGAAAAACAAACACTGTACGGAGGAAACTTCTCGCACCTCGCGCCCAGACTCTGAAAAAAACGAAGGCCCGTGGTGGGGGGTCTCGGTGAAGCGTGGGAGATCGGGGACGATTATCCTAAAAAAGGGGGGGGAGGGGAAAGGCCATATGAAAGACTTTAACGTTGGGTTCCAGTCAGCGGTGGAAAAAAAAAGAATCCGACTTACAAAAAGGGAAAGTGGGGTGCCTGTTAACAACCTTTGGGCGAAAAAAAAAGGGGTATTGCTTGGCAAGGGGGGACCAGGTGGGACCGGAATTGGCGGGGATTCCAGAGCAAAAAGGTTACCCCCATCGAAGAAAAGGGAAAAAGGAGTCCTAGAAGGGAGAAAAAGGACCCTTGGGAAAAGTACCTTCCTAATTCCGCAAAGAAGCCCGCAAGCCGAAGAAACTGAAAAAAAAAAGAAGGGTAACCGTTGCGGGGGAAAAGTAGCAGGGAGCGAGAGAACTAAGGAGAAGATCGAGGGAATGAAAGAAATCAAAAGTGGGCGTACACGCCTCAGAAGATACGTTTTGCGATCAGCGCTACGAAAACAACAGAGTCAAGGAAGGGTAAAACGCTCAACAAAGAGACCAAAAATAGGGTGGTACATCGCGAGGCCAAGGAAAGCCAAGCAGTGAGAAGGGAATTGTCTGCAAAAGAAGACACAAGGGGGCGCAATCGCACCACAAAAAAAGGGGGAACTAGAAAAAGCCTGACGAAGAATGCTCTGGGAAGGGACAAAGCTCAGGAACCGCCATATTTTTGAAAGTGAAAGGCCGGGCGCCGGCGGCCGGCTTTTGTGTGGGGGACACGAAAACCCGGGGAGGAAAAAAACTCACGAAGACGCTGGAGGGAAACAAAACGCATCGTCTGCTTGGGAAAAAAGCCAGGAGAAGTCGAGGCTGTAAGGGGAAAGAAAAAAACGTTGGGGGTGGGGTAGGCAGGAGTCAAAAACTGGCAAACTCATCCACCTGGAGGGGGAGGACATGGAAAGGGAAGGCTTGTTTTCATCATCGACACAGGACGCAAAAAAAAAAAACGGAGTAGGCAAAGAGATCTATGAAAACCTCCAAACCTCAACACGGTCACCAACGCCCAACGAAAAAAGGTGCGGAAAAAAAACTACCTTTGGAAAGTCAAAACAAAAGAAAAAAGATTACACCCAGGACGCCCACCTAGAAAGCTCGCGGAAATCCCTCAGCGACGATGAGATCCACCGTGGGGAAAGCAAAAAAAATCGTTTGACACAAAGGAAGACAAAAAAAAATGCCTCAAGATAAGAGGGCGGAAACAGACGAACCGAAGGGGGTCGACCACAAACTGAGCAGGGAAGACAACGCAAAAAAAACCGGAGACAGGCCCTTTTCAGGGAGGGGACCCGTTACAAAAGGGGGGCGCTTTCGGAGTAAAAGCCGCAGAGGAGTAAACAAAAGAAAAATGAGGAAAAAACGGGGAAAAAGGCGAATAAATCGCTATGAAAAACCTAACGTGGAAGATGAAGGGGACTAACCCATTGAATAGGGTGACAGGCCACTTTTGTTGTCAAAAAGAAAAAGAGGGGAGAGAAAAATACGAGCGAGCAAAGGGTACACAAACAAAACGAAAAAGCCAAAAAAAAAAAAAAAGTCGAATTATTGTCCAACAAGAAAAGGATCAGCAGTAAGTGGAAAAAGAAACACCTCAAGCACGACCCTGCTTAAGGGAATGTAAAAACATAAAGGAAAAAAAGAACAAGTGTACTACGTGTCAATGGAAGCCTCGAAAAAGAGGGGTCCATGGGAATGCCCTCCAATTTACGTCCAACATCACTGCAACGATCAACAAAAGGAAAAAATGAAAAAGAATACGCTCACACTTTAAAAAAAACTGAAAAAAAAAGAAAGGGGGGGGGGGGGGGGGGGGTGGAAAAAAAGGACTTCTGGCAGGGTGAAGAAAACCCCAGAAAAAAAAAAAAAAATTTACGAGAAGAAAGAACCAAACCACAGGCAAGGGAAACACCCCCACCGTCTCAACATAAACAAGAAGGCCCGGTCACTACAACCGGCCGCAGGTGAAAAAGTCTTGGCAGGTCCCAGGAGCTAACGGGCTCGGGTGTGAAAAGCTGCAAAGGGGAAAAAAATTAGGGTCGTGTGTCGTGGGGTAAAGTGAGAAGGAGCGGAAGAGGAAAAGAGGTACAGTAAGAAAGGGCCAGTTACACTCAAGGCAAACATGAACACACACTGCAAAGAAAAGCGTCAAACACCTCCAGCACGAAGGGGGGTTCGTGACAAGGGGGAAAAAGCTGAAACCGCGTTAACAGTTTCTAGAAAAAAAAAAGAAAAAAACAAACAGCAAAGGGACCGGAGCTATGCCTAACGGAAGCGGAAAAAAAGAAATGCCATTACAGGAAACTCCAGCATCCTGGAAAAAACACAAGACAAGACCAGCCACACGAAACAACACAAAAAACAAACAAAACCCACGCTACTACTTTGCCCTGCTGTCTGAACAAACCGGACGTATTTTGGAGACGCAAGATAAAAGGAAGAAAGACGACACAGGGGGGTCTCAAAGAAAAGGGGAAAGAGGCGGGGACCCCAAAGCACAAAAAAGCCGGAGATCGCTCCGCACCCAGATCCACCCAAAACTGTTCATAGAAACAGCGAAGAAACCAGCTCCTCACGTCGGAGAGGACGAGAAAGGAAAAAAAAGAAAAATGGACAAGCTCAAAACAGAGAGTGAAAAAGAAACGTCACCCATTCGTACTAAGGGGGGGAGAAAAGAGGCCTCTCCTGGGGAAGTACGGTGACAGCAAAGGATCCCTGGACAAACAAACCACGAAAGCAGGTAGTCAAACCTGGAAAAAGGAAAACGAAAAAAAAAAAAAAGGGCAAAATGTCGCTAGAACGTTTCAGGAGAAAAAAGAGGACAGAAAAAAGGGGCGCCGAAAAAGTCCGATCTAAGAATTTCAAAGTGGAGACCGTCGCGAGATTCACTAAGAAAAAAACCGCCGAGGGGGGGGAGACAGGAAATAAGATATGGAAAGAAAAATCACGCACACGAAGGGAAAGAAGAACCTCTAGTGGAAGAGTATGAAGCGGAACCCCACCACCAAAAAAAAACAGAAAAAACAAAAAAAAACGAAAACTCTCTCCTTCCTTGGAAAGGAGAAAAGAAACAAGTGCGGGTTACGAATTTGCCGTGTAAAGGTCAGGGCCAGGCTTTGGTCGTCCATTTGTGTACTTCAAAAAACCAGGCAGAAAGGGTGCAGCAGTGCCCAGTACTGGAGATAAAAGTCGGCGAAAGGGGCCGGATGGGGCGCCCGCGCTGGGAAAAAATCGATCATACACCGAAACCCAAGCCAGCGCCCCGCATCTGCCTCCGCAAGGAAGTAGGGACAGGGAGCCTTTGAGAGGGCGAAAGGGAAGAAAAGAAGACGTAACAGCGTGAGGCGTCCCCCAGAGGAAGACGAGAATGGAGAGAAAAAAAAAAAAAAGGAAGAAGGAAATCCCTACAACAACTCATAGCAGGCCAGGGGGCAAGTGTAAAGGAGAAAAAAAGGGTTGACCCGAACCTCTCCTTGGGGAAAAGGGGGAATCTCCAACAAGGCAGACAGGGAACAAGGAAAAAAGACGTTGTCATCCGAGAAACAAGTACTGAACCCGCCATGTGAGTGAAATGCCCAGTCAACCTTCCCAACGAAAAGCCGACAACGCGAGCGACTGGAGGGGGGAAAAAAGAGGAAAAACCAGCTGCTCCCAAATCGGGGACAGGAAAAAAGACAGGTAGAGCTCAATGGTCAAATAGACAAAGGGAACAGCCATCCCAATACGAGATACTCTGGTCCAAAAGGAGAAAGAAAAAAAAAGGGCCGAGGCGCTTAAACACGAAAGGAGGCCGAGAAAAAGACAAAAAAAAAAAGAAGGTCGCACTACAGCAGAAAGGGTTACGTCGGAAGGGGCAAAAGGAAGACCTGCCAAAACTACGTTCCTTCCCGGAAGCCAATCAGCGCTAACCATCGCGTGAACAAAAAAAAGCCACCCCCCCTTAGGCCAGGCGGAAAGGACTGCACACAAGAAAAAGAAGTAGAACTTTGTATTTAGAGCACGTAACAAAGGAAAAAGAGGAAAACCAGGCAGGTGAAGAAGGCGGCACTCCATCAACCAGAACCACAGGTTCCAATGGGAATCGAGACGTCTTGGGAAAAAAGGACCAAAACAAAGAAAGGGGGAAGAAAAGACAGGAGAAAACAGTGTCGGGAGTGAAAAGACAAAAGGAAGAGGACGGGGCCAGGTATAAAAAAAAGTGAAAAGACTCCCCGCCCGTAAAATGCGCGCCGCGTGGGCCGACCCAAAAAAAGAATTGCCGAGCAAGGGGGGGGGGGAGGAGAAGAAAGTTCTTGTAGCGGTGTGGGAGGAATGACGACAGCAAACAGGAAAAGAAAAAAAAAAAACCTGAGGGGCTTTATGCCACCTACAAGGGGAAAAAGGTGGTCATATTCCAGATGAGGGAAAGAAGGAAAAAAAAAAAGGCTTCAAGTTAAACGATTGAAAGGGGGAAACGGGACAGGGCAACAGCCGTGTAGGAACGATAGTCAAAAAAAAGGAAAAAGGAATTATCAGGAAAGACGTAGGGGGGAGATCGTGTCACAGCAGGGAGACAAAAGAAGGAAAAAAAAAACCGTGCCCAAACGGCATGATTCAGACAAGGCGCCGGGAACAGGGTAAAAAGGGGTAACTTCCACTTATGGGGACCAAAACAAAAGAGAACTCAAGGATCAAGGAAAGTAAAATAGAGGGAGAAAAAAAGGTACCAAGACCTGAAGAAGAGGGAAAGGAAAACCCTTCTGCAATCGCCGGAATCTCAGGGAAAAAACTAGCAAAAACAAAAAAAGAAAAGTAAGGCGAATATTGGAAAGTCACTAACGAGGAAAGGAAGGCAAGGTCCTCCAATAAGGAGTTATCAGTGGGGGGAAATGAAACGGCACCGACTACGGGGGAGGAGGGGAAAAAAACCAAAGGAAGTCAAACTTTTGACACGTACCGGGCAAAAAAAAAAATTAAAGACTGACGTAAGAAAGAAAAACACAGAAA
>Ga0179593_1675927_pt1 | contig 12916 bp, 18 predicted proteins | sample CZODoug2_1_08_16_FD_185931 | JGI IMG/M metagenome (GOLD analysis project Ga0179593, IMG submission 185931) | Vadose zone soil fungal communities from Angelo Coast Range Reserve, California, USA - CZODoug2_1_08_16fungal (PacBio error correction) | ecosystem: Environmental > Terrestrial > Soil >...
AACGGTATCGAAGAAGGAAAAAGATTGCTGGTGCGGCTTGCAGGAAAAGGCTACAGTCGATTACAGAGGAGCCAAAGGTTTATGGGGAAGGAAAAACACGTTTACGATTGGGGTAGGGGGGGAACTTTAACAAAGCCGCCGGGGAAGTGAAGATCAACAAAAAAACGAGGTTGGTGTTGGAAGAGCCGACCCTACGGGTTGTGGGGCACCCGAAGGGGGGGGAATTTCCTAAATAAGAGATTGATATGAGCACAAGGATATTGAGGGGAAAAACATCGTGGGAAATACGGAACCAGAATCACCCCTATAAGTCAACCGTTGTGAGGGGAAGAGGGCTATTAGGTTTCCAAAAGGGACTTTGCTCCCAGCACGATGTCGGTGAACAACGAAAGGGGGGAGGGCAAACTACCTGCTGGTTTGGGGAAAAAACCACACCACGAAAAATCGAAAAGGGTCGTTAGAAGGGTGCTGGGGGGGACCTTTGGGTATCAGGCGGACGATCGCCCCAGGGAGGAAGAGAAAACATTCTTCGACCTCGCGACCCCCCAGAATAATTGTTTGGGGGTACACGATGCGTAACCGGAGGAAGACGACTCATTGCCATGAAACAACACGGGGTTGGTTTTTGGGTCTTTTTCCGAGGGCCCGACAATTCAAGGTTGACCCGATTTGTGAATGTCCAGGGCCCAGAACCCAAACCAAAAAGAACCTGGGACGAGACAAAAAAAGAACAATCCAATGTTGCTGGGGGGGAAGTGGTTGTTGGCGGGGGCCCACCAGTGCCGCCATGAGCAGGAAAAGGGATGGTGATCGAACAACCAAAAAAAAAAAAGGTGACCACTCCCGGGAAGGCAGCGTCCAGCGCGTCTGGCGCTGAAAAAGGGTATTCAGATCAAAAGTAATTGTGGGGAGAATGTGTGGTGGAGCGAACCGGGGAATGAACAAAGAAAGGTATTATCGGGGGGAGTTGGAAAAAGGGGAACTTCTGACTCTTGTACCGTCACCGTTTGAAGTGCTACTTAAGGGGGAGAGGTGGGTGGGGGTTAAAAGAAGGAATTTATCTTCAGAGGGGGAAAAACGGCAAGAGTTTTAAAATCAGAAGGGGGGGAATAAGGTGGGAAGCGAAAGGTTTGTTTCGGATCAGTCTGATAGCCTCCCACAGGGTCCGGCACCAAAAACGGCCGGTGGGGCGAAGGCAAAACTGTGTCGTTGGGGGGGAGGGGCAATGATTAGGGAAAAGGGGTTTAAAAAACCCCCCCCCCGCCGGGGGATCGTTGAAGGGCAACAAAGTCTCTTTTGCGTGGGGGGGGGGGCTGAGTCCGTTGGGGCGCGTAACGACAATCGAAAAAAAAAAAAAAAAAAGGGTAGGAAGGCGACGAAAGAAGCCATTCGGGCCGCGTCTAACCAAAGTTAAGAGAACAAGATAGTTCGCCTGGGGGGGGGTGCCCATTGAGAAAAAAGAGGGGGGACTGGCCTTGACAAGGCCCCCATCTACCAAGCAGGGGACCAAACCCTCTCCATCACAACCTCGAACCATCAGTCGAGGGGGCAACACCCAACGCAAGGGTGAGAAGGGGGAGGAGGGAAAAAATCGCGACAACAGGGCTGGGGAAAAACGTTACCCTCTGAAGGGGGGAGGGCGAAAGGGGGGGGAAAAAATGTTTTTAGTCGGTGGGGGATTTGGAGCGAAGGAGTGAGGGGGTGCTTCAAAGCAACACAACGAGAAAGAAACTTCGAGGCTTGCAGGGTCGTTTCTTTGGGGTAATGCCAATAAAAACACAATTGTGGAGTACAAGGGCAACACTGTTTAGGGGGAGCTCGGCGTTGACTTCACTCAAGTTGGACAGGGGAAAACTGATCGCAACTAGGATCCGAATCTCCTATTGGTCGTAAAAAATCGCCATTTACAAGCAGTCGATCTGGACCAGTTGTCAAATCAAACGGTCGACCGATATTGGGGGGGGGGAATGCATCGTGCCGAAAAGGGGGGAGGCTAACATCGTTGTGTGGATCCGGTCAAAAAGGTAATGGGCGGAAAAGGGCAATACGGCGCGCAAAAAGGAAAAAGGGCCATATGCGTTTTGGGAAAAAGGGGGAAAAACACCGAGCACGGAGGGGGGAGGGGGAGGATACGTTGATTCCGGCAAAACATCGAATAACGGTCCTAGTCAAGATAGGAGGAAAAGGGAATGCGGACGGCAAATCAGCAAAAGGGGGGTCTGCCAACAGGGGGAAAAACCCTAAATACGGAAAGGGAGCTTGCGTGAACCCGCTAGGAAGACGGGCTGGAGGGGGGGTACATTACGACGTCAATGGGAAGACAATCTAGGGGGGAAGGGTGCGTACGAAAGGGGGGGACCGTCCATAAATGTGCTCGTCATTAGTACAGGGGAAAGAAAACGCAGCAAAAAAAATTCTCGATGGAGGGGGGAAAAGCGCTCTCGGATCCAGAAAAACCCTCCAACACCAGAGACGTGCTGAGAAAAATGGTAACGAAAGGACGACATCTCAACAGGGGAGGTAAAAAAAAAGGTTCTGGCGCATCCGGTACTCGGGGCGGGGGTTTTAGCGGATGAAAAAGAAGAGGAAATGTAAACCACAATCGAGGTTAATTGCTGCGTGGGGGGGGGGGGGGGGGGGCCGTCAAAAGTTCATTCCAGTGGAAGGGGGAAAAACATCGTCGAGTTCACAAAAAACAATTGCGGATCAAAGGGGGGTTGGAGGGAGTATTCCAAGAACCCGAGGGGGGGGGGTTTCAGCGGGGGGAATAACATTGACTATGTTTCTTTAAAGAAAAACCAAGATGCGGGCGGTTGGGGAACGCCGCCCGCCCAACCGGGGGAAAAAAAAGCTTTTCGCCTTTATCAGGGGGACACTCCGAACAAGGAAAAAAAAAACCGGGGGACGTCAGGCAACGCAACGCCTCAGCCAGGTGGCAGACGTCGTAGGAAACCGTCAAAGGAAATTTTTACGCACGAAGCCACGAAGGAGGGATCGCTGGAGAGCGAAATATTGCAACATCGAAAAGTGGAGAGGGAATATCGACGCTGGGGGTTTAGAGCACCAAAGTCGTGTCGGGAAGAAAACAAGAGGGATGTCCACAAGATAGTGGGGGAAAAAACGTGGCGCTGGGGAAGAAGGGGAACATCGCGAAACAGTGGACCTGTACCTCAAGTTTGGGGGGGGCATAACAAACGACCACCAACAGTCAAAAAGAAGGATTCCCCTGCCGACGGATTTGTTGACCGAAAAAAGACTGACTTGGGGGCTTCCAATCCACAAGCTCCACCTAAATAAGGTGGGGCACCACTCAACCAAAAGGGAAGGTGGCATATAGCGCGACTGGGAGACCAGAGTATGTGCAACAAGAGGACGAACAACTTGAAGGGGTGCACAAGAAAAAAAGATATCGCTGTTTGGGGAAGGGGTAGTTGGGTCGACTTGCCAGGATAAAGAAAACAATGCAAATCGGAGAGAAAAAATGTACACAAAAAAAAAAAGACTAACTACTGAAAAAGCTAAACGTCCAGTGAGGAACCGGCATAAAGGAGGGGGAGTACATTGGCCAAACCCAGGGTGAATAAAAAACACGTTCTACCGGAAAAGACTCATCAAAGGGGTTGGGAAATTGCGGTTCCAAGCCAGGCGGATCTGGGGTCAAAACGGGGAAACGAAATCAAACATCCCCGCCGAGGGGGGGAAACATAAAAGGAAAAACACTGCCAGAGGGGGGGGGGGGGGGGGGGTTGGACGAATCCATTAAGAAAAAAAACTTTTAGAAGCACACTAGACAGAAAAAGGTCCTGACTCAGGGAAGAAACGCGGGCGTTGGAAAGGAAGAAAGACATTCGAGTTGCCAAACCACAAAAAAGAATTATCAACTCAAACTTGAAGGGGGAACAGGGACGCCAGCCCCTCATTTGGCCAAAGGAAAGAAAGCATACATTTTTTGTCCCATTAAAAAGAACGCCCACCACATGACAAAAATACATGAGATAGACCACTTTCAAGCACCAAGAGCAAAAGGGGTACAGCTGCCAAATACGAGGAAAAAGGGGGGTTTCGTGCAACCAGCGAAGAAAAAATGCTCCATGAGCAATGGGGAAGGTCCGAACAAAGAACATGGGAAAAGGGTCTCAGAAAAAAGAAAGGGTGGCTTGGGGGGGAGGGACAAAGCCGGAAAGACAGAAGACAAATCGGGGGAGCCTGCACGTACTTGGGGGGGAGGGCAAATGAGTAAAGAAGACCGTACACGCATCTTTAAAAAAGATGGTCACCCCCGAGGCAGAAAGGTTGTCATTTCAGCGTGCGAGTCAAAGAAAAAAAAAAAAAAAAAAGCATACTGCAAAAACACTTCAAAAAAAAAAAAGACTTCGTTTCGAAAAAGGTGGCGGGTGTGGGTGGGGGGGGGGGACCAGAGAAAAGGTTGGGAAAAAATCCATGAAATTGTTTTAAAAAAAGAAGGGAGAAATTTTTGTCGAGAAGCGGAAACACAACGGGGGGGCGGCGGAAAGGATTAATCGCCGGCGTTTTGGAGTTCACTATCCTTGTTTGAAAAAAGACATATCAATCCTCACTTTCGGGGGGGGTGGAAATTCAAAGGGGTGGTCATGGGGAGAAAACGGGGGAGGTCCGCAAAAGAAAAAAAATAAACCCGCAAGGGGGTCTTGAGGAAAAAAATATTACCAAACATCGCAGGGAGTGTTTCAACCGTATAAAATGACAAAAAAAAAACACTGGGGGGAAAAGAAAGGATTCTCAATCTACATCGAAAAAGGGGGAGAGTTCTTCAATACGAATCGAGAAAAAGACATCCATCAAACCGGCGGAGTGTGAAAAAGAAATGCTCAACAGGGGGGGAGAAAATTGGGAGGAAAGGGGCAAACTACAAACATTGAAGAATCCAGTCTGGGGGGGCGATAACGAACGGAAAAGGACAAGAAAGAAAGGGGGGAAAAGGCAACCGCAACGCTTTTGGAAACACTTCACCTACCTTGATGGGAAAGAACGAAATGAGACGAAAGGCCTTCATCAATCTATACAACCAAAGCTTCAGTAGAATAGGTGGCAGAAGGCATAACGGTCGGTGGGGGTGTGTGAACACAGAACAAGCGTCGAGAAGGACGAAACAAAAAAAACTCAGTTTAGCAAGGGAAAAACGCAAGAACACTGTTCGTTAAAAAAATGCGCGAAGCGTAGGTCTTCCTGAAAAAAAGGGGTGTCGTAAAGGGAGAAAAATGCCCGAGAAGGGAGAGACTAATGAATATAACAAAAGCAAATTGAATTCTGGCATATATGATGATGAGCCCTCGGGGGGTTTGAAAACGAAAGGGGGATTGGGGGGGTCCATAACCTACCAGAGGGGGACTAGGAACAACGCTTATGGAGTCATTCAATGGAGTATCGTTGAAACTTTTACAAAGGGTCTTTACAAGGGGGAAACAAAAAGTTTTGATGGTGCTGGGGGGAGGACGATAGACTCACTACATGGTCGTGTGTGGGAAAGAACCAGGACGTATATTTTGGAATTAGGCCTAACGATACCAGGGATGGATACTGAGCATCAGTGATAGGACACGAAACGCGTCGAAAAAAAACGGATTCGGAAAAGCGGAGTCACGGGGGGTTTACAAAAGCCCAAGGGACTAGGGGGAAGAAAGGACCAAAAAAGGGCAAAATGCAACTTTCTTTCGAAAATCGGTGTAATTCTGGGGGTAAAAAAAAGAGGGGCGGTATACCTTCAGACGGGGAGGGGGGTGAAACCACCCGGTGACTAACGCGCATTCCGAAGAACTTGGGGGGACGCAGTGGTCATGAAAAGGGGAACCGTGGGGTATAGAACGGCGAAAAAAATATCTTGACAGAAATGGGGAAGCAAACACATACACCATAATTCACAAAGGGATCCATAATTGTTGTATGGGTAGAATGGGCAAATGTATCGACTCTTCCTTCGCAGGGAAACCAGGTTAGGGGGCCAGAAGAAAAAAAGTACCCGATTTGTCGACACTTCGCGATCCAGGGGCATCTCAGACGGAAAGGGGAAAAAAAAAATAGAATCAGTTACTAAAAGCATAAAAATCAATGTGGTCGAATTGTGGGAGAGCGGGTCGAAAAAAAGTCGAATAAAAAATCGAGTCATATGCTGGTGAGGAAAAAAAACCAAGAGAGGGCACAAAACCCGCCTATTGAGCGGGGAATAATCGCAAATACTTAGATCCGCATAGAGGGGGGGTGGTTTTTGGGGGACATTCACGTTGAAAAAGGGAGGGGGACTCGTGTCTCTAATTTGATGAATAAGGGGGGGTGGATTAGAAAAAAAAATAAATAGGGAAATGACAAAGAAAAAAGGGGGAATCGCTTGATTTTTCATTTTAATATCAGAAGAGACGGCTCGGCGCTAACCACGCATCCGATCGGGTCCGATGTCCAAAAAACATCATAGTTGGGGAGGCTCCTCCCTGTCGCACGCGCAAGTATGAACGTGAGAGAGCATGATTCGGAAGGAAAGGAAAAGAAAGGGGGGGAAACTGACCCGAAGTGTTAAAGCAACGTCAGAAATGACGAAAGAGAGTGCGAAATGGGGGGAAAGAAAAATCGCTAAACGTCAAAAAAAAAATATTCCGCCGTGGGCGAGGAGGCAGGGGGGGCAGGGGGGGGGTACATCTTGGCGTGTGAAGGGGAAAAAACCCTCTGAAGGATGAAAGAAAAAATTCGGGGGGAACTCTGGGGGGGGGCATGATCATGGGGCGGCTTTAGAATAGGGGAGGAAAAAAGGGGGTCCCCGCACAATACGCCAAATAACTCGAGCGAACAGGTTTCCATTCAAAGAAGATTCCGGAATAAACATGTCTGGGAGGGAAACAAAGCACGAAATTTTCAAAAGGAGAAGACCAGCAACCCGAGCCTGACCTATCTCTCTATAATTGAAACATACAATATCGCTATCTAGGGGACACAACCAAGCAAGATTGGAGGAATTGGCTTATAAGGCTACAGAGGGGGGGAATACCTCGAGATTCTAATCGAAAAACTCCTGCTCGTCGGAAAGGATGAGTGGAACTGGGGGTCCAGCAGGCGACGTACTTCACCCTGCAGGGGGTCGAGCAAACCAGAATCGACGAAAGACCGTACCCTAGGGAGTAAAGGGGTCCGTACGCTCTGCTACAACAAAGCAACAAGGCTTAAAAAACCTACGGGGGTTGAAAGAGGCGACCAACAATCGCGGACAGGGGGCTCTTGAGACGGTCAACGAATGGACCTTGGTCCAAAAAGTCTGCAAAGGAAAGAAAACGCTCAACGCCAGTCGACTGGGTTCGAAAAAGAGGCAGGCAAACATAACGTTAGACAAAAGGCACTTCTCATCAAAAGAGAGAGCCTGGGGGCGACATGCGAAAGAAAAAATTCACGGAGCTGGAATTAGGGGGTCTTCTTTCAAAGGGAAAGAAATGGGACGGGTATTAAAGAAAAAAAGCAAAGGGACAAAAATGAAAAGAGAATGAGTACTGAGAAAGGGGCGGGGGGAAGAAGGGGAAATGCAACACGGGGTAGGAACACGAATAAATCTTCACACAGAAGGACAGTACTCCGGATAATTGTTATGGAAGCTCTGGTGGGGGGGGGGAAAAAACCCAAGACAGACATCCGATGCCAGAAGATCCTCAAATCAGGGGGGGGGGCGGATCGAAAGAAGTGAGGTAATGCAATGCGGGAAAAAGTAGGGGACGAACTCAAGGACGCTGAAAAGGACTTGGAATAAGTACGGCTAGTGATCTTGCAAAGGAAGGGGGGGGGGGGGGAGTGAACTTCGACTGATTTTAAGGGGGAAAAAATACAATGGAAAAAAAAAGGGGGGGCACAAAAAGTGAGAGAAAAAAAACACGTCAATAAATTCGAGAGTGGTTAAAAACGGGTGCGTTTAAGAGAATAATCCACAGCATATACAAGCAACATCAAAGGGGGTTTAAAAAAGAGAAAACAACAACCACACAGGGGGGGGAGGAAAAAAAAGATACCAAAATTATGAACGGGGAAAAAGGACGGTGAAACGTAGGTCATTTTTGGGGGGGTGGAGAAAGAGGGGGCAATGAATGAAAAGGGGAATATGCTGCTGTTGGAGAAACAGGGGACAACTCAAGATTCGGCTCACCTTAATTGGAGGGGAAGTTCAACAGACCGGGGAAACGTTTCAATTCGACCGAGGGGAGGGAGGGATATCAAAGGGGTTTCACGGGGAGGAAAAAGAGGAACATTTCACTATTGGGGGGCTCCCTGATCCCACCCACAAAAGGGAAAAATGCAGCATAAAAAGAAGACTAGGTCGGCCTATAGGTGGGAGGGAGGGGGGGGGGGTGCGTGTCAAGCCGAAAGACGGAAAAAAAACGTTGTCAAAGGGGCGGAAAACAGCAATCGGCGGGTGCGGACGAATAGAAGGAACAGATCTGAAAAACCTAAAAAAGATCATCATTTTTCGGGGAAAAAAAAGGGTAAGGGCAAGAAAAAATTCCCTGAGGGGACAGAGGGGACACAGCGCTCGAACCAAGTGGGAAATGAAAGTCCGATCGAACGGGGGGGGGGGGGGGTTCCGACATAAGGAAATAGCGCGTCAGGGTCTCCGTCACAATAAGACAAAGTGAAAGTTGGGGAAAGAAGGGAAAAAAAACAACTCGCTTAAAAAAAGGTGCCCTATGTACTAAAGAGGGGGGGACTGGGGGGGGGGGCTTAAGGCGGCAGGGACCAAAAAGAAAGCTCCTGCGACGACTTAAAAAGGGGGGGGGGGGGGAAAACCCGAAAAAAAGGTTCGGGTAAAAAAAAGACTCCAAAAAGAAAAGCAGGGACCACTCGCACAACTTCTCCGGAGAAAAGAGAAAGGAAGACACGAAGAGGCCAGAAAGCAGAAGCAATTCGCATCCCAACTTGGAGGGAACATTAAGCTTGAAAAGGTTTGGGGGGGGGGGCGTCAAGCAGTTGGGGGAGAGGGCTTAGCATGGAAGAAAGACAAAAAAAAAAAAGCACAAAAGCTCGCGGTGGGGACTGCAGAGACAAAGTACCCGAAAACATAAATGGAAATACGAAAAATGCATGAGAAAGGAGGCTGTCAATGGGAAAGGGGGGAAGAGGGCAACGATATGCCGGAAAAGCGACCTCAAAGATCAGCCCCAAAAGGATTTGTGTGTGTCCACAATTTGCAAAAGGGAGGACGGCCGTCTTTTTATAACAAGAAGAAAAAGCAGCGCCCACGCAAGTTGCTAAAAAAAAAAGGGGGACGAAGTTTGGGGAAGTGGGGAAAAAATGGGGAAAACCACAGGGTCAAAGGAACGTTCGACCAGGTAAAAAAAAAAAAATCGCGGAAGTATCCATAAGAAAAAAAGGGAGAATTTTTTGCAAAAAAAAAAAAACAGCAGGCATAATGTAGGGAAAGAAATAGAGAAGTTACGCGAATCGAATAGGGCAAATCAAGGACAGACGCCCATACATGGGAACACGGACTAAAAAAAAAAAAAAAAAAGCATAATGACACAAACACAAATACGGGGATCGTGAGGATGGAAATGAAGCAATGGTGTGCACAGGTGGCACTCTCAAAACCGTGGGGGAGGGGGAAGCGGTGGGGCGTCACAGTCACTCCCGGGGGGGGGGGGAGACACGTCGCCAAGCGTGGGGGGCTCAACAGGGAAAGGTGGCTGGCAACACTAAGACAGAAAAAAAGTGCCACTCATGATACCCGGGAGTGTCCTGCCACACGAAACAATGTCTTGGACAGTTTCGGGACAAGACAGAACAGAGACCCGGGGCATTGAAGAGTGTAGGCAAACAACTAGCACAACAACAAACCCTAAAAAATTTAAGCAAACATGCCGAAAAAAAAAAAAAACCCCACAAAAAAAACAAAACAACAACTGGCAATGAAAAAGAACCGGAAACAAAAAAAGAGTTCACCCCCAGAAATGCACGGAAGAATGTGTCGCTAGTCAAAAACCACGTCCAAATGAAAAAGAAGAACAAGAAGGCTGACACGTTCCCCCGAAAGAGAAGGTAAACATCGTGTTTCAAAGGGTGACACGCGGAAGGAGAAGAAAGGAAGACACACGTCCTGAATCGGATACGGCATAGTGATCGCCCCAGGTTCGAACTTCATATCAAAGAGAAAAATAATAAGACCTGAAGGAAGGAAAAAATGTCGGGGGAAAAGAGAAAAAAAAAAACCAGGAGGAGGAAAAAGCCCAACACCACAACAGCCGTTTGGTTGGATCGAGCCGGGAGGGGGAGTTTGTCAAAAAAAAAAAGAATCAATGCTCGGAAAAAAAAAAGACTTGATGAACAAGCCACAAGATAGGGGGAAAAAAAAACGAATCGATCCATGGAAAAAGAAAAGAAGAAACCGCGGGACCCGTTCAGCGAGAGAAGGGGGTCGCCTTCAGGAAAATGGGCGACAAACAGAAAGGAAGAAGGGGATGTGAGCGGATGAAGGGAAACCGGTTTTCTCCGCGGGCCCGCGAGTGAGGTCAACAAGTGTTAAAAGAAAAAAAAAATGTAGGCTTCGGAAACAGGGAAGAAACTAGGCTTAGAAAAACAAAAAAAACAAAAACCGTAGGAAAGAGGGAGGATTCAGTGGGAAAACGGTCGGACGTTTTGACCTCGAAAAGGGGCACTGAAAATTCCAAAAGGAGAGGAACCCGAAGTAAGACGCCACTAAGGGGGGAGGGGTCATGGTGGATTCCCGGTTGGCGAAAAAGGGAAAATGGCCATCTCTAAAAACAGCAGGAAAGGTGGTGTGCGCGTTAAAAGGCATCGTGCTCAGGGGGATCAGGGGAAAGGGGGGGGTGCTTGCGCACAACAGGGGAAAACAACCGTGGTCACGCGACCAATACGCACCATTTTTTGAAGCAAAGGTTCCAAGGGTTGGAAAAGAAAAAGCAAACGACACAGGTTGTTGGCTGGGGGACCGACCTCCGGGGTGGAAGCCTCACCTACAGGGGGAATGAGCAAGGATTGCAAGAATATGAAGTTCGAAAAAAAGGGAGGAACAAAACGAAAAGAACTTTTAAGGCCTTTTTTCACGAAAAGAGGTACTTTCTCAAAACAAAAAAAGGCACACGCATTGGGAAGGGGTTTGAATGTACTCCGCGTCTTGAAACCCCAAACTTCAAAGAGGGAAAAACGGGAGATGTGCAAAAGAGTGAACTGAATTTGTGGAAAGGGTTGAAGCCGCCTTGAAAGGGTAATACAAACATTGCTAGCATCCCAAGGGGGGCCATAATGGGGGGGGGGGGAAGTTTCCAAGGGAGGGGACGTTATCGAAGAGGCCCAATTGGGGAAGGGGGGGGGTTTTAGTGAACAACCAGCTGAACTGGGGGGGGGGGGGAAAAATCTTGAGGCGATAAACGAAAGAAAACAAAAATGATCCTGTGGCTGAACGACCAAACCAGGGGGGGTTCCCAAAGTTTTTGGGGGGGAAGCTACACCATGAGCAAGGGGCCGTCATTGCTTGGTAAAACAGGTACAGGACTTAGTAGAGTCCCCAATCGCCAGGGGGGGGCTTTGAACAAATGGGATGATCAATTTAAAAAGGGGGGGTTGTTAAAGTCGGACACGGGGGATCGGATGTGGGAATGTGAGGCCCTAGAATTCTTCCTGGCGAAAGGGGTAAACTTCACACAAGGGGCCTCTTAAAGGGAGGGTTTTGAAAAACTTAGCCGTGGAAAGTTGAAAAAGTTTATCAAACTCCTTTGTCGAAAAGGCAGAAGGGGGGGATCGAAGGACTAGGATTCAAAAGACCCGTGTCGAGGAAAATCCTTGGGTCCGGTTTTTGAAGGTAAAAGGGCGGCAAAAAGGGGAAGATGGCGTTAAAAAAAAGATCCTTTGCAGGGGGGGAGGATGTCAGGCGGTTAGATCGGGGGGGGGTGAGTTTCCCGCGGCGGGACCCTCACTGCATATCTGGGGGGGAAAAACCACTTGAAGTGTCAAGTGGGAGAAAGGGCATTGGAGAAAAAAGGAGTCTTCTTTGCCTGATGACCTTCAAGCAAAAAAACATCTGAAAAGGGGGGAAAAAACCCCTGAAAGATTCTCCGTCCGTCGTATTTCAACCCAAAGGTTTTTGTGAAGGGAGCAAAACACAAGTCGACGGCGAACTTCCACTCAACCACCTCAGTGGATGACCTGTTTGGGGGAAGGGAAAGCGGCCCTGAAAAAGGGATAAACCCTCGTCGGGTGAGGAAACCTAATCTCGTGAGGAGACTTTCTGAGAAAGGGGAATGTCGGGTCTTGTGAAGGTGCGGGGGGTTTTTGAGAGGGGTGCTCCGGGGAGGTCACCCTTCTGAGGACGAAATGGGGACCACTGAAGTGGTACCCGACCACCCGTCGATGGTCCGAAACTAAATGCGAAAAAAAAAGGAAAAGGAGAAAGCGCCTTCCGGGAGCATCACAGGAAACACAAAGTCGAAGAACTAATTCTAGCGACCGGGGGGGTGTGCTTTCTGAAAAGGAAAGTTCAGGTCAAGAACGGCCGCAGGCCAATGACCGTGGTTTTTTTTCCCGGGAAAAAAACCGTGAAAACACCCGAAACGGGATCCGTGTTGTGGGTGGCCGATAAAGTATAAGGAAGCATTCGCAACAAAAGGGTGGCACAAAAAGGGGCAATCGCCCTCCGGTTGTTGACATCCGGGGAAACAACAAAGACTAAAAAGCGTATTGGGAAAGGGAAGGAAACAACGCGGGGGGTGATTTTGTTACAGAGAAAAAAAAAAAGGTGATCGCCAAAATGTGAAATGTAGACGATGGTGGTTGGAACAGGAGAAAAAGAGGGGTTTGGAAAAAACGGCCAGGAAGTAAATTCTCGAGGTGGTTTTTTAAAGACAAAGAGAAAGAGCCAAAAACCAACGAAAAAGAATTTTCAAAAGAAAGGGGGATTGTAAAA
>Ga0179593_1732318_pt1 | contig 12916 bp, 14 predicted proteins | sample CZODoug2_1_08_16_FD_185931 | JGI IMG/M metagenome (GOLD analysis project Ga0179593, IMG submission 185931) | Vadose zone soil fungal communities from Angelo Coast Range Reserve, California, USA - CZODoug2_1_08_16fungal (PacBio error correction) | ecosystem: Environmental > Terrestrial > Soil >...
GTTCAAGTGGCAGAGTGCGCCCAGGTTTACGAAGGGGTCTCACGAACTGAAAGATTGGGGGGGGGCAACGCTCATCAAAGGGGGTTTGGGGGGTGACCCTTGGATATGCAGAGGGCAGTATATGCGGGATAGGCAGGGACTTCAACACCTGAAAGCGGGAGGAGCCCCTTTAAAACTTGACATGAATTTCGAAAGTTCTGGGGCCAACAAAGGTCCGTGTAGGATGGAAAGGTCTGGGGCCTTGGTGGTGGCCCAAGGAGGTCAGGAGTGTAGAAACCCAGGACGCCGACGCCAGACCCGTGAGCCGCCTACCGACTTGGAGGGGAATATTATTGGCAACGGGGGGCCGTCTTGGCCGGGTAATGCTGAGTCCGAACCTCGTGCCAAAAAACTTTTGTTCCTCAGTCGGCCCAACAGAAAGAACGACCGGAGGGGGGTCTGGCAGACAGCACAAAACCAGGACGAGGGGGTTTTCAGCGTAACATCAAACGTTGAACCATTGAAAAGTGCCTTCAGGAGAAGACACACAGCCGTACGAGAGGTCTACAGGCGACGGGTCTGATGAAAGTTGCTACAGGTCAAAAGGGTGAGCCGACCAATTCAAACCACTTTCAAAAAAGGGGAAGGGGGGGGGGCCTGACACAGGGCAAATGTCTAAAAAGGAACCGCCCAAAAGTCGTCTCTATGTCTGAGTTTCAACAATATCCAAAAAAAAAACATCCTCAAGAAGAAATGAGCTGCCAAACAATAAAGAGATCAGCGAAACAAAGAATGCTTCGAGGGATGTTTTCAATACACCAGAAGGGGAAATCTGGTGTTCATCCCGCTGCTGACAGAAAAATATTTCCGGGGGGGAACTAACAAAGGGGGGGGTACGGCGCAACGGTGAATGACAAAAAACAGTCTGAAAGATTACCTTACCCACATTGACATGGAAAAATATTGGAACGGGAGCCGGGGGAAAAAAAACCCTCTTGTCAAGAAGGCAGCAAAGAAGCACTTGCGGTCGGTCGAGAGGGGGTACGTCAACAGGGGGGGGGACCATCCAGCGCAGGTGAGAGAAAAGGAAGGAAACCCTAAGGGGGTATCCTCTAGGAGTAGGGGGACTTGGAGGACCTTTTCCAAAAAAAAAGAAGAAAATAACCGCCTCCTGGGAAAAATTCAAAAGAAACCACTAGGCCATCCACTGGAAAAGATGAACCACAGCCGGTCCAGGGATGCACAAAAGAAGAGGTCGGAGTGCGGGATCTTTTCCAACTTGCCGGTACGTGTAGGGCGGTAGTCCTCTAATCATGGTAAGAGTGGTTACTGTAGCAATACGCAAGAGGACCTTGTTGATGAAAAAAAAGAGGTCCAATCTGGAGGGTTATTTCTAGGGATGTGACTGAACAAAGTCGGATTCCTGCGGCAAGCGGTATTTGCTACGCCCGAACGGCATGTCAGACCCTGCCGGTATAGGAACCCCGCGAAGATGGATCGCCTCTACCCAGGGGGAGAAAAAAAAGATGATCTCAACCCGAACCAAGCCTTGAAATGAGGAGAGGGAAAAAAAAACAAGAGAGGTTGTCTACAGCCATGAACAACGGGGTCCAAAAAAAACAGGGAAAAAGACTCCGGCCGCCCCAAAAGCACGCTCCGGCGGGCCAGAAAAGGGAAACTTGAACTGCCGGCTTGGGAGATGACAAAATAAAAAACTGACCGGGGGAGTCTTCCTAAGGAAAGGGGGGTACTCGGGTGAAGAAGACCAAAAAACATGGCCCCAGGCGGAGCAGATAACCTCAAACTTTGACCTTAAAAGAGGAAAGGAAAAACACAGGTCAGGATTGAATCCCACCGTCAACGAGAGTGTCTTAAAGAGCAGGGGAGGCAGCGTGTAGTGCTTACAACCGCAGAGGTAAAAAAAGGCGGTTTAGTTCGCGGAAAAAAACGGAGTCCTTAAGAAAAAAACAAAAACAAAATCAGGCGGTGGGATACCAACGAGGGAAAGGGAGAGAAAAAACAGATAAACGCCATTCGACCCAAGGGAGGGGGGTGGGTCTAAGGCGAAGAAGACAGGCGAGACCCAATGAAAGAGGGCGCTCGCCAGGTCATGAAGAAAGGTTAAGAAACGAGAAAAGTTGTAAAGAGAACAGCCCCCAGGGAGGGCTCAAAAGGGAGACCGGCAAACGCGCTGCAGGAAAAAAAGGACTAAAGAACCAAAAGGTCCACCTCCTAAGTACAGGGGCACTGAGCGAGCACTTGGATTTGGCCCCTTGGTGCAAAGGGGGGCACCTCTCGCCTATAGGTCAAAAAAGAGGAAGGTGGAAAAAAGAAAAAAAACAAAACCTGGCAGACTCAAAACGCGGGCGTGGGAAAAAGGGGGGGCGCGAAAAATAAGGGGGACAAAATTTCCCTGAACGTAGCCCGACGCGAATGGGGAGTGGGGGAAGGGGGTCGGAGAAAAAATCTTGGAACATCGGCAAATCTCCCTGGTGCCGCAGGAAATCGGAGAGGGAAGAATTGGGGGAGGGGAGCGAAAGACACAATGTCTTAAAAGGATTGGGAAGACGGAAAGAAACCCTGGAGGCAGCATTGGAGTGGCGAGCACCCAAGGTTAAGAACCAAACCATGGTGACAGGGAACAAACGGGAAAAAAACGGGTGTGGGGGGCCACTACACGTGCTGGCACAAGAAAAGAAAAACAGGGGACACGCCAGAAGCAGGGCAAAACACCCATAGTCTGGGGGCTTCTAAAAAAAGGGTGAGGGAAGACGCTGCGGAATGAAAAAGGGCTTTTTGTTGGGTACCAGCCCGGAAATGGCTGAAGGGGGGGGCAAAGAGACCAGCAATCGCTAGAAAACAGCAACGGCCATCAGTTGGGGAAAAAAAAAGAGTCAAAAAGAAACGCAACAGGGGAAAAAACGGGTTACCTGGAGGGGAAGAAAGATCGCCAGATAGGGTAGAGCAGCCACCTTCGACCACCGGGTGAAAAAAGGAAAAAAGGAATGCTGAATTGCACCCCCATGCGACTTAAGGTGGGGGGGGGGAACCGACGATGGTAAAAACAAAACTTGTAAAAAAAAAAGCAAAGTTGTTTCACCGTTTGAAGAGTACAAATGGACGCTGATAGGAAGGGGGTCAAGGAGAAGTGAAACGAGCGTAAAACTGATCGTCGCGCAGAAAGTGGGACTGCCAAGAGAAAAAAAAGGCAAGAAGGATCTCGCGCAGACGCACTCAAAGAGGGGAAAGATCCTCGCATCAAAAGAATTCGAGTAAAATCTCTGGCTGGAAAAGAGGGTTTGGGAAAGAGGAAGGACAAGCCATTGACATGACGGAAGTGGGGAAGAATCTCGACCCCATAGCCGGGAAGGCAAGCTGCACCCACTTCTCAGTCGGGGAAAGGACGGGATCAGTAGTTTCAAAATTTTAAAAAAGAGAAGAAGTGCCCCGCCGGGGACTCAGGGGACGTATAACTCATATAGAAAAAAACATAACGAAAGCTTTGGGGCGACATCTTTCATACGGGGGACAAAGCTCGTCCAAGAGGAAGGAAGGGAAAGATTCGATTGGGGGAAAAAGTCAAAAGTGGATCGGGCCACACCACCCGAACACAAAAAAAAACCAAAGGTAGTAGAACACAATGGAGAAGTGCCTGAAAGACCCCAAGAACCTCATGGGGGGGTAAAAAAAGACTGGAATTTCCGAGGAGGAAGCAGAGAAAAAGACTGGCGGTTGGGAGAAAGTGTGAGAAGACCCCACGATGTCGACAATCAGTGGAAAGAAATGGTGCGCTATGATCGGGGGGGCAAAAGAGAAAAACGAGGCCGGAAAAAGATGATGGTATCAATGGGGTACTGAGATAACGTTACAAGCTCTGGACAGAAACGCACAAGGGGCTTCAGGGGGCAGAATAAAAGGACCCCAGCTGGGGGGGGAGAAGTGTTCCGTTTCAAAGGGGGAAACAATTAAGAAGGACAGGAAAGGGACGCTCGTACGGGAGAAAACAGAAAAAACACGAATATGACTTCGGGGGGGGAATGGGGGGCAAGGTGTAGGGGGTTGAGTTGGAGGACGGGTGAAGGATATGGGGCTGGGGGAGGTAGGAGGGTTGGAGCAAAAAATCAGAAGATGGACTTCCCTTGAAGGCTCCCACGTGCATGACTCTCTAGAAAGGAAATAAGAGGGAATGAGGATGGCGGCCATCCCTTCAGAGATGGGGTGCCATTCAGGCTAGGTGACTTCGGTCAAAATACAAGAGCCTCGAGGCGAGGGTTGGGGGTGGGGGGGTGAGGGGGCGGGGGTGTGGGTGAGGGGGGGGAGCTTTCCTTGAGATCGAGGCCTGCGGAAAGAGGAGGGGGAAGGTGAGGGTCCCGTGTGCTCGCTTTCACTTTTTTTTTGGAGTCAGGATTTTCCGTGTCAGATGATGGGGACAGGGGAAGCCAATTGGTTGCAACGGGAGCAGTGGTTTTTACAGAGACTGTGTGGGGGTAAAAAAAAGAAGGAGCCTCCTTTGTGGTCACCGTCTAATTATGGCGATTAATGGGGTCAAAAAAAATCCTCAACAACCGTGGCTATTTGACAGGTGGAAAAGGAAACTGGGGGGGAACAAACCGATGTAAAAGGGGGATTGTGATCATCGAGTGGGGAGGGGGGTGGGGAAACCAATCTAGGTGACCGCGTGAAATTGCACAAAAAGGCGGCTCATTCAAAGAAAGAGCATAAACAGCGGGTGAGCCGCCTCGAGGGTTGCGCTAAAAAGGGGGGGGTTGACGGCGCCCAATGCCTGAAAAAAAAATTCATCTAGGCAAAGCGGGGACGTTTTTTCAACACAAAGGGGGCCCAAACCATGTGGAAAAAGGTGGGGGGGAAAAAACATGCGGGAAGCCCAAGAACCTGACAAATGGGGGGGGGGTTCGGCGGGAAAGCAGTCTCACTTCCCTCAACACCGACACCAGATCGGACCAGCGTCAGCGGGGACTGTTCTAGGCCAAGGACTGGAGATTTGCGAAGGTGCCACTAGGGGGGGGAAAAATTAGCAGAACGGTCGAAACAGACCACGTCGGATTAAGGAAAGAGAACACAGAAGTGGAAACAAAAAAAAAAAAAAAAGAGACTCCGCACGAAAAGGGAGCTGCACAAAGGGCCTGTCCAAAAATCAGTAGAAAAAAGATCGACTAAACCGACACAGAACAAAAAGCAAGAAACGAAGCTCACTAGTCTCACGACGGGAAACCCATCGGAGCGGCCCGGGGGGGGACGGATGGGGAAGGGGATTGACTGTCCAGACGGGACCCGGTACGCCACCCATTTGGAGAAAAAAGAAAAACGAAGGTTGATGCACGGGGGGGGGGGGAAGGAAAAAGGCTGCTGGGGGCCCAAAGGAGGGAACATCCTAAGCGGACGACAGGGGGATCGCCTTACGGAAAGGAGACACCAGGGAGGGGAGGGAAACGTTACGGTCCAATCTCAGACCGTGGGGGGAGGCGATCGAAGCCAAGATGCGAATTCCTCAGAGGAAACAGGAAGGTGGGAAGAGGGGGGGGGGTGAAAGAGGAAAAAAGACAAAGCGAAAAAACCCTCCGCGGGGGTCTTAAACCCAAGAAGGACACACATTCCGGGGGAAAAGGCTTCAGAATTCCCAATTCCGGTCCATTTTTGTCAAAGGGTGCAAGAGTTCCGGACGAGGGGGGGGGGCCCCCGGGGAGGAGCGCGGTGTTTTCTAGGGGGGACAGGGAGCGTATCCAAAAAAAGGGACTGGTGGTATGGTGAAACTTTCACAAAAAAGACCAAGAAACCAAATTCCTGCATGGAGGACGAGACACTCAGTGAATAAAAAAAAAAGAAGGGGGGGTCAGATTTACCAAGGAAAAAAAAGGAAAAGAACGGGAGAAGGACGGTAGGGCAGTCTTTTATAGCTCCATAAGGTGGTCTCCTTCGGGAAAAAAATCAAATGCAGTGGACGGCGCCCATCCACGAAACGGGAAATCTCTAAAAACCGCGGAAAATAGATATAGCCACAGAAGGGGCCGAGGGAGCCCCAGTAAGGAGGGGGGTACCTCCTCAAGCAGAAGGTGAACGGTTCTCCTCGACAGAGGGAACGAAAGTGCCGCGGGGGAAAAAAGGGGGACTGCTCAAAAAAGGAATAAAAAAAAATCCTGATGGAGGCTTTGGCCAAAGCAAAATTGGGGCCAGAACCAAAAAACCACATCGTCAAAGTGCGGAAAAAAAAAAAAAAAGGACACCACGGGCAGGTCGGGAACGGCAAAGAAAAAAGGGAGAACCTGGACAAGCCAAAAACAAGGGGGAAGAATGGGGGGGGGCGTCAACAAAGGGGGATCTTTGGGCAGATGAAAAAAGCCCAGCAAGGCAGGTTCGCGCGGGGGATAGAGCCGAACATCTATTAATAAGTTGCCTCCAAAAAAGCAATCGGCGGGGGCGATCGCCTCGACGTGAAGGCCTTAACAAGGGGGGGGGGCGGCCGCACCAGTAGAGACCTAAGTATGCTGAGCAAGGGGGGCAAAAACATATTACCCTGGATTGGAAGGTTAAACAGACGAGAATTGCAAGAGGGAAAACGATACAAAAACGGGCTCGCGTGGACGACGCCGGAAAAATCGTAGGGCTAACATAGGTAAAGAAACCAGCTGCCGTGGGTTACGAGCGTACGAGAAGAGGGGGAAGAAAAGACGCGTGACTTTGGAAGTGACCTTTTTGGGGGCCAGAGAGGTCCAGATGCTGCAAAAAGTAGGGCCGACGAGGAACGGGTGGGGGAAATCAACCGCCGGAAGAGGGGAATTTTGGGGGCGCAAAAGTGAAAGGGGGAACGTAACAGGAAAAGGAAGGGGGGTGATGGGAAAAAGAATTTTTACCTGTACAATAAAGAAACGGTAGAAAAAAAAAGTAGGAGAAGACGGCTGGGGCTTATAGGGTCAACAAAAGAAAAAGAGTGACGACCGATAAACACTGACAGAGACAGCTAGGGGGGCATATCGACTGAGTAAAAACCAAGGTGGTTGGCCCCGAATGAGGAAAAGAAGCCAAAAAGGCCGGCTTGGAGGCACGAAAAAAAAAAAATGATGCCGCCAGCCCAGAAACGAAAGATCTCGGAACAGCAAAATCATCCAGGAAAAAGATCCTCCCGGCGCGATAGCGGTGTAATTGTGACATCAAGGGGACAAAAAAAAAAAGGGTACACACCATCCTCGCAAATAACAGCAAAAAGAACGCATCGTTTTCAGAACAGGCCGCAGGGAATCCATCAATCGCCAACGGGGGGGACAGGAGTTGTGAGAGAAAAAAAAAAAGAAGCAGAGTAGGTATCGGGCAAACAGCGGGGACCCCTGGGAAAACACAATCGGATGCGTTGCAAAAAGGCCGCTTTGATTCGGGGAAGAAAAGAGAAAAGGTACACCTGCCGCTCAAGACGTTCGAAAAAGGGTTGAACGGGGGCATAACGGAGCTGAAAGAGTCACCGAGCCGTACGAAGAGCAACGGCCGGAAGGCGGGGCACCATCACCCTCCTAGTGGGCGGCAGGCGCACCGCAAAAAGGGCTGTGGAGGAAGAGGCTCGAGGAAACTTCAGATCGGGCGGGGGGCAAGGATGTTCAGTGAGGGGTGGGGTATCCTGCGTGAGGAACCAAGGCGGACGGAAAAGGGGTTGTCAGGGAAGAGGTCCCAATAAGCCTGGGAAGGGAAGAAGGAAAAACCAGCAGCGTGCGGAGCGAAACGGGGGGTGAGGGGGGGGTCCGAGTCATCTCCAAAAGTTCCCCGCCGCCGGAGGGGGCAACAGTTATAGCGGACAGACCAAAAAGGCGTCGTGGTCGACACGTGACAAACTGCAAAGAAAAAAAAAGGTGCGCTCGGCGGCAGCAGAGTCGAAGAGATTGTACCAATAACCGGACGTGGATAGAAAGAGATCTTCTCTCAACAAAAACAAAGAATATAAAAGGTGTACGTCCGATCACCAAATTTTAAGAGGGGTTAAACGCGGTCAAGAACTTGAAGGGGGGGTGCCGCCGAGAAGCAGGGGGGACATGAATGTCCAGAATCTGGAGGGGGGGGGGGCCAAGATCGATGCATACGCTCAAAAAATAAAACGAACTTACTTGGCAGAAAAGGACTCGATATTAGAAAGGTACCCCCCCCCCAAGGGGGGGGGGGGGGTGTCCCAGCTTTGCCAAAGCGGGGCAGGTGGTTCATCGATGCAAAAAGGAAAGGATTGAGGGGGGTCTATAATCAGGGAAGTGGTGGGGAAAACCCCTTCAAGACACACAAAAAAAAGGGGTTACGCCGCCAGAAAACGAAATCAAACTCCGCACAAGACTGGGCAGAGGGGCGGGGGAAGGGCCCCGATTACGGGGGAGAGAAACTAACGATCATTCACCTTAAAGGGGGCCCACCCTGAGGGGAAGAACCCTGCGTCAAGATGAACAAAAGGAGATGGCGAAAACCACGTCTCTGCAGCTTCCCTAAGTCTAAAAAAGAAAAAGACGTGGAACAACTGTGGAGGAGGATCGATCAGAAAGGAGAAAGGCCTCTTGCCACGGTGATGGGCCACGTCACAACGTTCCGAGGACGGAAGGAAGCATAAAGAAGCATGGTGTCAAAGGACAGAAAATAAGATTTGGTGTGTGTAAAAAAAACCCCGTGGGGCAAAAGCAAAAAAAAAAAGTGCCGTACTATGCGATTAGAAAAGGGAAGCCGGCAGAACACAGATGGAGGGGGTTCCAGTGATCTGCGACTGGAAGGGGGGCCACACCTAGAAAACCGGTGGGAATGTGGGGGCGCGAATTTGGGGGATGGACAATTCGGGGTGCAAAAATTGAGGCAACGAAATCATGACGTCAGCTCAGAAAAACCAGTTGTGAGGGGGGTAAGAACTTGTTGGGAAGAGGGGTCTTTGGACGGCGCGGAACCTCATTCAAAGGGGGGGGGGAACAAACTGTTGTCATAAGAACTGAACAAAAAAAAAAACCACCATTGGGTGAAAGATCATGGGTGGGGGGGAAAAACTCAAAAAGACGAGGGAAAGAAGAAAATCTGCCAGGGTTTGGATTTGGACGTGAATCTTACTTAACGAGAACCTGCCACACCAGCTTCCAGAAAAATTCTACGGGGAACTTGGCAAGCGAAAGTGAGGCGATCGCCACACGGCGAGGAGAAACAAAAATACCGGAGACGAATACTTTCTGGACTGGAGGACGCAATTCAAGAAAAGCGTCGCGGCGAACAAGGGGGGGAGGTTCGCGGAAAAAAACAATGGGTTGTAACAGAGAAAAAGGAGGAAGGGGCTTCCAGAGGAGCCATGAGAAACAAAAGCGGGAGCCCCCGGGAAATCAAAAAAGTCCGCACCTACAAGCCGCAGAACATTCGTTATTTTAAGAATGGGGTGATGAGCAACTACCCAAGAGGGGTCCATCGGTTTGAGGGCGGCTCCAAAGTACCCAAAAAAGACGGGGGGGGGAAAGTGGTTGTTCCAGCGCCCTTTTTGGAGGTGGGGATAGTGATTTGGGGCGCGAGGAGTTGGGGGAGGGTTGGGGGGACGGTCGGTGAGGGGGTGTGATGGGGGGGTGGGAAGATAGAAGTGACTTATCTGGAGGGGAGGAGATAGGATGTGGGATGTATTGGGTCCTGAGAACAGGGGTATCACGCGAGGAGTGTCATCTGGGGCTTGTGGGGGAGGTCAACGAATCCCGACTGGTTTGATACTGTCCTTACCTTACTGGAAACCTCACCGGGATCACCTACGTCATAGAAAGAGGACAGAACATGCTTTCTTGGGGAGTCAGAGGGAAAAAGACTCCCTAGATGAAAGGGACTACTCCGCCAGAGAAGGGGACTTTCCCTTTAAAAGTCGATGTATTACAGGGCTCATGGGTCGCTCCTCTCACAGAAGGTAACAAGTTCCCGTAAGGGCTGGGGGGGCAACCCTTCCCCAGCTAGCGTCCCCTGCGGTTGGGGGTTAGGAAAAAGAAAGCATATCAAGCGTGGGTTTTGTCCGTAGAAGTGGGGTGGGAGGCTGGGAGGGGTCGCAATAGAGAACCCCCCTTCCCGGGATGGTTGAGGTGGGGAACGGTGAAAACGGATCTAGTGCTGGTGGTTCGTCTTCTTTCCCGGGTAAATTTTGTTCTGGGGAAAAAAAATAAAAATATAACAATGTCACCCCTCTTAGGTGCACGCTCCTCCCTTCGGTGAATTCAAGATGTGACAAACTTGGCGTACAGGGGGGGTGTGAACTTGATCGAACGCGGATTCTGGAGAGCGCCCCACGGGGAGGTGAAAATGTCGATGGGCACCAAGGACATTTCAAGGGGGGAGTAAGGGGACTTCATGAGAGGTAAAGTCTCGGACTACAACTTATTATTAGGGTAAAAAAGATCTGGACCTTGGGAACTTGGGGGAAGGGTGACAAATGACGGGTCCACAAAGCCAGACTGAACTGCACTGACGCAAAAAAAAAAAGACAGAATCTCCTCTGTCAAAGAAAAAAGGCAAAACTTGTCCGTACAAGAGGGTGGATATGGAAAGCCCACGAAGGTGAGGGGGGTCTTTGTTTTTTCGGAACCAGACATCCCAGCTATTGGGGGCGTGATCCCATACAAAGAGGAAACCAACACGGGGAATACGCGCAAAAAAAATCCGATGTTTCCTTCGTAAAGAAAGGAGAGGACGACTAAGCCGAAAGGAAAAACTTTCCCGGAGAGATTTGAAAGACATGGACAGGTTTAGTAGAAGGGAGGGGGGGCCAGGTTAACCGAAAAGAATTCTGCCTGGACAAGGGGGTGGAGCTGCGGGAAGGCGAGGGAAAATACTCGCAGCAAAAAAAGGGAGTGAGGGATCGCCTCCGCGAAGAGTGGACAACCTCTCGCCGACAGCCACTGGGGGAGAGGGGAAGCAAAAAGGAAGCACAGTAGGCGAAGACCGGAGGCAGAGCCCGGGAATAAAAGAAGGGGGGGGGGAAAGAACAAAAAGAAGAAATTTTCGGGGTTTCAAGCACAGCGCGCGTACACTTGGGGGGTAGAAAGCCGGGAAAAGCAAAGTCAAACTGGCAGTAGAAACGACACAGCCGCAACTTCCCTTGGGGAGGCATTGACATTGCCTAGGGGGGGCGGTGTTCTGTTGCGAGAAACGGCTGCTGGCGGGGAAAGAGTATGTTTCGGGGGGCGAAAAGTGCAAAGCGCCGAGGAAAAGGAGTTATGCTCTCAGCCAAAAAAGTCCCTGAAAGTACCAAGTTTGGGGGACATATAGTGGGGGCAATTTAACAAAGTTAAGGGGGAAAGGCAAGTCGCCGCGTGGAACTTGAGGAGAGGTTCAGGGGAAGTATATTTGCAAGTGCCTGGAGGGTGAAAGAACTATAAACCGTCAAGAAAGAAAGGGTCGGAAATCGCCCGTCAGAATGATTGGGTGTCCCGGGGGAGGGAAAAAACTAAAAAGAAAGACCGTCTTTCCTTCTTCGGAGGGCCGAATACCAAGACGCGCCCCACAGTCAGGAAGCATCTTAGGCGGCCGCCAAGAGGAGTCGAAGATCTGAAAAATAAAAACCTGGAGCACCGCCAAAAAAAAAGACCCACAACCAGACAACGAGAAAAGGGCCATAAACCGTCAATCATAGAGAAGAAAGGCAAGGCGAATAAAAAAGGGTTGCCACGTTTTTAAAAAACGTCATAAGTCATATCTCCCAGATAGACTTGAAAAGAGAAAGAGACACAAGGTACAAAAGTGCCGCAGAAGTGTGTCAAAAAAAAAAATTCTTGGTGGGCAAGACTTACTCTATGTAAAACCATCAGGTTTTTCGACTCGTGGCAATAAGGTCCAGCCATGGCGCTTGATCGATGGTTGAAGTCAAACCTTCGATTGGGGGACGAGTGGAGAGCCAAAATAACCTGAACTTGGGCATCGGAACGCTAAAAAAAAGAAACAAGTGTAATATCGCCCTACAAAGAAGAAAAAAAAAAAGGGGAAGTGTAGGCAGGGGGGGGGATCTTGGTGTGCACTGAGAAGGCACAATCAGTTACATAAAAACAGGGGGAAGGAAACTCGTAGACCCGAATCAGGGCCTGTCGAAGCAAGCAGTCATCAAAAGTGCGGAGGTACGTTGCGGACACGTGCAAACTAACCAACTTCCCCTCCGAAACACAGGGAGGGGGAGCCACCTAAGTATAGCTCACCATCGCAGAGGGGGAAAAGGGGGAAAAGAAGGGGGCAGACTGCGCCCAGTCCCGGAAAAGGAGTCTTAGATGGACGGCGGGGGGGGGAAGATATGAAAAGAAAGAAGGTGTATCTTAAAACAAAAAAAAGAAAAAAACAACAAAACGGGGGGGAAAGGACAAGAGCTGTTTACGTTACCGGAGGCCCCAAGCCGAGGTTCTGGTGGTACAAACGCCGACAGAGAGTCAGGTCGCCGCTTTTGCCGCCTAACGCAGGGCGTTCCAAGGGAGAAAGATGGGGCGGAGAGACTGCTGGGTGCTCATCCGTGAAAAGAAAGGGGAGCAAGAGCGTGAACGGACGGGGGCCCTGTTGGAAGAAGAAGAATTCAACGTAACAGTAAAAGACTGGGGAGTGCTAAAGCACGCAGTGGTTTCATCTAGAAGGGGGGGGGAACCAGGGAGGGGGCGAAGCGAGGGGAAGGGCCTTGCCGTCTATTCCACTACGAAGAGACTGATTCAAGAACAAAACGTAAAAACCAAAAGCTTCCTGCGCAGAATCCTTAAGAAAGAAGGATGATACAAAAAAAAGAAAAGGGGGTTTCGCTGCTCAGAGAAAAACAGAAAAGACCTCAGGAGATGGCACCAAGGAAGACTTCATAGGAAAAGGGGGGGAAAACAAAAGGTTAACTTCAAAACCTAAGCCTCCCAGGGCTGTGGGCCATCTGGTAGCAGAAAAAGTTGAGAAGCCCAGGTTTTGATTCCAAAGTTTAAGTGGAAGATAAAATAAGCAT
>Ga0179593_1394158_pt1 | contig 12915 bp, 17 predicted proteins | sample CZODoug2_1_08_16_FD_185931 | JGI IMG/M metagenome (GOLD analysis project Ga0179593, IMG submission 185931) | Vadose zone soil fungal communities from Angelo Coast Range Reserve, California, USA - CZODoug2_1_08_16fungal (PacBio error correction) | ecosystem: Environmental > Terrestrial > Soil >...
ATGGGGAAAACTGTGACGGTAGGGGAAAAAAAGAACTTCTAGGTCGGCAAGGGTGAGGTAGTTTGAAAGCCTCCGTCGCGAAGCCCGCTGGAGGAGAAGTATCATTCGACCGTGAGGAATAGTGAATAGCCATGTCGCAACCAGTACTCAAGCCCAAGGTTGGGGGACTGCTGACAGGCGAAGCCAACGCCCTGAAAGAAGAGAAGGGGAGGAAAACGCTGGTCATGGAAAAGAAAAGGAGAGCAGAAAGGCCCGCCTGATAGGCCTTCACAACGGAGTACGAAGGGGCCCAGGAGAGCGAATTTGCGGATATAACGGGAGGTTCACGGGCAGAAAAAAAAGGGGGAGGGGACTTGGTAGCGGTGGAGAGAATGAGACGACTGAAAAGTATCTGTTAGAAAAAACTCGCCATGCCGGTTTTGGAAAAACGGCGGTGATCGGCAAAGAGGAAAAAAGGAAGAGACTTAAATGAGTCGCCTGTGGGGACAAGGGGGCGGGAGGAGCGGAGAGCCTTTGTACTCTGTTTACTCAAGGAGCAAAAGGGTTCCACGGGGGGCTCAATAAAGAGACTTCAAGCCTCGTAAAGAGAAAGGAAAATCATCCGTGTTCTGGACCAGCCAATGGTTCCTACGGGGGAAAGGAAAACCCACATGGAAATGTACTAGGAAAACTAGAGGAAAAACGGTAGACTGCCACCATCAGAGATCGACAACAAAGCAGTAGGGGACTTTGGAAAGAATAGGGGAGGAACGGATTCAAGGGAAAGAAAAAGTCAAAAACAACAAAAGACGGAAGGAATTTCCCATGCCCGCAGAAATATAGGTGAAGACAGAAAGAGGGGGGTACTGGGAAAAGAGGCTCAGGACCACTGGGATAGGTTTAGAAAAGAAAGACTTCAATCACGCTCCACTGAAAGCAGAAAGCCGCAAATGGCAAAGGGGGTGACAGAAGGAAAAAAAGCAAGTTTTTGGTAGGAAAAAAGGACGGTCAAGCGGGGGAAGGTTTGCGAAGCTATTGGGCCAGCGAGGGAAAAGGACTGTTCACCACAACGATTATAAGTAGCGGAAAAACAATGACTTTCATCTCGAGGGGGGACGGGAAAAAAGGGAGAAGGAAAAAATCAAGAGGGTTCGGCTGATCTGCAAACATGGGTGAGGCTCGAGTCGTCAATATGCGTAGCTGCAAACTCCATCACCAGTGGGGACGATCGATATCACAGAAGGAATAGGCTACCGCGAATCAAAAATCAAAAAACCAAAGGCTCTGGCGCTCAATGCTAAAATGGACTTTGGTGAGAAGAGGGAGTTCAAAATTAGCAATGATGGGATTGCTTGAGAACGGGGTTTGCCATCATCTTGTGGGGGTGTAACAATCGCGTGACAAATGAAAAGATCACCCGAGGACCACCATGAAAAGAATCAACCACGAAAGACTCCACACTGAGCTGCAAAAGAGTTAAAGCCCAACCTACTCCGAAAATTAAGCCAAAGACCAGAGAGAAGGGAGATCAAGGAAAACGAAGCTGGGGAGGCCGAAGGGGAGGCGCTGGGTGCGAGCAGCGGGACCAGGGGAATTCTAACGGGGCAATCGATCGAGATCTGGTGCATAAAGACATTAGACTAAGCAAATTGCCCGATAAAGAAATAACTGTGCACTTCGTAAGCACTGTAGGATCAATGTACGAAGGCACGCTGACTCGGGACCGAAGGGCCAGGAAAGACCACCAAAAGGAGGGAACTAACAAAGACGGATCTGGAGAAAAAAAAAAGACTGAATTGAGAGTCGGGCGAAAAAAGAAGTCAACAGTCAGGTGAGACGTGTGGGGGAAGTAATCGGGGATCTGATACAGCCTCTGCATAACCGAAACGCCCGAGGCAAAGTCAATGTCGACATCTTAGGGCAGATTCCGGACACTGCAAAAACCAAAATGGAGGGAAACACTAAAAAAAACGGGAAAACACCCTTGCAACCACGCGCCTGAGACAGCTTATCAAGGCGGGGGGGGGGGGTGACTAATGTGTACCGACCTCTAAGACCTGTCTTTCTTACGAAAACGGGACGAGGCCAAGCGGAGAAAGCGCGATGCGAAAAAAAAAGGAGCAGGGTAAAACATCTCCGCACGGCTAAGGAAGCCGAAAGGTCTGGGGAACCCGGGAGACCGTCCAAAGGGGGTAGGGGGGACGAAGGAACCGCTCTAGAACTCCGTAGGGAAAGTCCTCTCCGGAAACGCGGCGTAGGGACTTCCATAGGCTGGGGAGAAGTTGTGTAGCTAGGCGGCGGCGGAACGGTTGAAACGCGCAAGTATAAAACTCCCGCCTCGCTGGGAGGATTAGCCATATACGCAGCTGTATTTTCTGGAAGGGGGGGGTCTAGCGCATCGTATGAAAACAGAAAAGATCTCCGCATTAGTTGGTATGGGAGAAATGTACTAGTGAAGAACCAAGGAAAGGAATTTGGAAATATTGGCTAGGAAAACAGTTGTGCGACTGGAAAAGAGCAGCCGACCGGCTGAAAAGGGAAAAGGGGAGGTTTTCGGGGGGGAGGGGAAGAGTTGCTATCGTCTCAAAGGCCGAGTCTTTTGAGCACAGCACGATGCATGATACTTGGGATGTCTAAAAACGGGAGAGAGATTCGACCTGTCCCCTGTCGATCGTTCGCCACTAAGAAAGGAAGCGGGATTGGAGAGTCGTTAAGAGACCGACTGACACATGACAAGTCTGCGTGGCGTTTGGCGAGATGAAGAAGCCGCTCCTTCAAAAGGCGAAAAGGTGAGGAAAAAAACTCCCTTATGAGGGCTGCTACGGATGGCAATTCCTCGCATGTTCAAGAAAAACGCAGCAAAGGAACGGGTACAAGATCACCTTCGCAAGCGACACCGTTACAGAGGGGGACCCCGGAGGGGTATTCACCTATGACCGGCGAGGGTGGGCAATTCGCGCAAAAGGCTTCCCTGGATTATCGCGAGGGGAAAATGAGGCTTTTTCTCGAGGTTGGGAACAACTAAAACGGGGAAACGTATCATCACTTTCGAACCACCTGCGGGAATCGATAACCTGTGTGGGACGTACAAAAGAAAGAAAATGAAAAAGTAGAGGGGGGAACTGACCTGTATCAGAGGGGAGAGAAAGTTGCCTATCAAACAGAAGGGACGCTTTATAGAACTCAAAAGCTTCTACAGGGAGTCCCTCAATCCGTCAGGCAAGTCGAAGGAAGAAAAAAAAAGAGGAAAGGGCCACTACATAAAGATCTCAACAACAACACGATTAGGGAAAAGATTTCTGCGTGGCTCAAAGGAGATTGCAAGCCTTTCCCGAAGGTATTGGCAAGAAAAAGAAGTAGAAGAGACTGCAGTAGTTCTTCACGAAAGAGGAAAAGAGAGTAAAAAGAGCAGGGCGGCGCGCGATAGGCCGTTCCATCCTCGAACTTGGGGACAAAAAACTGGATCTTATTCCGATTGGAGAAAGGGGATCTACGTTGCAAATGGCATTTAAAAAATCTGAGTGAGAACCAAGGGTCAATAGATGGGAGCACGGGAGGAGTACTAATGGGGCCTCGATTGCACCCCCTACTTCCCAGGTACGGGGGGAAACTACAGGAGGGGACCTGAGGGGGGGTCCGGGTGGACAACAAAAGGGCCCAAATTTGATCTTGTGGTAGGCCTCTGACGCCGGTCTGGGAAAAGAAAGAGGAATGTAACAGAAAAATTAATCACATCCGGTAGGGCTAGGCAAATGAGAACGTGGACTTCGAGGACTCCAACTCCCGACTACTGGCGGAGGAAAGGTGAGGGGGCCCGACCGATACACATCCTGCGTCTTGAAAAACGGAAGAGAGAAAAAGGCCGTTATATGAAACTCTCAGACTAGATCGCGCGAATTGGACCAAGAGAGGAAATGCAGAGGAGGAACCCGGGGAAGAGTCCAGCGAGAGCGTACAATCAATTCCGGACTTCTACCCATCACAACCTTTGGCGGTGACGAAGTAAGGGAGAGCTGGAGAAGGAAACCTCAGTGCTGCCATAGAAAAGAAACCCGGGCCAGAGAGGGACTTGTTACTTTAAGGGTGGGGGGGGGGGGGCAAGTCAAAGAAAAAGTACTAAGAAATCATCGGACCGTGGGGGTAAAATCTCCGGAAATGCAGCAGGGGGAATCTCCGCACCGAAAACAGCAGGGGGGGGGAATTATGGAAATAAGCGAAGGGTCTCTTCAGAGCGATAAGAAATTATGCGTGAAAGTTACGAAAATCATCGTTCAAAAACGTCGAAAGCCGCAGCAGGGGTAGAAGAAGAGGGGGGACCGTGAAAGGGAGGAATAAATCGCGGCTATAGCAGGGCAGTCAAGAAAATGGTCATCCCGGAGGAGGGGGTACAAGAGACGAAGCGTCGGGGACGTGGGGAGATCGTGGGGCCACTGCTCATTCGGTCCTTCACGTAGAGCCCGCGGGTACGAGGAGGCGAGGCAACCTGATTCGAGGGATAAAGGGGCCACATACCACACCATCGTCCTGGTCAAGAAACGTCCCAGGAGAGTGAAAGGGAAACCTTGTTCGGCTCGACATGTGGAGGGCAACAGGGGTCGGCCTCTACCGGACGGATGGAGGAAAGGAAAGAGGGTACTTCCGGGGGAGATCTTCTATTGCAGCGGCATGAGACAGAGAAGAGGAATGCACCAAAATGAGCTACATCGACATGTGGCGCAAGACCAAGAAGAGTACGGGGACAGGACTCAAGACCAGGGGGAAGTCAGAGCTTTTTAAAAAGGTGCTCGCAAAGGGCTAAGGGTCAAGGGAGCTGTTACGCCGTAAAGGGGAGAGGGAATGCGAGGGAAAAAAGTGAAGGTCGCTGTCAGTCGAAGGACGCTAAAAAGGGGGGAATGCTCGAAAAAGCTCGCGATGAGAGGCGGAGAAAGGAACGGGACAGCTGTGAGGCAACCATAGCGCCCCTTCCAGGGAGAGAAAAAATGAGCGATCTCAGGAGACTATGATTTGGGGCCGGGCGGCCCAGCGGTCTTGGCTGAAGATTTGAAAAGGGGGGGCGAGAGTAAAAGGGAAGGGAGGGGAATAGTTTACCAGGGGGAAGAGTCCAGGTGGCAGCAGTGTGAAAAGACCACAAGATCAGTGACAACAACCGTAGGATGAAAATCAAGACATGTCCCAAAATGGAGCCGGGGGGGGAAAAGGATTGGAAGGGACACATTCTGAAAATGAAAAATTAAAAATGGAAACCCGAGCAGGGGAATAATCGCGCTGGGAGTAGGAATGGGAGGCTCAATCTAAATAGACCCCTGTTTAGGGAGGGGCAAGAACTCTCAAGAATCGGAAGAACACATGAGACGTCGGGAGCAAAGCCTAAAACAGAGGGAACACAAGTAGCCTTTTTCACGTAAAAAAGAATAAATGAAAGGATGGTTAACCGCGACGCTACGAATCGGGACAAAAAAAGAGCGCTGGCGATAGGAATTCGCTAAAGACCGGACCATCCTCTTAGAATACAAAAAAGAGGAATGGGGGGAATGGCCCGGCACACCATCGGCCCAGTTGGAAACCGAGGCGAGTGGCGTGAAAGTGAGGAGTCTTGGGGTGGAAAACGTAGAAGCGGGGGAAACTCCTCGCGCGGACATCACAGGACTGTTCGGGAAGAGATGTAAAGGAAAATGGGAAAAAAAAGAGGTCTCCGGTCACGGTTTGGGGGGGGTGTGCTTCGAGCAACTAAAAGCCCACCGTGCAAAAAGCTAATACGACTGGTGGAGATAGGGGATGAACGACGGGGGGACCGCCGGAACGAAACGTTAAGGGGCGCATCCACAGGGTAAAACTTCAAAAAGGGAAAAGGGCGGCTCCAAAACTGGGGACGGACTGGTTGCTATACAGCTGGAAATCCGTCTCAAAGGCTTGGACCACCGCGGCCCATTCGGGATCTAGTAGGTAAAAGAGGAAAGCTCGGTCTAGATCAGAAAAGGCAGGGTCAAAAAAAGGCGAGGCGGGTATCGCATGGAAGTCGCTTGCCTGAATCGGGGGGACACAAACACCGGGACTGGTATGACCAGAGGACATCATGACGAGAAAAGACCAAAGAGGAAAAAGAACCGTGCAGCCGGCCCAGCTTTTGCGTCAGCAGACAGAGGGAAGAATCAGGAGGGTAGAAGTCAGGGGAAGGAGACGTCAGGGATCAGGAAGGAGTATCATAGGCACTGTCGCTCTCAAACCGAATACCATAGGTCGTTCAGGGAGGAGGAATAATTAATGGAGGTTTCCTACTATAAGAGCAGAAGACCGGTGTCCTGGAATGAAAATGGGGAGAGGAGGGGGCCAACAGAAACACTCCCGTCCTAAAGCCATCACGCATGAATACAGGCGGCGGAAAAAAAAAAAAAAAAGCACGGATGTTCATGGCACTAACGAGGTGTCAAAAATAGACGTGAAGGAGCGCCTTGAAATAAAACAAAGAGAGTAGAAAAAAAACGGGGGGGAAATATATATGGGAAAATGACAGGCGAACCATTCAATGGGAGCGGCCAGAGAAAAATACCTCCGTCAGGCTTAAGAAGAGTCGTCCAGGTGAGGGGGACGAGGTATGGAGAACAGTATGGGTGGAAAAAAGAAGCAAGGGGAGAAAAAGGAAAGCAAACGATTTGCGAAGATCGAAGAGACGCCCAGGAAAGAAAGCGAAACTACTCTGGGAAGGAAGGTACGGCAGATAGAAAAGGGAAACGAAGGATAGAAGTCAAAAAAAGACGAGAAAAGCATGATCCGAATGTGGCCGGGATCACTACCATTATTGCCGGCCAGAAGCTGTAAGAGGACTGGAAATTTTCATAGAAAAAAGAAAAAGAAAAAAAGTCTGCGGAGAGGGGAGAATCACGCAAACCAGGCCAGGTTTTGGACAAACTGAGCTTCACGAGAAGAAATAGAAAATCTAAAGCTAGATGGGGTGAAGAAGAGCCACGAGACGCGGGGAGCTTGTTCGAGACGGCCAAATGTGAAGAGGGGGGTGATGAACAGAAGGGAAAGTATTCACTCTCAGGAGACAAGGAAGCCAGTTGCGGAAACCACGATGGTTTTTGCATCCTTGAAGTGAAAACAGGGAGGTGAGAAAATGACAGAGGACTGAACCGAGGTCGCCGGGAGGGAACACAAAGAGCTAAAAGACGGATTATCGTGTTGTTAAAGAGTGGAGAATTGAGGAAGGAATAAACAAAAGTAACAAAAAAACCGAACTTTAACACTCCGGGGGGAACCCGCCTAAATAGATGTCCATCCCAGACCTAGGTGATGCATCGAGAAGGGAAGCAAGTTACAGGCGAAAAAGGTACTGAAAAAGAAAACTCCATAAAACTGAACGCCTCAAATCCAAGAAACCGGATGGGAAGACCGATCATTTCCAATCCTCTGTGGGTGATTCAGAAGAGATTGGAATAACTCGGTGGAGGTTATGCAAAAAATCGGGGGGGGGAGCTTGCAGCGTGTGTCAAACGATGGCGGGCAAACCAGAATGGATAGCGGCCGTTTCACAATTAAAGTTAATCATCTGAGGGGGGGGTAAGGGGCAAAGAGACTTTTAAACATCAAGGGACGGCTTGCGCTGTACTATTAGGGAGGCTAGGGTCGTCAAGAATGGGCCGCAAAAAACTCCATCGAGGAAGAATTATCCAGACTACAAAATCGTACTACCAGCAAGAAAATCTAGGGAAAAATGCGATGAGACAAGAAAAAGAGCCTACGAAAGGGCAGAACTGTTGGCGAAAGAATGAACATAGCACGTGAAGGGGGATGAATAGCGCGAAAGGTTTTCCTGGCAGATTGGGGTGGAACACATCAGAAAACATTCCGAGGGGCAAACGGTAGGGAAAAAGACAAAGAAAACGCACGACTGAAAATCTCATCAACAAAGGAGCTTTCCACCACTGAAGCGGAAACACAAGGGGAATTGGGGCCAGAAATAAGAAATCGGGGGAAACCGATGAAAAAAAAAGCTGCGTGAACAGGGTTGCGGCTCTGGTTGCATCCCGTAGGGGGAAAGGGTAAATTTCTAGCCTCGAGCTCTATAGGGGCCTACTAAAATTAGAGACAAAGGCCGTCTTCGAAAAAATGAGGGGGGAACTGGAAATCTGTAGACATTCCAATCATGGGAAAAAGAGTCTTAAAGAACGGAAAGCGAGGGGGACCGAGGAGCAAGAAAATCTGGCGACTGCATCATACTTAGATAAACGGAAAAAGCTCAAAGGACGACGGAATTGCGCGGGATAGACAAAAGAAGGGGACGGAGGGAGCTAAGGGAGATGTTGAGGGTCCAGGAAGGAATCCATCAAATCCGCTAAGAAGCGACGAACGCACCAAAGTGCGGGCAACGAGGAAAGGTCGAAAATAACTTAAAAAAGGAGCGGACGTCCCGGGAAACCACAAAATGCGAGCCGAAACGGTTGTGAGAAGGAGTTCCACATAAGGCCTTTGGACGGAAGGGGGGGCTTTACGCAATGGGCTAGGGGGGGGGTTGTGGGGGGGGGTGGGGGGGGAAACTACGGGGGACCCTCCTCAAGCAGGGAGGGGAGGAAAATATAGGATAGGTAAACGACGGGGCCGTAGGAAATGCACCGGAGCAGTTTAAAGGACAAAAAAAAGGGAGGAAGATACATTCGAACCCCTCTAAAGCAGAAACAAGGTTAGGAACTCGGAAAGATAGAAGTCAAGCTAACGTTAGGCCGGTATCCAGCTGACCTGGAGAGAGGCTGACTCCACCTACAGGGAAGAATTGCGGGGGGGGAGAAAGGTTTTGTGAACGAATAACTGCTTGAACGACTCCCATGTATAAATCTACGCCTCGAGACTCGGAATGGGACATCTAGCTAAGCTTGCGGGAAAAAAAGTGCTAAATTGGGGAAATGAACGAAAAAACATCTCACCTGAGGGATTCTAATAGGTACGGTCCCGCAAAAAAAGAAAAAGTAAGTTAAGGTCGGTTTCGCGGGGGGAAAAAGGGGTTAGTGAACTCACGGAAGGTTCTCCACAAGCAAGTGAGTCTGGGGTCGGCCTGCGGGTGGCTCGGGAAAAACAAAGCTAGGGCCTAGTTCCGTTTGGGGAAAGCACGAGGAGCCGTAAGGAAGTGGGTCAAGTAGGAGCGAGCTATCGTGGCGAATTCTCCGAAACTGTCCCAGGTTCTCTCTTCACTCGCCAAAGACGCCCCGGGATGTGGAGACGGGGGGAGGTCTTACCAATCTTCCGAAATCACACGTCGGGGATGGTGCTTGTTTCAGAGATGATCCCTAAACAACCGAGACATTGCACGCAGCTCACGGAGGGAGGCCTTCTCTTCTGGAAAAGTACAAGATAAGGGGGGTTAACGAAAGAAAGTCCGCGGCGGCCTGACAAAATCAGCCGTGGGAGGAGGCGCACCGTGACCTGCGGCAATGCAGGCGGGACTTACCAAGAGGAACATGGGCAGGGGGGAACTTCGGGCACCGGAGGAAAACCGGAGAGGGAAAGACATTCGTTCTGGATCTGAAGTGGGGGAAAAAACGCGTACTTGGGAAAAACGCGGGGAAGGGAGACCTTGGAGAAAAACGCACGGCGCTATCACCTTGTGGGGACAACAGGCAAAACAGGGCAGGAGGGGACGGCAAAGTAAGAGCGCGCGGGGACAAGTTGCCATCTCATAGGAGAGAGGGATTAGGAAAACATCCCATAAGCGAGGCTACCACAATGGGACCGCGCGCATCCGGCAGTGGGACCGCTAAGAGCCATCAGCAATCAACGCAAAAATATAGAGAGCACCGAAAACAAATGAAGTGAAGAAAAGAGAGAGGTTCGGAGTTGGGGAGTCGAGATGTCGTATAGGAGGAATAGGCCAGGACGGAGGTGCGAGACAATAGGGAAAAAGATATGGGGGGACTTTCTTGTCAAGGGAAAAGGAACAGCTGCGGGTAGCGACAAAGTACCAGCGCCGGGGAAAATCGTCGAACGGGGTTTGTGAGACCAACGTGTGGGGCGATGGAAAATTGAATAAAGGGATCGACGGTGGGTCATTGAAAAAAGGGGTAAAAATTTCCCTGATCGAGCAATCGAATGGGGAAGAAGGTGGGGGGGACAATCATGAGGGGCAACAAGGAAGAAGGAAAAATAAAGGTCCTGAACTACAATGGGGCCCGCGTGTCGACATGCTCCAAAAACGGTGATCTTGGAAAAAAAAAAATCATTCTCCGGTAGGGACAGCATGCAGCCAGCAAAGGCTGACACATCCTGTAGCTGGAGAGGGACATGAACAAAAAGGGGCGAAGGACAAAATAGAAAAGAACCCCCCCAATGACTTTGGGGCGGGAGGAAAGGTCTGGAGCCCGAACTAGATCCATAAAGAAAGGGATCATGGGAGAAGAGAATATCGGAACCTGGAACGGTCTGAGACTACGAAAAAGCGTCTCACTCGACTTACCACTAGGGCAGCGACGGAGCACCGCATCAAAAGCATCTTTAAAAGAAGGGAAAGGTCCATAATAAGAAAAGAAAACCTTGGGCGTGACTAAAGGGCAGGCGAGCTGCAGGGGAGCGAAAACTCGTCGCAGAAAAAGGCAGTAAAGTTAGATTGGTGCGAAGCAAAAGGGTCTCCTCATACAAGGCGATTATGACAGGGGGTGGTAGAAGCATGAGAAAATGAGGAAAGAGAAAACAAAAGCAGGGGGAGGCTTATGACCATACCTAAGGAGAGGAAAGTACTAATTAGGGGAAAAAGTCAACCGAATAATCGTTCAAAACTGAGCAAGGAGCATTCACTTGAGAAAAGGGTAGTTGACTTGGCGGAGGCCACGGACGCGGAGAATCGTCAAAAGGTCGTCCAGGTCTAGGTTTGAAAAGAAGGTAGTCGAGGGGAAAAGGAAGGGGATGCCCCAAAAATAGGTTTCACAAAGTCTAAAAAAGGACGTGCTAATCTATATCGCCCAGCGTGGGAAGACTTCTCTCTTCAAGAAGAAGATATATTCTTTCCAACGGAGGAACACATCAACAAAAAAATACAGTGGGAAAACTTCATTACACAGGGCAGAAAAGGGTTAAAAGGGGGGAGACAAACCTTTGTCGCTCAAGATGTGGGCGTGCAGTACAGAGCGCATGTAAGAGGGCTGACAGGGAAAGCAGTGGGGCCTAAGGGTAGGAAGGGCTAAGTAGAAACCGTCGTGGCAGATCAAAAAGATGAATCAAGAAAATGCTCCTCTACATTAGGGTAGAACCTAACGAAAGGAAGGTCGGGATTAAAGGGTAAGGGAGCAGACAGAGAATGAAAGCGCATCGGGTCTGCAAGGTCGCGGCAAAGGTCCGGGAAGAGAAAGCTGACATTATCTGAATGGCGAGAATTGACCCTTGAGAGGTGACGGCCCTCGAGGAGAGTAAAGTGGAGTCGAAAAGAGAGGCGCTCGTGGCGAGAGGGATACCGTTCAAACATCGCAAAACAGCGCCGACCCCTGACCACAAAAGCTGACGCGATCTCGGTCAAACTATTTAGGGCCTGAAGGGAACAAAAGGGAGGATGGGGCGTGGAGATCAAGGGGGGTGGCAAGCTAGGTGGCGGCAGCTGAAGGAATGGGAAGGGGGCCTACCGTTGGACAGGGCATGGTGGGCAGAGAGGGGGGACACCAAAGGCAAGGGAAAAAAGGGATAGGAGAGAAAAACATGTCAGAGAAAGAAGGTGATGAGGAATCAAAAACAACAGTAGGAAACAGCTTAGCGAGGGAGGGAGAAAGAAATTTTTAAGAAAAAAAAAAGAGGCTGGGGAGGTAGGAAGATATCATGGGGAGGGGGGAGAGCGATAGACACCTGTTATGGAGTTGCCAACGCGCCCCGCAGAGGAACCCTCGCTAAGTTAAGAATTCTCCATCTAAAAAGCGTATAACCGAAGTCACGTCAAAAAAAAAAAAGTCAGGGACTGCGCTAAATAGTGGGTGAAAAGAAACTCAGGGGGGGGGAAATATAGGGGAAGGCTAAAGAAGAGGAAAGAAAAGTCCCAAGGTTGCAAGAATCGTCGGACTAAAAAAAAATCGGATGGTGTGCCATCAAGGAGCCAAAACCACCAGTTGGGAGGGCGGAGGGGCTTGAAGGTTGAAGAACTTGTTAAAAAGAGCCCGTTAAAGAGGTCATTGAGTCAGATAGAAGTTCCAAAATCAAGAAAGGAGGGGGGATTTCAAAAAATATGGAAAGGGAAGGTATGATTGAAACCGAAGTTTGGGTGAATGGTGGGTCGTAGTAAAGAAAGGCAGAACAAGAGGGGAACAGGAGAGAAGGACGTTGAGGTATTGGAGGACGCAGGTACACACCGAGACGCAGTGAAAATTCCAATCCAGGTTCAAGAAAAGGCGGAAACCCGGGGGGTACTGGCTCAACAAGGGGTCGAGGGAGGGAACGACTATCTTTGACAACCGGCTCCGTCTGGGGCGACCCAAACCACAGGACGCGCGAAAAGGTCCCAGCGTCTCGCGAGAAGGGGACCCCCCACAAAGGGACTTTAACCCTGAGGAGACATGGATATATCTCATTGGGAAGGCTCAGGGCCGGGGGGAGCAGAGGGGAAAACCCGCTAAAGGTGCCGTGACTTCTCCCAGAGACGAAAAGCGGAGCGACAGGGACATCAAATCGACCGCGGGAGGGAGTAAGGGAATCTTGAGGATAATCAATTCAGGAGGATGTGTAATTAAAGTCGAAATCATGGAAAGCTATCGTCGGAAAAGAAAAAAATCACGGAGAGAAGAAACAGCCGTCGGTTCGGGGGGGGCTAGAGAAGGTGCGGGGCTAATAAAGAAGAGAAAAGAGGGTGGAAGTAGAGGGGGGGGGAACGACATGGATCAAGGACAATCCTAAGAAAGAAAAAGCATGAAATAAGCGAAGAAAAAACGGAGGTTAAAAAAACCTCGGCCCCATCGACGTGAATGGTAGGAAAAACTA
>Ga0179593_1782236_pt1 | contig 12915 bp, 17 predicted proteins | sample CZODoug2_1_08_16_FD_185931 | JGI IMG/M metagenome (GOLD analysis project Ga0179593, IMG submission 185931) | Vadose zone soil fungal communities from Angelo Coast Range Reserve, California, USA - CZODoug2_1_08_16fungal (PacBio error correction) | ecosystem: Environmental > Terrestrial > Soil >...
CCGTGCTCGATGGAACAGAGGAAAAAAGACGATCTGGGGGAACGGACCGTGATGCTCAAAAAGGAAGGGGGAGGGATCGGTTCTGTTTTGGGGAAAGGCACGCCGGCAAAATCGGGCATGGACTGGACCACATTGCAAAAGGACGTTGATTATAAAGGAATGAGGGAGGGAAGAAAAGCTCATACGAGCGACGATCTCGTACACAAAAGGTAGGGCCTCTTCCTGGCGGCCCCTGGGGGACCAAAAAGGCTTGTCTGGAAAATTAGAAAGAGGAGGGAACTGAGGGAAACTACGATTCAGAAAGAAACCGCGTCAAAACGGGGAAGGGAAGGGGGTAAAATCCGTATTGCATTGGGCCGTTTTAAGGGGGGAGCTGGAAGGAAGAGCCACACATCAGCCGCAAGGTGCTTGCCTTTCGCTACGGGGGGGAGTCGCGGAAAGGGTGGAACTTCCGCATAGAATGAAAGAAAACCTCAATTGCAGGAGAGGTAAAAGATAGGGCCGGGGGAGGAAAAAATCAAAAGAAACAGCGCGCGCGGAGCGAGCGCTCAATGCAATTCGCAAGGTTTTTTTTTTTTTACCTAGGGGGGAAAATACCGATTTATGCGACATTCGGCTGGTGCACAGGTTTTTCGTCGCCGCAACTGGTTGTTCACACATTGGGAAAGAGTATCCTATTGGAAAAAAAAGAAAAACACTGGCGAAAGGCGGGCAAAAGTGTGTGGGTTGCTATAACCGACAAGGGGGAAATCAGACAGTGGTCCCACTCGGTCCTCATCTTTTGCTAAAAGGGCACGTCATGTCAGCATGCTAGCAGGGGAGCACAAAAAACGGAATACGCCGGAGGAGAGTGCGCACAGTAAGAAAAAGGTCGCGAGACAGTTACGCTAGTGGGAGAACCGTTGGAATTGTAACGAACAAAAAGGAATATGAAGTTACGATCAGAGCGCGGGAACTGTCTTTCGCGTGCGTCCAAGAAAGGGGGGGATGCCGAAACGGAAGCTTCGTGGCGGGGCCAAAGGGGAAATGTCGCATACGGCACTGTGTGAAAGGGGAACACGAATTCCCCACGCGACCCCGCAACGAACGCGGATCAACAGCTGGCCTGAGTCCGTGTAGCACAGGTGGAAATGAACTGCCCGCGTTAGTTGCGGTAAATCAGGGTATCGCGAAGAAACAATACGGGTATCAATCGCGCGACTGTGTGTCAGCTTTGTCTACGCTAGTCAAAAGCAAAACAGGTCAGCAAAAAAGGGGAAAGAAGGGTAAGGTTTTTCACGGGAAATGCAAATCTAGCAAGAGGATACTGGCAAAGCTATCGGTCCTGGTTACGAATTACGGTGGTGGCCCGTGGGGGCTGGCGCTGAAGGTTCCCCAGTTCATGGGTACACGTCGATACGTGCATCGGGACAGAATTTTTGGAAACAAAAAGAAAAGGCAAGACGGATTCGAAAAGGGAAAAACTTTAACTTCAACCCGATAAGAGGAAGCGACGGCACGGAGATGGCGACGGGTTCGTTTTGTCACAACGTGGCCCGAAATACTGATCCTGGGGTTACTTAAACCTGGCTCGGGCCCACTTAAGCACAGGAAAAACCCCGAAAACCTGAAAATAGAAAAGGCCACCGAATCTAACGCGTGGCCAGTTGGCTTGCTGGAGGGACTCTAGAGCTGCCAAAGCGGCAACGGATAATATGTTGATAAACAGTCAAGCCAGAAGAAAACATCAACTGGGGCCATCGTCAACTGAGTCCGCCCGGTGTGTCGAAAAAAAGAGGGAAAAGCCTGTTGGGGGCAAAGGAACAGTACTTTAAGATCTGCACGGGGAATACGAAGCGGACATATAAGAATCATACTTTTGGGGTATAAAGACACGCGGCCCGCGCCGAACAGCGCTGTAACACGCGGCATAGAAGAGTCCCTACACAGGACCTGGAATGGGAGGAAGGCCTCCACATACGGGGGGGGGGGAATAACCAAACTGTTGCGTCACACGTTCTAATATTTTGTGACTGGGCATGAAACGCTGGGGGAGCTCGAGTTTCTAAAGGCAAGGAAAAAGCGATGTGGTGGCACCGGAAAAGATTGTCGATGTCACATGTGAAGGGGGGGGGGAAAGCTCGGATCGACGCAGATCACAGTAACGCGCATCGCGAAGCTCGCCCCCCCGAAGGCGTAAGACATAATTGCCGACAAGATGAAAAGAGGAGGGAAAGGGCCACACATGCCGCAGAAGAAGCGGGTCTTAATTACATCAGACTGTGTATTGGGCACTCAAACAGCATCATCAGTGGTGTGCGGGGGCATGTACAAAGGAAATCAGCGAGAGCGTGTTGACAGCATACGTTGCCACACCTTACAAAAAGGTAATCACTGTGGTGAGATGGCCAGACAAAAAGAGGGGATCAGGCGTTAAACAGGGAAGGGAAAAAATCAAGTGCGTGCGGTGTCGACCAAACGAAGGCATTCGCTGCGCAGAGGTCTGTAAAGTAGGTCGTGCACGGCACACAGGCACTACAGAAATGGAGTACGTGTGGGCAAGGGACAAATAGAGGCGGAATGAATGGATTGAAAAAGGAAAAGGCCATCCTGAGACACCGTACTCGGAGAATCAAGCAAACGTACAAAAAGGACAACTGGGGGGGGTCTTCAGACTTAACTTGAAAGCGGCGGAGGAGCAGTCCTGAAGGAACACTGGTCAATGCTGAAAGAGAGAAAGCAAGATTGTCGGGAGGGAGACGGGGTAAGACGAAGGGGCTGTGAGAACTGAGCTGATGATGGCGTAAGTATGTCGAGGCCTACAGTCCGGGGTGTCGCCACGTCGAAGCGTGAGACAAAATGCGTAGCGACGGCGAATGCTACGTACAGAGAATAAACATTGGGGGGGGTAGGGGTGGGAGGAACATTTAGAGCCACATCCGAAACGAAACGACCATAACATACTTGACGCCACAGAGGTTATGGACAACCGCGCAATGACGGGAGTAAACGCGAATCATCTCAGCAAAAGAAATCCTAAATGATTCAGTTCCAAACGGGGAGGGGGGTGGCGTATACGCGCTGCTAGGGGAAAACATCATTCCGTAAAGCAACTTAATCAACATAATCGGGCCCAACAGCCAAAACCAGCGTAATGTTCCTCTTTTCACAGAAAATCCGACGGGACCCCGACCGTGCTGGGTGCCAACGGTCCACTACCTCATCACGTGGGGGCGGTGAACTTGAATACATTCCCAAGGGTCAGGGGGTGGCCCGAGACGTGGGGTCGAAGAGTCGTCGTCAAACACAAACGGCCTTCTGACAGGGGGAGGGGAGAAAGGACTCATAACACAAGGATGAAGTACAGCAAGCACTGTGGGTCGAAGAGGAAAACTGGGGCGCATGAAGTACCTACCAAGACTGTGGGGGGTGCCAATCGCATATCCTGAAGAACTGGGCGTGGCGAAGCAAAAAGAAGCATGCGAAAGGAGGGGAAGGATCGGGGGAGACGACGTAAATAAAGGCATCTGAACTCACAATAGGTGCAGATAAGGGGGGGTGGTAAAATGGGCGAAATCCAAGGGCGAAAGAGGGAGAAGGGAAAAACAACGGAGGGAATAGAGAGGTCGCCCTGCAGGAAGCGTCGGATCTGACAAATTGGGGGAAATGCCGGGTCGGGAGAGTTTGGAAACATGAGGATGGAATGGGAGCGCACAATCAAACGATTGCCATCGCGGTGAAGTTCCTCGAGCAATGGGAAATCAGGGGGGGCGCATGGCGAGAAAATCCACTGTCCAGAAAAGCGGGTAGAGCGGTCACACCATGCAGTGAGAGGAGGCTAGACGGGGAGGAAGTACGAGAGGGAAAGGATCTTGTTGATAGGAGATGCTCTTCGCATCTACCTATTATAGAGAAAAGAAGGACAACGGGAACGGTTGTCAAGAATTATTCTTAAGGTTCTTGCTCGGAAGGTTGACAAGGGATCGTGATCAATCGAAAAAAAAAAAAACCAGATAGGTAGAAAGGGGAAGCCTCTGCTCGATGAAATGCGAGAGCATGCTCCAGAGGAAATTGGGGGGGGAAAGAAAGAAAAAACAGCAGCCGCGAAGAGGTGTTCCTCCAGGAGGAAGCCCGTAAGGTCAAATGAATCGCGTGTTGGCCGGAGCGCCAGCGGGATGAGAAGGATCTCGGAAAAGCTCGCGCAGTTGGGGACTATGTGTTCAAGAGGCGGAACGTGTGCGTTCCACGTGCAAGCATCTTGGAACGAAAAACGATTGCTGAAGAAAAGGCCGAGTATGCCACTCTACTTACGTGAAACGCAGCTGATTCAGGGGGGGAAAAAAGGGCCTCCGCGGGGCATGAATCGACAAAAAAAGGGGGAACGGAGAAGGTCTTGGTCGATATCCGATTCTGAGAGAGTCAACAGAAAAGGGGGGTGCAGGTGCACAGAGGGAACGCTGCGCAGCCCGCTAATCATAGAACATAAAAATAATGGCAAAGGGGGGTCATGCCGCCAACGAGGGGGGGGGGGGGACAGCGCGCCTTCGCGCGAAAGGGGCGCGGCAAAGAAGGATACAGGAGAAAGAGGGGGGGAAAACCCGGCGCGTGGATCGCAGGGGAGCAGAGCTTGCCGTTAGAGGGAGAGAGAATTGAGTTAAAGGGGGAGTTAAAATAAAAGTTTGCGCGTTTTGGGTCGCGAAAGAGAGGACGCCATCCAGCCCAAAGAAGCGGATCGTGCTAGTAAAATGCATCATCGAGAAAAGAGAAATCGCTTCACAACTTTGTGAAAGAGACAGCTTCAACAAAAAGTTAGGGGATTTGGAAGGGTCTCTCATTTGGGGGAATCCATCGAAAAAAGGGCGCCAAGAGGACTCGAGCCCAAAAAAAGAAAAAAAAACAACATATCCTAAGAAGGGCAGAAAAGCAAATCAAGGGAGCTTATGTCAGAAATGACTAGCGAAATGAAAAGACGGCGATGACAAAGATCTTTCCTTGAAGGGAACCGAGGAAAGCAAAAACGCATCACACCGCTACATGCCGCGCCGAGGCAGTGCTGGACGAATTTCTTGGGGGGGGGGAAAAGCCCCGCTCTCGATAAAAGGCCTGAAAGATAGAGCACTTCAAACCCTCAAGGGACTGCCGCGCAAAAAGAGCGAAAGAGGAGCTGCGGGCGAGGGGGCACCAGCGCAAATCCTAGAAAAAGAAAGGGAAGGAGTTAAGAAAAAGAAACAGAATGCGCGATCATGGGCGCCAAGATTCAAGGGGAGAAAGGGGGGCATGGATACGGGACACCGACTTAACCATCTTGAGGGAGAGGGGAAACTTGAGCAGGGAAAAATCGTTACGAGAGATTTCTTTCGGATTAAAGTATAGACTTCAAGATCGTGCAATTCTTTTCAAGTGGGGGGGCATGGGGGGAGGGGGGGAACTCCCAGAAAAAGAAGCCGACTACGATCCACGGGGGGGGGAAGGGGAACAATTGCGGAAGGTGTTGCTCTCGCTAGAAAAAAACCCCGTCAGTGCAACTTAAGGGCTCTACTGGGAAACAAAAGATAGGGGGAAGAAAGGTTTTGAAGGGGGTGGGCAGGATAGGATGCATCGTCACGGGAAAAGACCGATTTTTCTAGCGAAAAATCTGGGAGAAAGAGTCTGTGACAGGACGCAGAACAATTGCGTAACGAGAAAAGGTCGTCAAGGCGCTGGGGGGGGTACCTCGGGCAGGACCGCACCGGCCTGAAAAGAGGTTTTCAGAGGGGAGAAAGGGGGACGTGTCAAGCGGAAAAAAACAGAAGTTTCCCAAAGTGATAATAACGCCGGGAGCTCAAGCGCGAAGAAGAAAATCGGCGCTGATATAAGAGGCGCCTAGAGGAAAACGGAAGAGCAACAATCTCAAAGAAAAACTTATTATTATTTAAAAGAATGATTGTGGGAAAGTGGGAACGAGTCTGGGAGGAACACAGGACGATCTGGTCGAGGGAAGCGGCGGGACGTTAGCTCCAGAATGAAGGAAGGGATGGGGGGGAGCTGACAAAACCTGTAAAAAGCATTCATCTGAAAACATTCTGAAAAAGAAGGAGGGTCCCTGTGCGGTGGGAAAGTGCTTTCCTGTCAAAAAAAAAAAAGGAAGACGATCTCGTTAGGAAATGCCGCGGGAGGAAACGAACCCTAACTAGGTACCGGACGGCACTTCCGTCGAAAAAAAGGAAAGGACGCTGCACGGCGATTACAAAAGAAAAGACCGTGAGAAGGTTCGAGCACATCAGAGAGGGAAAGTTGCACTGACGGGGGCGCGAGAGCGAGCGCCACACAGCAGCTCCGGGCCGGGAAGCGCTACTCCAATTTGTGATCGAAAAGTGGTGTTCGGAAGGAAAGGAAACCATTAAAGGGATCTTCTTTTACGATGCGGGGGGGAAACGCACGAAACATTCGCTCTCGAAAAAAAGAATTGGAAAAAACACTGAGGCATGGAAAGGGACGCTGGTTTGATGGTTTAAAAAAGGTTTTTCCGAAAAAAGAAAGCAAAAAAGAAGCAGTGGAGGGAAAACGCGATCAGAGGGGGCAGAAGGGAGCACGAAAAAAGGAAAAGACGGTCTCATCTTTTCTCGGATGAAAGGAATGGACATCTCGCCCGCCGAAAAAAAAAAAAAAGGGCGCAAAGAAAGCTGAGCAAGTTGCTGACGTGACGACTGTGGGTGGGAAGAGAGAGAAAAACGAAAAAACAGGAGATTGCGTTAACAAAAGCGCGGGCTTGAAGAAAAAGAGCGGGATGGGGGAAAAAAAAGCCGCGCGAAAAAAAAGAAAAAAAAAAAAAAAAAAAAAAGGCAGGGGGTTGGAAAAAAGAGAGAACACTCCTCGGGAAAAATGGCTGGCAGGACGGTGCTTTGCAAAGGAAGCGGGGCGGCGCCAGAAGTTCCTTCTGGTCTAAGCGCTATGTCAAGGAAGGAAACTCTGGACGAGGAAAAAGGGGTTGCAAGAAAAGCATTTAAAAAAGAAAAAGGAGATGGGTCTTTGTTCTGGGGAAAGCGGCAGCGGTTTTGGGCCGATGGAGGAGGGAAGCACCGATCAGAGGGGGGGGAAGCGATTGATTTGAAAAAAGAGAGGCGGAAGGCGGAGAAAAGAATCGATTATGGCATCAGGAATTGTACAAGAAGGGGAAGGAGGGCCGTTGGGAAAAGAAGGGCGTGCGCGAAAACAGAAAAAAGAAGAACCGTAAAAGGGAACGTACCACAGGAAAAGACCACCTTGGGTGCGCTCAAAAAGAGCGCCGGTGGGAAAAAACCAACGAGAAGGGGGGAGTACAACTTTCTCCCTGGAAGAAAGGACAGCGACGAAGTCAGGGCGAGGCTCTCGGGAGGGGGGAAAAACCAAGAAGGGCCGGTTCGCATATTTGAAACGGGCTGACAACGGGGGAGGAGTCTTGCACCTGAAATCCGGAAAGGGGTTGACTTTGGCAGGAGATCGGCCGAGAGAGCGAATCGAAGAGAAAGGAAAGACGCTGTCAATCTGAAAAGAGGGTCATGACCAAGAGGGGAGGGAAGTTTTTTCAGAAGGGCGCATAATCATCTGCTAGGAGACAAATTCAGCGGACCTATTGGGGGCTTATTCGGGGAAGGGAGATGAGATCGGGGGGGGGAATGCCGCCAACTAGAAGAGGGGGGGGGGACGGGTCGAAGTGGCGGAAGAAAAAAACTCTTCTACAAGACCAAACTGCGGCAGAACGAAGGTTGCGTTGGGAAGATCAGGGGAGGGGGGAGAAGTTTGGAGGGGGACATCCGTACAAACACCGGACTGGCAATGACCAGGAAAAAGAATGGGCGAGAGGAGTGCTTAACATCGGAGGCAGGGTAGGCTGAACTCAGGGGGGAGCACATCAAGTCGTAACAACAAAGGGGATCAGGCTCTCGGAAAGAGACAGATCTCTCAGGAGTGTCTGTCTCGAAATAGAAAAGGAGGGGGGTTAGAGGGGTATCACTGGCGCAAAACGTGGAGGAAGATGAACGGGAACTCCTCATAGAAAGAGGAAAATTCCCCGGGAGCGCTATAGAGGGTAAAAATCGGCAAAGGTCTAAAAAAGGGAGACGCTACTCCGAACCGTAAAAGGATGACCAATCTTCAGCCCTGGGGGAATAGCGCGGGGGTCGCAGAGGAGGTCCACACCAGTCATGTAATTGTGGGAAAAAAAAATACACCCTCTGGGGGCTAGAAGAGGGATGCACAAGGGGGGCCAATTTGTACTTGGAGGAGGGGAAAAGAGGACGGGGGAGACGAGGAGATACCACAGCGATTTCAATAAGGGGGTCATGTCCGGCGAATCAGCCTTTATTCTGGATGGAAGCCGAGGGACCGACCCGCATTTTCAAAAAATGAAAACCGACGAGGTTGGGTGGCCATCTGCGAGAAGAGAGCAACAACGAGGAGGGGGAAAAGTGGGGCGCCCTGCTTTGATATCAGGGGTTAAAGTTTTGAAATTGTAACGATTTGGCAAGGAGGTCTTAAGGGGGGGAAAAAGGAAAGCTTCGCGAAAAAGGGGCCCTTCTATTGAAAAGAAAAAGGGACATAAAATTTAAGGAGTAGTAAAAGTACCAATTGGTGTCGGCAGAAACTCCACTGTCCAGAGAGGGGGGTCAACACCAGAAGGGGTGGAATGACTTCAGAGGAGGGAACTAGACTTTTAAAGTAAAAAGGTCAGGAAAAGAGGCGGAGAAAGAGAATTGGAACGATGTCGGTCGACGCGGGGGGGAAGAGCGTAGGCGCGCTCCAAGGCAGCGGAGCGGATGAGGCGGGAAGCAGGGGGGAGGGGTTATCGGGAAGAGGGTTTTTGCTGCCTGCGGGTGTAAAGGGGGAGGTGGAAAGAAACGTCCCGGCGAGAGTCGCGCCGAGCGCAGAAAGGGGGGAGGATGAGGACTAGAAGGAGGCCATTACGCCTTTATGTGCTCAAGGGTCGAGCAGCAGCCTCGAAGAGGAAGGAGGGCCGTAGGATATGAGAAAGAGAAAGCGAGAGCTCGTGTTGCCGATGGAGAAAGCCAAGAAAGACATGCAAGAACCTTCAGCTCGAAATTTGACTATGTGGGATGAGGAAAAGTTTCCACGGAACGAAGATCGTGGAGGCGTCAAAAGAGGTCCATTCAGGTGCCGCGGAGAAACCATCCGAAGAGACTGGGGGGGAAGGGCAGATGATTCTTCGAGAATGAAAAAGGAAAGGGCGCCTCCGGGGCAGTGGAAACCCCAACCTAGGGAAGGTGGGATCCCGTTGAAGCGATATCTCGCTGTGCGAGGGGGGCAAGATAAAAATAGGGAATGGAAGGAATGCACGTCGGCACGAAATTCATCCCAGCAAAGGGAGGAATATTCACGAAAAAAAAGAGGGGTGAAAAAGCCGCCAAAGGGGGAATTCAAAGAAGCGCGACGCCAAGGTTCGTCTGTCGGTTTAAAGGGGCTTCAGGGATAAATGTAAAAAAAAAAATCGCGGAAAAAGGGAAAAAAAAATTGCAGTGAGACGACAAAAGAAAAATGTTGGTCGGGAAGGGAAGTGGACGGTAAAGAGTGCCGTGCTTTGTTTCGCCCGCGCCACAGAGAGAAAAACGTACAACAGGGGACATCAGGGGAAACGGAGGCAGGGTCCTCAATCGGCAGCTGAATCGTGAGAGCTCATGCGAAAAAAAGGGGTTCAAAAAAGGAAAAAAAACCGTTCACAGGGGAACAGAAACAGGAACAAGGAATATAACCGTTTCACTGGGGGGGAACAGCGTCCAGCTTGCTGTACTAGCGAGAGAGGGAAACCAGGCATGAGAGAAAAAGGAAGGGGATTCCCAGGAGGAGGGGGGATGGGGAAATGCGAACACAAAAAAAAAAGTAGCTCTATCACACGAGTGTGGGGAGATCAGCAAGTGGCAGGGGAAAGGAAGAGAGGGGAATTTGAACTGGCAGGAAAAAAGCCCCGAAAGGATAGGTACATTCCGCACGAGGCACTTCAAACCCTCAAAGCGACTGCCGCGAAAAAGGGAGAGGCCGCCAAAGGAGGAGAAGGGCTGCGTGGATTTGAAAATAGCAAAGATGAGCCATTAAAAAGAAATAAAGAGAAATAAAAAAATGCCGATCGCCAGCCACTTCATTAGGGCAACAAGGAAAACCCACCAAGAAACAGCGTGAAAAACCATGGAATTGCAAAGAAAGAAAGTACCGAAGGACGCATGGGAAAAGGATTTCTCATCGTAACGGGGAAAGGGCAATTCGGTTATGGGACGCCACAATTCGGGAAAGAAAAAAAATTGGCGTAAGGAGGGGGGAAAAAAGGGGCGCTGATGTGGTGAAGGAGGAAAAGAACCAATCATGCAAGCAAAAAAGCTCGAACCGTGATCTTTCGAGAAAAGTGAACGCGGTTTGAAAATGGAAAAAAGTTTTTCGGGAAAAGAAAAAAAGAAAAAAAAAAAATCTTTTCCTGCGGAAAAGAAACGAGTGGACAAAGAGGAAAGAAATCGTCTTTCGACAGGACCCGGAAAAGCACCGGAAAAGAGGGAAAAAAAGCATGTTGTTCCAGCTGCAGGGACGCGCGGGGGCAAAAAGAGGGAAGGAAATCCGGGGCATAAAGGGCCGTCGCGGAAGTCGCGAATTAAAAAGAGCGTTCACAAGAGGAAAAAAAAGGAAGGACACCAATCTATCTCACCACAAAACGGGAAAGAAAGAAGATGGTCGAGGGGCGTGCGCTATGGGAAGCTATGAAAGCAGCAGCGACGATCGGGTCGAAAACTCAAGGAAGGGCAAAAAAGGGGGGTGTTCAGGGAAGAAAAAACGACATTCATCTGGAAAACAGACACAGGAGTAGTTGAGTGAGGAGAAAGTACCTCTTTCAGAAACAGAGAAGCCGAAGACGATCTACGAAGAGAGGGGAAGGGGGGGGGAAGCTTAAGTGGAAAGAAGCAGGAAAGAGTGACCGGCGGGAAGCGTCAGCGTCGAAAAAGCGGAGAAAAGAAAAGAGAGGAAGAAGCAGCCGAAAACGGGCTCGCAATGATCAGTTCGAGCAAGGAGACGTTGGCCATTGCCGTTTGAATTCTGGCCGAGGGCTGCCACACATCATCTGGAACATGTCTGGCGGGAGGACCAGTGTCTGACAGGAATTGTGGCTGCGCTCTAAGCATCGATACATGAGGGGGGCAAGGGGGGTCGCTAAAATCCTCAGAACCGAGCGCTCTCAAAAGGGGGGGGCGATCACGAAAGGCGCATTGTTTTTCACGAAGGGGGGGATTTTGTGAACGTTGGAAGAAAGTGCCAGAATCTCGCCACTTTCGAGGGAAGGAGGGTTGTATTATCACGAAACGGTTCCCACTGGTCTCGATAGGATTTGCGCAAGGGAAAAAGGATCATCCGCAAGATGGAGGAAAATGGCGGCCTCGAAAAGGCGCATATGTCCTTTGCGCGTCGGGAGGGGAGGGTTGAAAGGGAGAATCGTACGCTTGCCAGGAATATTGAGGGAAAGCAGAGCGGAGGGGGAGGGGACCAAGAAAAGGAAAGGGAAAAGGAGCACGGCGGAATCGCGCGGCAATTCACATCGTGGGGGGGGGGGGAGCCTCGGGTGGAGTCTTGTTTGGATTGCACATGGGAAAGGAAGGAGGAAGCGCAGTCTTCTCTTCCCTGGGATACAGAAGGACGAGAAGAGGATGACCCTCAGCAGGGACAGGCTGCGTTTTTCACAAGTTTAGTAGGGGAAAGGGGGGAGGGGGGAACTGACAGCGGTTGAATGGGGGTCAGCTGGATTCGATAAAGGGAGAACTACAATCACCGATCAAAGGGGTTGACGCCGATTAGGGGGAGCGAGCGGATGGAAGAGGAGAATGTCATCAAAGGGGAGCTCTCCTAGGGCCGGGGCTGGTAAAATGGGTACTTCTCTAAAAAAAGGCACGGGACTGTAAACGCGCACAAAACTACAAAGGGGGGGGTCGCTCACTGTCAATCTCTGCGCCCTACGAGATCACCAACGCAGGAAACTTCTGAAAGAAGATCCCTGGGAAGAAATTGAAAGAAAGAACCGAACAGGGCCGCAAAAGGGGAAGGCAGCAACTTTTGCAAAAAGCACCCAGATTTGCCGTTCGAAGTCTGGAAATGAATTGAAGGGAACCGAGGAGGGGGGGAAAAGGGAGCCTTCATATGGTTGGGAAGGGGGATACTTCTAGGCGAGAGTCCAGAGATCTCAATCTGAAAGGGCGGGTGTCGATTCCTGGAAGATGATGGGGGGGAGACGGTGCGCAAAGAGGGAAACAAAATTACGTACATTGTGCAGAAACGAAACGGGCTGAAGGAAAAAAAACCCGCTGCCTTTCCCAAGAGGGGGCACGTGGAAAACATAGAAAAGGCTGCAGGTAAGAAGAAGAAGGGGTAGTGGCTTTATTTCGGAGGAAAGCCGGAACACCGCGCTCGTCGTCACCGGTGAAGAAAAAGGCCTGACTTGAGGAGATCGGGAGGAGACATAATGGGAGGAGCACAAAAGTACTGATCAAGGGTCGCCGAGCATCGCGAAGGGTTCCAGGAGGAAACGATCGACGCGGGTGGAGGAAAAGAGAGCCGGAAAACTTCAAAACCTCTCAATGAACAGCATCATCCGCGCGAAGAGCGCGATACTCTCTAGACGGTCGAAAAAAAGGAGTGACTGGGAAGAGCTTCCTCGCCCAGAAAGTGACCAGAAACGTCGGCGAGAAAAAGGCAAAAGGAGTCCACACCAGTAAGGGAAGGGGGGGAAAAGAGACAACCCCTGTTTATCTGGAACCAGGGAAAAGGGGTAATGATGAACGACTAACTAAATTGAAAATGGTCAGCCTACCGAGTGGCAAGAGGGAAAGGGGAAGGGGACACGCGAAGCAAATCCAAAGAACATGGAAGACCGCCTGGGAGAGAGGCAAAACATCATTTTGAAAAAAAAGAAAATCCGACTCCGATTCAAAGCAG
>Ga0179593_1264822_pt1 | contig 12914 bp, 14 predicted proteins | sample CZODoug2_1_08_16_FD_185931 | JGI IMG/M metagenome (GOLD analysis project Ga0179593, IMG submission 185931) | Vadose zone soil fungal communities from Angelo Coast Range Reserve, California, USA - CZODoug2_1_08_16fungal (PacBio error correction) | ecosystem: Environmental > Terrestrial > Soil >...
CTGGTCCGAGCTTTTGATAAACGGGATCGAGTAAAAAAACAAAGGGTATGTCATTATAGGCTATACACGCGGACACAAAGAGCCTGGGGGGGCCGGTCCAGTAAGGGTTAAAGAATTTTGGCTCTGTATTTAATTTGATTTGGGGGGGGATAGAATGGGGACTCACGGAGAAGAGGGGAGGGGGAGCGTTGCATTCATAAAGGGTACTAAGTATTTAAAAGGTGGCGGGAAAGAAGGGGGACAGGATTAAAATTTTAAATCTCCAAAATAATTTTGGGTCAGACAGGGCGGCCAAAAGCACAAAATAATACTTAAGAAAGAAGTTATAAGGCCAAGAAGGGGGAAAAGAGTTTCCTAAATATAACTTACAAAGTTAAAATGTGGAAAAAGTAATTTTTAGTAAGACAGAGGGGAGGAAATACTACTGCCCTCACGTTTATGACAGTGGGCGAAAGAGAGAATCTGGGAGGAAGGACGATACCTTGAATACTAAAGATCAAGTAACTTTCTCAGTTTGGGGAAAAGGTAAAGCTATATGACTTAAAAATAAATTATGACAAAGGGAGAGGAGTGGAAACCCAGGAGGGAGACATGTAATCTCGGGTCGAAAAAAACGTAAAGCAGAGGGGGGGGAAAAACACTGGGGGCTGTGTTTGGTTCGGAGACTCACTAGGGGACGTCAGGTGAAACCAGGGCTCAAAAGCCCGGAATTCTGTGTCGTGTCGAAAAGAGGGTGCGATGGGTTAGGCCACATGACAGGAGGACAAGGGAAGGATCGCCAGAGAATCAAAATTAGGAGGGGGGGGAGGAAAAGCGAGAACCGGCAAGCGGAGCATATAAAGGGAGGGTGTGAGCATACGCACATCATAAGCGGGACTCAGTTTCAATGGGGTCGCACAGACCCCGGGTGGAAAAGGAACCTTGTTCGGAGCGTCGGAAGAGGATCTTAGTCACCGGCCCGTCGAACGAAGAAATTGGGGGGGTGTCACTTGGACCGACTAAGAAAAAAGAAGTGGTACAGGAATGCGTGACGCCCGTAGTTCGTACGTCGAGGTAAAACCAAGATATGGGGGCGGAAATACGGTCAGTCGTAGTAACCGAAAAGCTATTGATAAAACGAGAAGAGCCATTCGGATAGAAAGGTACCGTTTAGCAAAGGACTGAAGAAAATGAAAAGAACAACTGGCTGCGCAAAAAGGAAGACTCGAACTTGGAAACTCTCGAAGCGATCTGTCCCCGTGCAGCCGGCTAACACGCTGGGGAACCCTTCTCCGGTCCGCTGGGCCCCGAAAAGGAATGTGGCGTGAAGGACCAAGGGTAGGAAAAACGCTACTGCGCCGCGCTCAAAAAATCGGCCAAAACTTAGAACGGAGCGGGCGGTCAAAGATAACGGCAATAGCGGAACCCTGAGGAAAAGAACCTGCACACACCCTTTGGAAACCGAAGCGAAGGAAAAAAGTGGGGAATGCATTCGGCGAAAAAGGAGGACCGCTGGGTCCAGGGTAGACAAGGAGGGGCTGTGGGGATTTCTCCCACGCGTAGAGGTCGTGGAGGAAAGAAATAGTGCGCCAGGCAGTTAGTTGTTACCGGGGGGGGGGAGACGAAAAAAGCAGGGGGGGGTGCGGGCCTCTAAAAAAAAAGGGGGAGGAGGGGAGGAAAAGAGAGATACGAAGCGACCACATCGGCTGGGTGCGATGTCCCCCACCCCACCGCGGGAAAGGGCGGCCTACACTCCGTGCCAGAAGAAAGTAAGGTTAGGCGTCACATTCTAACGGCGTGGGATAAAACGGATCCACAAACAGACCACTTTCAGGATATCACAAACAAGTCGTCTCCAAGAACGCCACGTGGCGCCGGTTTGTCGCTGGGGCAAAAAAGAAAAAAGGGGGGACTGAAGTTCACGGTGAAGGGGGGGGGCGTCACACGGATGGGTAAGAGTCGGGACCAGGAAACCGTCTACGTGGGAGTACGCGAAGCGCAAAGAGACAGTAAGCGCTGGCCAAAAAGGTTAACATGCGAGGGTCGACGAAAATTCCTAACTTGAATAGGATCGCCCGGGCGAGGGGGAAACAGCGTAGCCGGGGGGCCCACTAGACAGCTAGAGAGCAGTAAAGGCGAAAAAAGGGGGGCGATTCAAGGGGGAGCGGGGGATGGATCGCCGCAGTGCTGCAGGCCTTGTACAGGCGGTTCACTAGCATGAGGAGCTTAGATGGGCATCTTCCCCTGCGTGTGAAAATAAGGGAAAAAAGCCCCGGTTCGATATGAGATGAAACCGACGGAAAACAATCTATGGGGGTTGGAAAATGGAGACACATGGCTACTCAATTTGACTATGAGGAAAGGAGGGGGGAACGGTTCACCCATCACAGGAGGTTTAAGATAGTGGAGAACAGATGCATATGAAATAAGTCGAACGAACAAGTTCCATACCTAAGGGTTAAACACGAGTGCCAAGGCGGAAACGAAAGGTCAAAAAGAGTGCGTAGGGGGAAAGGAAACCGTAATTTGGTCTCCCGGTCACGAGTTGGATTCAAAATTGGACCGTATCATACTGGTAGACGTCCTGACCCCGGTGGTAAATCGCGAACGCACGAAATTTTGTTTTTCGAACGAAACAAGACCTGAGCGGGGGATAAGTGACGCATGAAGGCGCCACTTAGGGGGGGAATGGGAGCATCCGTCAACAAAAAAATTGTAATCAGACCAAGGCGAAAAGAGGGGTGGAAAAAACAGAAGAAATCTCTTTGTGTTTTCCCAGGAATACTTTGTAGAAGTGGGGTTTAGTCATAAACTTTAAGCGCAAAATAAAAGGGGAGGGGGGTGGTTTGCACTAGGGTGAAAAAAAAGGATATTGACAGGGATGAGAGAATATAAAATCGGTAAGTAAAAGGGAGGGAAATGAAATAACATTACTCATGGAAAATGATTAAATGAGGAAAAAATGTTTCGTACGGGGTTGAAAATTAATTTGGATCTGGGGGGGGGGTAACTGGTCATAGAAGTCTTATATTTGTCTTTTTGTACATGCCCTTTGGGGATAAAAATGGGGAGGGGGGTGGGGGGAGATTTAAGTAATGAGTTTTAAGAAGGGGTCATATCATCTGCCAATGTCTGAGCTGAGAACTGTATAATGATCCATGTTTTAAAAGGCAGAACAAAAGAATACCCTTGCGTAAATAATTGAAGGACAAATAAATAAGAGGAGGTGGCCGCAGTTAATAGCAAATAAGAGGGGGGGCAGGGAATTACTTTAGATGTCCAAAGAGACTGAAAGAAAGAACTAAACGTCTCTAGCGGCTCACACAACAACGGGAGGAAAAAGATAGACCCGGGTGAGGGGGTCAGAAAAATTTGAAAGTAGAAAAAGTAGACCCTGGGCACAGGATGAATTAGAGGAAAGAAAAACGGACAAAGCATATCGATTTTTGAAGGGAACCTAAGTTCAATAATTTAAAATTGATTGAGGTTGGGGGGGGGGGGGGGGGGGGGAAAGGCGGGAAGACGTTGGCAGGGAAGGGCTGTACTGTATTTACTACATTGAGAGGAGCAGGGGTGGGGGTAAATTATTATAACCCAATACTTTTCAACATGGGGGAGGGAAAAATGCGACAAAAATAAAGACTTAGAGAGATCCGGGGGACATATAGGTAAAAAGTGACCTAAATTAAACTAACTTTAGTGAACGAAGTTGGGGGGGGGAGATGTTATTTAATTAATAAAATATAATGAAATACGGGGGGGGGGGGAGGAAAGGGTGCAAAGAGGAATAGGAATAATATCAGGGGGAAGCTAGAATAAAAAGGGAGGGATCGGAGAGGTAAAGCTATTGACTTCAATTAGTGGGCAGGGAACCCAAGAGTATCGTAACCAGTGGGTATCTGGTTCGAAACTACAACGGGGAGTTGTATGGCTGTTGGGTAAGAATGGGGGAGCGCAAGGAGGAACACCGGGTCAAGAAACGAGAAGTCTGTGTCTTCAGAGGACGTGACTCAGGACACATTAAAAGTCGGTCCAGATATAGGATTGACATCACATAAAGAGGAACACGAGGAGAAAAAGGGGAAGGGGGGGTAGAAATACGACTAATGCTCCGTGTAAGTTTAGAGGTCGAACCGTGGGTCCAATAGCAGTAAGTAAGGATAGGAGGCCGACGAGGGGGACAATAGAGGCACCTTAAGACGAAATGGGGGGGGGTGGGAAGGAAGGGAGAAGGGGGGAGCACGAATCCGAAGTTTACTACCAGCGCCGAGGTGTATTAGTGCTTAGTCCCCAAAAGAGAGGGGGCGCGTGGGAAAATAGTAGAACCGGGGGATAAGGACTATGAAAATACACGCAGCGAAAAAGCCAGGCGAAGGATAAGGGGGACCGGTTCGCCAGGGGCAGCAAAAGGGGGGCACACCACTCACAAAGGATTACTCGACCTTGGAACCTCGCGTGAACTCTGAGAGAGGCTGATCCGGTGGCATGGGGGGGAAAAGAGGGTTGGGGAACCTGGAGAAACTGTGCCGACGGTGGACCCGACAGCAGGGACAATATGGACCAACCGAAGAAGGAGGGCGCGTCGACGAGACCAAGCGTGCAGATTCAAAGATAAAAAGTCGTGACCCCGCGGACTAGTAACAAGGTGTAAAAGAAGGGAGGGGGGGTGGAAAGGGGTCGAACGGTTGGGGGGGGGGAGAGGAAGCGAAGGAGGACAGCTGTTTTCACGGAAAAAGGGGGCAACATGGGACGTAAATGCAAGGGGAGAATTGTTAAAAGCGGGTCGGACTCTAAAAGAAGGCAAAATTTCTTGTAGAAGAAAAAGAACGAGGTTACAGGGGTGGGGGGAAGCTAAATCACAGAAGTGATGTTTTGCGAGAGCAAAAAAAAAAGAGTAAGGAAAAGAAAAGAGAGAGAAGCAGACGAAACCACATAAAGGAGGGGGGGTGGTGAGAAGAAAAAAAATAAACGCAGGGTCCTGCCTACAGAAAGGGAAGAAGTTCGTGGAGCGGAATGGTAAACCGGGCGCGACGGGGGAGGATCAAGAACCAGGGACCGCACAGGGTAGCACAGGCCAGAACCGAAAGGGAAATCTTCACAATGGACACAAAAAAGTTGGCGACCGTCGGGAGGGACAAGAAACGGGGGCAAAAAGTGAAGGTAACTAAACGGGGCAAACAAGGACAAGTTGGGGAGAAGTCTTCTATACCAAAAAAGGAGGGTCCTATGAGAAAGGGATGGAAAAATAGCGATAGAAGGGAAAAAAGTGTACTAATCGTGAGAAGAAAAGGCCAAATGGGCGGGAAAAAGGCATCTTCCAGCGTAAAGGGGTCAAAATCTTGATTCCGAAAGTGCACACTGAGACCGCAGAAGTTACGCCGGAGGAAATTCAGATTTTTTAGGATGGATCTCAGACCAGGGTCTTAAGCTCCTGGGTACCTTGATCAGAAAGGGAAAACTGGGACTTTCTACTCTCGTCCAAAGGATGTGAAAAGCAAGTCTACTATGATTACCACTCTCTGAGAGGGAAGGAGACTAAAAAGCTAGGGAGCACAACCGGGTAGAGTGACGGAGGCCGAGGGAGGGGGGCCGGAGTGCAAAAAACACAATTCGTAGTATAGGGGGGGGGACAAAAGATCGTCGATCCGACTGAAGGACTTATGGTCCAAAGGGGGAAGGTGAAACGAAGGGCAAAAGAGGCACTAGGCGGGGGAAAGAAGCCGGTAATTAGTGGGGGGTCAGACAAAGAAAGTCGCGTACGGTTGGCCTAAGGGAGAAGACCTTGGAAAAGACGGAAAATGCGAGAAAATAGAACGCACGAGGGGGAAAGAACGAAACGATAACATTCTACTGTGGAAGAAAGTGTGGGACGAAAGAAGCCTGACTAGACTGAAAAGAACAAAAAGAAGAACAACACCGGAAGAATACTGCACAGGGAGACCCTATCTGAAAGGGAGAAGATAAAGGGGTTTCCAGATATTGCGTATAATGGGGGGAGAGAAGGGAAAGAAAGAGACAGTTTCGAGAAGGGTAGAGGGTAATAAAGGAGAGCTACTATAGAAATTGTCGCAAAGGAATAAATGGTACATTAGGAGAAAAGAGGAGAATTCTTTCCAACGTAACTGGGGGGAAAAGGGGGTGTAAAGGTAGTGTATATAGGAGTGGGGGGGGAAAAGAATCTGAAAGGTAGATTTTAAGGGGGGTTCGATCCTGGGGGGAGAGAGTAGTAGTGATAAGTATGTGGAAAGGGTTAAGTGAGGCATATAATATAGGGAACGGGGAGGAAGTGAGGGAAATTGTATAATGCAGTCTAGCATAACGGATGGGTGGATGCCAATGAATAACAACATCAAATACATGGGAGGGGAAGGGGCGCAAAATAAATGATGAGGTGGACAGTGTAGCAAGTAATGCAGACGGGGGGGTGGCAGGATGACTGTAGAGGGGGATTTCAAAGCTACGTGAGGACCTGAAACGAGGAGAGAAAACACGAGGCGGAGGAACCAAAGATAGGGAATAGGTGGGCTAGGTAACTAATATTAATCCAATGCAAAAAACGGGTATGCATTATGAGATAGAAACGCAAAAAATAATTGTTGGGCATTTCCATGTGTGGAGAAACGGGGAAAAAACGGGTAATTGGGGATAGAATAGGATTATGCATATACTTGCCTAGAGGGGTATGTACTAAGGATTGAGTGGGCATATGATATAGATGGAAGGGGATATGATTAATCAGCTTCGGAATTTACTCAGAAAAAGAATGCGGAGTCCCCGAGAGGAAGAGGAATCCATATGGCAGAGTACACTAATGCCGAGAAAAGGGAAGGGTAAAAGGGTCGAGGGGGGGGATAGGGTTGTTCATCATATTTCATTTATTCAAAGAGAGGTTGGATATTTCTTCCGGGGGTATCTAAGATAAAATTAGAATTTCTTTAAGAGAAGGAAAAAGAAAATAACCAATAAATATTGGTCAGGACAGGGTACCATTAAGCGCGAAACCCCTCGCAAGGGAAAGGTATGGGGCTGTTTGTGAAGGGGGAAAGGGATCCTGGAAAGAGTGATAGGATTTTTTGAAATAAGAAGCAACAGGAACAAAGGAAGGGTATTTCGCAACCGTGCGTGGAAGGGTTACGCCACATCCGCGGGTCCAAGGACTTATCTAAAAAAGGAAAAATTTGGTTTACTGGTCAAAAGAGGGGACTAAAGTCGCACCCTGAACATACATGAAAAGGTGAACTCCGCCCCATCAGCTACAGGCGGGTTCCGCCGGAGGAGCACAGGGGGTGGAACCATAACTAGTAAGGGAAAAGGGGCTGAAGCCGGATAAGTTCCTAGGATCTTGGAGAAAAAGAGAAAAGGGGGGTGGGAGTGCACGATCCCAGGAAAATCCATTTGCTGCTAACGGCTAGTATGTCGGGAGATAGGGGAAAATTGTTGGCGAGTTTCGGAGGGAAAGGAGCGTAAAGCACTAGTGGGAACGGCCAGTCTTCTAGAACGGGGGTTCAAAACTCCTACTACCTCCTGTCCCCGCGGAAAGGAACGGCTGCGATCCCCCCCGCTCAAAAAAAAAAGGATGACTAACGAAAAGGAAGACGAAGGCTTCTCGAGGTCTCAATGGGGGAAAAGAATGGGAACCCTGTCGCCCAGAAGGAGCCGTGGCACGCCCAGCCTGGTAGAGAAAGGGAAAACCAGGGCGTGGGGGAGAGAGTCCACGCTAAGGAAAAAAAGGCCTTCGAGATCTAACTCCGGAAAAGAACTTGAATTATCTGTCCTTGAGGAGGGGTAGACATAATCGCGTAACGACCCTGGCTTAGGAACACGTGCACGAGGGAACCACCCCGTGAGGGAGTGGGGGGAGGGACTACGGCGAAAAAAATTGGGTGCTGGGACAGCGAAGAGGGAGGGCCGGAGGGAAGGAGAAGGTGAATCAACTTTTTCCTTTGTGACAAAGCACAGCGTACCCGGAGAGGAGCTACATAAGTATAAGAAGAGAAAACCGATTTCAGGAGGGGAAGGGGTGGGGAGCTAAAAAGGGAGTGTGGGGGGGTGAGATCGCGAGAGAGAGACAACATATATTGAAAGAGAGAAATCTAGAAAAATCCCATCAATTTGGGGAAGGTATAAACCCCCCCGTAACCGAGCAGGAAAAAAACCAACTAACCGTTCAAGGGTCGTACCTTTTGAAGGCAGCGGCGCTAGGCGGGGGGGCAAAAAATGGAAGAAAGGGGGAACAGTCGCCTCCGGAACCCATCGACTAGAGGCCTGAATCACCGAATCAAAACCGGCGAAAAAGCGGAGGCAACCCGAAAGGGGTCCAGGAAAAGGCAAGTTCTCTCAAGGGAATTTGTATTAGAGAAGTGAGGGTGAGACTTCATCTACTCCGTCTAGGAATACGTTGGGCCGAGGAAAAAAGTAGAGGGGCCGCGCATATACGCGGGCAGAACAACAGGGAAAGGACCGATCGGGACAAGCCCGAGGCTCGTAACGGGGAGAAGGTGTTAATCCACATCAGTTAGAAGGGGCGCCAATTGCCCAGTATAAGGCTCATATAAAGAGTAAAAGGGGAAGTAGACCCAGGGTGTAGCGTTGGAGGGAAAGGAACCAGAAAGGGTCCGAGGATATTCGCTACGGGAACCGGGGTTACTTAGACTAATGTGTAAGTCCCTGGCCCCACCCTGTTAAATAAGGGAAAAAAAGAGAGTTTACGATTTACCGCAAGGTCGCCACAAAATCTCAGGGGGATACAAATAACGGAGAAAAAGAGATGTCTACCAGAAGGGGAAAGACTTCCCGGGCGGAGATGGAGAAAACCACAACAAAATTCGTGCTATGGGGACTAAGAGTCATATGAATAATGTCAAGAGGAAGTCCTTACGGGGAGTTCATGAAACACCTTGGGCGGGGGGACACTGGGGAAACTGGAGCGGAGATAGTGGAGGAAAAGGGGGAAAAGATTACCATAAGGTTGTGCTCCATCCACGTTCGCGACTATGGGGGGAGTCAATAAAAGGACGGGAATCTGGGAGGAAAGTGAACAATTCATGTTGCGTAAAACGCGAACCGAGTTTCGAAAGACACAATGAGAATGATTGGGAAACGTGGGGGAAGAAAAAAAGGCAGTCGATCCTCCATCAGAAAAAAAGCCCCTCAAGTGGTATCAAAGAGCGGATAGGATGGAGGGGGGGAGGAAAATTACATGGCAAATACTTTGGAAAAAACACTGCATATAAGTTGGCGGGAAGGGAAGGGGAAGAGAGGGCTAGTAAAAAAAGGGGAAAATTTCTAATTTTATGAGAAAATATTTTGGGGCACTATAAGAGGGATCCTCTTTTCGCCACGAAAAGGATTTCATTATTAGAAAAATAAAATTAGGAAAAATGGCGGGGAAAAGGGGGGTTGCACTAATAGTAGGAAATTAGGTAGGGGGAAAGGTCAGAGTACTATAGGTCTTCTGGGGGGGGAGACCTTCCTTTGGGTAGGTAAAAGGTCGAATGGTGAATTTAGGAAGTAGGGGGAAAAGAATGTCAGTAATCATGCCAACTGGGGTAGAGACATGGGGAAATGAACCGTCAAGAAAGAATGAGAGTTAATCCATCTAATAACAAAACTAATACCGGTGAGTATTAGAATTAAAATGGACATTAAAAAAAAAGAGAGAAGGTGCCGCTGTACAGATCAGGGGTGGCAGGAATAGAGTCAAAGAGGTACTTGAGAGGAACCTAGAACACGGGAAAAGCTCAACCAAAAGGGAAAGAGGGACCGTGGAAAGGAAGGATTTTAAAGAAGAAGGGGCTATTACCGGGCCCACCTGTATGGGCAGTAGGAGTGCCGAAACACGACCAGGCTAGAGGGAGGGGGAAAAGAAGGTAGATGTACTCACGGTATTAATTTGAAGTTGTAGGGATTTGAGTATGCTTAGAAAGGGCATACACTTGGAGTGACTAAGAGTAAAGAACATGGGGGGCGATGAATGGGAATGGGAGGATAAAATTAATTAATTAATCGATACTTTAAAAAATTTACTAAAAAAGAATGCAGACAAAAAAAAGGATAGTAAAATCTAAATAGAAGGGAATATGATCCAAATAGTTTGAAGTCCCCTAAGTGGAAAGAAGGGAATAAAACAAGTTTACGAGTGATGGAGAGATGCATGAAAAGAAGGGGTTAGGAGGGGGCGAAATACGATTTTCAGGGAGAATATCCGTGAATAAAGACTAAATTAAGGAACTGGAAGGGGGGAAGGGCAGATTAATAACTGTGAGATGAAAACTGAGTGGAAGACATGGAAGTTTGAGAAAACGCCGCACTAGTCAGATGGGAGGAAACGGGAAGGGGGCTGTGGGTTGTTGCGGATGGGGAAAAATTCACGAATGAGGGAAAGAAACCCAATCCCGAAAGGAGGGTCAGCAAACGCGTGGGTCGATGAGGCCAGGGTCCAAGAAGGGAGAAAGGTCGGTCCAATTACTGTAAAGTTTGACGAAAAGGGAACAGCGGAGCTGGGAATGGAAAAAAGGAAGTAGAACCAAACGCACTATCATGCGAAGGCGGGTACCTCCATGGGGGCCAAAAAAAGGCTCCCGAGGGAAAAGAAAAGGCTTTAAGGACCTGGGGGGAAGGGAAGACTGGTCAGAATTATCGGCAAAATTCGGCACGAAGGGGTGTCTGTTAGACGAGCCGCGGAGGGAGGACGCAGAGAAGGGGAGGGAAGGACTTCGGCTTAACACCCCAGAATTGGTGGGAGGAAGTTTCAGGTAGGGAATAATTATAACGGGAGGAAGATTGAAAGCAGGACGAAAAAGTCGGAACAGGGGTAAAGAACTACAAAGGGAATTCCCTCAATGGGCGGGGAAAAAACTCAAATTATCGACACGTGAGAAAAATTCGACGAGCTATACGTGTGGCATGAGGAGCAAAGCTGTGCAACCCTAGGAAATCAAGTACCCCCTGACCTTTTATCGGGTAGAAGCTATGCCCTTGATGGGGACAGCTCTTAGAGGTAAAAGGAAGGTGGATATGAGCGTCAAAGAACTGAGGGGATGATAAAGAATTGATAAGAAAGAAAAAGCGCAAGAAATGCGTGCCTAATAACCTTAACGAAGTCCCACGTTTCTGAGGGTGGAAAAAAAATCAAAAAGGGGGTCAGGTGTGAAAAGTGGACAGAAGGGCAAAAGGGATTTCAAGAAGGTGATTTCTCCCCCGCTTAGCGACGCGTAAGGGAAAGGAAGGATAAGACCTTAAAGGGGGGGAATTCCCGATTCAATAGAGGGGGAGGGGGAGAGAAAAAAAGTGTGGGGGGGCGATGTATCTTCGGCAAAGAGGAGTGAGATGAGAAAAAATACAGAGGGGGCTCACGTCTCTGTAACCGCGAGAGCGGGCCGGACCCTCCGGGGGGATTATACTAGGAAACAGACTGAGAAGAACTTCCAAAGCGTGGAGAACGGATCAACAGGCAGAACATGTGGAACAGGAAAAAAGTAAAAAGAGCGAAGAGGAAGAAAAATACCGACGCGTCTCCTTAGCAACCCAAAAAACGGGTTCCTTCTTGACACACGGGGGGCTCAAGGCAAGCAGAGTAAACGAGGTGGAAGAGCTCACTCTTTGAAGAGACGGCAAGTCACAGGGGGGTCCGGAAAAATCGAAGAGTATGAAGGAGAAATAGATCTGCAGCAAGTTTACATATCTGCGACGACGAAAGATGGGGAGGTCCACTGGATACGACCTTAGAAAAAGGGTCACAAAAAGTGAGCCGCATCCACGAGACAGCTAGGAAGAGAGACTATGAGCAAGTGAATGGGGAGCGTTGATGGAGAGAAAGAATCTTCACGCCGGGGGGAAGGCTTGTCAAAAGGGCCATGAGGACAAAACCGGTGCACCTGAGGGGAAGGACGGGGCACGTGAAAAATAATATGATACGTCCGAACAAAAATCTACTGGGAGCCGAGGGAAGGAAGACGAATACTGCAGCCGCAAATTTAGAACTGCAACCGGGGGGAGGCGGCTAGAACGACACCACCAGAGCGGAAAGGGGGCGAGACAATAGCAGGGAAACGTTGGACCTCCGAACAAGGGACTGAATAATGTAGGTACACCGGAGGGGAAAACGCCATGGCGAAGGGAGACAGTGATAGTGCCTATGGTAATCCGGTAATTATGACAAAGACGAGGGGGAAGAATGTGAGTCCTACGAATTTGAACCGCCATTCTGGGGAGATCCTGTGAGACGCAAGGGGATAATATCGGACGCACGAAAGTCGGAACATGAATCTACGGGAGGAGGCCTCGCCACGAGAGTTTCTCCATAGGAAAAAAAGCCAAGCAAGTGTGAAGTACCACTGACTACAAGAGGTGAGGGGAAAAAAGCTTGACAATGACTGGCATACTAGAAAAAGGTTCAAAAAGGCAGATACTTAGAGGGTTTAAGTCGCTATCTTGGGTCGGGGTAAACAGTTTCGAAGGGAGAGGGATTTCGACATTCTTATCACTAGAATCTAGAGCATTTTCGCCAGAATAAAAAGGGGCATTATTATGAACAGAGATAAAGAAAAATGAGTGGGGGGACCAAATTGGGGCGGAACTGTGTTTTAAATTATATAAGAGGGACGAACAGGTAACTGGAGAGGAAGCTAAGTTAGTGGAAGAGGAAGTTTGGAAGGCCGGTTGGGGACGGCGGAAAAGGGTGTAATAGGTGTGCGGGGTTTAATTAAGGGGGTAAAATAATGTCAAGCGAGGGTTCCGAGACTAAGTTCACTGTGAGAATCAAATACTAAGCAATCTTCGGGGGCCAAGCTAATCGAAACAAAGAAAGAGTGAGGTAAGGATTGAACAATGATGGACATGGTGCAGTGAACCGCGGGGGGTATAGCAAATAGCATCGTGTGCAGGATTACTGGGAGAAAGAAGTTATAGTGGGCAGCTGCCGGGAGAATGACAGG
>Ga0179593_1543380_pt1 | contig 12914 bp, 21 predicted proteins | sample CZODoug2_1_08_16_FD_185931 | JGI IMG/M metagenome (GOLD analysis project Ga0179593, IMG submission 185931) | Vadose zone soil fungal communities from Angelo Coast Range Reserve, California, USA - CZODoug2_1_08_16fungal (PacBio error correction) | ecosystem: Environmental > Terrestrial > Soil >...
GTCTACTGGGCAAAATGCCGGAGTGCTAAGGAAAAAAGGTCTACATTTTTTACAGAAAGTGAGTCACACTTACACTAAAGGGCGGCAATCAAAAGAGAAATGGGGGAAAAGGGGGAACTCTGGAGTGTGTTTTTGGGGCAATGGGGGCGTCGTACGGTAACGAAAACAACAAGAAAGGGAAAAAGATCTTGTGAAAAAGGGGGCGAAGTGAAAGGACCACCCAAGACCCAAATCTGAAAAACGGACGAAGGGGGGTACGACTCCTTTGGGGGGACTTTGGGGAAAGAAACATGAAGTCCAGAACCAAAAAAAGCAGATATGGTGTCGCTTTAGCACAAGACCTTCCTGGACTCGGGACTGACAAGCAAATGGGGAATAAAGAGGGTTCCCCCGCCGAGTGAAGGGGGACACAAAAAAATCAACGGAAGCGTTCAACAACCCTGGAATTCGGGGGGGAAAAAAATGGTCCGAAAAAAAATGGACGACAAGAAACTTAACAAAAACTCCCCTACAATTGGGGCAGGGGGGGGGGGGCCTGTCCAAAGTGGCGGGGGAAGCCACAACACAAATGAAAACCTGGGGGGAAACAATGAAGGCACCCCAAAAGAAATTCCGGAGGGGTCGCTCCGGGAAATCCAAAAAAAAGGGGAAAAAAAGGGGTCCCAAAAAAGGGGAAACACGAAAAACTGAACCAATTAGTTACCGGGAAGACAGGAATGGTGGATACTTGAAAAATAAAGGCGCGGGTGAAAGGGAACCGTAAAAAAAAGTGCCCACCCACGTTTGAAAGTGTCAAAAAAAAAGAAGGGACGGACAGGGATTCTTAGGGGGTGGGTATGGAAAAAAAAAAAAAATGAAGAACAAGGTCACGTTTCGAACAAGTCCACACTTTGAAAAACATTTCAATGCAAAAAGAAAGGGGGGAAAGGGGTTGGAACAAAAAAAACCTGTCAACGAAAAAACACGGGAAAAAAATGGGATTACAGACAAGTACACCGACAATCCGCCGAGGAAGACTCGGAATTCGCAGGGGGAGTACCGGAGAAAAAAAATGGCACCTGGGGGGAAGCGCGCTGGGCAAAAAAAAAAGGCAGTGGGACCAGAAAAAAGCGTGGAAAAAAAAAAAAAAATGCACTTCGACCGTGGGGGGGTGGGGAATGACACCGTCCAGAGAGGCGCATGGTTCGGAGCCTTGGGGGGAAGGGGGCGGTCCGGAATAAAAGGAAATCGAAAGAGTCAACCAGATCACGGGGAGAACATTGTGAACGCAGAAGAAAACAAAGTTGAACGGGGATCCCGGGGAACAAAGCCCCAGACGAAAGGAAAGAGAGGAAAAAAAGGGTCACGGAAAAAGACCTGGGAAAAAAAAAAAAGTGACTACTTTTAACGCTTGGGATGCAGCTTTTTACCTGCGGCAAAAACCGCGCAGGAGAAAGGGCAAAAGGTGAAAGGGGGGAAGACGGAGATCACAGGGGGGCCTGCCTCCGATGGAAGGGTGGGAACGTGTATGAAGTTTTCCTTATGGGCCAAGGTTTTTCTTCAAACGTGGTCGGGGAAACTCGCCTGGGGACTGAAAAGGGGGGGAGCTCCTTTGGTTGCAGGGAGAAAATTGGACTTGGAGACCCTAAAAGCCTGCTGATAAACAAAGGAAAAGAAGGACTGTCAAAAGGGTTGGGGTGAAACGTTGGGGGGGAAGGTGATTTGAGGGGGACCTTAAGGCACAAGCGTCCTTTTGGAAGGAAAAGGGAGCTCAAGGGGGGGGTTTGTCACAGGGAGGGCAGGGAAGGGGGATCCCATTGAATCTGAACTAGGTGAATGGGCCGGAAATAAGGCCATCTGGGTGAACGACCGGTCAGGAGGGATCCAAGGGGGGAAACTAAAAGGAACCCGGGGCCAAAGCAAAATTTTGGGGGAGGAGGGGTATGGACGGTCCCGTCAAGGGGGGAGTCGGATTGTTAAAGGAAGAGGCCAAAAACTTGGACAATTCCAGCTTTGGGGGAAAATTTTCCCGTGATTATAAAAAAAAGGGGACCCCGCCGACTCAGGAGGATCGGAATAAGGGTAAGGGAACAAAAAATCGCCCTTTCGAGAAAAAGTAGGATGAAAAAGCATATCCGCCCCGCGGGGTTTTTTGGCCGGAAAAATTGTTAAAAAGAAAAACCGGGAGTCGTAACAGATCGTCACAGTCCGGTGTTGGGGGGGGTTTTGGGGGAAGGGGGGAAGGGGGATCAAAGGGAACGCCAAAAAAAGGGCCGCGTCAAGAGAGGCAGGTAGGCCAAACATTCCCGTTAAAAAAGGGGAACCCCATGGGAAGGAAAGGGATGGGAGGTGATTGGGGAAAAAAAAAAAGCCTTGGGCTTTTGGACAAAGGAACAGTCTCCTTGGGGGGGTTGAGAGAGAAGGCAAGGGGGTCGGGAGGACAGCAAGGGGGATTGGATTGATGGAATTGTTGTCCACCAGGAAAAAAAAAGAAAGATTAAATACAAGGGAACGTAGGGGTGGAATTTGCACGGAAAAAGTTTTTTCAACCTCCGAGGGACGACGGAGTCGTTGTGAAAAAGTCAGGTTGTAAGAAAAGGGAAAAAAAAACTCAGCGGAGGAAAAAAAATCGCCAAAGGGGGAAAAACAAGGAACCAAAAAACAACCGGGTCAATCCGAGAAGGGAAAAACCCTGGAAAACATCAAAAAAGATCGAGTGGGGAAAAAAAACAAGGTGATTCACTGGGGTAGTAAAACTCAGGAAAGTTCCAGTCGGCCCCCTGACCCCCGTCGGAAGGAGGCCCGAGTCAGAAAAAAAGGTGTCGCACAAAACCAAGTGTACATGGTCAGGAAGGGCACATAGTCTTTGGAGGGAAGAAGCCCGCCACGATATGTTGACCGAAACAAAAAGAAAACTTGGGGGTCGGGAAAAAAACAATATAAAGAAAAAAAAAAGGGGGCACCACCCTGGAAAGTCCCGGCCAAAAAAATGGCCTGGCGAAAAAGGAGGGGGGGGGGGGGGTCATGTGAAGAAAAAAGGCACACGGAGGGAGCAATCCCGCCCGAAGCGGTGGGTTAGGTGTTCTAAATAAACGACAAAAGAAAAAGATTTGGCCCAGAAAGGGTGAAGGAAGGCCTTTTGTGGAAGGTGACACTGCTTGGTAAGGAAGATTTCGGAAAAAAAGGGAAAGTCCAAAAAAGGCGAAGACAAATTTGTCGAGCTCGAAAAAAAACTGAATAATGGGAAGGGTTGAAGCCAGTTGAAAAGATTTGGATCGGAGGAAAGTAAAAGAAAGGGAGAAGACGGCAGACAGGGAGCGGCCTTTCACCAGAAGAAGGAGATTTTGGACAGAGTTCCCGGCTGGAGGGAAAGAAGGGGGAAAACCCAGGGGGGAACTCCCATTAAGGGAAGAGGTCTCTGGATTGATGAGGGGCAGGAAAAACTCTCTCTGAATGCAGGTCCCATGCGAACCTTAACCGGGAAAAAAATTTTAAGGAGGTCCCTCACGAAAAAAGGAGGAGGAGGGGGGCCCCGAAAGGAGCACCCCAATCAAGAGACAGGCGTATTAGGCCCGTGTTCCTTTGAAAAAAAAAGGGAAAACCCGGGAAAAGGGTTGTTACCCACAAAAACCCCAGGTACCAAAAAAAAAAAGCCCACTGTTCGAAGAATTTCACGAACCCAAAAGGGGGTTGGAAAAAGTCAACTTGGGAGTGGGCGACCCGGAAACGATGGGGGGGGAAGAAGCCTTCCTGCTTGGGCCAAGCCTGGAAAAAAATTCTTAGCATAGGAAAGAAGAAACGGAAAAGGTCAGCAAATCTTGAAAAGAGCCTGGCTCAAAGGTAAGGGAAAAGAAGTGCGATTCCTGGGAAAATCCCTCAAAATATTAAGCGGGAATGTTGCTACGGCTATCACTAAACAGGGGTAAAATTCACAAGGAAAAAAATTGGTTGCAAAAGGAAACATTCGGGGAATATAAAAAGAGTTGGTCACGGGTGTGAAGTCTAAAAACAGCTACACTCCTAAGGAAAATTGCTCAGTATCAAGGCAGTTTATTGGTACAAGTCCAGAAAAAAACTCTGTGAAGCAAAAGAATGTGATGCCTGAACGGCAAACGGGGGTGGTTTGATAAACTGAGAAAAAAACACAAAAAAAAAAAAAAAAATACCCTGGCCAACGAAGCCCTCAGGACGGGTTCGGAAAAAAAAGGTCCGTTTAACAATACAAGTCCTATTGGAAAAATCCAAAGAACAGGTTCATGACCCATGTTGAAAAAAGGCGGGGGCCGGGAAAGGGCTTGGGGGAGAACCCAGGGGGATCCGGCGGCCCAACGTCACAGAGTCCTTAACATAAGAAGGTTTTTTAGCCGGGGGGGATCCAAGGCCTAAAAGTAGTCAGAGGCACCACCCCCAAATAAAAAGGGAGGGGTCAAAAAAGCACAGAAAGCCAGGGCTAAAGCGCTAAGACGAGCGATTGGGGAGGGGGGGCGCGAGCCCCGGTACCGGTGAGCCCAGGGATTTTGATTGACACCGGGGGAAGGGTGGTAAACCAAGGGGGAAAAAAAACCCGCCGACGGAGGGGTTTGGGGGAAGAGGAAACCAACTTGTCATGTCCAGCCGGGGGGTTGGGACCCTTTCAAAAAAAAAAACGCAATATTCCGTTCAACCAGCAGCGAAGGAAAAACCGAAAAAAAATTACCGAAAAGCCTGGGAGGGGGGAGGGGACTTATATTCTTCTGGGAAGGGTGGAAAGAAGCGCAAAGAAGGACCAGGGAATGTGGCGGAAAAAAAAAACTGGTTCCCCTACGTATAAGGGGGGCAACGATAGCTCAAAGACGTTCATAGGGGGAAAAAAACAGAAACGCTAAAAGGCCGCGACGGGGGAGGTTGTCCATGGGTGGGAGGAGGACGGTAACTTATAAACGGAATACCTGAAATACTCGGGGAAGAAGGGGAAGGGATGCTTTCAAAGGACGTATCCACAACCTAAAACTGGTCCCACGGGTATGTGAAAAGAAAGACCGTGGGGGTCAAAAACATGAGGGGGAGGGGGGGTCCTCAGCAATCGGGCGGAGGGTAAGGGAAGAAAGGAACTTCCCTCCTCTTGGGCCTTCAGAGGGGGAGCCATGGGGAAACCGCGAGTGGAGGAACGGGGATATTAAAAAACGGGAGCAGAGACCCCAAGATGGGGAGGGGGGGAACTGCCACGCCAGATGCTATAGGCAGCCTCTGACAACTTTTGAAGGGACAGGACGAAAAATCCCTGGACCCTCCCCTCCACGGGCGGGTTTCCAAAAGGAGCTCAACACCTTCAACGGGGGAAAAACAGAGGCTTCCACCAAGGGGGGGAGGGATGGCACCCCTATGCCTTCAGAGCGGACCTGGAAAAAGCCGGACCAACGGGGGGCGAATGGAAAACCGGAAAAGCACCATGAAGGGGGGGGAAAAAACCCTCTTCCGGAGTCGCAACTTGATGGGGCCCAAAGAAGTCGCTGAAAATCGGGAAGAAAAAAACAGAACCACGGGAAGGGGGGGGGATCAAACATATTTGCTGTTGACAAGAGCGGGTATTTTTATTCAAACAGCCGCAAAACCGAAGAAAAAGGGGGTTGGGAGGGGGGGAAAGCAAAAGGAGAGAAAAAAAACGTTTTCCATTCAGCCACCGGAGGGGAGGGGAGGGCCGAATAAACCACGAAGAAGGAGTGGAATAAGAAAAGGGACACCTACACAGAGACGCAAAAGCGCCCCTCGGATTCGACTAAAAAAAAGGACCTACTTTAAAAAAGGAGGGCACCTTGGTGGGAGCCTAAAACGGGGCAGGGGTTAGCAAGAGGTGCCAAAAAAAAAAAAAAAAAAATAAAAACACTCAAGGGGGGAATTAGGGGATTCCGGCGAGGGGAAATCCCGTGGGAAAGGGGGGAGGCAGAATCCAAACTGCTAGGGACGTACCCTTTTTGGGGTGTTCCGGGGGGGGGCACTTTTGCGTTACAGTGGATAAACAAGTGACTCAAAGGTGAAACTGGGGGAAAAGCCAATGATCATGAGGGGGGAAGGGGGAAAGAACAGGATCTGCCGATTAAATCTTAAAGACAGCCAAAAGCAGAAAAGAGAGAGACTAGGGGGGGGGGGGTTAGCGCACTGCACCGAAAAAAAACGCGACGAAAAGGGGGGCGCTGGATTTGGTGAAATTATGGGGAGCCCAGCGAGCAAGTCCGAGGAAAAGAACATAGGTACGCTGTTCAGGGGAAGAATCCCGACCGAAAAAAAAAGGGGGGAGGGGGGGGGTTGTCCTTTTGCGTTTCCCAAGGGGGACACGGCTTCGGAGGAGGGTTTTCCAGGGGGGGAGGGGCCAACGTCGGAAAGGGGAGGGGAAGCTCCTTGGGACGGACGTAAAAACTGTGACTTGGGGGTGGCAGAGGAATGCCTTAAGAAACCGAATCCTGAAAGGAAGAAAAAAAAAAAAATGAAGACCAGGGGGGAAAAAGGTGTGTGGGAAGGTGAATGTTTTCTGGGGGGGCATTAAAGGCAAGAAGGCTTTTGAAGTCAAGAAGGCGAAGGCGCCGGGGGGGAAGAGGAACTGCAAAGTAGTGCAAAAAAGAAAGGGGAAAAAGTTTCCGGCGTGGGGGGGAAAAAAAGGCTGCTGCAAGGAAAAGTCATAGGAAAAGAACCGGGTCATGAAAGGAAGGGGTAAAATGGTCCCGCATTGAAGAGGAGTGGGGGGGGGGGAAATGGGTTGGGGGGAGGGGGTCATTCACCGTGAACAGGGAATGGTGAACTCGCCCGGAAGGGAAAAAATTCCAAAAGGAGGGGGGGTGAAGAGCTCTGGAAAAGGGGGGAGATATCCAGGTGACCGACCGACAAAGAAAAAAGGCCGGAAGGGGGGGATCTTCCGCGAAAAGGGGAGGGGGGAATAGGTTTCTTGTAAAAAAAAGTAAATGCGAAATAAACGCTTCCCCGGGGGGGGGGATGGTCCACGAATTTTGTGGAAAAAAACCCACGGAAAAAAAGGAAGAAAACAGATCTTCGTCCTGGGGGGGAAAAGACGGTTGGTGGAAAAAAACCTGGAACGAGGGCCGCCAAATGCCCGAACGGAAAAAAAAAAGATATTCAAAGGGGAGTGGGCCCCGTTTTCGTCACGTACAAAAGTTGGAAACCCATGGGAACCAAGCAGGGAAGCGGCCTCTGAGGAAAAGGGGGGGAGTTTTAAAAATCGGGAAAAAACAGTCCGAGGGTTGGGAGAAAGACGGCAAGGTGAGAATGGCCGCAAGAAAACTTAGGGGAGTTTAAAAAGAAGATAAAGTCACCAAGCCTCAAAGGACAAGTCCTGTGTTGGGGGTTGAGAAGAAGCAGGGCAACTCCCTCGAGGGAGAACGACGGAAATAGGGGCTGACAGGGGGGATATCGAAGAGAAAAAAAAAAAAAGCGCTTCGATAGGGCAAAAGGTTTAAAACAAACACGAAGGAAAAAGACCACCCCCGTTGGGAAAAAAAGGGGGGGGATACACCGGGGAAACTCCACCTTGCAGAGGAGAGGGAGCGATTGACCAGATGGGGGGGGGAGTCAACTTTTTAGTAGGAACTAGGAAGGGCAGTTCCAGGTCTGCCCAGAAAAACCGTCGGGGCAAAAGGGGAAAGAGAAAAAGGAGGGAAACGGGGATGTTAGGGAAAAATCGTGGGGAAAAAGGTGTCATTAAGTCCAAGTGCTAAAGGGCCCCCGAAAAAAGACAACGATAAAGGGGGTAAAAGCCCAACGCCGAAAAGAGGGGGGGGGGAAATTTAGGGAGTAAAGCCAGTCAAATATTGGGGGCTAAAGCCACAAAAAGAGTGAGGTGACTTTCTTAAGGGGGGGGGGGGGAGGGAATTTTTTCACAAAAGGGAAAAAAACCATTTCCAGTTGGGAGAATCACACTGCCATCTGGCTACCTGTGAAAAAAAAAATGCCCGAATCTAGGGGTTTGGGGGAGGGAAGGACCCCAGAAAAAATCCTCCCCTATGTGGTGGGGGGGGCAAAAAAAAAACACATACCGAAGGGGGAACCAGTAGTTTTCCTCCTCTGGGGGGGGATCTGGGTAGGGCAGAAAAGGGAAACAGTTGGGGGGGGGGGGGGAGCGAACGAAAGGGGAATACTGATAAGAAGAGGGGGGGGGGTCGTGTGGGCGGTCAAGAGGGGGGGGGGGGGGAAAATTATCCGTGGGGGGCGAGGGGGGAGCCAGCTCTACTTGAGGGGGAGGGAAATCGGACGTTGAGTCAAAAAGGAGGGAAGAGGTTCCAAAAAAGAAGGGCCCGGGAAAAACAGCATTAATCGTTATTTGGCTGGAAAAGCGTTTTCCGGGAGGGAAGGAAAGAAAAAGGAAAAGATCAAAGAGGGGGAAAGAAAGGGGTCTACGGGGGGGGGCGGGGAAATTGGGGAGGGGGGAAGGCCCATCTCGTTTCAACACTCAGACAGAGGCCGGGGGAAAAAGGCAGGAAGACACCGTGGGAAAAAAGTACTGGGTTTTAATATTGGGGGGGGGGAGTCACAACAACAGGGAAAGGAAAGGAAAGGAAGGAGATATATCTCGAACGCAGAAAATCAATGAAAATATTTGGGGAACCAAAGGAAAAACTCAAAGGTAAGGAAAAGGGGACGAGGTTTTGTTGACAGCGCGGAAAGCCCCCGCGAAAAAAAAAAGGGTAGCCACGGTCGAAAACCCACACGTGGGGGGAAAAGAAGGGCCTTATGGACAAGACTTCACCGGGACGCTGTGCAAAAAGAAAAATAAAAGACTTCAGGAGGGTTCCTGGGAAGAAATTGAAAAGAGGGGGAATGTCCTTCCCGGCAAAAAAATTGGGAAAGCGAAAAAGTCCCGAATTGCTGGGCCTGGGCAAGGTAGGGTAAGGGGAGAGCCTCCGCAAACAAAACACAAAAATAAAAGATCTCGGAAAAAAGGAGGGAAAGCGGTGGAGGGTTGCAATATCACCCGAAAAAGCCCGTCACTGAAATGACAACCAAAACGGCCCACGTTCCCAAGAGGCGTATGGGGAAAAAAAAAAGGGGGGCGGAGTTGGTCGTGTCGTCGAAAAACAAAAAAAAAAGAGAGGGGGGGGGAGGACAAATGCGAAGCAAGGGAAAAGTGGGGGGCAGTGTGAAGTTTGGCCAAAAACATGGGGGAAAAAACACAAAAGCACCCATGGGTGCAAGAAGACCTTTTTGCTCAAAGGGGGGGGGAGTTGGGAGGGAGGAAGTCCAAGACCTAAAGGGACAATATCCTAGGGGCCGTTGACGAGGGGGTTTCTTTAAAAAAAAGGAATGGTGTGACTTTTGGGGTACAATAAGTCTGGGGAAGTGAAGGGAAACCCTGAATTACGGGGTGGTTGAGAAAAAAAAAAAAGGAGGGATTTTAGGAAACCTTTTACGAACGGGTCTCTAAAAAAAAGGTGCCGCCACAAGCGAAAGACCTTGGAACGCCGGCTGCAGGGGAAGAACAAAAAAAAGTGAATCCAAAAAACAAAGTCCTGGTCAGGAGGATTCTGCGGAAAAAAACCCGCAAGGGGAGGGCCAGGAAGTATGTGACACGGGGAAAGGGTCCTAAAAAAACTTTGGGAGGGGCAAAAAATCGCTTGTATTGAGAGGGGGGAGAAAAAACCCCTCATGTCCAGGGGGGGGGGGGTTTTTGAAAAACAAACAAAGGAAAGATTTAAGGGAGGGAACCGCAGAGCGAAGGGGAAGAAAACTCACCCACAACAAGAGACGGGGGGCTTTGACCCTTGAGGGAGGGAAGGGTATGGGAAAAAAGGGCACAAGAAAGAAAAAAGGGGCAAAGTGGATGGGGAGTTCGTTCTTTCTGGCTGAGGGAAGCAGAAACCTTGGGGAAGAAATCCGATCCTGGCGAGTACCATCAAAAAAAGGGCCGAAACGTTATGTGAAAAGGGAAACGAAAGCGGCGGGGAAGAAAAAATAAAAGCTGGGAAAGGCCAGGCCACCTGAAAAAGAAGGAGGATAAAACTTTGGCCAGGACAAAAAACATTGGAAAATTTGAGAGGGCGGGACGGGGAAAAGGGAGTGCCGGACACCCTGGAAAGGCACGCATGCCAAAAAGTAAGATATGAAGGGTGTTCGTGGATTTAAGGGGCCGGCGTGGAATAAAAAAAGAAAAACCAAACAAGAAGTCGAGTTTCTCAGGGAAAACTAAAAAGAACGGTCGATCCGATCAACATGGACAGGGGGAAAGATTAACCTGGGATCTCTTAAGGAATTCCTTGAGGAAAAAAGTTCACTCTTGAAGGGCAGGTCCTAGAACCATCTGCCCAACGTGGACAGAAAATTATCAAAAGATCCAAAAAAAAAAAAAAAATCCCCTTTCGAAAAAAACGGGTTGTGGCCCATTACAAGGGCGGACAAACAAACCCAGCGACATTTCCTGAAAAGGGTCCTGGCCTGGGCAACCAACAACCTATGAAGGAGGTGTTAAAGTCAATACGGAATGGTTCGATGGGTTTCACTCGACTGGCAATAAAAAAAAAAAAAAGGGGGGTACAACCAAGAGAAAAAAAGAAATCTAGGTGTATTACGGACCAATAAGGTGGGAGGAAAATATCGTTAAAAGGGAGGCAAAAAAAAAAGACCACCAACCCAAGGGGAGTATCAAACAAAGAAGGGAAAGTAAGGATTCGTGTTGGGGGAAATCAAAGACGAAGGGGGGCCCGAAAAGTTTCGCACACGGGGAGTTTGAAAGGTTACACATCCTCCGGCCCAGCCAGGGAAAAAAAGACGACACGGAAAAAAACCGAACCGGGCAAAGTGGAAAACCGAAAACAGAGGAACTCCAACTCTTCAAGGAAAGTCGGAACCAATTCCTTGTGAAGGGGACCTTTGTAAGAAGAAGAGACGACTCGGGGGGCCCGCAAGAAAAAAAGTTCACAGGGGTCACTGTTAACGGTCACAGGAAAGTCGGGGGGGGGGGACAGCGTTAACCAAAAGAGCTCTCTGGCCACAAAGGGAAATGCTTCGGGGCGGGGGCCGGTATACGTATGCCCCTGGGAGGGGAAAGAGTCCCCAAGAAAAGAATCAGGATCAATTTTATGTGGGCAGAAGCCCTGTCCGATGAGGCGGAGGGGAAGACCTTACAGGAATCCCGAGTGTTTGAAGGGAAAAAAATCACTGCGAAAGGGGGGGAACCCACTCTGACGAAGTGAAAGCGGGGAGTGTGGATGGGGGAAGCTAAGGGGGGGGGTCCCAAAGCGCGGGGGTAAGTTTGGCCAGAGAAGGCCGACGAAGGAGGAGAAGAGAGGCCGACGAAATGGGGGGGGTGGGGAAAGTGTCTGTAGAAAAAAGGGGGTGGGGGACTGCCGTGGAGGGGGTTTAGAGGGGGAAAGTCGCTGCCGGCGCCCGAAATTGAAAAAGGCCTTTGCTTGCGAAAGGGGACGGGTTTAGCATGCTACCTGAAATGAAAGAAAGAAATTATGTTTGAGAAAGAAACCAGGGGGTTTTGCCGGGTCATGTCTGGGTTAAGGGGGGGGGGGACAAGCGCCGGAGGGGGGAAAGTCATACAAAACGATTTGGGTTCGGCCAGGGGGGGAAAAAGAAAAAAATAAAAAGGGATTTCCGGCTTGAGAAGTAGGAGCAAAAAAAGGGGTGCCATCAAGACCCGGGAAGGGGGGAAAAAGGGGGGGGGGGGGTCCATGGGGGGGGGGCAATGGACCGCCAAAAGGGGAGGGGGGAAAACGGATGGTTTGCAAAAGAAAAAGGCTGGTCATGTAAAAGTGGTCGAAAAATCGCCCCGAACTAGGGAACGTGGGGGATTCACATATAGCGATCCTGTGCCATGAGAAGTGGACATTGTTTTGACCGCCTGACAAAACAGTGTCGGAATAGGGATGGGGGGTCAGTCTGAAGCAGGATTAAAGGACCAGAGAAGAAAGAGGTTTGTTGAGGGAAGGCACACGGGGGGGAGTGGGGAATCCAAAAAAGGGGGGGGAGTAACATAAAAAAAAAACGTTTTGCAAAAAGGGGTTGGGAAAAGGAGGGGGAAAAGGAACGTTCGCCGAAACGAAATTAGGGGACAGGTAGGGCCAAGGGAGACGGTACCGGAAATGGCAACAAAAAAGTATGAGGGAACGCCGCGGAGGTGGTCAAAAGGGGGACTTTCCAACGGCAAGCCAAAAAAAGTTGTGGAGCTATCAAAGGGAGGAAAGGGGGGAAGGGAAAGAAGCAGAACAAGGGGGGGTTCTTGGGGAGGAGAAGGGTTGTCCACAAAAGAACAAAAGATAAAGTCAAAGCCCATTGGACATCTGGTTGGAGGTAAGGGAAACAGGAGAGCGGGGAAAGACAGCGACTGGCTTACGAAAATGCAACCGGCCTGGGGGAAATGGGGAATTAGCGATACAAACAAATCAGGGTAGGCCAAAGGGCAAGGGAAAAAGGACGCCTAGGGAAAAACTCCTGGAGACTTCCCCAAAAAAAGGAGATCCCATCAGGAGCTATTTCCCAAAAAGGGGGGGAAGGAAAATGTTAGGGAAGAATCCCTTAGTGCACAGCCACTTTTCCCAAGAAAAATTCTAATAATGACGTCCTATGTGAGAAGTGTTAAAATGCGTGGCATGGGAACCCCAGCAAAAGGAAGGGAAGGGTTACCAAAGGCCAGGAAAACCGCAAAGGGGGGTTGACAGGGACCGAGGGGAAAAAAAAACAACGAACGAGGTCCATGTAAGGGAGCGGTCCATACACAAAAAAAGTGGAGGGGGCCCCCCATCTTCATGGACAAAATTGAATAAGGGTAGGTATTTTGGGAAAAATAAAAAAGAAAAAGGGCCATTGGGGGAACTCAATCATTGGGCAATGCCGCCGGAGGGGGGTATCTGGTTGGTCAATGGGGGGCGAACCGCCCCTATTTGGACTAAAAGTGGGGCAACAGAAGTGGGGGAAGGGGTGGTGGAAGAAGGCTTCTGGTAGGGGTAGGA
>Ga0179593_1559695_pt1 | contig 12914 bp, 16 predicted proteins | sample CZODoug2_1_08_16_FD_185931 | JGI IMG/M metagenome (GOLD analysis project Ga0179593, IMG submission 185931) | Vadose zone soil fungal communities from Angelo Coast Range Reserve, California, USA - CZODoug2_1_08_16fungal (PacBio error correction) | ecosystem: Environmental > Terrestrial > Soil >...
CAGAGGGTGTCGCTAGGAAAAGGTTTAGGAACTGGCTTGAGTGAAGGGAAGATCCCGAAAATTTGAACGCCATGAAGGACATTAAAGAGAACTGACGTTGGCTGTGGAGGGGGTAAGAAACCAATTGGGAAGTCGGGGGGGAGGGTCTGCCATCGTCCTCCCGTAACGCCGGTTTCCTAAGCGGCGAATTCTAGGGCAGAGGAGTTTTTGAAAAATGTGAGCTATAGGCATCTCGGATTTGTTCTAGGCAAAGAAAACAGTCTGGAAGGGATAATTGTATGGCACCAGCTAAGAGTCAACTGAATTGGGGTAAGACGATGAAGGAGAGGATAGGGGGACGTGGAGCTTGTAGGTGAAGCTGCCGGTCCATCGCCAGGATTAAACATTTTAAAGCGAGGAGTTGAGCATCGGCTTACAGGGAGGGGTCAATCTCCAAAACGGGAAAAAGACAATATTCCTGCGTGAAGGAAAAAAGGAGGTGGAAACACATTTGTGGGGCGAATTTAAGGCGCTGGAGAAGGGGGCGGGGAATGAGGGAGGTGGATCCGAGCGTCCACAAGTGTCGCGAACTGGCCTGAAAAGAAGGGTTGTGCTGGGGTAAGTGGAGTGTGTGCTGAGCGCGGTGTGGGGGTGGGTGTAGTGTTGGTGCGGGCGAGGGATGTAAAGTGAGAAAAAAGGGAGCATGCATAGCGTGGGCAAACCACCCTTTGGACCTAAAGAATCCTTTAGTGACGGCGAGAGAGGGAAAAGGCGATGCCCCTTCGACGGACTCTTGACTAGGGAGGCCGTAGGACGACGAAGGGGATCTCGTGGGTGGTTTCGGAAGAAGGGTAGGGTCGCGTTCCGCGGGAGTTAAAGTCATGGAGGTTTCCACGGGGGAGGAAACGAGAGACACTTTAAGAAGGTTGGGAGCATTGGAGGGGCGAAGGCTGAGTCCTTCCTTTCATGGGCTCGGAAGTTTGAGAAGTGTCTTGGATGACATTTTGGGGGGACGGAGGACGAAGTGTAAGACCAATGGACTAGGAATACTACCTGAGAGGGACAATTGGATATAACCTGGGAAGTTTGTATTGGATGGCGAAAAAAAAAAACTTGGACTCGTCTTGGGGAAACCTGAAATCGAAATGAGAACGGGCAGGAAGGAACAACATTTCGAGGGACGGCGGTGGTTCAAAGGGGACCAGGCAAAACCGGGAATTAACGTAGTCTCTTTATCGGCGACTTAAAACGAAAAACGTCCGGAACGGGAGAAGGAAGAAAAAAAAATAAAAAAGTACGCGATATTGTGAAAAGCGTGCGAAAAAACAAGACAACGGGAGGAGGGGATAATGAGGACCAAGAGACCACCTCTCAGGAACCATTAAAATCCTGGATCTTCCTCGTCTCTGTGGGAGCGATAGGGGCGGGACACCGCTAATCGCAGACAGCGCCTGCAAAGTCGCAAGAAGGCCTGGCCTCAAAAAAATCCAGGGAAGGTCAAGCTGAGCATTAACTTTCTGGCGTTTAGGAAAACCAAGAAAAGGACAAACGGCGGCAGAAAGCCCGGGCCTCCATAAAGTAGAGAAATGAAATCCGCGTGGGCTACAAGCAGACGGAAAGTTCAGACAGATATGGTCGAAAAGTCTTCCTCGGGCACTCCCAAAAGCGACAGGGACCTCAAAAAGGAAGACATCGCCAAAGAAAACCCTCGATAGCTCCATCAAAAGGAGGCTACAGAAACAATCGTTATGCTCCAAAGAGAGGGGGGGGGGGGGGAATCCGGTGAAAAAGGCAATTAAAAATATAAAGGGGCCGGGAAAGCGGGAAAACGAAAAAGTACTCACGACTCAACTCCACACGCGAGAGAAAACGCGAAAGCTGTAACCTAGTCCAGGGGGGAAACGAGAAACGAGAGGAGATCGCCGGACTATTTGACCAGGAAGAATGGGGGTTGGTCCAGCGGAGAACCTCACTATGGGAATTCAGGCAAGGAAAAAGTTAGGAAACAAACAAGAGAGCGCCACACGAACCAACAAAACGGGAAGAGTAAACGAATGACACCACCACATAATCGACAGGGTCCGCGACAACGGGGGAAAGTCAGAATCTCTCCCGACAAAGGTTAAAAACAGCCACTTCTCCCTCCTCCATGACATAGTGGCCAAGAGGAGATGGCCGCAGACACGAAAGATATTGTCAGTTAAAAAATTGGGGGAAGATAAAGAGAAAGGTATCCGAAGCACCACCCTAAAAGGCTGGAATAAGTTGGAAGGAACAGATCAAGGTAATCGGGGTAAGGGCCCGCCAAACAAAAACCAGAGAAAGAGATGTGTACTCATCTCTTCTCAGATGAGATCACCTTTTTCCCATACAAGGGAAGAACACGAGGGAGCCTGGACAAGCTAACAAATCAGAAAGGGAAAAAGACGAAGTTTGAAGTGTTTGAAAAAAAATCCACAAGCCCAATCAAGCCCTCTCTAGTGGAAGCATAGCTGAAAAAAAGGGGGAAATCAAGAAAAGCCTTCCACCCGGTGTGTGAAACGTCCACGCAAGAAACGCCTAAGTTCATTTATGACGAGGAAAAGGAACATTGGTTGCGGGAGGAAACAATAACGCCAGGAAGTATAAATCTGGTATGATCGACGCCAAAACAGAGCATCAGGGGGGCAACAGGGACCAAAAAAGGAACGGGCGCTCCAACCAAAACCTGCGGATAAAACCGTCAAACGGAGGGTACGCCGCGTCGCCTATACAACCTGGCCTGTCCAACAGGGGATGCGAACTCTCACCAGTAACCATCAAGAGGGGGCGTACGGGGAAATGGCAACCACACCCCTTGAAGGAATAAAAGGAGGGGACCGAGAGATTATCGATCCAGGGACTTCAACAGCAGCCGAGGGGAAAAGGGAAGCCAACCCGACCAACGTGGAAGCGCGACAGCGGTGAAATCACCAAAAAACTGCAAAGATAGCAAGCACAGCAAGGACATGCGGGGGACGCGCCATAAGAAGAGGTGGGGCAGAGAACTTGGCAACCACCTACTCCGGATCAATTTGAAAAAACTCACGAACCGACATCTCATGGAAAAACAAAGAAAAGCGGTTCACTTGTGGGCATGGACACGGCATTCCTTTCGTCCTGACCCCGCTATGTAGTCACAAATCGCCCCTCGATGAGACAGCATTGAGGGAAAAACGGAGTCGCCTCGCCGCGGTCCAATAGGGATGAAGGCAACAAGGATCAAAGGAATCACCGCACGAATCGTTGAACGGGAAAAACGGACGCCAGGTGCGGGCACTTAGGCCCCTTATGAATCGTCATCGGAGGGGAGAGCTGAGCCACGCAGAGAGAAACAAAAACTGCCCCCGCCCCTTTGAAAGGACATCGCGAACGATCTGGTCCGACCATTTCACTCGCGAACCCTAACAGGTCGGGAGAAGGAAGCTGATCGAAACGGGGGAACACGGACAAGGAAAACAAAGGGGAAACAAATCCTCATCTGGAATAGCGGTCACCCAAGGGGGGTAACTGCGGAAGTGAATTACTAGAGGGAGGAAGGCCCCCGTCGCCAGTCTCCATTTTGATCTTCTCTGGGGAGCCGAACTCGGGAAACAGCGATCAGAAAAAGGTTTGCAAAAGGAAGATGGGTATGGCAGGAAAAAACGCCACGCACTTGCCAATAAAGCCCAGGTGCAACCAAGTTACAAACGAGGAAGGCTACTGCGACCAGCGCAGTATACGTGTGGGGCTGACGAAGGAAACGGCAAAAGCGTCACCACTAAACCCAAGGCGAGTCGCTGGGAAAGGGGAAAACAGACGGCCATTTCTGCGGGTAACCGATTCATCTTCTATCCCCAGGCCAGCATCCGCTCTACAACGGAGGGGAGGAAAATATAATTGCTGGCCGGGGGGGAGTCGCGGCAAATCGTGCAAACGCATGGCCGAGGATCTGGGGAAAAACACTGGGCCGTGCTCGGGAGCGGTGAGACGGTGAGCGGTGTAAAAAAAAGGCGGAGCAAACCAAAAAAAAAAATACATGCGCGAGGGACGGCCTAGTAAGCATTGACCTCGAGGACTTTGGCGAGTACTTCCGGCGGAAACGCGAAAGCGTCTGAAAAATGGGTGGGGGAGAACGACATGTTATGTTCCGCGAAAAACAAGAGAAAGGGTTCAAAAGTGGATCCTGGGGCTGGGGGCGAGGGGGCCTGATTACTATTTACTAAAACAGCCGCGGTAAACCCTGGAGCAAAGGCTCAGAAAAAAAGGCTGGCTTTGTGTTCGTCAAAGGAGCGTAGGGGGTTACCGACAGCTTCCATTTATCGCGACGTTACGAGAAGGTGATTTGGCGAGGAAATGGCGGGGGGAACGGACAGAGACCGGGTGGGTGACGGTGACAAGGCGGGTGGAAGACGGCTCCGGGACAGGGGAAGGGACGATGAAGAGGGGATGATGTATAGATGCAGACCTGTCGCGGTTTGGGAAGAACGGAGTGGAAGTGACTCATAGTCTGTTTGAAGGAACTGTTGAAAGTTGAAAGGAGGGGGGGGGGCGCGTCCTCCAAAAAAAAGAGGCTTACGAGGGCGGAAGAGCGCGATTGAGGGGGTCCAGCTGGCGAAGGACCTAGGAAAAATTTCCAGGACGTGGGGGGGACTGCACAAAAATAAGTTTTGGGGCTGGAGTTCCGTTAAAGAGGGGAAGACGGCAATGGAGGAACGCTAAATCGCAGGAGAGCGAAAAAGTGAGAAAGAAGGGTGTGCTCAAGGAGGGATTGGAAGGCAGGGAAGGAAATCCGTTATGAAACGGCACTCTGTTATGGGCAAGGGGGGGGGCAGAAGGTTGGGGAAGGCTTGTAGGGCAACGTGTCACCGGCGCCGCGTTAAGGCCTCGCTGCGGGCGCATTTCAGGCGGGAAGGAGAGATAAGGCAACCAGAGTCCTTCACGGGAGGGGGCGGGAGAAAAGTGCAACGTTCTGATGGGGAGTCGCTTGATCCTTCGGGGGCCGGCGCCGGGTATGCGACGAGAAGACGGGGAGGTGCTCTTGACGGAGCCTTCTGTCAAAGATAAATCAAAAGGGTATGGAGCGCAGAGACTGTGTGGAAAAGAAGCTTTCGGCGCGTTGCTCTTGGCGCTCAAAATGAATAATTAAATTGTTGGATATCCAGGGGGGTGAACGAAAAAAGGTGCAGGGAAATTCCGGAGGGACAGGGGGGACGATTGGTTGGCTGGTGGGGAGACGTTGAACCAAAGGGGAATTAAATAGGAAGAGACTTGAAACCATCAGCCCGACCTGCCAGGGGGGGGAAGAGAAGCGGAGGGAAAAGAGGCACGGATTTTTTCAACCCAGGAATACAAGACGGGAAGGGGGCAGGAACTTCACTTCGCGGGCGTTGAAGGGGAACCAGCGGGAAACCATGTGTCGGGAGCATCAAGGGAAGCGATGGCAAAGAATGCGTGAGTCTGGGTGAACCGCCACAGCTACGATGAAACTCCTTTCAAACGAAAAGAACTAGGAGAGGCAGAGTGCAACTTCCGAAAAAAGTCTGAGTTTGGGACATCTTCCACAACCAAGACAAGAAGGGGAGTGAAGATCGAAGTCAGGTTTGGGTGCTTGAAAAGGGGCGGCTGACGGGGCGGGAAAGGGCGGCGTTGGGCTCGTTGCCGTCACATCTTGGAGACGTAACTGGATGGGGAGAGTATTGTGCTGGTAAAGATTTGGTTGCAGGCAACTTTGGCGATTTCTTTGGCATCTGGAGGGTGGTATCAGGACGGACTGGCAAAAGAGGGGGCGCAACACCCAAAGGAAAAAGGTAGGAAAGGAAGGGCGACTGTGGATTAAAAGGAGGGCCTGGGCAAATCTCTTGGTACGCGAAGGAAAAACAACCTGTTACGGCCGAGTAGCTTGGGTGGGGTTCGGCGCGGGGTAAGAAAGGGTGGGGCCGGAATTTGTAGCTGTCAAGGGGGGCAAGAGGAAGAGAAAAACTGTAACGGGTACCGTATTCGTGCATGAGAATATCGGGGGCGCGAGGTCATGGCGATGTGAAGGGGGGAAGGAATTGTCGTCGTCGTGCATTGTGGAGGGGGACGACTTTGACGGAAGAGGGAGATGCGTAACGGAGAAAAGGGGTAAAACGCGGGATTCACGCCTTCGGAGGACTTGGGGTATTGGATGGAGAATGGCTGAAGAAGGTTGTAAGCTTCTTTGGTCCACCAATGAAAAAATTGCATGCTCATGCGTTGTCGGAGAATACTGAACGGCGTTTTCCAGTTTGAAGGCAAGGGAACGCGAAAAAAGAAGGAGACAGACTTCGGGGGGAGTGTACGTGAACACGATCCAGCACCGCCAGAAGGAAGAAGAAGAAGATTGAATATAGCGTGGAGAAGGTTAGATAAAAAAAAACAACACGGAGAGAAATAGAGAGGAAAAAAAAGAAAATCCCCATCTTCGGCGTAACGGAAATTGACTGTGTCTCGCGAGTGCTCGGAGCGACGGTACAAAAAAGTCGCAAGAGCCCGAACAAGAGAAGCGAGGGGGCCTGCCTCAACTAAATCATCGAAACTGTTGTCCGGCATGACCAAAGTGCTGCAGGCGCCGTGCCGTGGAAAAAAAAAGAAGGATTCCACCATACAAAGAAAAGCAGGGCGGGAAAAAACGCCTGGACAATCAAGGGGTCAAGGGAGGCAGAGATCCATGGAGCAACGTCGTCCCTCGGGCACGGAAAAAAAATGGGGAAAAACACTTCCACCATGCCAGAAAGAGCAAAAACAGACACCTCTAGACGAAAAGCAAGGCTAAACAAAACATCGTAGAGATCCAATTGTTCCAAAAAAAACCAAGTGAAAGCGCCATGTAAAATGGCAGAAGAAGCAGGGGAGAGGCGAAGAAAAAAATCATAGTAAAACATGACGAAGTTCGTAGAAGTCCAAAGGGTCAAGGCGAAGTCATGCGAAAAAAAGTATCATCGCCACGAAAAGGAGGGAGGTCCAAGCAGGTGCTGGGTCCAGTACGAAGTTAGTAATCAGATAGAAAATACTTGAAAAAACCAAAGAAGCCGCCAACGACCGCCAACACGGGGGGGGCATCGCATAAAAAACAAGCAAGTCAGTTCAGGTCAAAGAGGGCAACGGGGTTTTAAGGGGGCAAAGAGAGACCCACGCCTGACATTCCAGCCCGAGGGGACGACGAAAGAGGACAAAGTAGGCCAAAAGTAGAGTCTCACGAAATGTATTTAGGGGGCGAGTGTGGAATGAAAAAAAAAAGTAAGAAGGGAAGCCAGCCCGAGCCGAGAGAATTGCCGTCAATCCGGAAAGGTGAAGTCAGAAAAAAAAGGGAACGCCACAAGGGATAAAGCACAGACACTCTTAAGGAAGAGAGGTCCCAAGAAAGGGGAGACAGCCTGGTCGCTTGTGCCCGCAAAAAGAAACAATGAGGGGTAAGAGGGATGACCATCCCGATTGCCGAGGTGGGGAAAAACTCAATCGCCGAAAGCAAGAATAAAACGCACTAGTAGAGAAAACGCCGCAGGTTCCGGGCGTGAAGAAAGGGCATAAGAATACTTCCCAGCCAATTCAAAAAGGGGTTGCAACGCAATAAGCAAGAAGTGCGGTGGAGAAAAGGACAAGATTGCGCCTGGAAACAGTGGACGGGACAATGAAAGCGCAATCAGACATAAACGGAAGAAAAGAGCTCCACCCCCAAGCAAAAGAAAAACCGAATAATGGAAAAGGGACTGGCTCCGCCCACCTGCGATGAAAAAACCGACCTTGACGCCTGATACCGGGAAAAGAAGAACACACGAGCACGCGAAAACACCAAAAAGGACCAGAAAGTCACTCTAAACCACCCCACACCCGTCACAGAAAAGGGGTGCGGAAATTGCCCTCAGGAAAATCAACCCGGAATCACGATGGCCCTGAGATCACACAGCACTTCGAGAACGCCAAAAAAAGGGGGGCGGGAAAACGCTCAACGGAAAAAGTAAAGCGGTGAAAATCCCAAACCGAAAAAGGGATGCGCTGAAAAAAAAGAAAAGAACATGCATCGGAGTAAGCTCATAGAGGAACACTTTCATCACCACAAAGGAAGAAGACCTCCTTCGCTGGAAAACCAGGGCGCACGAACTCTCTGGAGTCTCATGGAAAAAGGAAAAGCCATAAAAGCTTATTCTTTGATAACGAGTCAGGTGCTGCGGAAGCCACGGACGCGCAAAAAGAAGTAGCACGAGCTGGAGCAAAGAAGCTCTTAAGTCGATTCATCCCGCTTGGAGGGGTAAGGACGACGCCCGGCGTAAATATGCTCTGAAAACAACGTACTCAAGAAAAAAACCTTCAGCGTAAGCGAGGACCACGAGACGCAGGAGAAGCTCGCTGAGACACCCCTTAGCTCTCAAGAAAACACAGGGCGCTCTCAACAACTCAAAACCCAATCAACTGGAAAAGAACCCGGTTCGGTCAAAGAGTCCCGACTGCACATGGAAGCCTCAAAGCAACCTGTCACGGTCGGTCTCTAAACGGCGCCTTCCAGAACGAGAGAGGGAACCAAATAAAAACTATGAAGCAAAGCCGATGACGGGTTGGAAGCGGCAATTCTTCGCCACGCCGTAGAAACGATTTCTTCGCAGAAAAAAATCCCTTTTTGAGAGGAAAGATGGGGCCCGCGACTTGGGGAAAAAACAAAGGAGTCATCCATGGGAAGCAGAGGGTGACGAGGGGAAGGCACTGGGAACAACGCCTTGAAAAAGTCCGACCAGGGAGGGAAAGCCAGGAACGAAGCTAAGGGCAGCATTATACGTGTTTGGGGGGGCGGAGACCATTGAAAAACACCAGCGTCACGAACCGCTCCCGAGAACGGCACGACGAATTGTCCTTTTACACAATTGGCGGAGGTGTGAACGAGAAAAGGTCCGACCAGCAACTGCAGCATCCTCTACCCACAGGAGGAAAAAAAGATGAAATGCGGGGCCTGGGAAAGGAAAATGGACTGGGAAAAAAAAGAAAACTCCGAAGGCGGGGGGCGAGAAATTAAAAAAAAAAACGAGACGGGAGAGGTTAACTTCGGTGGAATCAACGAAAGGAACCAACACGTATACATGTAGTCGCCCCTGTCCTGTACGTAGGAAGAGATTTTTTTCAGCACGGGTACGGGAAGAATAAAGTACTGAAAATGTGCTGCGGAAGGGGGATTTGGCTCAAAAAAAAAAATAGAAGAATCAAAAAGTGTCTGTTGAGGGGAGAGTGGGGCCTGATAAGATGGCATTTACAAAAAAAAAAGGTAAATGGGAACAGCGTTGAGGGGGGAAAATTGTCAAACTTTCTGGAGGGGGGGAGCGGTGTTACCGAAAAGAAGGGTAGAAAGGAAAAAAGGTTGAGCCGGCGAGTGGGGAGGGACATGCGTTGGAAAAAAAAAAGTTGAAGGGAAAAGATGGGGAGAAGGAGTTGTGGGTTATCGGGCGAAGGAAGAGTCTCGATGAGATATAAGGGGGATGTATTGAGGGGAAATTCTTCGTGAGGGGGGGGGACTAACGCTTCTTGGACGCTGTCGATTGGACGGCTTACTTGGGAGCTTTTGAATCATATTGACGAGGGGTAGTGCAATACTCCACGCAAAATCATGGAAGCCGGATATGGGTGATCAGAGAAAACAAGGGAGACTTGACTTGCTTCCGAGTCAGTTCGAAAAAAGAAGTCAAGAATTACGCAGGGGGGGGGGGGGGAGTGCCGGTTGGCCTGTGGAAACGAATTGTTGCCGCGGAAAGCGAAAGATAGGCTCAGGGGGGTGGAGGAAAAAACATCTTATTCTTTCGCGAGAGAAAACTAGCTTGCTGTTATTCGGTCTTGTAAGGAAGGGGGGGGCGTGGGGTTTTTCCCCGAGAAAGGCGCGTTGAGGCAGCTCCGAGGCGGGCGTGCATCGAGAAAGAGGCGCGGATAAAAACTCGAATAAGAAAAAAAATCCCGTCAAAATGGCGGAAACAGAAGAAGAGGGGACTTGCGGTGTGGAGGAGGGAGTGAAAGATGGACAGGCCCGGTTAAGGGGGAGAGCGGGCAGGGTGAGCTGACGGGCAAGGCAGGGGGCGAAGTTCCGAAGGGGGGGGCGGAAGCCCACTACAGGGCGCGAAGGATGGGGCCTCGATCCATCCCGGAAGAACTGTTGAATTGAGCCAGCTTACACGAAAAATGGGAAACGAAAAATTCCGGGCATTGGGAATAAAAAGGGGGGGAAAGGAAGGACTGTGGACCGTGGGGAAAAAAAAAAAGGGGAAGGAGGAGGGGGAAGGCGTTGTGGAAAAGAGGAAACGTAACTGCGCCGAAGTAATAATAAAGGTCTGCAAATTCACACTGTCAAAAGACATGCGAAGGATTTGTGGCGAGGCAAAACTGTGCAGGAAAAGTCGCGGGGCGTTGGAAGGGGGGGCACCAGCAACCAGGTGCGGGCATGGAGCGAGTGGGCATGGTGAGTGGGTAGGGGAAAATTCTGCAACAGGTGAACGCCGATTTGACGGACAAACTATAAAGGGAGGGGGGCCGAGTTCCGAATCGAAGTCTGGGTTAAAAAGGAAGTCCACCACTCGCAAAAGACCTTTCGTGAAGGCCAAGAATTGACTACCTTTTGGCTATGGAAGGGGGGGAAAGATGGGGCTCAGGCGGACATTAGAGAAGTTGCGACACCACGCAAAAAACTGCTGAAAAGATAGCTGTGGGGTGGCGGGACAAAAAAGGTGGGAGGGTCGGGTGAGGAGATCTTCGATTGAAAATAAGGGTTATCAGAAGACGAAATACAAAAAGAAGGACCCCCCACGGGGGAAAAAAAAGGAAAAACGATTTCCTTATGAAGAAGAAAAGGGAAAAATTAGCTATGCCTCGCGGGCAAGAAGAGACGCTTCGGCCTGTTGACGGCTTGTATTTCGAACGTGAACGTGGAGGTCAATCCCGCTGTTCGGCTTTAGATCGTAAGGAGCAAGAAACTTTGGTCCGGGGAAAAAGGAGAGAACTCTGAATGTGGAAGTATTCGTTCATGGAGGAGGGGAGCGGTCTTGGAAGGGAAAGATTCAGGGGGGGGACCGCAAAAAAAGGTGGGAATGACCGATCTGCTTACTGGGCGGACAAGTGATCACATTCAGGGAAGAAAAGGGATGGGGGACGGATCTGCACGAAGACTTTCCCGGCGGAAAAGACGAACCAAACAAACATGCTCATGAGGAAATTCAACGGCTTTTTTCCAGTTGAAGAGGGCAAAAGAAAAATTGCGCTGGACGAAAGGAAAAGGTTAAGTGAAAACGATCCGAGACGCCAAAAAAAGAAACGCATGGCAAGCGTGGCGAGAGGGCCAAAAGACTCAACAATAAATTAAAAAAAACTCGAAAGAATTACTGACTAATCTTCCGGTTGCTCCTCAAAAAAATCGCGGACACGTTAGAACAAAAAGGAAAAAGGAACTTAGAAGCGAAATTCGCGAAGAGGAAGGGGCTCATGGAAAACCGGGGACATCGGGGCCTCCGCATGAGATGAAATTTCCGCAAAGAAAGCAGGAAAGACAAAAGGAGGACGTAAAGAGCCGAAAAGGCCATCCATAAAAGGAAAAAACGTGATCCGCGGTCAAGGCCTCCCGGTAAAGGGGAGGTCATTCAGAAAACATCCGTGCCTCGGGCCTCCCAGGGAACGACCGGCATAACAAGGCCGGAGGGGGGAACAAGACCTCCGCTCCCTCGAGACAAGAAAAGAAACACCTCCGTGCTCAACTCCGACATGGGGTTACGGGAAAGCGCCATGAAGATGAAAAAAAACAGAAAGAACGCGAAGCCACCAGGCCCGAGGAAAAAACAAGCAACGTCAACACGAGAGGAAGGAAGGCAAAGGGAAGGCAGGAAGCGCTAAGAAAAGAAGGGGAAAGGGACTAAGGATGCCTCAGGGGGTGGGACTTGGCTCCAACCAGAAAAGGTGGAGAGGTCCCTTATACCAATAGTAGACACGAAGAAATCGCGAGAAACGAACAACACAACACGGTACTAAAACAGGACCCCCAACATCGCGGGGCAAAACAGACACAGGGGGAAGCAAAGGATATCACCAAAGAAGGAAGGGTACAACCAGCCCCGAAGCAAGCCAACGAAGCAAAGTGTACGCATTTTCGTGATGAAAAAAGAGGCATGGACCTATTGTCCTTTGGATGGGTGTGGAAAGCAAGAAGTTAAGTCAAAGGAAAACTCGAAAAGCCGAGCGGCTTAATAGTGAAGGTCGGAAGACGGCCAGCATTGACGGAAGCCACAAGCGCCGGACGACTAAAAGAAGGAAATATAACTTCCATTCCCCACAAGTGCTGGGCCACCAAGGGAAGGGCCAGAAGATTGCGGCACGAAGACTGACCATCGCCCACAATCCAGCCCCTCAACTGGTGGGAAAAAAGAATTCCTCGCGAAAAAATCCCGCCCGCGTGTAGGAAGTAACCGAAGGGTGGATGGCGAACAAGAATCGAATCCAAAAACCGGGTTGATAAAAAAAACAATCCAACTCAATAGATGGACCAAGGAGAATTCGCGGAAAAAGGGTGGGGGGGGGTGACAGATTAGGGGCAAAAAAACGAAAGTCCGCTTAATACGATGATCGCACCCAGATCAATCAAAACAAACGTAATGCCCACCACTTTAGGAAAAAACCAACTCGACTTAAAATCCGCCAAAGGACGATAAGAAAACGCATCTCCGCGCGAAAAGAAAAAGCGCCTGTCAGAAAAAGGTCGCGAAGAAAAAAAACTAAAACTCCAGCAGCGCTTACTTGAGTTGCAAAACGCACTCCCACGGGAAGAAGAAAAGGGGAAGGAAAAAAGCTCTTATCGGTGGAAACACCCGCAGCAAGCGCCGCGAGCTCAAAGGTCATCAAGAAAAGCGGTGACATAGTGCAGAAAACATTCTAAGAAAAATGCATGGGGAAAGGAAGTCACGCGG
>Ga0179593_1578714_pt1 | contig 12914 bp, 13 predicted proteins | sample CZODoug2_1_08_16_FD_185931 | JGI IMG/M metagenome (GOLD analysis project Ga0179593, IMG submission 185931) | Vadose zone soil fungal communities from Angelo Coast Range Reserve, California, USA - CZODoug2_1_08_16fungal (PacBio error correction) | ecosystem: Environmental > Terrestrial > Soil >...
GGGGTTAGGGGGGAACCTGGCTGTATTTCTGAGGGAGAACGGGCTCTTTAACTCCCTATCGGCAAAAGAGGGGGAAATGAATGGTGCAGCTCATCCTATGGGAAAAAATTTTTGAGAAGCGGGGATTTTATAGAAAAAAAGAAAAATGAGCGGAAAAGAAGCGGGGTTGAGGTCTATCTCTGGAATCCTGAGCTGGGCGGCTACCCCAACAAGCCCTGGTCAAACGGGAAAAGAAATTAAGGTCCCTTCTGGGAGACTCTTGGAAACTGGCTAACAGCCATGAGTGGGCTAAGACGAAAGCCTTTGTCAGGAGCTGATGGGAAAGGGAATGGGGGGGGGGGGGGGGGGGGTTTGGGGAGTGTTGGAAATATGGGGGGGGGGATGGGGGGGGGGGGGGGGGGGGGGGTTAAGCAAAAAAATTGTGGGGGGTTGAATTGAGAGTAAAAATGGGGTGTCCGGGGAAAAGGTGGGGGGGAAACCGTCATGGATCTGGACCCCTCTTTATTCCGATATGTCCAGTAGGGGGAGCGAAAAGTTTTTGTGGAACTAAACTGGACAAGGGAGCATTGTGGAAAAAGACACTTCGGGTCATTGCCGATTCGACAAGCACGGCCTGGGAAGGGGGGCCCGGATGGACAGGATGAGGGGCGACCTCACAAAGAGATATGACGAAGTCGAATAACTCAATCAATGTGGACACACCCCCTCATGAGTCACGAGGAGAAAAAAAGGTAGATAGCCAGAATAAAAGAGCTCAAGACTTGAGGAGGTAAAACATCGCGTGCCGGAAAAAAGAGCCCGGACTCGATTGCAAACACGTAATCCCAAATGAAACTGAAAAATGGCAGAGAGGCCGTGAAGCTGATTTAAAAGGGCCGGTAGGAGAGACAGGAGATTCGGTTTGGAACGTAGCAGGGTGTGGGGGGATAGGAAGAGGGCCGCCTCGAACCATGCAGAAGACGGTCTGAGAAGATAAAGGGGATTTGGCTCGAAGAAGCGATGGGAGAGAATGGTGGTCCTGTGGGAGAAAAACCGACGGGAGTTGCTGGGCCCGAGGGGGAAAGGAAGGGTGAAACGAGGGTCTGGGGGGAAATGGAAGAAAGGCGACTTTGAAAAACGGTGATCTCAACGCAGGAAAAATAACGTTGGCGGGAGAAAAGGAAAAAGTGTGACGAAAGGGGAGAGTTGTTTAAGCCAGAGCTAAAAAGGGCTCTAAAGCGAGTATATCGACGCGGGGATGAATAAAAAGCGAGGGGGGTCTGTCCTCGAGGTACTGAAAGACCAGAAGACAGTCGAAGAGAGATAGCCTCCAGATAAAGACTAAGGCACGCAGGTCCTGAAAGAGAGAGAAAGATGATTTTCCAAGATGTGGTACGGAGGGGAAGTCCTTGAGGCGCTCGCGCCAACCAGGGGGTAATGCTGAGTCTTTACCATGCAACAAAAAGGAAAGCAAAAAAACATCGGTAAAGGGGTGGTAAGAACGTCCACGTGGTCCTGGTTCGAGAGAAGGGTGTTCCTGTGAATCACTCGAGACGGCCTGAGTCGAAAGGAGACAGGGCGGTCTGGGCACCGAGCTGATTCGGGGCAGGGAGGTGGTTCGCGAGGGGAAGACTCGTTGTGCAGACGGCAAGGAGCTGGTCAGAGGTTTACTCAAAAAGCCAAAGAAGATTAGGGGGGTTTGGGAGGGGCTAAGTCTACGAAAGGATGGGAAAGCTCAGGTCTTGCCTGCTGCCGTTGTGCACGTAAACACGCACAATCAGAGGGGCCCCACATCCTCTTCAAAAGCCTGCAAGCTCTATGAGGTCCACCAAAAGAGCAATTCGCAGAGTGGAAAGGCAACTAGAAATCCCTTTGTGGACGGCTTCAGGAAAGGCGCGAAAGGGTTGCGATCATCCATCTGCCAGCCCCGGATCACGCCGATCTTGCTCAACGGAGGAGGGGAAAAGAGATATAATCTTCTCAGGATAAGTTGGCGGGATGCTCTCAAAAAACGCAATGACTGCTGAGCAAGTCACAAGGATTCATTACCTTCGCCGTATTCCGTAACGTGAATTAAAGGGGGGTGGACTGCAGAAAGTCCGCTAGGAAAGCAGTTCTAGAGCTTGGCCTTGCCATGGGGGAGGGGAGTGGCTGACCGCCTCAACAGACTGAGGTCCACCAGCCGCTTCGGGGGGCCGCCCAACTTCAAAATTTCGGAGAGTGGAAACCGAGGAAAAACGGGGCAGACTGCCAACAACGATTCTCGGCCGCGAAGCAAAGTCCAAACCAGTACCCGGGGGCGGGGACCCATCAACGCCCTCTCGGTTCACGTCAGCACATGTTTTGATCTCACAAGCACAAACATCGCAATCCAATTAACAGCGGGAGTTACGGCCGAAAGTCAGACCGACATACCTCTTGTTGGCTCGGATCGGGAATTTTTGTGGCTTGTACGACAAAAAAAGGGACACAGGCGCGAGCGCATCAGACTGAAAATGCAAGCAACAACGGAATCTTTTCCAGCTGCGCGAGATCGGCTGGAATGGACCTGTATTCGTGTCACGTGCCGCGAGAGGGAGGGGGGGAGCTGAGAGATGTCTCAATGCTGGGGAACAGTCGCGCCCCTAAGAACGTGAAAAAGGCGAGAAGGGAAAGTCGGGGGGGAGTACTACACAGATCTGTGGAGATCATCGCCAAGGGGGAGTGCGGAAAAAGGTGAAGGGTAGAAGGCCCAGTCCGCATGTGAAGAAAAAAGTGGAACCAAAAAAGAGACAAGGCTTGCCATCTTCAAAATAAACCGGGCCCAGAACCAGGAAGAAAATGAAGAGAGGGCCACCGTATCCATATTCGGTGGGCCATTCCCCAAGGTCGACAGAGACGCTGCCCCGGTAGTCCGGATGGAGGACGGTACTGAAGGGGGGTCTGAAGAGGGAGATCGCGAACCCCACTCGGGGCAAAAAAATAATCGGAGCGCGACGCGTAGGAAAATATACTGAGAAGGCACTGAGTAGAAGCTTGGGACCGACGAATACCGGGGTTGGCTGGACAGGTGCAGAAGGCCTTCGGCACTCGAGCGTATTAAAGGGGGGCGCAGGCAAAGATTAATGCCAAGGAACTTGAGAAGGATGCGTAGGAAGCAAGGGTGAGAGCGATGACGGTGGGCGTGTAGCCAAGTGATGATGAGGAAGGATATTTCTGGACTGCGGAGGAGCGAAGGCCGGGGCCGATGGCCAGCAAGGGATAGCGATCTAATCAAAGGAAAACGAGAGGGACCCAGTGTCCGACACCGCTCACAGCTGGCGGCAAACCCCGGCTCGCCTAAACAGGAAAGGGGGTAAATATAAAAAAGAGGGTCCGAGAATGAAACGGGTTTGCGTTGGTTATGAGAAGGCAAAGAGAAGAAGTGGACGATAGGCATGGGCCAGCCCGAAGAAGCCTCGCGGGGATCCAAGCCCCAGAGGAGCATGCTGCAAAAGCGCAGGAGCGGAGAAGCTCGGAAAGTTCAGAAAAAGCGACCAATAAAAAAAGCAAAGACAGGGCTTTTTAGGAGAAGTAAAGACCCGCCGTGCGCACGAAGGATAGTAGATCGAGTCAAGAAACCAGAGTATGAGGAGGAGGAAGATTCCGTCGGTTTATAAGGGGGGGTGACACACTAAAGGACAGAAAGAAAAGACCAATTCCCAAGGAAAAGGAAAGAGTGTCCAGCGCGGCAGCGCCAAAGGTGAAAGGGCTTGGGAGAAAAAAAAGATTCAGCTTCGGCTCCCGGAGCAGGCTTCACACCTAAAAAAAAAAGGAAAGAAAGAAAAGACTCTGGGAAAGAGTACTCGGGCGTATAGATAAAAATCAGCATAGAGAAGGGAGGGAGCTTCGCTGGAAAAGTAAAAGGTAAAAACGGACGTGGCCAACAGGGAGTGGATCCACGAAGGAACCTGCCTCTTATGTGACGGGAATCGCCTGCAAAGGATAAACCAAAGAAAAGGGGGATGCACCAACATAACAAAAAAAAGGGCCGATCGCCAAAAGGGAAAAAAAAAGACTCGGTGGGAACCAATGAGCCGCCCAAATGCCAATGACAGAGGGTATCGGTAAAAGGGGGAAAGAGGGGCAAATTGTACAAAAAAAAGACGAAAGCGCCAAAAGGAGAAAAGGCGTATCGCGTTGTCCATATTGGAACGTAAGGAAAAAGTGTCACAATAGAACATTCCGACGGAGGGTGAGAGGCAAGCGTGAACGGCTTCTGCGGGAAAAAAAAAAATATCGGCAGGACGAAGAAATAAAAGGGCAGCCCTCAGGAACTCAGAAAAGTGATAACGGTCGTAATTAGAAAAAGGAGGCGGGAGGGAAATCTACCGTCTGGAAAAAAAGAGCGTCTTCAAATACGTCAAAAAAAAAAGACAGAGGGAGTCGAAAAATAACGAAAAAAAATGTTTCCCGTGTTTGGGGGGAAAGAGGGAAAACCTCCGAAAAAACAGGCAGATTGGCAGAAAGTCTCAAAGGAAAAGTCTCCGGGCGCCAGGGGGCCACAAACAGTGGGCAGTTGATTGAACCCCTGGAAACTGAAAAAGTAAAAAAGTGAGCAGAAAAGTCGCCGCTCGCCTCACAAAAAGGGGAGGATAGAGATAGTTCTTTAAAAGGCTTCCAAAAGAGTTGATTCTTGTCAGAAAGGGGGGGGAAGACGACCCTCAAGGGGGGGGGCCTCCTGGCCTGCGCGAGAACGGATGGGAGGGAATTTGCAGGAAAACAATCTGCGGGGGGGGGATTGGACGGCGAAGATGACGCTACATGACCAGGGAGGGAGAGGGCGTCGGGGGACGGGACATCGCTGGAGGAGAAAGGTGGGTTACGCTGTTTTGGACGGGCTCGAAGATAAAAACTGGGGACTTCGGAATATACGAGGCTTACGACATCTTATCCGGGATAAGGGGGGAGAAGTCCAAGGGGGGAAAAAAGGGATTTCTCGTCATGTCCGCAAAATAAAGAAGAATCTACGGGAGCTCTGGGAAAGTCTCCTACTTCATTGGAGCGAGTTATGAAAAGAAACAACCGTACGGCAGCCATAACAACCAAAGCGACTCAAAAAGCGCTCGCATCAAATGGCGAGAAGAGGGGGAAGTGTGGCCAAACAAAAAAGCACCTTTTATGCTTGCACGACCGGAAAGTGGGCTCGGGGGGCTCAGAAGAAAAAGATATTGTTTCACTATCTGAAGGCGATCGTCGGTGGATTGGGGGAGAAAACTCAGGGGGGGTCGAAAACCTAAGGCGGAAGAATACTCCTGAACTCATACACTCGTTCAGAGTAGCCCTGGCTGGCACAGAAGTGTAAAGAAATCGTACGGCCGAGGTCAGCCTCGCACTTCTGAAAGGGGCGCTTATCCTGCGTAGGGAGATTACTCCGTACGAAGTCTCATCTCAGAAAATGGAAGGGGGTAACTGAAGCGGGGGACTTGGGGTTCCGGAAATCTCAATCCAGAACGAAGTGGGGGCGGGTGAAAAAAAATAGGGCATGGAGGGGAATGGTGCTGCACGCGCGGGAGAGTTGGACATCATCGAAGGTTTCCGGTGCACCTGCTGTAGGAATGCCCGGCATCGTGCGTCAAGGGGGCACCGACTGAAAGAGGCTAAAGGGAAAGAAAGGAGGTGGGGCTACGGGAGAGACAAGGTCTGGACTACCGGGTCGAAGGAAAATGTTTCGCTCAAAATGAGCAGAAAATGCCTCGTGGGGACTGTAAGAGGCGGAGAATTGACCTGACCTTGGTCAACTTAAACCGGGAAGGGGCGAAAAAAAAGGGGAGTTGGCATATTAACATAAGGGGAAAGGGGGGAGCACCGCGCTTTATCTGAGAAGAAGCGGGTCCTGCTGCTCCTCGCAAGTTCTCTTTGGTACCTTGTAGTGAACCGTTGAGCCCGTTCATTCAAAAGGGAACTCTCGTGGGAGGAACATATGGAAGCACTGCTGAGGCGGGGGGGGGTGGGGGCTACTCATCTTGAATGAAGTTCTCACATTGGGCTGTAGGAAATCGGGGTCATGGCATTCGATGAAACGCGGCAGGAGCTGGCTAGGATGACTAAAAATCATCCTCTCGGTGGATCCTGGGGAGCCCCGGAAAAATCAATCGTTTCGTACATCACCCCTAATTATGAACGAAAAGAGAAAACTTGGGCATGACTCCCCTAAGAGGGAAAAAAAGGGACTATGGAGGGCATTTTCAACAAAGGGGCCGCGAGCTCTCAAAGGCAGAGGGGCCGAGCAGATAGTTACGGGAAGCCCGGAATCAAGATACTTCTGACGAGGCAAGGAAAAGGGGCCTAGATTATGGGAAAGTCGGCCGCTTTCTCAAAGGAACAGATCTTGTGGACGGGAATGGGGGGGGGGGGGCAGTGTTCGCAGATAACGGAAATTCCAGCCAAAAAGGGAGTTAGAAGATCCACTATTCGGGGCTAAAATGGGGACCGGGGTATTGAATGGGGTTCATTGAAAAACAGCCTAATGGAAAGCTGTTACCTTGCGGGGGGGGGGAAGGTCAGTTGAAAAATGCAGGGCATGAGAAAACAGGCGGTTGTCAATGGCACTGCAGGAAAGGACGGTTGGGTCAAACCGAGGTCCAACCGAGGCCCGGAAATGGAACCTTTTGTCTTGACGACGAAAAGCACGGGGTGAAGCCGAAGGGGTCGATGGGGGGGCCAGAGATTGCTGAGAGGAAAGAAGAAGACGACGCGGTGATTTCAAAATATGAAGACGCGTGGCGTCGGCGAGAAAGGGAGGATAGAAAAAAAAAACCTCATCAAGCGAACCTCTAAAGTCCGAGACAGCGATCGCGCAGATCCAACAAAGAAGAACAGGGAGGGAGGGAAAGCGTTGGCCAAGAGTTACTGGGAAGGATCAGTAAAAAATGATGACCTCGCGGAACTTGGGGGGGGGAAGTCAAGGAAAAGCGCAAGAGGGTGGAAGAAAAAAAAGAAAAGAGCAACCAGAGGGATGGTAGGAAACTTGCCGGGGTAGAGAGAAACGGACCCTGATTCCGGGGATTCGAAGGGGGTGCCTGGAGATATGTGAAGTAGCTCTTTACCTGAGGGACAAGTCTGAAGGGATTGAGCGCGCATGCGGAAGGGTTAGGGGTGAAGGTGGGAGGAGAGAAAATCAAGGGTTGGCTCGACGAAATTATCAGAGGGGTAATCGTTCGCTACCAGATTGGAGGTGTCGGGGGAGGAGGAAACTAATTCTTATTGGGAAATAAAAAGCCACTGCAGGAGGTGATTGGTCGCCGTTCATTCCAGAACAAGTCAAAGATCGAGAAAAAGGGAGGAATGTATGCAGGGCAAAAGGTCAGAAAGACGATCGCCGAGTCTCAAAAATGAAAAAGGTTTGGACGGGGATAGAGGACGGAAACGACAGAGTGGTAAGTTGAAAGCCCAAACGGCCATCCACCAAGGAGATCTAAAAAAAAGAAAAACACGGTAGTAGGGAAAAAGAGGAAAGAGGAGAGGATCCGGTGGCTTGGAGGAAGAAAGCTTTTCGGTACCGATAGAACGTCCACAAGGGATTACAGCTTAGGAATAAGAGTCAAACGCGAAGAGGAGGGGTAAAGATTCCAAAAAAGAGTTGTGAAGAAGAAAACCAGAGCGGCGGTCTAGAGTTTAAGGCTGGGACTTGAAAGGAATGGAAGGGCAAGTCGTACCAAGGCCCGGGGACAAGAGAGGGAATGAAAGATCACCAGAAGATTCGGAGAGTCGAGAAATAACAAAAAAAAAGGGAGGGGGATTCGCCCAAGATGATCATGCAAGTCGAGGGGAAAAACGGGATAGAAACCACGTCTCACTGCCCAAGTACCAGATCGGCCCAACGCACGAAACGAGGGAAGACATCAGGGAACCGCAGAGAGAAGCACATGGGGGGAGAAAAAAGGGAAAGCAAATCCACTTACCATGGAAGGAACCAGAAGTCAATAAAGACAAATTTTGCAGAGGAGGCTGTTTTGCTGTCAAAAAGGGAATTCACGAGGGCGAGAAAAGAAGAATAAAGTGAAACTTATATGCATGCACATGAAAAATCAGCCATCAGAGCTAGACAGCTTCCATATAGGGAGGATTGAGGAGAGAAAAGAGGGAGAGGGGAACGAGAGAGGAGGGGAGGAATGGGGGCGTATATTGAAACTCTACCAGAAGCACTTCGTAATAGGTAAAGACCTTTGGAGATAGCCAGTGCACATATCGTGGAGGAGGAAGAGCATCGACCACGGGAGGACCTAACGGGGCAGGGGGAGAAAAAAACGGTTGGAAATAAGGGATTCCCAGGGGGAAACCACAAAATCTTCATCAAACGGAAACAGACCAGGGCACTGAAGGAACTAAAAAACGTAGGAAAAAGATTAAAAGATCGGGGTGGTCGCCCATTCCCAACTGAGAGAATCGCCTGGAAAAGAGAAGGGAGGCAACGAAATAGTGGATCATCAAAAGTCCTTCTGAATTTGGAGAAAAGCGAAGGGGAGAAAGACTTATCCAACCAATAGGCAAATCCGAAATAGAGTTGCAGAGTCTACGCGGACGAGTTTTCGTGGAAATAAAGAGAAGAGGGGAAGAAGGAGGGAAACTAGAAGTCACTCGGAAACCCGGAAAAAGGAGTTGTACCCCAGGGGATGTCTCAGAAGCGGACGGTAATTACCTTGTATGATGTCAGCCTCACAAGGTTTTAAATGAAGGACGAAATAGGCCAGGAATTCCGGAGTTGGGCGACACCCCTTTTTGGCTGATCAACATCGTTTTGGGGAGGGGTGAGCCACTTTAAAAAAGGCAATCCGAAGAGGTCAGGAAGTATCGTAGGAAGAAGAGGGGGGGAGATGCCAGGAGGGGGAGAAGAGGAAAAAGGACCCCATCTGTAGGAAAAACTTGCGACAAGAGTATAAACTTCGTGACAAAAACGCAAAAGCAGGGCCTAAAATAGGCAGAAGAGGTACAGAGAAGAGGGGGGGAAAGACCGTGAAATAGGAAAAGAGTAAGGAAGGAACAAAGGCAACATACGGAAGCCAAAAAAGGGGGAGCAAGCAAGAGATAATTCTGTACGGACTCTCCAGGAGAGGCCCCACAGAATTCAAAAAAGCTCGAACCACCAAAGCAGGCTGACAAGAAGGATTGAACAGAATACCCAGAAAGCCGTGCGCACCCAATTAGTCCTTTCTATGGCAGCGAGGTGAGCAGCAACCATCGCGGGTACATCGAGAGCCGATTACCGGCTTAAAAAGAGAAAATTTGAAAAGAAAGAAAAAGTTTTCCACAAACACGAAAGTAACGCCAGAGATTGGAAGCGTAGACCCCCTGTGCATCGAGGATGGGGAAATATCACTTCGAGCTGGTAACGTCCGAAGCTGCACAAGGAAAAACAAAAGAGAACCTCCGAAGTCCTTCAGAATAAGGGAAAAAGGGACGCAAAGGAAGAGGGGGGTTTTAATCTGAAGGACACTAATTATAGGAAGGCGGAACTTAAGCCACAGGGGGGGAACACACAGGGTTGCAAATCCTTGGTAAGCTGATGGTGCCCTTATGATCGGAGGGGGAGCCGGGGGTGGGACCAGAGTTTGCGGAAATAACAGGAGAGCGCCAATAACGCTCGGGTTAGAAAGGAAGACCGCCCCAAAAAAAAAGAAAGAACGGGGTCGTGACATAAAAGTGGAAGCTGGAAAACATACGAGGAGGCTTATGGCTAGCGAAGCGGATCGGTAAGGAATGGAGGGAGGGCCTTAAGGCTGTGGGAAGGCCGTAAATCAAGGCAAAAAAAAGGAAAAAGGAGGGGAGGACAGATTCCCAAAGAGAGAAAGAGAATGGGTGGGGAGGGGCAGAAGAAAGAAAGGATCATCCTAAAGTACTGCACATAAATTTATAAACAGGAGGGATTCTTCCAGCGCGCGAGAGTAAAGCCGAACGAGGATCGAATCGGAAGAACGCGACACCAAACAATAAGGATGTCCAGCGGACGAAAGTGTTTCGGTAGAAACCGACAAACAGAAAATCCAAAACAGGAAGATGGAAAAGCAGCAGAGGCCGAGCAGATCTTCTGAAGGGGGCGGCCAAAATTGGGAGGGTCATTGGTGAACCCAAAAGAAAAACTCAAAGGGGCGTGAGAAGCCCGGTTCACGGAAAGAAGAGCGATCAACAACAACATGAAAGGAAAAAAAGGAACCCTGCTTCTCACCCGGGAGAGCCCGTTTGGGGGCAGGGTAACAAAGGAACAGCAAGGAAAGGGGGACCCCGTTCCCTGGCAACTTCGCGAGAAGGATGGAAGAATTTTCTGAAAAGAGGATGGATGGAGGCGGGTCCTGGTACAGAAAAAAAAAAAGCTGCGCCTGGAGGAACATGTACTGGTGGAAAGAGGAGGTGGGGACGCGCTCGCGGATCAAGATCTGGTCAGAAGATCGAAGGGAAACGACGACTACTAAAGGGAGGCCTTTCGGGAAGGATCGACGAGGCATGAAAAATTGGGGGTATCCTCAGATAAAAAGAAAAGATGCACGGGCCGAGGTCTACTACAGGGGCGGACTGATGTAGGGCATCACACGAAGGGAATCATCCAACTCAGAAAAAAAGGATACTCATAAGAGGACATCTATGGCGCACTCGGGTCGGGTGAACTGGGAAGCCTCAACCGTGGGGATATGTAAAAAAAAGAGAGGTCCATGTGCGAGGGGGGGGGGGAGGCTACATGGAAAAAAAAAGCAGTTCATAGACCTGTCTTTGTATTTGGGGACCCTTGGGTGAAACATACACGGAGGCAAGTCAGCCATATCCTCTGAACCAGCAAGAGAAGACTTCAAGGGTTGCGGGGCAATCCGGGCACCCGCCGTTGCTATCGGGACGGAGGGACCAATTCCTTCGTGAGAATCTGGAGGAAGGTGAGAGTATGAACAGGATAAGGATCAGTAAAGAAGGGGTAGAGATTCGGCGGTTACTAGGAGGCAGCAGCCAGCTTTAAAGTCCTCAAGCAACTTACTCGTTTCAAAAAAGCAGAGGGTGAGAGTTGTCTGCCAGGGGAAGGGGGCCATCACCTAATTTTGGTAGGGAACCTGGCTGTACTGCCCGGGTCATCTTTACTGCCCCGCACGTAAATCGAGAAAATCTGGGAAGAGAGAGGGGGACTCTAGCAGGCTATTGGACCTTGCGGCGCACGGCGGGGTGGGGGGTTCTCAGCAACAGCCCCTGCTGAGGGAAGCTTTAGGTTACTGCTCTCGGGAGGATGATGGACTGATCATGGGAAGCGGAAAGTTGGGCGCGGTAGTGAGAGGAGCTAGAGGTTCGCCTGGGGGAAGGAGTTATCTCTCCCGCGCATTTAATGGACTGCTCATCTCACTGGGTCTATTTTGCTTAATTTAACAAAGACGGTAAAAAGGTCAAGAGAGTTACAGTAGGTGTCCTTTAGAAGAAAACTATTCGAATGAACTGACTCCGGGTTTTGCGACGCAGCGGACGCCGGATCAAGGGAGGCAGGTATTCGGAAGGGAATTGTCCGAAGAGATTCGGAAAAAGGTCCTGCCCTGGATATTCTTCGCTCCCGCGAGGGGAAAAATAGAAGGGGAAAGTCCTGCAAAGCAAAAAGGCCACGCCCTCCCTAGTTGATGTCTCCTCATAACAGGGCAAATCCGGCAGGGGGAATTCGAGATGCAAACATCGGGCGTGAAACGAGAAAACAAATCCCGGACTGAGGTTGCTCATCTCTAGCGAGCAAACCAGCAGGCTAAACGACTTCGAGGACAGGCGTTTTGAAAGGTGAAGAGGAGCTTAGTTACCTAAGAATAAGGGAAGGGGGAGGGCGAGAAAAGGGAGGGGGAGGGGGGGGGCAGCGGATGCGAACTGGGTCTGTATCGTTCAGCCGTAACTTACCATTCAGAAGTTGAAGTTATCAACGTATGGGGGGGGGAACCGGGGGAAGGGCCCATGTCGATCAGTGACGGTCGCCCAAAACAAATTGAAAACGTGTTGTCTGGTGGTCCGGAGGGGACCTTTCCTGCGTCGGGAAAGGGCGGGGGTTCTTTTACAATGGGTGCAGCCTGAAGACGCGCCTTTGGGTTTAAAGGGTTGATCGCAAAGGACTGGAAAAAAAGGACCGTGGCTGGCGAAAAAGGTCGCCGAAACCGTGTCGATGGGGTTAAATCATCGCAGACGATCGGCAAACTGAAGCTCCCGACGGGGAGAACGCTGTGATGGTCCAAGGTAAATAGGGCGCGAACGGTCGCGGGAAAGGGGAAAAAAAAAGAAGAGGCAAAAGAAAGACGTCAGCCTCGCCAGCTCAGAAAATACAAAACACGAAGACGCTACAGGGAAGAAAGAAGCTCTCTCTGGGCCAAGGGCTAAAATAGGGGGGCAGAGTGATGCAAGAGGGCGGACAGCTGTGTGCTGTAAGAAAAGGGGAGGACGAGTCGCAACAAAAGGAAATGAAGATGTCGGTCGGCGACGGCCGGGAAAGTATAGTCCACGTAAATTCTCTGAGTTCAGGGGAGGCGATGTTTTGAAAAGGGGAGAGTCAACCCTGTGCTGAGCGCGGGGAGGAACGACCGATCGTGATTTCTGACTGGGAAGCCAGGTAGTTGGGCAGGGTGCTGTCGCGGCAAGATACGCCGGGGCAGGATCACTGGAACTTGCAGAGGAAACTGGAAAAGGGGGGGAAGTGTGGGGACGGGGAGGAGATAGAAGCGGCTTGGTCGGGCCATCAAGGCCAATTGCCAGGGGAGAGGCGACTTGCGTCCAGCCCAAAAAAAAAAATCAATTTAAACAGAGAGGGCAAAGCAGAAAGGCCTGCCGTCGAGTATGGCTGCAAGGAACCACCGTCGATCAACTCTTCGCCGGTACTTATGGCGAAGCGTGTAAGACGGTTGACGGGCTTCTCGCGAAGGGGAACAAAGGAGGGGGGGGGGGGGCGAGCATCCATCACAAAAAAAAAAGAATCCTCTCCT
>Ga0179593_1277216_pt1 | contig 12913 bp, 16 predicted proteins | sample CZODoug2_1_08_16_FD_185931 | JGI IMG/M metagenome (GOLD analysis project Ga0179593, IMG submission 185931) | Vadose zone soil fungal communities from Angelo Coast Range Reserve, California, USA - CZODoug2_1_08_16fungal (PacBio error correction) | ecosystem: Environmental > Terrestrial > Soil >...
AGCAAGGAAAAGGGAAAGGGTGCAAAACAGGATATCAAGGAAGGCAAAAAACATTTGGGTAAAGGTGGCATTGGGAAAAAAGGGGAACAAATACGAGATTTTCGGAGGGGAGAATTTTCCGCCCAGGCTTCAGAATGAATCTGCAGGCGAGTTAAGGAAGAATCAAAAAAAACCTGTTGGACTGGGGGGCAAGAAACTGGGTGAACAAAACGCCCGGGTCGCGAATGGGTAAGGGAGGCGGAAAAGTTCGGGAAGGGGAAAAAGGGGGGGGAACCGCGGGGGAAAGGGAAAAAAACGGGTTTTGTTGGGGACATCAAACAATTTTTGGAGGGGATGAAAGATGGCACCGGGGGGGGGAGGCCCCGGGCAAGGAGGCTACGATTTGGGGGGGAGGGGACTTTTAAAAAAAGGGAGGGGGTCCGAAGGAAACGGCTGATCAAAAGACGAATGTGGAAGACCCAATGACTCATGCCAGTGAAAGAGGAACCTTTACCTAGTTGTATGGGGGGAAAAGAAGACTCCGGTAAAGAGGGAAGGGGGGTGCAGTAAAAGAAAAGGGACGTGAATCTGTTTTTTTGTAAGCCTAGTATAGAAGCAGGAAAAGTTTTCTGAGGAGGGGGAGGTTTCGACACAGTGGTCTCGGAAATTAATATTATCTCGTACCGGAAAAGAGATACGGGGATGGGGAAACTGGGTTAACAATAGTTGGGGGAGTACAAAGTTGCTGCAACGGTGGGGAGGCAGTACAGCGATAAATGTCTGGGGAGTGATTTGTCGCAGTGGGGGGGAAAAGTACGGTAAGGGACCGCGTGCTTGAAAAAGGGGAACAAGGCCCCCACACAATAAAGCAAAAAAGCGGGAGTGGTACTTACACAGAGCCAGGCTCATTGAGGGCAGGGAAAAAGGGGGGGCCAAAGAGGTGGGAAATGGACCAGTTCCTTTGGCGGGGGGGGTGGGAAAGAACAGTAAAGGTAAAAGACTTCTTGGAAGAAGGGCAATGATTTCTCAAACATTTTGAGGGCGAAGGGTATTGAAAGTCAAAAACACACGGGAAGGGTATACTGAAAAAAAAAGGACAACAAGAAAAACGTTCCTCGAGGGGAAAAATTTGCCCGTTGCACTTTTTCTGCAAAGCCTCGTCGATGGGGATCTGGAGAAAAAGGGACAGCAAGGAAGGGGGGGTGATTTTGTTGGGGTCGACAAAGAAAAAGAGAAATTTTGCTTTTGAAAAAGCAAAAATGCCACCCGAACAGAGTGGTGGGGGTCTAAAAGAGCTCGGAAGAGAACAACGCCCGTGGACGAGGGAGACACAGGTTAAACCACGACCGCGGGGAGAAAAACGTGAAATCGGGGGGGGGGCAGGGGGTTTTTAGGAATGGAGGAAAGAGAAGGATAACCAATAACGAGCCCATAGGAAGAGAAAATTACAGGGTGTAAAGATTCATAAGGGGGGGCTCACCAGGTGTAAGACAAAAAACACAGAAGTGCGTGCCAAAGGGGAACGACTGACTTGAATGTATTTCGTTGAAAAAGAGGGGAGGAGGTGGAGAACTGTACAGGAGAAAAATGGTTGTAACTCCTCGAACGTTTCGTGGGCACCTGGGGCGGGCCCCCTCCCAACCAAAAGACCGTTAACTGAAATGAGAAACAAAAGTGAACGGGGATGAATTGGAGGAAAAAGACCTGGAAAGAGAAAGATTCCAACCAACTCTGAGGCGCAAAAGGAGGGCACGAGGGGGGAAATTTGCGCGTAACGTAGAAAAAGAAGGTTAAAGACGTTCCGGCAAGGGGGGGGAATCTCGTGCTAGGGTGATGGGAGCTGTGAGGAGAAAGTTGTGCCCATTTTTTGAACTGACCAAGAAAAAGACTTCAACCGTGAAAGAAAAAAAAAAAAATGGGTAAGAAGAAAAGAGAGGGGGGGGGGGGAACTGAACACAAGCTGACAAAACAGGGTGGGGACCACTCCGATTTTGGGAAGGACTGCCTATTGTTCTGCAGGAAAAAAAAAGCGAGTTCTTTTGGCCCTCCATGGGGAGAACCTTGGCAAATGCTACGGCCTTCCCACCCGCCGAGGGAGAAACGAAAGTATCTAAAAAGAGGAAAACTTATGAACCTTTCGACCAAAAGTGGGGAGGAAAACGGAAATGATGAGGGAGGGAGGAAACTAACTGTACCAACACAGGTGGGAAAAGAATGTGGTAAAAAATGGACCTGAAAAAAAGGGGGCCGAAAAAAGGCAAAAAGAAGTTGTTTGCACGGGTTCCAAGGAAAAGAAGATAGGAGACAAACTTTGGGGGGTCCCCACAGAAAGAACGGATTGAAAAGGGTGCATTCAGGAGGCGGGAGGGGGGGGGGGGGGCCCCACCCCCCCCACAAAAAAGGGGAAGTTGGAAGATTTTTGGAAGAAAGGAAAAGCAGAATGGAACAATATAGTCGAGAGGGGAGAAGTCAACCCGGAAGCTACCAAAAATGGTTCAACCTCACATTCAGGATGTGTATGGAAAGGGGGGCCGTTGACAAAAAAAAAGGCTACTTAACAATCTTGGTGGCTGGGAAAAGAAAAACGGGGGGCCAGCACGAGCGATCGCCAGAGAAAAAAAGGAAAAGGATTACAGGGCGAGGGAAAGTAAGAGGTTTAGGATGGGGAAAGGGGGACCCCTTTGCCCGGGAATGAAGAAGGGATGTTAGTGCGAGGGGAGAAAGCAGCATTAAATCTATCTGCTCGGAGAGAGAGTGGTGTAAGGGTAGGGATGTAGGATGATATACCGACTTAGCCACGAAGGGGGGGGAAACTTGGCCTTAATCGAATTGGAAAAGCAGATTCCAAACTACACGGGAGGGTAAACTTTTTGGGGTAGTAAGGCGGACAAGGAAATGCTGGAGAAAAAACTTATCCCTGTTCCCAAAGAGATTGATGTCAAGTTTTGTTTTTTGGGGGGGAAAAGGATGAGGAGACCGCAAAGGGGGCCCTTCCGTAAGGGGGGGACTACAAGGGTGAAAATAGAAACTCCAGGGACTCCGGAGTTGGGGGTAGGGGGGTGCCCACCTTGGGTTTTGCCCCAGATATTTGCAGCAAAAGAGGAAAGCCGTTTTCAAGTAAGCATAGCTGGAAGGGGGGCCGGGTTGGGTTTGCACCCGTTTAAGGGGGAAGTTACCCGAGAGTGCTGACAAAGAACCGCCGGTTCCCGGGGTCAAGGAGCAAGCAATTCCGTGAACGATCGCGTGGGGGGGCGGGGACGATTAAGGGGAAAACCGGGCACCAGGTGCAAGGAAGAAGCCCAACAGAACAGCCCTAGGGGGGGATTTGGCGTCTGAGTTGGGGGGAGGAAGAAGCGGGTTCAGGAGGAGACAAGGGAACTGTTAATTTTATTTGATTGGAAGGGGGGGGGACGGTGGTAATTTCCGGAGCCGTGAAGAAAGGCCGAGGGTAGAAGAATTGGTCTTCCATAAAGGAAGGAAAAGTCCAACGAGGAAAGGATCAAGGACAAATAAGCCACGCAAAAAATGCTCCTTGGTCGGGGGGGAGAAGGGGGGGGTTTTTTTGGACTGTTTGTCACTACCAACTTTTGTCCGAGGGGGAGAGAGGAGGGTGTCGTCCTCAGGAAAAGTGGGGCCCCGGTTCTTCGAGGGATGGGGAGTATAAGAAGGAAAAGATTGGGGGGGGAAGGAGAGTGCCGGAGAGGACTCCACGGTTAGGGGGAAAGGCCAAGAGGAGAATCTTCCCGCTGTAAAGCGCAAAAATGATTTTCCAAAGAAGAACTAGGCAGAAGTCTTGGGTGGGGACGTGAGACCAATCTGGACGTTTCACTGGGGAAAAAGGGTGGCTGTTTTTCCCGAGTGGGGTCTGTGAAAAAAAAAAAGACGGGAAACAAAAGGGGGGGGGCGAAAAAAAGGGGGGCAGGGCTGGTCCACATCAGGGGAAAAAAAAACCCAAAAATGGGTTCGTCTCCTAAAAACGGAAGAAGTTTCATTCCCAGCAAACACGTGACAACTGCGATGGCGAATAGAAAAAGAGGCTGGCTGCCTTTTTTGATCCAGAGGGAGTCTCGATCCTGAAAGGAAAAAAAGAAAAAAGAAAAGTCAAAAAAAAAGAAGGAAGCACGTGTGCAGCCCGCTACAGCGGGGACAAAGGGTGAAACTCATCTTGGAATAGGGATGGACCGCCTGCAATTTCTAATATTAAAGGACTCGCAAACAGTTTCCATGAGGGGGGGAAAGGGGAACTTTCAGGTACCCGAAGGGAAAAAACGGTTTTTTAACCCAAAAAGGGCCCACGCAGAACGAAGGGGGGCCAGGGGTCGTGGATTGTTAAAACGGCCAGGGTCAGGCTAAACTGGGGGGAAAACAAAGGGGGAGGTTTTTTAGGGGGGCAGGAGTTGCAGTAATAAAGGGGGCGGGAGGTGAGGGAGGGGGTCGCAACCTCTTGCAAGGGAAACCAACTAAACGGGACCGAATGGTGGGAGGGGGCAGGGAGGTGGACAAACTGAAAAAGGCGCGAGGGCAAAAGAATATCGGGCAAAAGATATGAGGGAGAGTGTGGTTGTCAAAAAAGAAGTCTACGGGAAAGCAAGCTGAAAAAAGTGGAGGTGAAAAGGTTGTCAACGACCTAATCTCTCGGAAAAAAAAACACTGGGATTAAAAAGGGAAAAGAGAGGGGAAACACTTAACCCACCCGGGAACCGGAAAGCTTGCAGAGCTTGCGGAAAGTCAGGACGGGGGGAAACCTGAAAATTACAATGATTCTAGTAGATTGGCCCGGGGGGGAAAGGGTCGAATCAGGTGGATGAAAAGGTGTCCCACAAAAAGACAGACGGCCAACCAACTGCGGCAGAGAAAAGAGTAGGTGGGTCCCTCAGATTGTGAGACACCATAAAGATCCCCGCCACATCAAAATGACCGAAGAACTCCCTGCAACCCCAAGAAAATCATTGGAAGGGTAGCCCAGACCGGCCGGTGGAACAACCCAGCGAACGGGAAGTCCAGGGCAGTGGGACAGCTGTGGAGGGGGGGAACCTTTTTCCCGAGGAAAAAGTTCAAGGCAATTCATGGAAAAGGGGGGTTTTTGGCGAGTACCACCGGAAGAAGGAATTGCAGGGGAGGGAAAGAATAGCCCTATGAGTGCTGGAAGGGAAAAAGTAAAAAAAAGCGAGGTCGGGGGGGACCAAGGGCCTCTGGAAATTTTAAAAGGGGCCTTTGCGGTCCAGATAGGCCAACCGGGGAATCTATCAAAGCCGGCAAACATACTGTTCTAAAAACAAAGACGCGGCCAGGTCGCTCGGAGAGGGGCAGGCACAAGTGGGTGTTGAATGGGACAACTGAAGTAGGCCAGGGAATAAGGCAAAAAAAAAACAAGTTTGAGTTTCTTGCAAACTGGCACGGTTCAACTAATAGCTTTGCCGGAAGGTCCTCCTATTGCAGGGGAACCACTCTGGGAAGAAAAAGAACAGTCCCAGGGGAAGCAAGACTGGGTTGGAGAACGGAACAAAGAACGAGAGGGGGTCGTATTTTCCTCAGGGGACGACAGGTGGAGAGCAGGGGCGCAGATGGGAGCCGGGGCTACAAGCAAAAGCAACCTTTTAAAAGGTAGAGATTAAAACGGGGAAATACTTTCCTCACTGCAGCAGGGAGTCCTGGCTAAGCAGACCACTCAATAACCTGGCAAAAAGGAAGAGGGGGGCAACACAACGTCTAAAAGATAACAAGAGTAAACATTTTGAACCGTATTCAAAAAGACAGAAGGGGACCAACCTGGAGACAGAAAGCAAAGGGATGTTGGAGGGGGGAGCTTTGTTCGTTTGAGCCTTGTTGGAATCGACAGAAGACCGAGGTTTATGGCCCCTCGGACATCCCTCGACCGGGGAAAGGCTTCAAAAAAAAGTAGCGCGCCAAAAGGAAATTCAAAATAACTGGAAGAGGGGGTGCCTTTTGGGGTAAAGGATGATGACCCCTATTTCCGCAAAAAGACGAACATAAAAATCCAGAGGGAGGGGTGGGGGTGGCGGCGGCCTGAAAAGTGAAAAGGAAAGAAAAGAGTAAATCGGGGAAAACAAAAACATCGTCAACGGGGGGGAACTTGCTGAGCAAGCAGCCCAACCGGGACGGGGGCGGTTGGCTTGTTAAAAAAGAGAGGGGAAAGAAAAATGCAACAAAAAAGAAAAAAAACATACACGAAGAGCGATTAGGGGGGAGAAAGGCCACCTCTTGTGAGAATTTGGGCTGCTTGGCCACTAGACGGAAAACCACTGGGGGGGAAACAAAAAACACAAGGAGACTCGGAGTCTTGTCGGATACGCAAATCAGAGAAAAAACAGGAAGGGTCAGTACACCTGACAAACACAAGAACATCACCGAAGAAGAGGTACAATTTAAAGGAGTACTTCATAAGGCCCGAGGCAAAAAAGGGGGGAATTACGCGGGAAACGCTTGAGGAGGCCTCCAACATTAAGGGCAGCTGGACAGGGGGGCAGAGTGAGGGAACCCAACAAACGTAGAGGGGTCACGGTGGAAAATGAATGGAGGTCGGTACGCAATAAAAGCTGGAGGGCCTCAAAGACGGCCAAAATGCCTGGAAAGGGACAGAACTATACCTCAAGAAAAGGGAAGCCTTTTCAAATGCAGGAAGATCCGCGAGGGCAGGGGGGGTTAGGTAAATGAACGGTTACGTAGCCCGAACTTGGTGTAACAACACAACCGTACAAAAAAGACAATGAAAGAAACGTTCTCAGGCAAAGGGGGGGAGAGGCGAATATCCAAAAAAGACTTGAAAGGTCTTGGACAGAAAAAGTTGAAAAACTCATCAAGGAAAGAATCAAGATTGTCATGAAGAGAGGAAAAGAGAAAACCCCACAACTATACAAAAAACAACAAAAAAAAAAGAAGAGGGGACCCAAGGGGGAGAAGAGGAAAAGCGGCAGGGGGAGCTGGACTGGTTTTGCAGGAGGTTTTCAGGAAAGTAAGGTATGGACCCTGTTTTGGGAAGTAGTGGGACTCCTGCAAAGGAAGGGGACCATTCCTGGAAACAAAAGGGGGACTCCCCAGGTTAAAAGGGGGAGAGATATCAGTTCGGTAACACTCCCCAATGAAAAATGAGAAGTGAAAAGACTTGTTTTTCTCCAAAAGGGGGGGCCAAGACGCGATCTTCTGCCATCAACGAAATAAACCAACCATAGGGGAAGGGACAAAAGAGGGGGGACGGAAAAACCCATGGGGGAGACTGGGGAGGGACCAATCGATTTGGGGGAGCTCTTCAAAAAGTAGGGGGGGGGAAAGAGTTGCCTTCAGGGGGTGCGGGAAAAAGTTCCAAATCGAGGAGGAAAAGTCCATAAAATCGCCTAAGTTCCCAAAGGGACGGAAAACGTAATACAATGGGGAGGGCAAACCACCCCCCACTTCAAGCGTGGGGTAAGGGGTAAAAGTCAAAAACCCGCGAGCCAGCAGTTCGCGATGATTTTTGCCATCGGGGAAGGGGCTCAGGTCACGGGGGGATGGAAACAGGACAAGGGGGGTCCCCGGAGGGGCAATGGGAAGGAAAGGTTTTGGGGAGAGAGGAAAAAAAGGGCAGAAACGTTTTAAGGAAGGACAACAAAAGGGGGAGGGGACCTAAGAGACTCTTTGGGGGAAGACGAAAGAAATGAACGTTCCCGGCTTCCCAGTTTTTGCAGAGAAAGTTAGGGGTTTGGGGTGTTGGAGTGGGACACCCTGTGAGCAACTGATGAAGATGGTCAAAAGGGCCGCCCCGTAGCTTGAAATGGACGGGAAATGGGGTGCGGAAGGGGGTTCAGCGGAAAAGGAAAAAAAAAAGAAGGATCCACGGTAGGGGGTGGAGGGGAACAATAAGTGATTGGGGACCGGGCCATAGGGGGAAAGAAGACTGCTTGTTCCGGACGGACAAGACTTTCAGCCCAGGGGAGGGGGTGCCCAAGGGATGGGAAAAATTCTAAGGGTCGGCTGGCAAAAAAAGACAGAAACGGGCTGGCCCATCCACTGAGAATTTTCAAAATTACGCGAAGGAAAGAAAGAACGGGGCAAAGGGGAAAAGGAGGGGGGCCCGAGGGGCATGTTTCCGAGGGCGCCAGTTATTCATCAAGTGGCAAAACAGCCGTCCTCCAATCTCAATGGGGAAAAAGAATTTCCGGTTTTCCGCCAAAAAAAAGGAAGGGGGGCACACGGTAAAGTGTCGCAAAAACCACAAATCAAGGGGAAAAAAAACCTTGGGGAAAGTCCAAGAGTGGCCGGAAAGTAGATATAAGGGAATCCGGCCGTCAAAAATCAAAGGGTGGGGGCCAGGGAAATGCGTGTGTGGGGGAGCTTGACAAGGGAGCAATCACTCGCGGCATTTAATGGTCCGGGGAGGGACAAAGGTGAGAGATAAAGGAAGAGATGGGGCACTGGGGGGGTAAGGCAGATTCGAAAGGAAAACACTATGGGGGGCAACACAGGTTTGCGCCATAAACATACAAGGGAAGAGACTAATCTGCATTTGGCTAAGCAATATCCACCTAAATGGAATTCTCCGGTGGCCCGGGAATGCCATATCGTCGCTGAAAAACGGAAGGTAAAAAAAAAGTAGGGTATGAGAGAAAAGGGGTGCATTCTGGGACCGTAGCTCTGAGAGGTGATCCCCGCACTTTAGAACAGCAAAAGTGCCTAGGCAGGGAAAAAAGATTGTGGGGAACCGAGGGACGGCGGGGGAGTTCGCCGTGAATGCAAGACTAAGCTAAAATCAAAATCAAGAGGCGCTGCCCCTTCAAGGGAACAATCCAAAAGGGGCCATAATCATCAATTCACCAAACAGGAAGAAAAGTAACACTGGTGGGCTCACGTAAAGGAGGGTTCCCCACGGTCCGGGTTCTCGGCGAAACTGTAACGCAAAAACAGAAAGATACTCCATGGGGTTGGGGGGGAAAACCAGCTCGGTGGACCCAATAAAGGGGCACCGTTTTGGACCTCGGGAAAGAAACCGTCCCCGCCTGAACTAGTCCGGTGAAAGGTTGGGGTGGGGGTCATCAGGCCAAGATGCCAATGGGCTAAAACGCAAGGAGGGGTATGGGAAGGTGTAAACGGGAAAACAGAAAAAAGGGGTGCCCGGCTTGGGATATCCAAGTTAAGATTCCCTTGGACGTGTAGGCGGAGCAGAAAAAACAACAAAAAGGAGGAGTGAAAATGGGGAGAAGGATCAAGCACGAAAGTGAATCCTTGGCACACAAAGGCAAAGAGGAAACGTGAAGGTAAGGGAAGCAAAGAAAAAAAAAAGACAGAAGATTATAGTTGGCGGCAATTGGCCGCAGTGCAAAAAGCTTGCCGGAAAATGGGAAAAAGGAGCGGAAAGGCTGTCAAAGAGGTCCCCATTTACTGAAAAAAAGATCGGGTTTCACACAAAGGGATCTCTATGGGGAGGGTGTTCAAGAAGGCGCCTGACAAGGGAAATGTTGCAACCTCGGGGGGAGGGGGAGGCACAGAATTTTTGCGGGATTTGGGTTATTTATGATATGAACAAAAAGGGTGGTAGACCGGCCGGTCAGAGACGATTGGCTTTTAAGTGTTTTCGGAATGATTTAAACTGAGAATAGCTAGGGAGAGCTACAGCTACAAGGGGCAACACCAAGTCCTTCCAAAAGGACATAAGAAAGTCAGGTTCTAAAGTGACCAGGGGGAGAAATATAACATAAAGTCGAAGGAAAAGATGTAGGGGGGAGCGTCACAAGGAAAAAGGGGAAGTTATACGTTTTAAAGCGGCGGACGGGAAAGAAGGCCATCCGATGGGGCAAGAGTTGCGAAAAACGGAGCTCCCAAGGACGAGTAAGATGAAACGTTAGAGGTAGGGGGATTCGCCAACGGGGGGTGGAAAATATGTAGGGAGGGAGAAGTGGAAGGGCCCTTGCAGCGAAGAGTATTTGGCTAAGGGGGAGCACGCAGTGAAAGGACAGGGGGTCGGTTCTTCGAGCTGGAAAGCTCACCAACAACGGAAACAAATAGGAGTTGGCGGTAAAAAGAAAACAGGTCTCTCATTTTTCGGGTAGGGGACGTCCGAAAGGAGGGGTAAGGAACCTGGTTAAACCTGGGCGGGTGGGAGACATTAAAGGGTCCTCAGGTTTAGGACACAGACGTCTCAAACAGGGGGGGAGTAGGGAGACCTGTAAATGGGGAACCGGGAAGAGGTTTTATAAGGGGGGGAGCGTATCAAAAAAAAAAATGCCGAAAGGGGCCCTCTCTGGACAGGGGGGAAACGGGAACGGCAGGCCACTACTCAGGGAAGGGGGGGGGGATTTGGGAATAAACTTCGAGGCAAAAGACGATCGGGGTCGCAAAGAAAGAAGATAAATTGGATTTAAGGAAAGGGCCAACATGAAATAATGGGGGGGGGAGAAGACGAAAAACGAAAAAAGAACGTGTCGATTTATCACCGGTTGAACAACCAACTGACAAAGGAAGGGGCGCCACAGAACGGGAAGCGTTTTGTTGGGGGGGAGGGGGGGGAAACGACTTAAGGGAAGAATAAACACCAGGAAAAAAAGAGGTAAAGACTAACTTGAGGAAGAAGGAGTAAAACATCTGAATCAAGTGGCGCCAGGTGGGCTCAAACAAACGAATGATGAAGGCAACAAAAAACTCCGACGTAAGGGGGAGGTAGTTTAAAAAAAAGATACTGTCTCACGGGTTACTAAAAGGGGGGGGCACTTCCCTCGAAAAGGCGTCCCGGGTTTAGGGGGAGAAAAAAAAAAAAAGCCGAAAGTTGGAAAAAAGGACGACGGGACCGGTGAAAGGTAGGCAATCACCGTGCAACGAAGGAATGAAACAAACTCGGCAGACAGGGTTTCAGAAAGGGGTGGGGTTTCAGTACAAGTGACGAAAAGCCAGGGGAAAATCGGGGAATGGACCTGTGTGTGAAGACCGTGCGAGGGGCCTGGGGGAAGATACTGGGAGGAGGGATGGGAAACACCAAGGTTCCGCATAACAAAGACGGCACCGGGGAGAATGGGCACGATGTGGGAAAAAGCACCAAGGAAGATTGGAAAAAAAGGAGGCAAATTGGGTTGGTGTTATGATAACCACAAAGCCTCCAATGTTGGCTTTATTGACGGGGAGGTGGGGAGACGGGGAAGTGGGAAAACGAGATCGAGGGGATTGGCCAAAGGTGGACCGGAAAGGGGGCACAAAAGCTACTACGCAAGGAAATACGCTGCGAACAGGGGAGGGATCATCGCACGGATGAACTGGAAAACAAAGGGACCACAAATTTTGTCTAACAAGAAAATCGCGGGGGCCAAGGCGGATAAAGGCAAATGAAAACCCCATTTGGGGGGGAACCCGTGTTTTACATGAATACCCTTAACGACAAAAAAACCGGAAAAAAAATTCCCGGAAAGGAAGGGATCTATTCTCAAAAGGGGGGGGTCAAACCCAGAAATGGACGATGAAATCGTCATCATAGAGGACAGATGGATTCGCTAAGTTGATGCGGTTTGGGGAAAAAAAAAATCGCGAAAAAGAATGGAAAAGCCAGCAGCCTATTATTGGATTCACGGAAAAACATTTGGACGTCGAGACATGGCCGGTAGGGTGGGGGGGGAAAAAAGGGCTGGTTGGGAAAAAAACCAGAGGGGGGGGACTAGGCAAAAAATTGGAGAAAATCACGGGGGGGGCCACACATCTAAAGCAGCTTCCTGAACAGAAGAAACAAATGCCAGGCGGAGGGGAGGTACTTTTGCCGGGGGGGGGCATTTGTAACCTTCCCTGGGAAAGGGATAAGAAAACTCCCGACTTTTTGAGGCTGCCTAACCCAACATCCAAGAAAGAAAAAACGTGGGTCTGGGAAAGAAGCCTTTAAAGGAAAGAAAATGGACATGAAATATTTTCTTCGGGGAAATCTTGGGTCAAGATAAACGGCGTAAGAGTGGCCGAGGAATCATGAAGAACGAATTCCGGGAGTTATTTTCGGGCCTTGGTTGGGGGAAAATTAAAATAGAGGGATTATTCCAGAGGACTGGCCAACAGTTTGGGGCGAGTAGTTTCAGGGGGGGAACCACGCGAGCAGGGGACGCCATACGGGGGTGGGTGGATGGCCCCTTTGGGTGGAACCCCGGCAGAGTGTGGATAGCGAGCGGGGGAAAGTTATTCAATCCGGGGGAAGTCCCGTCGATTTTTCGTCGGAGCCAAGGGTTGGTGGGCCAAGCAAGTGCCGGGGGTAGGTTCCAGGGGTTAAAACCAGCACCTGAAGTCAATAAAGCTCCAAGCAAAAAAGAAGGGGTCCTTTTACAAGAGGTACGCATTCAGGAATTGAACTGAATTGACAAATGACGGAAATAGAAGAGGATAAAATTGCAGGAAAGAAATAGAGGGAAAAAAACAGACGATGAACAATAAGGAGCCTTGCCAAGTTTCGCAAAAAAAAAAAAATCCAAAAGAAAACAAAAAAGCAGAGGGGAGAGGATTTTCCGTTAACTATAGGGGAACAACATCCTCTAAAAAAAAAATTAGTATTAACCAAGAAAAGGAAGTATGGTTTGGAGGAGGGGGTTGACGAAAGGTGATCCCCAGTGAGCCGAAAGAAGCGAGGCAAAGACATGCTTCATGGAGAGGGGTCGGACGCTTTTCACCAAAAGAATTAAACTCAGCACAAACATGCGCCGGGATGGGGTCCCTCCTGTGGTTGTGATGTGCCGAAAAAAAGGTTTTAGTGGCTGAAAAAGGTTCAGGCACTAAGTGGGGACATTGTATCGCGTCCGTGCGCAAAATCATCCAGAAGGATAAGGGGGTCGGTTGCATCGATACTAACAAGGGGGCCTTTGTTCGAGCCTCGGGAGGAGCGGTATCGGTATAACTGAAAAAAGGAGGGTTGGCCCAAAAGAAGGGGAAAAATGGGGGTGAATGGTACCAAAAGCGGGGACACTTGCGAAGGGTGTTTCTTGAGTTG
>Ga0179593_1320494_pt1 | contig 12913 bp, 13 predicted proteins | sample CZODoug2_1_08_16_FD_185931 | JGI IMG/M metagenome (GOLD analysis project Ga0179593, IMG submission 185931) | Vadose zone soil fungal communities from Angelo Coast Range Reserve, California, USA - CZODoug2_1_08_16fungal (PacBio error correction) | ecosystem: Environmental > Terrestrial > Soil >...
AATCCGAACCGCAAACGAAAAAATCAAAAAGGAGGTGAGACAATAAAAACTCGGAAAAAGAAACGAACTTCAATGTGCGGGGGGGTGTTCATAACGTTCGCGAGAATATACAACAATAGAAGAACAAGATCTGAGATCACTTGTCAATAAAAACCATACTCACAATTGGTCAAGGACACAGGCTTCATATTAAGGGGGAAAAATCATCAATCAATATACTCTTAACACAGAGGTGATAGCCGAAACTAGGGGAAAAGAAAGAAACAATGGGGAATTCCAATGAGAAGAGTGAACAGGAAACATCGAAACTTTTATCGGAGTGTACGGTCAAAAGAAAGAAAATCAATCAGATAGGGTTCTTTCAACTAGTTCGTCTCTAAGAGACCTTTGTGAGGCTCTCATGGAGAAGGACGGTAGCACCTGACAGCTTGTTCGCTTTTTTCATAAAAATGTCAAGTTAAAATTAGGATCGAGGCAGACATGGGCTCTGGAAAATCTTAAACCAATCACAACAGCAGGCCGTAATCAAAGTAGCCTTGATTTGGGATTTGGTGATGGGGGAAGGGAGGGTGGAACTACTTATCGCGTACGGTAGCGTCAAACTCCATAAAGTCCAGGAGCGGACCTAACTGAGCTAGACTTGCCGAACCTAGGAGGACGATGGAGAACACAGCAGGGGATCTACCACCTCCCCCCGTGCAGGCATCTAAAAAATTAAAGGAACTGCGTCTTAAACCGGGATGGGGGAATGGAGAAGACATACTCGGGCGGGGTAATTGAAAAGAGATAGGTCAGAAAGGAACAAGAGCATTGACAGTCATGATACGGATGACCGGAAATGCCCGCAAGGTGAGGGCGAGTTCTCGAGCGAAGGCGGGAAGAGGAAAGAAGTTAAAAAAGAGGGATGTAAAAGCAGATTCGAATCGCGTATCGCGAGATGGTATGAAGGGTGACGAAAACAATTCAGGAGATAACCGACAGATCAACCCGCACACTGTAAAAAGAATGCACTAGAGCCAGAAGAAGTTGTCACGAGCGGGGGGGGGGGGGGGGAAGTCCACATAACTTAGCGAGGAAATGTGGGATAGACTTGGGGGAAAGACAAGCAGACGCTCTGTACCCGGACCTACTGTCTCCGTAAGAAAAGACGCTTGCGAATCCTGCATATACTTTGTGTGGATCAATAGGGGGGTGGGGTGGGGGGGGTTAAGGAATTAATGATTCTCTTCCTCTGTGAAAGAAACTTCTAAATGGGGGGCAATGGATTCGCTTCAAAGGAAGAGAAATCGACATGGATCAGTTATGTTCACTCTTTCTGTTGATCTTGGTAAGAAAACGCTGACAGTAAAAAAATCTGACAAAATGGAGGGTTAAAATTCTTCTGTACCCAGAATGAAAGGGAGGTGAAAGGCCGCTAGCCGACGGAAACTACATGTTGGGGCAAAGCCTGAGAGGGGGGGGCGGCTAAGTCAAATTCAAGATCTTGGAAAGAGTAAGATCTCTACACGTGCCTGGGGATATTTAGATGAACGTAAAAGGCCAAACACAACCCAAATGGGAAGTACATAGTGGGGGAAATACTCGAGTTCTATGACAGGGATTTCGAGGGGGAGATTAAAAGTGCGGACTTCGAGCAAAAATCCGAAAAACTAACTTGGAAAATGTAAAAAGGGAAGGGGGGACTGATACTCCTACCTGGGGGTGCTAAAGAAGTGGCAAGGGAGATTCACGACCTCAGAAAGCTAAAATTCAACGATTAAAAAAAATCCTAAAAGAGGGGGGAAGAAAGAAAGCCGAGAGCGAAGTGAAAAAAGTGATTACGACTACCTTAACCTGGGCACAAAAAGGGATTGGATTAGTTCACAAAACTCAACACTGGATAGCTCGGTGCAAGCGTCAGGCGAAGATCCTGCTAGCCCTTTTAGGTCGAGGCCGCTCAACAAAGAAAGGGGGGCTAGGTCAAGCCTATAATGCGAAAGTGGACTTAATCTCCATCGGGACGTCGAGACCGGCAAAATGGGTGGTAACTAACTTTTTCCTTGGAAAACTTAGAAACCAAGAGAACGGGTGAAGAGATGGAAGGGATCTTAACAAAAGGCAAGGAGACTGTCGCCGCCGGAGACGTCCTGAGTAATTGAGAGCATAGGAGAGACCGGAGATTTCAGTGTGAATGATGGTAACTGAAATCCTTGCATGATGGTACTACAGGGTTCTTTGGGAGAAGACGAAAGTTCCGTGGCAAACGGGAGGTCCGGACACAAAGTCCGTGGTCGGGAAGAAATAATGCGGGAGGTACTGACGGGTCGAATCGCCAACCCCAAGAGTGCCGTCCGAGTCTTCCTCAAAACCCAAAACTGATTTCTACTCGAAGGTGTCTTTAATCCTGAATAATTCCTCCACATCCCGGTGAGAGGAATCATTCGAATGAAATGAGGAGGTAGGGCGCATACGCCTTACGGGGAGCCCAAACAATAATTAGCATGTTTCGCAACGACAGACAGACCGCTGCCGCAGGGGAAGAAGTTGAAAGAAAAATCAGGGGAAGAAGTTTTACTTTCTTGAAAGAGGGGAGGGGCTGCAAAGACGAGGAACAGAAAGATAAGAGGAGAGCTGGGGTGAAACTCCATTCGCAGAGACGTTGAAGCGGCATCCAGCGGAGCTAACGGGAGTTCGCCGAAAGAGTACGGGGTCCTTAAAAGCACGGATCGGGGGAAAAAAAAAAGAAGGGGGAAGGGCCGGCGGAGTGTCAGCCAACGAGCCTGCTCAAAACTGAAGGGGAACGGAGGCACCCGGATATTGTGAGGAGTTCTTCGATGAAGGGAAAAAAAGGCGATAGCGAGGTAAGATAGGGAGCAGGTGGTGCACATCAGGGGAATGTTATCGAGTGTTGAGAGGGCATGGGGGGGGGAGGACGGGAACGCCTCACGACGGGCAAGGAATCACTAAAAAGGAGCAGGGGAAGGAGAGAATGATCTAATTCAGGGGAGACCGCCCTGCCGCTAAAGTCCAGAGAGCAGGCAAGGTGACGCCTCGAAAGAAGGGGAATGAGAGTGCCGAAGTAGAACACAGAGAACATTACCAACGAGAGGGATACCTCTGAGAAGTACTCGAGGGGGAAGAATACTTCATTCATACTAGTCCAAGAAAACAAGGCGCGGAGGTGATGTGGAAGTTATCACCATTGGGGTCTGACCGAAGGAGTAGAAGAAAGGGAGAGAAGTGAAGCGAGGCGCTTATTTGTTCGTTGGGACTTGGAGTTGTTACGAAACGAGCGAGTGCATGGGGGAAAAAAGGGTAAAAACGCGTGGCCTGATCGGCAAAGAAAAAGAAAGCACTTATTCTGAGTTACCAAAGAGCTGCTGGAAGGATATCTTCCCTATCATTGCGCAAGTAATGTAGGGAAGGAAGGTAAAGAATGGTCTAATACCATATGTCACCCAGCGACTTTCCGCACTAAAAAGCAGTATCCACACGAGAAGGGCGATTCCAAAAAAAAAGCCGAGAATCTAGAGCGGAAAAAAAAACGAGTCACTCAACGTTGGCGAGTTCGGTCCTCGCATAATTGGAAGGGATCGCAGAAAGGAGAGGAAGGGAGTCTGCTTTTGGCCTCGGGTCTCCTCTTATCTGCGGCTAGACTGGGAGAGCAAGAGTGATCCTATGCCTGCTGGAGAATAATGTGGTGATATTTGGGTAAAAATTTATTACCGCCTAAGTAAGTGGCAACCTCGTAATGTCCTTACGAGGGGGGAGATACCCCACCTTTGATTCCCCGTGTAAAGGATGGCAAAGGGAGCGGGAAGAAAAAGGATATTTCTATTGACGGATGGAAAAACAGGGAGGAGGAATGAAATAGACTAGAAAGAACGAAGGGAGGGGGGGAGGGCGGGAAGGTCTAAGAAAGAATTACACTCATTTTATTAAGAGGGTGCGGGGTATACAGAAATCAAACGTGAGGTAACTATGAATTCAAAGAAAGAGATCTTTAAAGGGAAAAAACAGAGAAGGAACATCATCCTCATCAACTGGGAAGAAAAGAAGTGCCGAGAAATAGAGACCGAAGAAAAGGAGACCTACATCGACGAATTCATTAAGAAGGAGGAGGGGGGAAAAACGCATCGAATTTACCCTGAACAGACAAAAGTGGATTTTCGGATGGGAGACGCGCATGAATCCAGCCGGAGAGTTGGAGCCTTCATGTCGCAGCGAAGCAGGGAGGCTGCTCAAGGGAAGGCGGGGAGGGAAAAGAGAAGCAAGGGAAACGTTTGAAGTATCTGACCTTTAAAGAAGTACCCTGCTGGTCACGAAGCGACGAAAGCGTACCACAAAACGACAGAAACCGAAATAAGGGGATATTGCTATGAGAAAAAAGGGGACCGATGTGTGAACTGACTGGACGGCTCGAAAAGAAGGCCGTACCCACAAAAACAGCTAACCACTCAGCAAAGAGACTTTTCGCGAAAAAAAAGAGGAAGCTCAAAAAACGGTGTGGTAGAGAAAAAAAATCCGAGGAAGGTGTCGCAAGAGACATACGCGAAGAGTACCTAGCTGAGGGCTAGAAGAAAAGGAAGCAGGAGTTTTTAATTGAACGGTTCGACTGAGGCAAGGAATAAAAGAAAATACAGGAAGTCAGGAGCCAGAAATTCGGTCGATTATCTAGACTCAATGGCGGGGGACTCGAAGTCAGAACTTTAAAGGCGGGAAGCCTCGGCGAAAAGAGGAGGGTCGAAAAAAGGAATACTGGGAAGGGGGAAGAAGGAAAGTATGATCTAACCTAGAGGAACTACCGCCTACTAAATTGAACCGCATGCGCCCAGAGATCGAATCATAATTTTTGTCAGGGAAAAGCACGCCGAAAAATAGAGCGCGGAAAAGGGGGGGGGGGGAAGGAAATGGGACCTTGTACAAGTGAAGGCTGTTTCGTCATCTGAGGCGTGGATTAAAAAACTTACCTACCGCTGACCTGACCAATCCGAGAAAAGAACGACAGCGGGGAGGGGAGAAAGTAGTGATCGCGAATGAGCATGCGCCGGTGGGAGAATACCGTCGTTGGAAGGGTAAGTTCGCCCGCGAAAAAATGTTGGATTAAGCAAAGCCCATTTAACAAAAAGGCTCAGAGGGGAGAGGCAGTTGTCGAACGAGTTGCGGCAATCGAAGAAGGAAGGGGGGGGGGGATCGCGAATCAAGAAGGTTTTGAAAAAGTCATGAGAGCAGAAAGGGGCTGTTCTTATGGGGAAGGAGCCGCAACACAGAACGGGCGAGGGGCAGTGTGTATAAAAAAAAAACTGAGGCCTGAAGATGTTCATGTGGCTAGAAGCGTGTAACGACTAAAGGGGCAATCTCCGTCATCAACGGGCTAAACGTGCGGCTAAGCGGAAAAAGGGAGGGTACCCGCCCAAGGGGCAGAAAGGTAAAAAGTGGAGAACGGAAAAGAACGAAGCTCGGATTCCAATAGCTCCTCACCCTCTGGGGGAATCACGGGACGGTTGCGCGACGGGAAAAAAAGGAATTACAAGAGTCAAGGGAAAGTGCAGAGATGAGAGAAGAAGAAGAAGACAAAAGGCCGGACAAAAAGATATGGGAGATAGAAGACTGTACGGAAAGTCTCGTCCACTTTGAGATTTAGAGAACTCGAGGAAACACACAGTATTGAAGAGAAAGGGGGAGGTCACTACAGGAAATGCTTATACTCGTAGCTCCAGCCGATTGGGGTCCGGGAACGTTGTGAAAGGCCCATCGGAAAAAGGTCAAAGTCCACATGGCCGCGGAGGAAAGAGGAGCAGGGGAAAGTCGGTCCCGTTAGAATGGTTAGGAGAGAGTGAAGTCAGAGAGTTAGTAACTTTCAACAAGTGCCAATTAGTGAATCTGGGAAAGGAGATGAAAGATTCGGGACAGGACGGGAGGGAGCCGGGTGAAAACGGAAGATTGCTAAGTCCCGGAACGAAAAAAAAAAAATTTATCCCACCTCGAAGCGGAAGAAAGAGAGGACTCAACAAAGGCTAGCTTTTGCGGAGACTCATAAATCCGAATCAGAACACGCACCGTTTGTCGGCAAATGAGATGGGAAAACGGGAAAAAAATGACAGAAGGCCCAAAAAGAAAGTGAGGGGAGAGATGGGTGACAGTATTTCGACAAGCGGCTCCTTGACGAAAAGCGGGCAGAGCAGGGGGGGTCAGCATTTAATCACTGCTAGAGTACTGGCCAGGAGAAAAAGAAAAGAGGATCATCCGGCGCCAAATGCTTAAATTCGAGCGTCCTACTCAGGAGAAAACAGCGGCGGGGAAGCGTCAGAAAAGGCAAAGTATGCAAGCCGTCAAGGTCTTTCAGACACGGGCAAAGTAGCGTCGAGAGGAAGGGGGGAAGGAAAACCAAAAGAGACTGAAACCCACAGCATAAACGCAGGATGCAAGGCGTCTGGGGACTCGTGATGTAGACACCTGCACGAGTGGGGGGACAGGAGTTTTTAAGCGGCGGGGTAAGTTATCTGCCTCGTGTTAGAATGAAACTGGGCTTGCGTCAAACGAGACCTGGAAAAAAAGAAAAACCGATAGCACCGAGGAACTGCCATGGAGAACGGGGAAAAGTCTTCAAGAGACTTTCTCTACCGGGGGGAACCTTGGCCTCTGGACTCGACAATGGGCGGACCAGTCAAGCATATCGTAAAAAAAATCTTGTCGACTGTCGAACTCGGAGCCGGAAAAAAAAGACCGTGAAAAAGGCCAAAGGGGGACGAGCGATTACTACTGATGGCCGACCTAGGGGATTAAGTGAAGATATCCTAGCCATTTCTGAAGGAGAAGAGGGAAATCTATAAAAGAAACTTCGAGTAGTGGGGAAAATGGGACGATTTTTACTGAGCGGGGGGAGGGAAAAGATAGGTGGTACAACCATTCAATAGGGAAAAGAAAAGAAGCACCTAACTGGTCTGTCGCTGAGTGAAGACGCTTTGGCTAAAGCCGGGTACGTTCCTCCGAGCGAGGGCCGAGGTAAGGAGTACATCTCGGCTATAATTTAAACGACATGGGGTAGGGGACGGACCCAGAAGAAGGTGAAGAAAGAGCAGATTCCTTGGCGTGCGGCGACCTGAGGATGCACCGACCCGATGTATAGCGGCTAAACCAAGGCCGAACTACGGGGTCGGGAGTTTTAAAGGAAGAGGAGGAGAAAGGGGGGAATCCAACTGCGGGATAGATTGAAATTAAAATTGAATTCAGGGGTAAGCCTCGGGACCGAGTAGCTGCGGAGACTAAAGTTTCAATCGAAAAAGAGGGGGGGGAGGGAGAATGGCGCTCGTGAATACTTTGTGGAGGGAGAGGTGGTGGAATATCACGATGGACGGGAAGATGCCGAAGAAAAATTAAGAGAGGAAAGAGGAAACGCTTATGAGATATAACCCACCCCGTGAAGTACAGGAGTTACTATGAATCAGCAAGACCGACTCCGGTGTAGAGGGGAATGGGTGAGCTCGGAGAGACAACACCACGTGATTAGGAGGGGAGTAGGCAATAGTCCTGAAAAAGAAAAAATGTTGTATTATAATAGAAGAGGAAAAACTCTCGGTGGTAGTCAGCAAGGGTGCGGGGAACTACTATAAAGTTCAGCGCAGGGGAGGAGTAGCGCATGCGCTATCAGTTCAACTTGAAACAAAAATCAAATCACAGATTCCAACACAAGGCAATAGATGAAATACGAATATAAAAGTAAAGAACGCAATGGAAAATGCAAAGGAGAAAAAAAGAAAGATCCGCCAGTTTAAACCCTTAGGTCGGTAAGAGGGACCGAACTCGCAAAAGGTCGGATGAGAAGATCAAAACAGATCTTGGGGGAAAAGCAGAGTAGGGAGCTCAAGCCGCGAACAGTATAATAGAGACGGCTCGTGAGGAAGGGCGCTCGGCGTCAAAAGCACAATCAGGTATGTTTTCAAGCTGAACCTCATACGCGAGAGAAGAAGGAATCTGCGAATAAAATCGGAGAAATTACAGGACCACCGCACAAATACTGCGTAATAAAAAAAGATAATGGGGAGGAGGGAGGTTTCACAGTAATGCAGTGATGGTGGGGTGGGGGAAGTAGAGGCTAGGAGGGAAAAAAAGAAAGAAACGGACCAGAATATCCGCAATACTCGCAGAGAGAAGGGCCTCGAAATAAACTTAAAAACCAATGTTCGGGAGCAGAGGGAAAAGAAGAGAAGTGTACTATCTCCCTATAAGAAGGCTTCCAGGGGGACCTATGCAGTCTATCAAAAAATTTAATTCTGAATTTTAGAAATTGTCACGCCTACTCATAGGAACAGTAGGAGAAAGGAAAAAAGCAGGTGACTCGAACCAAGGGTAATGTCAGATTAAGTCATAGACGGCAAAGGAGGAACGGGCGAAAGGACGATCAAAAGAAATCAGAAGTCGGAAAGCAGAAAAAAAAAAAGGGGGGGAGAAGGGAAGGGGGGAAAAAAAGCAACAGTTCATGTCGGAAAAAGAAGGGGGACCGATAATATACGCCGCAGATCCGAAAAACCGTCAATAGCTGAAAAAAGATCTGTTGTATCATCGACAGCACGCCCCCCTATCAAGGGGGAGAAGGGAAAAACATAATGGGTTCTCAAGTCAAAAAAGTTTTGTCACTGCAAGGACAAACGCTGTGTCGTACTGGGAAGAACCTACGCTTTCCGCAGATTAAACGCAGAAAAGGAAATCTTATAATAGGATGGAAAGGGAGGAGGACGGGCTCATCGCATTTCTCCGGGGTAACGGTCGTTATCGTGTGGTGAAAAGCTTCGAAAAAAACGTAGTTAGTTGACCGTTCGCACAGTCTGCAAGGGACAAGGGGGGAAAAGACGCCGAGTATTTGGATCGTCTAAGGAAGCGAATAAGAGAAGGGGGAAAACAATTCGAAGGTCACTGTGGGATGAGGTAATAGGAGCCAAAAAAAAGGGGCGATTAGGGAAAGTGGGGGGGGGAAAGAGGAGCAATAGGACATTTCCGAGGGGTGGGGAAACCGCTTAAGGGGGATTAGAGGCATCTAAAATCACCAGGCTGGGCAATAGTCTTCTCCCTGAAGAAAGGGGTCTAATGGCTTGCACAGAAAAAAAGAAAAGAGGAAGAGGGAGTAAAAAACCACTATGCGAGACAACATCGCGAAAAAAAAGGGAACGCTTTCTAGGCGAAGACTTTTGACAGATGCAAAAAGGAAAAAAAAAGAAGCGGTCAAAAGAGAACCGCATAAAAAACGGGCAAGGAAAAAAGCATGCTGTCGCTACGAGAGAGAACGATCTTCTGTCAGCACTTTTCGAATGGAGATCCGCACAACAAGAGAAGAGTGAGAGAGATAGTCAAAAAATCAGAGCGCCGAGAGGGGAGACCAAAGGGTGTTTCCGCTGACAGGAATGCGGTCAGCATAGGAAAAAACGCATCTGAACTGGGAAGAGCGGATCTTCAACCGTCAGGAGGGAATTGACCAAAAATCCACATTAGGGGGAAAGGGGGAGTATCTCATATTTTCCGAGATTTCGGGAGGGGGGGTCCCTAGACGGTCTGGCATGGAAAAGTGACGAGAAAACCGTTCTCTGGGATACAACCCAAAAGTATGGGGGGAAAATCGAATTAATTTAAGAGGGGAGAGAGAAGAAAAGTGGACGCGAACCAAAACGACGTCAAGGGAGGAAGGGAAGGCATCAGCACGAGGAGTCGTGCAGGCTCCGACATATCAACAAAAAGCCCTTTTTCAGGAGACAGTGGGAGAAGGGGGAAACTAAGAGACTCCTTAAAAGAAAGAAGCCCACAACATTGAGGCAGGCGGCGTGGCATTTCGAACGCCGCTCAGACGGGGAGAAAGAAAGTATTGCGAAGGACAAAGCAGTGGGTCAGAAAATGGCCGGAGACATATGTTGAAAGGGTCTTACCCATAGAACCAAAAGTAGCTCCACGCGATCGGGAAAAAAGAAACCTAAGAATGCAAAAGCGAGTAAAAGCGAAAACATCAAGCGGACAGCGATAGCGGATCACTAGGCGTAAGGGGGATTTCAAACTAATTAGAAAAGAGCGTAGGGGGGCAGTCTGGAATGCCAAAAAACTGCCCCACGGAAGGTAAAGAGAGGCACCCCGGCGACGAGCGTGCCTTTCCTGGAAAGTTAAGGCAGAGGGTAAGGCCGTGGGCATTTAGAGGGCGGCCTGTATAAGATAAAAAGCGGGGCGGAATGAAAGGGGACCCGTCACCAAGCCTTACAGGCAGGCGGGAGGAAGGAAGTACACACGCCTATGTGGGCTAAAATGAGTCTTCAATCAAAAAGTTGCTGCTTACGGAAGAGAAACATCGGTGGAAGCAGAGGGGAGAGCGACAACGAACACTTGTAGGGCGCGTTTCTCGGCAGAGACGAATGTACAGGGGGGGGGCAGATCTAAGCCTATAAGCTGCGGCAAACCAACCTTCATATAGTGAGGTGGAACTCTAAATTTACTCTGGGAGGAGACGGGAACGGAGCTCATTTCTAGTAGACAGACAGGGGGTGACTAACCGTGGAGAGAGGTTCTCTCGTAAGGAGTTTGGCCGAGAAAAGGGGGTGACGTGGATGTGGGAAGGAAAAGTTTCTGATAGTAAGTGCACGGCAGGGGGGGACAATTTCCTGGAGAAAAGACAAATCAACAAGCTATCCCTGGATGAGGGGACGCAGAGGGGTTCTGAATGTGAAAAGCTATACGGAAGAAAATGGACTTCGTACGACTCAACGGTCGTTGAAGGGCTGAATTGAAAAAAGGGACGCGGGGAGGGGATAACACGGAGCGACTTGAAAAAAACTCATACGAGAAAAAGAAAGTGAAAAATCAAAGAATAACTGCTATTTGACCCGACACCATCAGGAGGGAGGGGCAGCGCGAAAACCGAAGAAACTTTGTCAGGTCCATCCTTAAAAGTTGGTCTCCCACTTGGGACGATCTCACAAAAAAAAACTTCAGCGAGAGGGGGGGAAGGGGCAAGGCCTCAATGTCTCTGGATCTGAGGTCATCTATGGACTCTCAAGGCGTGTTGCAAAGAAGACGGGGGGGGGGGTCGGAGAATGGGGGGGGGGGAAAAGGGGGGGAGACTCGAACGATGCGTATTGGAACGGTCGTCAAGTCACTCGAACGGTCTGGAGGAGGAAATATCCACGCAAACACACCAAACCGTCCAAAAAAGTGGTACGACGAGGAGGAGGTGGCCGACCAAAGCGATAATTTTTAGTGACCTTATGGAGATCGTCGAAAAAAAACTCTTGAATATAGAGGAAGAAAGAAGTAAAGAAAAAAAGTCGCGCTGTAAAGGGGGGGCTCCGACGATCGACTCGAAAACTCTCGGTGGCATGAGGGGGGGGTATATCAAACTCATACGAGCAGTAAAGGAAGGAACTCATAGAGAAAAAAAAAGGCACGGGAAAAAAAAAATATCAAACAAAATGGATTCCATCGGCCTTAAGGAAAATCGAAGGGGGAAAGCGAAAAAAAAGTGAAAGGGGAAATACACCGGACCTACACCGAGAGACGAAAGAATCGTTGAATACAAAAGTGGAAACGGAAATAGCCAACGTGTATTCGATTGTTAAAAACGCGCATATCATATAGGGGGAGCGTGCGGTTAAGTTCCAGTGGAATGGGGGGGGGGGGACGGCGCGGAGGAAAGGAGAGTCTTTCCCAATCATGTATCCTGGGGGCAATGGCTGACCGCAAATACGGCTCGGAGAAATGGAAGGATAAATTCCGACCAGCCACCCCCCCCCACAGAGAAACAATGGGGGCGGTGAACATCACACAGGATAAACCGGGGGAGTGATGCTGATCGGGGAAAAAATGGCCATGGTTGGGGGGGACGCTATCGGCTAGGAAACTAGCGGAAGACACCACGCCCATTATCAAAAGAAGAAGCGAGAATTTAGTACATACCGCCGCGAGGAATGAATCATACAAATGGTCGGGCGCCTCCAAAGCTCTGACAATCGCCCGAGATTAAGGAGGAGGACAATCGAGAGAACTAGAGTAATCTTTACCCAATTGGTAATTTAGAGCCGAAAGGGGGAGGATCTTAAGGTCATTCTTATAAAGTCTGGAGGCCAAGGGGGGGAACCAAGTTGAGGGTCGGGAGGATTCATCGAGAGGACAAGTAGGTCGGGAATGGTCGAGAAAACAGGGGGGAAAAAGCTAAAGAGGCGAAAGGGAGAGGCAGGTTCATGCCGATGGCATCCCAAGTTGATGACCGCACTACTCAGAACGTAAAAGCCCGGAAAAAAAACGAGGCTAGGGAGGAAGAAGTTGGGGGGGGTCGGCATCATCAAAGACTCCCCAATCGGGGTGCAATTTCGGAAAGGTTTGGAAAAGGAGGGGGGAAAATCGAGCGACGAGATGGAGACTACTTCTCAAAAGGTTAGGGATCAAATCAGGCTTGAGAATGAAAAAAAATAATCCGGGAATCAACCTCTGTTACATCGCTCGCTGCGATTGAAGAAAGAATGGGGGCAGCATGCTAGGATTGCAGATAAATAAGTATCGGGTAATAAAGGAATTACAGGCAAAAACAGGTACCCTAATATCCCGCATGGGGGCAAAAGAGATGAAGCCGAAACTAGTGGGCGTCGCAATAATTTGAAAAGGACGCCGCCGGTATGGGTGGTCCGGCATCTCAGAGGAGACAGGGAAGTTTTTTCCAATTCGAAGAAGGAGAAGAAACGGCTTTGGGGGAGGAAGTAGAAGCAAACAGAGGGGATACATCGGGGGGGGGGGGGGGGTCACTAGGGAGGGAGGAAAGATTTCGAGGTGCGATGAGAACCTCGTAGAAACTTAGGAAGAGACAAAGTTCAAATGGAATGAGGAAGACGGGAGGGGACGGGAAATAAACTAACCGGGGGGATAGTGTCACAAAAGTCGGGTGTTACCGGGACACAAAAGAAATCGCGAA
>Ga0179593_1491361_pt1 | contig 12913 bp, 8 predicted proteins | sample CZODoug2_1_08_16_FD_185931 | JGI IMG/M metagenome (GOLD analysis project Ga0179593, IMG submission 185931) | Vadose zone soil fungal communities from Angelo Coast Range Reserve, California, USA - CZODoug2_1_08_16fungal (PacBio error correction) | ecosystem: Environmental > Terrestrial > Soil >...
TTAAGAACGGACGACGGGGAAAAGGTGAAGAAAAGGGAAGCCAAAACCCGCTAAAATAGGTAGCCAAGGAGGTCAACCTCCGACCGGCCGAAACATCTTGTTACGCAAAAACGCAAAAGAAAAGGGAAAAAGGAGCGGGTCACTATGAAGATAAAGTGCCCATTCGGCGAGTGAAGCGATGAAATGCGAAAGGGACTAGTGAAAGAATCAAAAAATGTATAATTCTCAAGGGGAGACGTGATATTGCGATACCCGGGTAGGAACAAGAGCTGAAAATTGTTGGGGGACCGGGAAAAAGACTTGTATTCCGCGAACGATACCGGGGGAAGGGTCAACAAACCGGAATCAAGGGAAAAATATGACCAGGTGGCGCTAAAGAGCCGGATTTCCAAAAAGGCGGAGAAGCGATCGAGAAAGAAAATGAGTGCCTAAAAGAACACCAAGTCAATAAAAAAACGCCAGTACCAAAAGGGCCTAAACAGGGGGGGTCGCAGAAAAAAGGGATCCACTTATCTTGGGGGACGGTCTAGAAAAAAAAGTACCTTACGATAGAAGAAGGGGTCCTCAGCAAATGAAGAAACCCTTAAACCGAGGAAAATGGGCAAAGGGCTGCTCGATCATGTTCTCCTAACCCTGCGGTTAAAGAGGGGAGGGCGGAGTCTTGGGTGGGCCTTGTAAAATCACACGAACCTATACAGATGGAGGGGTGGCCGGAAAGAGGCCTGAAGCACGGGAGGCGCAACCGAAGGTCAAAACCGAGGGACCACGAGGTAAGCAACTCGCTCGATAGAGCAGTGGAGAGGGGTCCACGGGGGAAAACTGTGGGGGGGAAAAGGAAAAAAAGCGGCAGGGCAAACAACGCGAAACAACCCAATGAGGTCAGAATCATTCTTCAATCAAACTAGAAAACGACAGAGAGGAGGCGGCTAGATTACGGGGATCCCAGAAAGATACAGGGAAGGAAAAAGACCTGAAAAGGGTTGTCGAATAGAGGAAAAAAACGACAAAAACCTGGGGGGGGAAGAATTCGCATCGAGGACTGCAACCTTGGGAAAGGAGGGGAAATCTAGATGACGGACCGCCACCGACGAAGAAGATCTTACTAAGAGAAGAGGAACTCAGGCGGGGGAAGGAGAGGAAATAAAAAAAACAAAATAAACAAACAAATTATTCGGCTGAGAGCACTTTTCAGCGCCGCGGGGAAAATTAGCTCTCAGGATGACGCACCAGAGAGGGCAGCGCTAAGATTGAACACAAGGGGAATGGTCCTTCACGGACTTTTCGGAAGGAATCTGGGACAGCCCTAAATCGGTTTGGGGTAAAGGAACCCACGAGCGCCCACTTATATTAGCCTCGGCTTGACGGGGAAAAGAGGGTAGGCTACCGTCAAGAACGCACTCTCGACGTTGGTTCACGGATCGACGCGTCCATCATCAAGGCAGTGAAACGTAACATTAAAGAAAGAAAGCCAGTGGTTGCTCCATCCAGGCAAAAGAGGGAAATCTCCTTAAGTAACTGCTCAAAGCAAACAAAAGCGGAAAGAAGGTGACCCATTTCAAAAGGGCAGACAACTAAAGGGAAGGAAAGATTCTATGCGGTAAGAAAAAGAATAGGGGGTACAAGGGGAGCCGTTACGCGATAATTGGACGAAAGAGGGAAGGGACTCGATTTACTAAAAAGCGAAGAGAAACGGATCAAGCCGAGGTGCACGGGCACATGGGTCAAGGAAGGTGAACTTGGTACGTCTCCCTACGGAAAAAAAAAAGAGAAAGAGCGATGTCATGACAGAGAAAAAGGAGATCACAAGGGAAAAAAGGGGGGGTGGGGGACAAAGGGGGGTCGAAGTGACCCGGGGAATGTGAGGGAAAATGAAAAGCACAGCGAGCAACCCAGAAAATGCCAATTAGCGATTGACGAAATGACATGGATAAAAAGGAGAACAGGGATTAATGATCAGGGGTCGAAGGGGCATAGAGAAGGAAAGAGTTAATCGACTAAGAAACAAAAAAAAAGGAACAAGAACTGAACACTGAAGGGACGCGCGGCGAAATCACCCTGCTCTCGGACGGTAAGGAGGAAGAATCGAGGCAAAACAAACAAAGGGCCAAAAAAGCTGAACACACGCAGGGGGGGAAGAAAGAGAACGGCAGACAGCAGAAACACAAGGGTCCAGTCAGGGCGTTGCGAAGCGCAAGACACTTCGAAGCTGACCACATGGAAGAAAGAGCCCGAACTGGTAATACTTTCGGAGGACGGGAAAAGGAGGAAAAACTCATATCTATAGGAGCACATCAGGAAAAAGAATACCTGGAGGGAAGCTGGGAGGAAGGTTGTGAAAAGGATAAACCCAGAGATCATGTGTGGATGGAGCAAAAAAAAAAAATACCCCAAGGTCCACGCAAATATCCGCCACTTCTAGGGAAGATATCTAAAACTTATTATTAGGGGAAGGAGATATGCGAGCAGGTTGGGGTATGCGGGGGGAGACGGTGGACTCGGGAGGAATGCCCCGCCATAGATCGACTATTCGCCCACCGTCTCAAATACCCGAGCCTCCTGGCCAAAACCTAGGGGGAAGGAAGGTGTTTTCTCCATCAACTGGTGGGGGAAAGGAAGGAAAAAGGAGAGAACGAGGACGTAAGGGATTCGGGCAGGGAACTCGGGAACTGGTTACGCGGAGTCTTGAGGACGGGGAGGAGGCAATCTAAGCTGTTGCGGGCGATAAAGAGGGAAGCATCGGCCTGTCTAGGTCAGGGGCCGAATGAAAACGCGGGGGTGGGAATTCGCGGCTCCGGCAGGGGTGGGGGATAAAGGAGGTAAAGGAGGCACTCTGGGAAATGACGAGAAGGAAAGAGGCTGGGGGGAGGTGGGAAGGCGTCTCGGAGGAATCGGGGGAATCCTGATCAAAGCATGTTCGCGTAAGCTCTCAGGACCGTGACTCGACGGGAACAGACATGGAAAGGGGAAGAGGCCTTGCTAACTAAAAGACAACCGAAAAAAAAGAGAAAGACATTTGCTTGGGTGAGAACCGCGGGGGGCCGCTGCAAAAAGACCGGGTCACTGCGGGAACCCTATGGTACCCCTTTCCCCCCGGTGGAGGGGATATATGTAGGAAACTCAAACTCAGATAAAAAGGGGCCGAGAATCGAAAAAAAGATGCGAAACCGGCGGCATCAAGGAGGAAAAAGCGTGACTCTCGACGCAAGAAGGTGGGGAGGAAACGATCCTAGAAAAAAAAAAGTGAAAAGTCGGCAGACGAAAAATCTGAAAAGAAAAAAATTTGAAGAACCACCCATAGACGGAAATCGACGCTGGCCTCCGCCCGGGAAGAAGGAGGGAGAGAGCGATAGTTGGATGAGATTCCCATCGAGGAGGGGGTGCGTTTACGGGAAGAAAGATTGACTAGAGGAAGGGGGCGCGCGTTCGCAGGGAATGGGGCAAGAGGTGTCGGAGATGACGGAAAGAAAATCTCCTTATGCCACCGCTGTAGGGATACGTGTAAGAGAAGGCAGGTCAGAAGGATACTCTACTACAAGTGACGATGATAACACCCGAGGGGGACTCGGGAAAAACGGGGGGGAAAATCAATAGAGAAAAGGGTCAGGCGGGACCAACTAAAAAAGGGTCGACTTAACGGAGGAAGAGAAGGTGCCGCTAGGACAGGCGGGGGGACTCTTCGGAAAACGGGGTAAAAAAACATGCTCGACGACGGGGAAGACGCTAACAATTTAGAGGAAGCAGACGTAAATCTTCAGCAGGACTTGACAAAGTACACTAAGACTTAAGAAAAATCACCTGGAGTCTCTTAGGTCAGCATCTCTGAGCTGCGCTCGCTGAAGGAATAGCGTTCAGAACGTCAAAAAGCTGCGGAAATCGCGCCAAGGTCTTGGGTGGGGGCGGACATTCTGGGCAAACATGGGTGCTCGTTGATTGCTAGCCCCAAAAACTCGTCGAAAAACGCCTTTTCAGGGGGATGTCCAAAAGAAGGCAGGGGGGAGCACGATAAGCACGCAGGCCGGAGGGTGGTGAAGAAGATGGATCGCATGAAGGGAGGGGGGGCTAGCTGGAATCAAACAGACAGATAATCACCCACCAGAGCGGGGGGAAACGGTGACGAACTAGAAAAAATTCTCCCCGAGAATCGAGACGAAGGAAGAGTGGTTTAAAGGGGAGGGGAGAACTAAAATCGTGCGGAAAAAGAATCTGAGGCCGGCAACAGGTACAAAATAGGGACGATAGTCAAAATGTTCTTGAGAAGTTTACATTCCCCACAGAATCCAAAAAGAAAAAACGTCTTGAGGCACCCGAGCGGGACTGGAACAGGACCCTGGAAACGGTGTCCGTGGGGATGGGGGGAAAGCCGCCTGGGGGCAGAAGGAAATAGAAGCAACGTGAATCCCCGGTTTAAAAGGCTAACCGGGGGAAAGGGCGGGGGGACGGGATTCTGCGAAGTTCGATGAGGGCGTTGACGGGGGGCCGTTGGGCAAAAAGAGGTGAAAAGGGGGAAGTTCGCCGTTCCTGGAAGGAGCTCAAGGGCAAGAGGTGGTACTGAAAAAGGTCGGCTGGAAAGGGGGATAATTTCCGAAGTCAGGTCTGGATCGCGCCAAAAACCATGGCAAAAGTGAGGAGGGAAAGGTTTTCGAAAGAGTTGGGAGGTCAGGCGAGTACTTCTAGAAAAAAAAAAAAAAAATCAGAAATTGCGCTTGGGAAACCTGGGAAGGTCCAGGTTATCGCCCAAATATCCGTTCGCACTCCGGAGACTCGAGTTCTCGCGGCGGGTGCCCCGAGTCCTTGAAAAGGAAGCAGCAAAAAGCGCGCAAAAGAAAAAACGAGGGGGAAAATTAAGGGGGATCGAAACAAGATGGGAGTTCGTTCGGAGGACCCCGAGGAGGGATGTCAAAGGGAGACCGGGTAAAGGAGGGTGGATCAAAGGGGGGGGGGACGAACTGGGTGAAGTGAGTCTCATTAACCTCTTCGACTGGCCTCACAGAAGAGCTATAAAGGATAGTCGGTCAGACTGCCTCAAAAAACAACCTGATAGTAAAAAGGAATATAAAATGAAGGATTGGAGAGAAAGGGATGTCAGAAGGAAAGGGAAGCCAATAGGAGAGTAAATTACCGAGATAAAACAGAGGGACCACCTAGGTAAAATCCATAAGAAAGTGCGAAGGGGCACGCTCCTCGGTTAATAAAAAAGAAAGCAGACACAAGAGATGTCAATAAAAACAAACAGGTAAGATGTGAGAGAGCTCAGGGAGCAGACTGATTAGCTCCCTAGAAAGGACAGACCGGATAAACCTGTGTAGTTAAAAAAGACAACAGATGACAACTAAATTAAAAAATACAATGTACAGAGTAGTGAAAATTCAAAATACTTCTTTCGAGGAGGGCCTAGTTCAGCCAGAGTAACAATTAATTTTTAGAAAAGAGCCGGACGGTGCAAACCAGAGCGCGGAGGGCCCCGGAAGATCGAATAACACACGCAGGATTCCCATTCCGAATAGACACGAGAAGCCACCGACGAAAAAAAAGTGCAAAAACGCAAAAAGAATTCAGCCGCCCGTGAGATATACGGAGGCAGACTTACCACCCCCGGAACTGAGGGAGTGGGAGGGAGCGGGGAAAAAGGTGCTGACAATTTCGATGACTACAAAAAATCCTAAAAGGGCCAAAGGAGTACTACATACCCCACGCACCCAACGTAGGGGACGGCTAACCTTTCAGCAGGATCGGGTAGCAGAAGAAGGCGGTGTCTTTATGAGCTCTTGGGCCTTGTGAAATCAACGCAAGCTGCCTCCGATGAGAGTCGGTGGAAGCCTCAGGAAAGGAAAAAGAGCGGAAAGAAAAAAGGGCCTCCCAGCAAAAGGGACCCCTGAGTAGCGATTATCGAATGTTTAGAGGGTGAGGAACAAGGTTAAAGGGAGTATCGTTCTGTGCCAAAAATGGAAGGGAACCCACAACCGGATCACGAAAGCGGGAGGAACACCACTTCAGCGAAAGAGATGAGTCTTAAAATAAAAGCTGGACGAAAACGAACTGAAACTTGCGGGGGGAAAAATCGCAGAAATCCACGAGCACACCACTGTGGGGGAAAAGCATTAAAAGTACACAGGGCGCGAGAGTAATCCTCCTCCCTGATACAAATTTCTGAAAAGGAAGAACACTACAACTCAACGCACGAAAAGAAGAGAATACTATCAATTTAGGGAAAAAAAGGAAGGGGACTGAAAATGTGGCTGATTGAAAAATAGACGAAGGTGAAGCAACCCTCCTGGGGGAGAGAATGAGGCTCCAAGTCACTACGAAGAGCAGGGAAAGAAGACTGAAAGAGACCTTGTCGTAAGAGTCAAGCACAAAAGCAGTCGGAGAATGAACGTGGAACGAGCAAAAACCCCGTGAGGACCCCGCGGGATCCTAGGGGAGTAGGATGGACGGAGTCGAACGACGACGACAAACTCCGAAAAAGGGAGCACGCTTAAAAAAAAAGAACTGTGTTGCCTGCACAAGTGAAAAAAGGACAAAACGTTGGATCAAACCGTGAGTGACGAGTAGGTGAAAAAAAAATAAAAAAGTCGAGAAAGAAGCCTAGTACGAGAAACGCAACCAGAAGCGACATGGGAAGGTGATAAAAGTCAGGACAAAAGGAGAGAGAAAGTCACCCAAATTAATCCTAGGCGGGAAGGAACTGTGTCGAGTCAGTAGATAAACAGAATAGTTTATGCACATGCACCAGAGTGATAAAAAAAGAGGGTACTACGTGGAGCTGCCGGTGATCTAAGGTTAAAAACGAGGAGAGAACAAAGCAGCACCCGCTTTGGGAAAGCAAGTGATCCTCTCGAAAAGTAACGGCGCCAACGAGGTTATCAAAAGGGAACGGGCTGGGGAAAAAAGAAAACTGTTTCCTCCGCGAAAACTTATATGAGAAAAGGGGGGGAAAATGGGGACCGGATGGGGTATGCAAACCGTTAAGTTCTGACGGGGGGACCTACCGAAAAGGAGGAGAAACATAAAGAAAGGCATTGACGGTAAAATCATCATGGGAAATCGTCAGAAAGTGGGTCAATAGCAAAGGTTGTTCGAGGATTGGTCATAAAAAAAAGGGAAGCGAGTGTAAAGCGACCATAGCGAAAGGAACGCGGAGGGAGGGCAGAAGGCGAGAACGAACCTCCCCTTCAAATAGATGAAGGAATTGGAAACGGAAGAGGAATCCTTGAAACCCACCACAAAAAGGGAAGAGACCGGAGCACCACCAATTGGCAAGACTCGAAGAAAACATACGCAGCAACAAAGCGGCAAAAAAGAAATACTGGCGACGAGACGATAGGAAAAGATAACCGTCAATAAAGAAACCTCGATTCGTAAGCAACGAGGATTAGCAGGGGTACATGGGTCAAGAAGCAAGGATGACAAAATATCATATAGGAGAAAAGACACAAAGTACTAAAAGAGTGATTGGAAAAAGGAGCTAGGGGGGGGTTGAAATCGACGGTGGACCTCTATAAATGTAAAAAGTTTAGAATGCCCGCAACGAGAAATTTAAAAATATACCAACAACCCGGGCTCAAAATCTCCCACAAAAAAATCATACGGAGGGAGGAGGGGAAATATATAATGCGAAGTTTTTTGAGGATCTTTATACCGGTGTCTAGGCTGCAACTTCTAGAAGAGAACATTTGGAGCAGTCAGGTCCCACCGCATGTAAAACGCAAACCTTTTAAAAAAACACGGAAGGGGGGCTGAGTGCCTCAAAAGAAAAGGCGACGGGTTCAAAAGGGTTAGGGAGTAAAAGGGAGATAGCTAACGGCGAGGGCAAAAGGAAAACTTGACGCTTATAGGAATTCGAAAGTCGCCACGATCCTGAACGCTGGGGAAAGGCTCTCTGGATGGATAGACTGCGATGACGCTTTCGGAAAAATGTCATTCTTCGCGGTCGAAGGGCGCTCGAGTTGGTCTGTACTGAGGCCGTAATAGTGGAAAAAGCGTATCTAGATCTGTGGGGGGCGCCCGCGGCGGGGCGACAAACGGGCAAACGGGACCTTCTCGAAATGTAGGGAAAAGAGAGCCCGGGGCGTGCGCGCTACCAATGAGAATACGGGGAAGTAATGACAGGCTACTACGCACAATGTGTCCTGGATCTGAAAGGGAATGGTGCATGGGTTGGCATCTATGGGCGTCGGAACAGCGAAGCAATTAGACCCCAAAACTGTCCCAGTTAAAAAAGTTATTTCTGAAATAAAGGGATCGGAACGCAACTGATAACTGCTGCATACGTTCTGGATAAGTCGGAAAATCAAAGTGGGAAGAGAGCAGGAAGCAAAGGGCAAACGGAGGAGGTGAGGGAAGGGAGTACAAAGAGCTTACCCTTCAGAGACCCCCTGGAGAAAAAGAGACTTTTCAAACTCAGGGTAGCAATGGTCATAAAAAAAAAAAAGAAGGTAAGGTGCTGCCGAACTGCGAGACAAAAAAAGAGGCTGCTACAGTGTGGAGAGCAGTTTACTCGTAAGGTGAAAATTCACATCAGAGATGTGGGAGTAGGGTATCGTAACGATCTTCTCTGTCGAGGACGCGTTCGCACTACTGACCAACCCGGGGGGGGGGGATCTACTGAGTTGCGGAAAAAGGGCCGCGCGGGCTAGACGTAGTTGATAAACACGAGAGCGGAGAGTCGGCATAAGCCAAAGAAGACTACAAAAGGGAAAAGCGTAATAGAAACGGCGAGAGGGGAAACACGCAAATAGGAAACATAAAGTAAAGGGATGGGCCCAGATCTTCACTTAAAAGGGTAAGGTACAGGACTGAGGACTCAGGGCCGCTCGTAGAGATGAAAATGCTCTAACGGAGAATACATTGAAAAGGTCAACAGGAAACAAATGGGCTCGCTAGAAATACCGGGAGAGGAAAAATAAATAAAGGGCGTAACAAGATCCAAGACATGTCCTCTTGAGGGGATCTCTGCTTCAGGGGGCGCTGGGGAACCGAAGAGGGAAATCAAGGACAATAACTTCTCAAATGCTGTCACGTCGATCAAGAAACTAGGAAGGGAGGGGGGGGAACCACGTGTGTTCACGTGGAGTCAAGGGCGAGAAGGATTCGACAACGCAGGGTTTTCCATTGCTGGGTTAAGTCCAAAGGGATCGAGAATCGGATCCTGAGGGAGGTGGTTGAAAGATTGACGGCCAGGTAAAAAGGCAAAAAGGGGGGAGAGAGGGGTCCAAAAAGCACGCATCATAACACCACTCAACGAAAACCGAGACCTGCTCGATAAACGCGAGAAAAGGCGGATTGGGAAAAATCGGGGGAACAAGAGGGCTCGTGAAAGGGTCGGGTCCGCGCGGTCTTAGGAAGAGGGAAGAAGAAAAGAGGTCAAATCGCCAAAGGCGGTGAGAATTGGACAAAGGAAAAAAACACTACAGGAAGAAAAGCATCACCGGACAGGAGTCGCGACCCATGAGAGCCGTCCCTGGACCAGGGGGCAGGGGGGGGTAAACTGGGAACCCTTGGACCGAAGAGGAAATTCTCAGAGGGGGAGGGGAAAACATGGGTCACGGGGGAAAGAACAGAGTAGGGAAAAGAACTAGACTGCGCAAAAGGGAGGCCTTTTGGAAATTGGAGCCTGGGGGAGGATGGCCTTCGCAAAAAGGCGGTGGCGTGAGAAGGGGGGGGAAGGGGCCTCGGACTGGGGCAAAAGGGGGAATCAAAGAGGGGGATAACGATTTCGGGAAAAGGCCGGGGCGAATCTGCGACAAAAATGAAGATGACGGGTGAGGAAATCGGGGTTCGCACGGGAAAGAAATTCGCCTTCTCCGTACAAGAATCAACAAGTGCTCGTGGAGAAGTCACGAAAGGGTCAGCAGGCGCTGCCAAGAACGGATCTCCGTACATCCCTTCTCGCAGGCACGAGCCAGTGTCGTGCCTGCAGGAAAGCCGGAGGCAAAAAAGAAGATACGAGACACTGGTATGAAATAGTGACCAAAGACCTCTGGTGCAGGTCGGCGGGAGTACACGGCGCGTGATGGCAGCCCCCGGGGGAGAGAAGGGGGAACCTGAAATCAAGTGTCGATAGTGGAAAAAAAAAAAACCTAGGCAGAATGACTTACCGTGTAAGATACGAAGAAGGCGTAAAAGACAAACTCTCGAAAAAAAAAAACGAGTAATAAGAGATTTATTGACGCCGAGGAAAGCAGAACGTAAATGGTAAGAAAAGGAAAAACGCAAAGGAAAAGGCGACAACCTCTATCAACAACAGGTCACGTCCTCCCCTGGGGGGAGAAAGAAAAACGTGTACGCCTAAACAGACACAGAAAGAGATGTCCACGATGGGGAGGAGAAAATTCAAAGCGGGCGATATCTGGAGCAAGCAGAAAGGAATGAGTGTCAAAAAGCCAGAAGAAAAGGAGTGCGAAGGAGGCCTTTCTATGGGGAGAGCCCGACTGACCAAAACGCTGAAACATCTCAATGGGAAAAGAGTGAAAAGAAGGGGGCCGGAGAAATGTCTCTATGGGGGCAGACAAACCTATTTATCAAAAGGCCGAAGACTTGAAAAAGTTGTTGCGGCATAAAGGGGGGTCAGACTTGTCACCGAGAGGACCAGCTGGATAGCCACTCCGAGTTCAAATTAATGAAAAACAAGGCCAAAGAGAATTACCACCCCAACTTATCAACTCAGCTCCTGATACTGCTCATCTAAAATAACGCGTCTCTCTGTTTTCTTGTCGCGAAAAATACTTTAGGGAAGAGGTTATTTCCGGATAGAGCAAAAAATTCGAAAACAAAAGGAAACCCACTGGCCCCAGCGTTCACTTTGGCGCTGACGGAATAGACCTCCTCGGCTGGGATCTGGTGAGAAAGCCAGCTGGGAGGGGCTTTGGCACGACCCGCGTTAATCTCTAGTAATTCCAGGGGGGGCCTTAAAAGCTGAGCCGAGAGGGTCACTAAGGTCTAGGCAATAACACCAAAGAAGTAATGCCTCCTTCGTCTAGTAAGTTCAGGGATTCTGCAAAACGGGACGTATTTGGGTGATAGTTCTCTGTTTCCGCAACCTAGAAGGAAAACAGCGGGGGTCAAAAAAAAAGTGAATTCGGGGGAAAAAAGCAGTGAGGGAAATGAATCAGGGAGTCACTCCGATATGAAGGAACAAGCAGGGAAACTTGCGTTTTTCGAAGAGTAGATCAGAAACGAAACTTAACGGAAAACCAAGGTGGTGACAATCAGCACAGGGCCGATAAAGACGAGAACCCTTCGACTGTAGAGAAAAACTAAGGACCAGGAAAGATCCTCAAAACCAAGCGCCCGAAAAAAAAATGACGAGGAAGGTGAGCAGGCTCGTGGGAAAATGTAATGCTGATAACGGGCGCTAGGAGAGAAAGGTGGATCGAGCGAAGTATTCTATCTGTCCACCGAGTGAAGAGGGCAATCGACTAAACTTCAAAATGATTAAAGAAGGATAGCCTGTACGAAAGAGTGTATATGGACACTAATAGGGGTCATGAAGCGTAAAAAAAACTAGCTCCCAAAGGACCCAAAATCATCATCGGAGATAAAGTCCTCCCAAAAAAAAAACAAGTGTTCAACGGTGAGAGGAAGTAAAGAGCTAACTTGCCGCACGAAGTATCAAAACCAGGATGGGGATCAAATAAAGAAGAGGAGAAACTGAATCAGACCTCGAAAATAAAAATTAGTAAAAGAGAGACTTCAAAAGAGCGATGGGAATGGACCGTCGTGAGAACAAGAATGAACCGCCAAGAAAGGTATAAACCATGTGCTTATACCGAGTTCGAGGGAGAGAGCTAAAACGAAGAGGGTAAAAAGGACCGAGGGAAAGTAGAAAAGGAAGTACAAAGGGGAAAGCCGGGTACGGACATATTTGAACCACCTAGGGAGAGAACTGAGCGACGCGGTAACGGGATGCCTATAAAGGGACGTGGGGAAGGAGAAACAGTGAAAATAAATGGGCTGAAAAAAACAACATCGTTACTCTAACGATATAGGGAAAATTTTGTAAAGGGGCGTGGTCGAATGACATTTTAATGACAACCGGTCGAAAAGGAAACAACCCAGCAAAGCCCCTGGCATTAATTGAAAGCGCAGGTAGTCAAGGGCGCGACGGCCCATTAATCGAATGGTTCGAGAGTCAAAAAAAGGAGGAGGACGTACTCTTAACAATAAGACGACCGGGGATTCAAGCAGAGGGCGGAAGAGGACTCAACTCCCTGACATAGCCTCAAAGGGGGGGAAAGGCGAAGGAGTCAAGTAAAAACCAAATCGAAAGAGCACCTCCGGAAAGGCAACCTCGAAAGGAAGAAGCAAGAAGAGAAGTCTCGGAAAAAGAAAGGAGCGGTGAGCTTCGAACTAGAGATCCAAAAACGTAAAACCGTGAAACTTAAGACAAAAAATAAATGTACGTCTGAGCGCCGGGACGGCAAGAACATCAAGGGATTTGCAAAAAGAGAGAGGAAGAACAGCGAGCACACCTGAATGAAAAAGATGGCAAAGGGGTAGAAGTAAGCGCCTGTACATCGAAGAGCAACCTGGAAAGGAAGGTCGATGAGGCCGCACAAAAAAAAATGGAAAGCAAAGGCCAATCCCTGATCAGGAATCGAACTCTCAAACAACAGATGAGGGAGAGATCAAATAAGTGTTGTGCGAGCTTGGGCACTGGGGGAGAGGGCGTGAAAGACAGACAGACCGGTGCTATTCGGTCAAAAGGAGAGGTCCCTGGAAAAAACGTCAACTCGGTTCTTCACGGTGTTTAACCACGGTGCTACAAAAAAATCTTGTTCAAGACCTGGCGTTTGAGGAAATCACTGAGATCAGAAAGGTACAGAATCAGGGGAGGTATCGAAATAGCTTGTAAAGGAGACTTGCGCGTCAAGCACCGTCTCCTCTTGACGGCTGCTGGAAGGCTGCGGCAAAT